>Ga0209012_1000066_pt1 | contig 159650 bp, 142 predicted proteins | sample RS3BMetagenome_FD_184735 | JGI IMG/M metagenome (GOLD analysis project Ga0209012, IMG submission 184735) | Ferric oxide microbial mat and aquatic microbial communities from Rainbow Spring, Yellowstone National Park, USA - RS3B (SPAdes) (version 3) ... | reverse complement strand
GCTCGGGGGAACTCTGGTCGTGTCGGGACGAGTATGGCATACTTGATCTCCGGGTCCCCGCCCGAGGATTTTGTAGGAGGGCGGGTGACCCGCCTCCTACTATGCCACACCCCAACACGACAGTTTTTTGCCTTCCCCTATGCCCGCGTCGGGAAGGGGCCGGGGGTTAGGTCCGGTCCCGGCGGGTGCCTGATACCCGATTGATTCGTTAACCTTCAGCAGCACGGCGCTAGAGCGCGGCGAGTCGCGCTACAGGCGGCACTCCTCGGGATCGCAAGTAGGGGCGTGCTCTCGCTCGTACGGCGCTTCGCCATGGCCTAGTTGCAGCACCTGATCGCTCTTGCTCCCGTAACGATAGACGGTGATCCCCTTGAGACCCAGGGTATGGGCTTCCCGGTAGACCTGATCCACGACGTCGGGAGGCGCATCGGCGGGCAGATTGATCGTCTTGGACACCGCGTTATCGACCGCGGCTTGAAAGGCGGCTTGCACGCGCAGGTGCTGCCGCGGTTCCACGTCGAGCGCGGTGGCGAAGAGGTTGCGCAGGCTTTCCGAAACGCCGGGAGCGTCCGCGAGGGTCCCGCGCGCCCCAAGGTGCTCCAGGACCTCCGGGGTAAGGATGCCCTGCTGGTCGGCTATCTTGAGAAAGAGCGGATTGTATTCCACGAGGGTGCGATTATCCAGCACCCCGACGCGGCGATAGCTGAGCGCGAAGATTGGCTCGATGCCGGAGGTGGTGTCGGCAATGATCGAGATGGTCCCGGTCGGGGCGATCGAAGTGACCGTTGCGTTCCGGACCAATTGACCCCGCGTGGCGAGAACGCTCCGTGACCAGTTCGGAAACGCACCGCGCTCCACCGCCAGGCGCGCGGAGGCCGCCCAGGCTTCCGCGGCGATGAATCGCATCACTCGGTTCGCCACTTCAATCGCTCCTTCGCTCCGATAGGAGACGCCGAGGCGGATCAGCAGTTCGGCAAACCCCATGACTCCCAGGCCAATCTTTCGGTTGGCGAGACTCATTGCCTCGACCGCAGGGAGAGGATAGCGGTTCACGACCAGAACGTCGTCAAGAAAGCGTACTGCCTCGTGGACGGTATCCTTCAGGCGTGGCCAGTCGAGATCGGACGGATTTGTCTCTTCTCGCGCGAAGTGGGACAGATTCAGCGATCCGAGATTGCACGATTCGTTGGGCAAGAGGGGTACTTCGCCACAGGGGTTAGTCGACTCGATAGGCCCCAAGCCAGGGGTGGGATTGGTCCGATTGATCGTGTCCAGGAAGATCAGGCCGGGGTCGCCGGTCGCCCAAGCCGCGTCGACGATTTGCCGCCAGACATCGCTGGCGGGTAGACGATGGACTTCCCGGCCGTTGGTCGGGTGGCGGAGCGCGTAGGTATCACCCCGGGCAAGGGCTTCCATGAACTCATCGGTCATCCCGACGGAAAGATTGAAGTTGCGCAGGGCTTCGCCCGTCCGCTTGGCGGAAACAAACTGGAGGATATCGGGATGGTCGACCGGGAGGACGCCCATATTCGCGCCGCGGCGTTTCCCGCCTTGTTTGATGTTCTCGGTCGCGCAGTCGAAGATCTTCAGGAAGCTGAGCGGTCCCGAGGACGTGCCGCCGGTGGAGTGGACGAGGTCGCCGGCCGGCCGAAGACGACCAAAGCTAAAGCCGGTTCCCCCACCGGTGCGCTGGACCAACGCGGAGTCTCGCAGCGTGCCAAAGATCGATTCCATCGTGTCGTCGATGGGCAGGACGAAGCACGCCGACAGTTGACCGAGGGGGGTTCCCGCGTTCATCAGGGTGGGTGAGTTGGGCAAGAAGTCGCCGCGACCGAGGAGCGAGTAGAAGCGTTCTTCCCAGAGTCGGGCCCGGGCAACGTCCCCGAGAAGGAGTTCGGCTTCCGCGACCGCCCGAGCTACCCGCGCGAAGAGTTGGTCCGGTGTTTCGGCAGTCTGCCCGTTAGGGTCACGGCGTAGATAGCGCGCCGCCAGCACCTGTAGGGCGTTCTCACTGAGTTGCACGGCTATTCGCCTCCGCTAGCTACCCCGAGGGAAACTAGACGGTGAGGGCGACGCGACCCCAAGTGACACCCCGAGACTCTCGCTCGGCCGGTTCCGAGACGGTTTGCGTTTCCGATTGGTGACCGCGCTGGAGGTGATAGCGAACTTTCCGGATCAGCACGTCGGGATCGAATGGCTTGGTAATGAAGTCGTCGACCCCCGCTCGGGCGACCTCCTCGACCTCGGCGAAATCCATCGCCGTGACAACCAGGATTGGGACGTGGGGACGGAATCGCTTGAACAGGTTGATCAGGCGAAAGCCGGAGATCGTGGAGATGTTCAAATCAAGGGTGACGAGCGCGGGAGGGTCGGAGTCAAACACCTGCAACGCGTCGAGTCCGTCGTCGACCACGGTCACGGCCAAGCGTTGCGCGGAGAGGTGAAGATTCATCACCTCGGCAAGGTTGGGATCATCTTCGACGACGAGAATGCGATTGCCTGGTTTCACGGCGGCGGTCTCCCTTCGGGTGAAATCGTAAGTTTGCATCTTGCTCAGTGCAACTTATCGACCGAGTGATTTTGTCTCGTCCGAAAGAAGTATGGGGTCAACCGCCGGGGGATCACCTGAATAGCGCCGTCCTTCTCCTGCAAATCACCTGAACGTACGGCTTTCCCCACCCGCCGACGTCTACGCGGAAATTGCCGCGGGAGCGCGTCGGGACGCGGTGCTGCTTCGCTGACGCGTTGCCGGCGCCGTTGGGATCGCGATAGGGGCGTTCGTTGGTTCCTCGACACTTTCGAAATACAGCGGACCGTCGCACCGACCGCAACGCGGCGTCCTGCTGTCCGACAGGTGGACCCCGGGGCCAGAGCGCGCTGGCGTCAGCCGCAAATAGTTACCTTGTCGCGTCGCCTCGCCCTCGACGGTAGCTGCCGTGTATCCACAGTAGTAGCAGCGCAGTTCGCCGGATTCTCTCATTCCTTCACGCCCAATCTATGAACGATACCGCTCAAACACGGTCGTTCATCATCACTACGCCCCGCATCTTAGTCGCCACTGCCCGCATGGGGCCTGAAGAATTCGGGGGTTTGCCTGAAAGTTTCAGGAACGAGCGATAGCCGCCAGCGCGGGTTGCTTACCCGCGCCAGCCTACGGCTGTTCCTGGTTCAGTGTCGTCTCGTATCCGGCGATGGTTTCCAGAAGGGCACTCGTCGCGGCGTAGCGCGCGGCCAGGTTGTAGGCGTCGGTTAGCTCGTCGACGAGCCGGTGGGCGTTGTCGGCCGCGAGCCGCATGGCGAAGACCCGCGCCAATTGCTCGCTCAGCGCGGACTCCAGAATTGCGCCGTAGAGATCCAGCAAAAAGTGCTCGGTGAGGACCTGGCTCAGCAAGGCCGGAGCGTCGGCCACCGGCTTGACGAGAGAGCGCGAGATGCCCGGCTTCGGAACCGTGACATCCAGCGGCAGGAGAGTTTGGACGCCCGGTTCGTACTGAAACCGGCGCGCCGGGGCGTTGCGGACAATGACCAAACGCGTGAAGGCACCCCTTTCGGCGAGGTCGAGCAGATCGAGCGCGAGATGTTCCACTTCGAGATAGGTTGGGATAGCTAACGAGGGAAGCGAGCCGCGATAGATCAGCGGATAACCTTCCGCGGCCAGGCGTCGCTCACCCCGTCGGCCCAAACAGAGGAGGCGGACTGCTTCACCGCGGGCCTGGAGCGCCCGGGACTGGTCGAGGCCAAAGGTGATGAGCCGTTCGACGAAGGAGCCGCACAGGCCGCGTTCGGCGGTGACCAGCAGCAAGCCGGTCGTCGGAGCGGCGGTCGGTTGCCCCGGCCAGGACAGCAAGCCGGCGCGTTCCTCGGCCCCCACCGACCGCAAGGTTTGGTCGAGAATCGCGTCCAGTTGCCGCCGATAGAGGCCGAGCGGCTCCGCCCGCTGCTCGGCACGCCTCCAGGCAATCTCGGCGATCGATCGGATCGCGTCCAGGAACGGCACGAGCCCGCCGATCGCGTCGCGCCGAGACGCGATCTCTTCGATCGATTCATTCACGCGTTGCCTCCGGCGCCACGAGTCCGGATTTTGCCTGGTTGACCCAGTTGGCGAGTTCACGGGCCAGGCTTTCGTCGACGTCGGACACGGCGCCGACGTCGGAACCCGCGAACTGGGACGCGCTTTCGCGCAACTGTCGCTCGAAACGTGGCAGGTCCGCCGGCGCAACGTCGTCGAGTAATCCGACCTTCAATGCCCAGAGCTCGGCAACCTCCCGAGCTAGTGGCCAGACGTCCCGCTCGTTTTGCTCCAGGACTTTCTCGATCCGTTCGCCGTGACCAAGTTGCCGCTTCGTCGCCTCGTCCAGGATCGCTCCGAACCGGGCGAAGTCCTTGATGTCTTCGTACTGGGCGATCTCCAGGCGCAGATTGGCCGCGGCTTCTCGCATGGCCGCCGGTTGAGCATCCCGGCCGATGCGCGAGACCGATCGGCCGACGTCGATCGCCGGGAGTTGCCCTCGGGCGAAGCGCGCCGTGTCGAGAAAGAGTTGGCCATCGGTGATCGAGATCAGGTTCGTCGGAATGAACCCGGTGATGTTGCCGCGCTGCGTCTCGATGATCGGGAGCGCGGTCACCGAGCCGCCGCCGAGCCGATCGTGGAGGCGGAACGCCCGCTCCAGTAGGCGCGCGTGAAGCGAGAAAACGTCGCCGGGGTACGCTTCCCGACCAGGAGGATGCCGGAGGATCAAGGAGAGATCCCGGTAGGCGTCGGCGTGACGGGTCAAGTCATCGTACACGACGAGCGCGTGCCGCCCCTGGGCGGCAAACCACTCCGCCAGGGTCGCGCCGGCGTACGGGGCGAGGTAGAGGCGCGCGGCTGGCTCGGACGCGTCGGCGACGACGACGGCGGTGTGGGGGAGGGCGTTAGCTCGGCGAAGCTCATCCACCACCTCGACGATCGACGACCGTTTTTGACCGATGGCGACGTAGATGCAGACGACGCCGGTGTCCCCCTGTCGGATAATCGCGTCGAGGGCCAAACTCGTCTTCCCGGTTTCCCGGTCTCCCAGGATCAGCTCGCGTTGACCGCGGCCGATCGGGATAACCGCGTCGATTGCCTTGACGCCGGTGAGGAGCGGTTGGCGAACCGGTTGGCGATCCAGAGCCGACGGCGCTGGTCGCTCGAGCGGCCAGCGGTCCAAGGTCAGCAGCGGATCACCGCCATCCCGTGGCTCGCCCAGGGCATCCACGATTCGTCCCAGGACGGCGTCGCCCACCGGAAACGTCGGGGGCAGACCGGTGCGAGTGACCGGCGAATTCGCCTCGATTCCCGCCTCCGGACCGAAGAGAACGCAGCCCAGCGAGTCGCGGTCGAGGTCCAGGATCTGGCCTTGAACGCCGGTGACGAAGGTGACGATCTCGCCGAGTTGCGCGGACCGCAAGCCTTCGATCGTGGCGACGCCGTCGCCCAATCGCTTTACCCGGCCGATGTCCTGAACTTGAGGATCGATTTTGATGCGACCCGCCGCCCGCACGAGGTCGCCGAGGGTCGCATCGACGGCACTTTGCCAGGTGGTCGCCGCGGTTGAGTCGAGCGACGAGTCCATCATTGGCGGGCCTCCACGACGTGCTGTCGGGTTTGATCGAGCACCCGGGACAGACTCAGGTCAATCACCAGAGTTCCCAGGAGAACCCGGGCGCCGGCAATCAGTTCGGGCGTGACCTGGAAGCGAATCGAGCGCGGGTCGACCGGCGATTTGGCGAGCGATCCGAGCGCGGTCGCGAAGCGTTGAGCCAGGTCGGCGGCGGGGGGGTAGGCAACCTCTACTAAGATCTGCTGGCCAGCACCGCGGCTGACCTGCTGGAGTGTCGCGAGGTCGTCGGGGCTAACTCCCAGGTCTCCAACCAGGAGCGCGTCGAGTAACGCGTGGTGGACCTCCGGCCCGGCGACCGCGCCGATCAGTTGGCTGGCCATCGCTACCGCCGCGTCGGCCGCCTGAGTTCGCAGCCGTTCCAGAGCGGCGCGCTCGCCGGACGCGAGCTGCTGGCGTGCTCGGTCTTCTTGCTCGGCCGCCGCGCGTTTGGCGTCGTCGAGGATCTTCCGAGCCTGCTCCGTCGCGTCACTGCGCGCTCGCTCCAGCGTTTGCACTGCCTCCTGCTTTGCCTGCTCTTCCCGGCTGGCCAGGCGCTCGCGCTCCTCGGTTGCCTCCCGGGTTTTCTCGTCGGCGGCGCGTAACTGGGCCGCGATGCCCTCCTCGCGCTCGCGCATTACCCGGAGCAGGGGACGATACAGGAAGTAGCTGAGCCCGGCGAGGAGAATAAAGAAGTTTAGAACCTGAAAGATCAGCGTTGACGACTCTAGATCAAGCATGGCGACGTCCTGATGAGTTCGATCGATTCACGTCACGGTGAGATGACGAGCTTCAAGAGCGGGTTTGCAAAGAGCAGAATCAAGGCGACGATCAGCGCGTAGAGAGCCAGCGACTCCAAAAAGGCGAGGCTCACGAATAAGGTCGTCGACACTTGATTCTTCACCGCGGGCTGCTCGGCGATCGACTCCAGCGCGGTTCCGGTCACCCGCCCCTGGCTAAGCGCGCTGAACATCGTTCCGATTGTGACCGCTAACGCGGCCGCGGCGGCCGATCCGGCGAGAAACCAGACCGCGAGACCGCCCTGGGCGACCGCTTGGTTGAGAGCGCCAGTGAGCGGATTGGCGAAGAGGAGGATCAGCACAACGATCAGAACGTAGAGCGCCTGCGATTCGATCATGGCCAGGCCAACGAAGAGATTCCGCGTAATTGTCGGCGCTTCGTCCGGTTGCCGCGCGATGGCCTCAATGGCTCGCGAGACCGCTCGCGCCTGTCCGAGGGCCGGGAAGATGACCCCGACCCCGATGCTCAGCCCCGCGGCGACGACCACCACGATGGTAAAAACTTCTTCAGCTGCCATGAGACGCCTCCTACAATCCGCCCTCCGCCCGCACCGCGCCCCCGATGTAGACGATGGTCAGAATAGTGAAGATGTAGGCTTGAATGACTCCGATAAAGAGACCGAAGACCTCCAGCACCGCCGGAATCAGCAGCGGCAGAATCAAGAGGAGAACGGCGACGATGATCTGGTGCGAGATCATGTTTCCGAACAATCGAACCGCCAACGAGACGGTTCGGGTCAGGTGACTGAGGACGTTGATCGGAAAAAGGATGACGGTTGGTTCGGCAAAGGTGCGCAGGTATCCCCACGGGCCGAGTTCGCGAATGCCGAAGTAGTGAACCGACAAGAAGACAATGACCGCGAGGGCAACCGGCGTATTAACGTCCGCGGTGGGAGACTCGACAAAAGGAAGCGCGCTCGCCAGGTTCAGAGACAGGACAAAGACGCCGACAGTCGCCACCAGGGGAAGGTAGCGCTCGCCTGTCCCGCCAGTCATCTCGCCCAGCAGACCGGACAGGCTGTTCATCCCCCATTCGAGGACTGCCTGCCACCGGGTCGGTTTCTGCTGAACGCGTCGGCCAAGAATCGCGCTCGCGACCAGCAAGACCGCGATAATTCCCCAGGTAGTGACGACGGTCGTCGTGACCGGCAGTCCGAACAGCGAGAACACGACGGGGTGTTCGAACGTCATAGCGCGTCTCGCTTTCCCTCTTGCTCGGCCCGTTGCTGAGCCGTCGCCGGTGGCTCGGCGGTCGTCGCGACAGCCCGCTTCAAGGCGAGGTAGACTTCGATCGCCGCGACGGCAATCCCCACGCCGAGGAGCGCCATGGTCCAGAGATGACCGGTGCCCAGACGCTGATCCAGGTAGTAGCCGATGACGACGCTCAGTCCAATCGGCACGGCCATAAGCCAGCCGAGCGAGGTCAGATAACCGGCCGCGCGCCAGAAAGACGCCGTGCGCCGCGACTCAGGAACCGCGTCGTCGGCGATGGGCAAAGGTCGCGGCAGCTTGCCGGAGAACTCGGTCGAAGTGCCTCTCTGCCTCCGTTTCCATTGCCGCAAGCTGTCGGGTTTCATCGTCGATCTCCCGCTCGAGTTGATCCAGGTCGCAGGTGCGCCGGGCCGCGCCGGTCAAGATCGTCACCTGATCGTCGGAGACGGACACCGTCCCGCCGATCGTCGCCACCGTCTCGGTCTTTCCCCCCGTTCGGACAACGATTTCGCCAGGGGTCAACCGCGCCACGAAGGGCGCGTGCCCCGGCTGGATTCCCAGCCAACCGTCGACCAACGATACGATAAGACTCTCGATCTCTTGACTGACGATCGCCTCTTGAGGCGTCCGGATCTCCAGGCGAAGAACTTTCACGTCCGGTTCTCCGTCGGTGGAGCGACCGGTGGCGCGCCGGCCGCTCGCGACTCGTCGAGCGATCCGATCATGTACAGCGCCTGTTCGGGAAGGTTGTCGCAGGCACCCGATAGAATGGCTTTGAATCCGCGAATCGCATCGGCCAGCGATACCGACGTTCCCGCCAGCCCGGTGAACTGTTCGGTGGCGTAGATCGGCTGGGTGAGAAAGTGCTGGAGCCGACGAGCGCGGGTGGCGATCGTGCGCTCCTCGTCGGAGAGTTCTTCGATACCCAGGATCGCGATGATGTCGCGAAGTTCGCGGTAGCGCGCCAGGACCTCGCGGACCTCCTTCGCCACCTGGTAGTGCTCGTCGCCGATGAACCGGGGACTGAGCAAGCGGGAGGAGGACGCCAGGGGATCGATCGCCGGATAGAAGCCCTGGCTGGCAAGTTCCCGCGAGAGAACCGCGCTCGCGTCGAGGTGGGCGAACGCCGCCGCTGTCCCCGGATCGGTAATGTCGTCGGCGGGAACGTACACCGCTTGCACGCTGGTTACCGCGCCACGCGAGGTGTTGGTGATCCGCTCCTGGAGCGTTCCCATCTCGGTCTCCAGGGTTGGCTGATATCCGACGACCGACGGGATGCGTCCGAGCAGCGCGCTGACCTCCATGCCGGCCTGGGCGAAGCGATAGACGTTGTCGATGAAGATCAGCACCTCTTTGTGCTCTTGATCCCGAAAGTACTCGGCCATGGTCAGCGCGGTGAGGGCGACCCGAAACCGCGCGCCCGGCGCCTCGTTCATTTGCCCGAACACCAGGACCGAACGATCGAGGACGCCAGCGTCTTTCATTTGCAGGTACAACTCGTTCGCTTCACGGGTTCGCTCGCCGACGCCGGCGAAAATCGCCACGCCGTGGTGCTCGCGGGCGGTCCGTTGCATCAATTCGATGATCAGGACGGTCTTCCCCACGCCGGCGCCGCCGAAGAGACCGACTTTTCCGCCGCGCGGCAGCGGCACCAGCAGGTCGATGGCTTTAATGCCGGTCGTGTAGGGGACGGTCGCGGCTTCCTGTTCGGTGAGTGGCGGGGCGGACTGGAAGATCGGTCGCCGCTCGGCCTCGTTCAAAGGGGGGCCACCGTCGACCGGGTCGCCCAGCACATTAAACACTCGGCCGAGCGTCGCGTCGCCGACCGGGACGCGGACCGGGTGTCCGGTGTCGATGGCGATCAGGCCGCGCCGGACCTCGGTCAGCCAGTCCAACGCGATGCAGCGAGCCACCGCGGTGCTAACCTGTGCCTGCACCTCGACGACCAGAGGAGGGAGTCGCTCGCGCTGAACCAGCAGGGCGTTCCCGATTCCCGGGACGTGGCCTTCTGGGAACTCGACGTCCAGCACCACGCCCCGCGCCGCGATGACCTGGCCCGGCGGGGCGGCTTGCCGGGATTCGTTCGCGAGGCCAGGCGTTTGTCTCGCGGATGACCGATCGGTTTGCGAAGCCGGTATTGCCATGGTCGTTCTTTGCTCTACTGGGGCGATCCACCCCGGTCAGTATGGTCCGCTCATCCTGACTGCCGCCTGAATACGCGGCGGATTCTCCTGAACGGCCACTGGATGGTCCCTCCCCGTGCCGTCTGCCAATGCGCCTCGGAATGACAACCTGTCGCGGTCCCCGCGGTTTAACCGGAGATTTACCTCGGTTAAGCGCGGGGGAAACCTGGCGTTTTCCTCGACCGGCAGGTGCCTGATAGAATCACGAGGGTGATTGAGAGGTGATCGGAATGAGTAATCAGATTCCTCAGCTTCACATGCGACGCCGGCTCGACGTGCTGCCGGAGTTGGTTGTCCCCGCGGGCTTCGAACTGCGGACCTTCGGCTCGGACGATGTCGTCCGCTGGGCCGAGCTTCTCGCCGCCAACGGCGAACTCGGCGAATGGGACGTCGAGCGCGCGTCTCGCTACTTCGCCGCCGAGAGCCAGATGGTTCTCGCGGGGAGTTTCTTTGTCACCCACGGCGACAAACCGGTCGCGACCGCACAACTCCACCGGCATCCCGACGACACCTATAGCCCAACCCCGGAGTTGGGGTGGGTCGCCGCGCTCCGGGACTATCGGGGACAAGGACTCGGACGCGCGGTCTGTCTGGCCGTGCTGCATTTTGCCGCGAGCGCCGGCTACGACACGATCTTCCTACGAACCGACGACCATCGTCTGCCGGCGATCCGAACCTACCTGCGGCTCGGGTTCGAGCCCTGGCTGGTCGACCCGAGCGCGCCGGAGCGCTGGGCGAGGATTTTGAGCCTGCTGTAGGAAGTTGCGGAGGTCATCCGCGAGGAAAAACACCTGAACTCGGGGGCGCCGATGGTCGTCGGCCGCGACGAAGCGGTCGCGCGCCACGCATCGGGCGCTGCGATAACCGCACCAGTCGGCGGGGGACCACGGTTTGACTGCACCGATGCGATCCGTTGACCAGTTGACGCCACTCTGAACGTGGCGCATGATGGAGCCACCCAAGTCACCGAGGGCTTTCGATGAGGGTGAAACCGCGTTTCCCGACGCCCGATCACGATGACCCGCTGCACGGTGCGTCGCGCTCGCTTGGTCAAACGGTCACCGAGAGCCAGCACCTGGCGTTACCTCCGGGCGGCTCGACCGAACTCGATCCGCGATCTCTTACCCCGGCTGGCGCGTTGCGCCTTCAGCGCCTCATCGGCAATCAGCAAGCCGGACAGTTCCTTGGAAAGTCCGCCCGACGTGAGTTGCCGATTCAAATGTCTGGCGAACCGCTGGCCGCGCCGGCGATTCAGCGTGACATTACCTTCACTCGGTTTACGCGCTATGGCCGACTGAGCAATTGGGGAGGTTACAACGATCAAGAGAAGAGTATCCTTGATCGGGCGCGCCGAGTTGGCGAATTGCTGACCGGGTTAGCCAGCTATCAGCAGGATTCCCGTTTTGGTCGAAAAGTCGTGGCCCTCCAGCAGCGATTTGATAAGGTGGATGGGAACGACTACGCCGAAAAAGATTACAACGCCGTCGCCGGCGGACTGCGCGAGATCTTCAACGAAGCCGACAACCTCTCGTCGAGTATCGCCGCTCGGGGCTTTCGCCAGGACAAAGACCTGGACAACCTGCTGGCTAACGCCTTCGAGAAGGTTGGTGATCAAGACAAACGAACGAAACCCCACCAGCTATCGGCGGCCGAGTTGCGAGACCTCAAGGCCCTGCTCAACGACATCTTCCAGGGTCAGAAATCCAATCTGGTGATCGACGTCCAAATGCCCTTTGCCAACCTGGATCTGGCCCAGCGGGCAGAGTCGCTCGGATTGGACGCTCCTCCCGAACTTCTGCCTTTGGAACTCAAGATCCACCACCTGGAAAGTCAGGCGCTCGAGATCGGAGACAATCGCCTTGGCGAGCTCATCGCCGCGAAGTTCGAACTCCAGTCCAATAAGTCGATGGATGCCGAGGAACGCAAGGGCAAGGTCGCGGAAGTCAGCAAGGAGATCGAGGCGATCAAGGAGAAGCAGAGGGTCTTGCAGGATCAGGCGGACGATCTAAAGGCAGACTACAAGGCGATTGTCGAGGAAATGGTCAAACGCACCGTTTTGAAAGATCTGGTGACGATCGCTCAAACCGGTGTCGGTCGCGATCTCTTGCGAGAAGTCGCGAAGACCAGCATGGAAAAGAATGCCAAGTTGGTGACGATCCGCGCCTACGACCAGTTCGTTGCCGCGACGGCCGGTCAGGATACGGATAAGAAGACGCCGTACGTGAATTACACCCCGCAGTATTTCCGAGACCGCGACACGAAGCAGCGCGAGCCGGAAGGCGCGATTACCAAGGCGGACGCGCTTGCCGCCGACAATCCCTGGCAGGAGGATCGGCGAACGGACGTGACTCTATTTCACGAACTCGTGCACACCCACCACTATCAGTCGGGGACCGCCATGACCGACGGTAAACTCGTCAGCGCAGAAGACGCAGTGGCCCCGGTCGACCAGCCGTATGAGACCGACGATGGCCCCAAAGGCGTTCGCGAGGAAGAGTACTTCACGGTGGGGCTAGGCAAGTACGCCGACGAGAGGTTCACCGAGAACGCGTACCGCGGCGAGCGCCGCCAGCTTGGCGAAGAGATCGAGTTGCGCGACTACTATACTCATCGTGATAAGGAAGGCCGGCCAATCGCGTTGGGATCCTGATTGGCATCGGCCGAGGGTTGTCACCGCAAAGAGTTGCCGTGGTTCCAGCTTTTCCAGCACCGGAGCAAGCAAATGGGTAAGGTCTACGACGACATCGACGAGAAGTTGATTGCCTGGATTGGGCGACAGCGGATGTTCTTCGTAGGGACGGCGCCCCTTGCCGAGGACGGTAACGTCAACGTCTCGCCGAAGGGACCGATCGAGAGCCTGCGCGTTCTCGGGCCGCGGCGGGTTGCCTACCTCGATCTGATCGGCAGCGGTGCCGAGACCATCGCGCATCTACGCGAGAACGGCCGCATCGTCCTGATGCTCTGCTCCTTCGAGGGCCCGCCGCGCATCGTGCGGTTGCATGGGCGTGGCCACGCCGTCCAGGTGGGAGAGCCGGGTTTCGAGGAACGGAAGGCCGAGCTCGACTTCGGGAAGGTTGCCGCCGCCCAGGACGCCGCTCGCGCGATCATCACGATCGACGTCGAGCGTATCTCGGATTCCTGTGGCTACGGGGTTCCTCTGATGCAGTATCACGGCGAGCGCAATCAGCAAATGGACTGGGTCGCGAGCAAACTGCGGGACGGCGACAACGCGCTGCTGGACTACGTCGCCGAGCGCAACGCGACCAGCATCGACGGGCTACCGGCCGTCGAACCGGCGATACTTCCCCGCCACTAGAAAGGGAAGCACGATGTCCAGCCATGGCGGCATCCGAGCGCACGGATCCGTCAGCCTCGGAGCGGTTCACTCTGAGAAGGCGTACACCGGAACCTGGAGTGTCTTGCGGGCCGGGGGTGGCGCCTGGCGGAGGTGGTCAAGTTGGCGGCACGTCAGTGCCTCAAAATAGGCTTCGCCACAGTCCTGGCACACCCACGCGGAAACGTTTTCGACCAAAGCTAGCTGATCGCCCCACCAGTCTTCGGCGGTGACCAGCCGATGCTCGGTTTTGCCGCCACAAAGATAGCAGCGTGTTACCAAGAAATTTGTCTCCTCTCAGCCCGACCCGCGGGTCCGCCCGTCCAGCCAATGCGGTGGCTCTGGGATATACGCCGGAAACCGCTCGACGAAGGATCTGCCGAGTCAGTTCTGAACTACGCCAGCGCCGGGATATTCGGTTTGAGTAGCCTTTTAGATAAAGCTTGGAGCAGGCGCGCTACGGCCACTCTGGCCCTTTCGCCGATTGGCCAACTCCTCGGCGGCCATCTCCCGGGCCACCGCCTGGACCTGCTGGCGTAAGCGACGGATCTCGGCCACCGTAGTGTGAACGCGCTCGAAGAGCTCGTGGTTGGCCTCGATGCCGACGTGGATCAGCCAGGCCGCCGCGTCGCTCCGAGTGCTGCGAATCCCGGCCTCGATCAACAGGTCAATCGCTTTGAGGTCACGCGGCCAGATCCGGCAGGTGATTACGTTCCTTTTTGCCTGCGCCCCGAGAACCTGGATGACCTCGGCGCCACTCCCATTGACCTATAGCACTAAACAAACCTAACGGGTGGGTACTCGGACGCTAGACGAGAGCACAAAGTGTCTAGATTTTCTCCACCCATTGCACGTCGGCGGTCGGGCCACGCATGCGGTAATGGACGCGCACCCGCTCGCCACGTCGCCGCTCGGGAGCCAGCGCCGAGAGTTCCTGCCGAAACCGGAGGTCGGGACAGGTATCCAGGCGGAAGGTGACGGCGCGGAAAGTCGGTCCCTCGCCGTCGGCCTTCGTTGGTTCCTCGACGATGGTACCCTCGACGTAGGTCGTGGGGCTCTCGGCCCCGATCACGCTGCGAACGAAGCTCATAATGCTCATCACGTTGACCTCATTATTGACTTGTCGCGCCGTCGCGTCAGCTTCGCATACTCAAGCTCAGCGCCTTCTCCCCCAACGCGGTCAGCGCGTCTCGCAGTCGTTCATGCTCCGTCAGCTCGGCCGCCGCGAGAAAGCGTGCCCCAAAGATGAATAAGGCGGTGGCGGTCATCTCCTCGCCCCACTCGGGTGGCGGGGGTGGCGGGGGTGGCCAGGATTTGGGCCAGCGTGGCCAGCGCGGGCACAGCTCCTCGACCTCGGCTACGAGACGGAATGCCTGCTCCTGGGCGCGACCGGCGATCTCGTCTCCCCACAACGTGACCAGGCGATCGACCGTGAGAATCTCCTGAATGTGGGTGTCCGCGAGGGCAAGTGCGCGGAGTTCTTGGGGAGGCAGCGGCTGGGGATTCAACATGACCCAACGCCACGGCTCGGGCCTCGGGCCCGCCACTGGACCCCAAGGATCGGGGAGCGGCCCCCGAGCGAGATCGATCGCCCGTTGGCGGCCAGGGTCGCCGCCCCCGAAGGGCGGAGCGTCATAGATCGACGGACCGAAAATCCGGGCGAGCAAATTGGCCACCGATCGGGCGGAGAGTTGGAGGGTACCGGTCATCACGTACCTCTGGGTGACGGCTAGTATTCCCGACGTGCGAGACCCCGACGGGTTGTTCGAGGGTCTCGTCGTTGGAAGAGCGAACTCCCCAACGACGCGGGTTGGTCACGGATCCAACCCTACGGCGCGTTCATAACGTCCGCATGAAGCCGAGATGACGCCGGGATGACAACTCTCCCGCGATGCTGACGCGGCCACGGTTACCCTAGCACGACGGCCGCGGTTGGTCATTTGGAGGAGTTCCTCCGGCGCTTGCAAGGTCAGAGATCTGCGCAGCGCCGTGCTCCAGGGGCGAACCGTCGAGCGTGGGGAGGGCCACGGTGAAGGTCGAGCCTTTGCCCGGCTCACTTGTGACACGCACCTGGCCGCGGTGCGCCGCGATCACTTCCTTGGTGATCGCGAGGCCCAGACCGGATCTGTTGGCCGACGGCGAGCGGGCTCGGTCGACTCGGTAGAATCGCTCGAAGATGCGGGGGAGATGCTCGGCCGCGATGCCGATTCCGGTGTCGGCGACCGCTAGCTGGGCGATCGACCCGTGATTCTCTAACTTGAGGGTCACCGAGCCACCTTCCGGGGTGTAGCGCAGGGCGTTCTGCACGAGGTTCGCGACGACTTGGAAAAGCCGGTCGTGGTCGCCCCGAATCATCGTGGCGTCATTGCGCAGGATCCGCAGGTCGTGGCTACCGCTATCGACCAGGGAGGCACGCCGCCAGATTTCCGCGACCACCGCGTCAAGCGCGACCGGCTCGTGACGGACGGCCCGAGTGGCGTCCACCTCGGCGAGGAAGAGCAGGTCCGCGACCAGGCTCGACATTCGAGCGACCTCGTTGGCCGCGGCCTCGATGCTAATCTGGCGCTCCTCGTCCGGCAGGTCCAGCCGGAGCAGGTCGAGGTTGCCCTGGATCACGGTCAGCGGCCCGCGCAGCTCGTGAGAGGCGTCGCTCAGGAACTCGCGTTGGCGCTGGAGACTCTGGGCGAGGCGTGCCAGCATCTCGTTGAAGGTGGCAATGAGATCACGGAGCTCGTCTTTGGCCGGAGGCGGCGTAATCCGCTGTTCGAACTGCCCGGTTCCGGCAATGGCGCGTGCCGTCCGGGTGACGACCGTGACCGGTCCCAGCGCCCGCCCGGTGAGCCACCATCCGCCGGCGAGGGAGAGTACCACGGCGCTCGCGGCCGCGATGGTCAAGAGCGAGGCGACCTCCCGAAAAGTCTCGTCCAGTAGGTAGAGCGACTCCGCGACGAGCACGACGCCGACCACTCGTCCCTCTGCCTTGATCGGATGGGCGAGCACGCGAATGCGCTCGCCGGCCAGAGTGCCGTTCATCTGTGCCTCCTGGCCGCCGCGGGCAGCGGCGACCAGTTCGGGCGTGGCCGGGATCTCTGCCGTGGGCACATCCGGGTCCGAGGCGAGGATGGTTCCCGCCGCGTCAACTACCTGAACCCAGATGATTGGCGCGTCAAGATCCTCCTCGTGACTCATCGCGGTGACGACACGGACGACGTCCGACGGTCGCAGCTGCCCTTCCGGGCCCACCGCTATCTGATTCTGGACCAGGGTGGCTCGGATTCTGAGGGATTGGTCGACCTGTCGTTCCATGCCGTCCCGGAGAGACGCGAGCACCAACACGCCAGCGACGCCGAAAGTCAGGACCAGGAAGAGGGCGTAGGCGAGCGCGAGGCGGATCCGGATCGGTACCGCGCGCGGGGATGGGAAACTCACGCTCATCCCTCGCGCAAGCTGTAGCCAGCGCCACGGAGAGTGTGGAGCAAGCGTGGCTCGCCACCCGCTTCGAGTTTGTCACGCAGCCGCATCACGTGAACGTCGATCAGGTTCGAGCCGCCCAGAAAGTCGCTTCCCCAGACCCGGGCGAAGATCGTGTCGCGTGAGAGCACCTGACGTGGGTGACGCAGAAAGTATTCGAGAACCTCGAACTCTTTGGCGGTCAAGTCAAGCGAACGTCCTCCCCGCGCAACCTCACGGGTCACGGGATCGAGGACGAGGTCGGCGAAGCGCAGCTTCTCTTCGGGAGATTTTCCGGCGCGCCGGAGCAGCGCGCGCACCCGGGCGAGCAACTCGTCGAGGACCAACGGCTTCATCAGATAGTCGTCGGCGCCGGCGTCCAGCCCCTCGATTCGATCCGGGATGCGACCCTTCGCGGTCAGCATGAGGATCGGGAGATGGGCGTCCTCCGCCCGCAGCCGTCGGCAGACCTGGATCCCGTCCAGGCCCGGGAGCATCAGATCCAGAATGACCAGATCGGGCGAGTGAGCCATGGCCATTGCGAGGGCCAACTCACCGCTTGCCGCCTCGTCGACGCGGTAGCCGGCGTAGGATAGCCCGCGTCGCAGGATGCTCAAGATCTGCGGGTCATCGTCCACGACGAGAATGCGCGACAAAGGCATGTTGTTCACCCCTCAGCACTAAGTATATCGAGCCCCACCGCGGTCAGCGACTCGGATGCTACAGTCGGCGACATTCATCCACCTGTTACGGCGTCTTTATCATCGGTTCATCTTCGCCGTGAATCATGAGACCATGCGAAGCCGGGCCACGGTCATGAGGAGACGAAACGCGACCGTGTCCAGGACCTTGTACAGCCAAATCAGAGGAGGCGGGACGATGAATCCGTGGAATAACCGCTCGATGAGCAGCAACGTGGACGACGCCGCGGTTCGCGCGTTCGCGGCGAGTGTGCGCGGCGCGGTGATCGGGCCGGGCGACGCGCGCTACGACAGTGCTCGGTGGGTCTTTAACGCGATGGTCGACCGGCGCCCCGCGCTAATCGTCCGTTGCGCCGAAGCAAAAGACGTCATCCGTGGCGTGGAATTCGCTCGGACCCACGGACTACCGCTGGCCGTGCGGGGCGGTGGCCACGGCGTCGCGGGGAACGCGGTCTGCGACGGCGGCGTTATGCTCGACCTGTCGACGCTGAAGGGCATTCGCGTTGACCCTACTCGGCGGACCGCCGTCGCCGAGCCGGGCCTGACTCTCGGCGAGTTTGATCGCGCGACCCAAGCGCACGGACTGGCGACGACGCTGGGGGTGGTTTCGGTGACCGGTATCGCCGGGTTGACTCTCGGCGGCGGTATCGGCTGGCTCAACGGTAAGCACGGCCTCGCCTGCGACAACCTCCTCGCGGCCGAGGTCGTGACGGCGGATGGGCGGCTTCTGACGGCAAGCGCTACCGAAAACGAAGACCTCTTCTGGGGGCTCCGGGGAGGCGGCGGCAACTTCGGGGTCGTCACGTCGTTTACCTACCAGTTGCACCCAATCGGGCCGGTCCTTGCCGGAGGGGTTACATTCTCGCCCGGGCGAATCCGCGAGGCAGTGCGCTTCTACCATCAATTCGCGAGCGCCTGCCCCGACGAGTTGTCCACGGTTGGTTCACTCGGACGTGACGTGGACGGGCACCCGATCTTCTCGGTTGGCGTCTGCTACAGTGGGCCTCTCGTCGACGGCGAGCGGGTGTTGGGTCCACTCCGTTCGTTCGATCCCCTCAGCGTGGACACGGTGGGACCAATGAGCTACTGTGCGCTCCAGAGCGGGAATGACGCCGCCTTCCCTCCGGGCCGGCAGCACTACTGGAAAGCGAGCTTTCTTCAGGACTTGTCGGACGATGCGATCGAGGTGCTTGTCAGCTTCGTGGCGGGGATGCCGTCGCGGTTCAGTAGCGTCGGGCTCCAGCACATGGGAGGCGTCGCCAGCAGGGTGGATCCGGGCGCCACGGCTTTCGTCCACCGCGCCCGACAGTACGACTTTCTTATCCTCTCGCAGTGGGCGGATCCGTCGGACGCGGCGCGCAACCTCGCCTGGACGCGTGACTTCTTCGAGACCATGCAGCCGTTTCTGGAGCGGGGCGTCTATGCAAACGACCTCGGCGAGGAAGGCGAAGATCGCGTCCGAGCCGCGTACGGGGCGAATTACCCGCGGCTCGCCGAGCTCAAAGCAAAGTACGACCCAACGAACCTGTTCCGCCTGAATCAGAATGTCCGACCGACGGTCGGTAGGTCGTGCTAGCCTTCGAAAGAAGTTCCGGAAGTTCTTGGAGCGAAGAGATGACGTAATCCGGGAGTACGGCGGAGTCGGGCCCGACGCCGTGACCCTCACGATCCACCCAAACCGTTCCCAGTCCCAGTTTCTGGGGAGCGGCAACGTCCCACTCAAAGTTGTCTCCGACCATCCACGTATCGGACGGCGATACGTCAAGCGCTTTCATTGCCGCTCGATAGACCCGCTCGTCGGGCTTGCCAACCCCAAACTCACTCTCGATGAGGATGCAACCGAAGTGGCGGGCCAGATCGAAGCGATCGATCTTGGCCCGCTGCGTGGAGCCGGAGCCGTTGGTGATCAGGGCCAGGCGGATGCTTCGGTCCCGCAGCGCCGCCAGGGCTTCGATCGCCCCCGGAAACGGTTTCACCGCTGCCTGACGGCGCTCGCGATAGTTGTCGTAGATGGCGCACGCGAGGTCCGCGTCGTCGTGACCGAGCGTCAAAAGCGCGGAGTGGACGTTGCGGATTCCGGTTCGCCGATAATCTCTCCACCCCACGCGCGCCCGCTCCGGGTCCGACCAGTACGAATCGCCGACCCGTTTGATCGCCTCGCCGAGGCGCGCGGCGTCAAGATCGGCTCGCCCCCCGGTCACGTCGGCGCAGGCCAGGCGCCAGCATTCGGGAATCGTGATCGTGCTCTCGTTGTCCAGAATGGTGTCGTCGAGATCGACAAGGAGCGCGCGTGGCGCAGGTTGTGTTGGCACGTCGCATCCTCACAAGTGGAATTCGGACAATCGGCATGGGCGATTCTACAGCGTGGGTAGATAGCGATCAAGCGCTTGGCTAGCTCATTTCGAGGATCACTGGCTCTCGGTCTCGGTTTTCAGTAGGTGCGTGAGGCTCTGGGTATGGCGTGCGCAATGCGCGGCGATAAAGGCGCATCGCCACTACTCAGCTTGTCGCAGACGACGTAAGTCGTCCAGGTCTAAATTGAGATCAAATAATTCCATGCCAAGCAGTGTCCGGAGGCAAGATACCACTTGATATCCGAGAAGCTGGTTGCGCGGTTGGAATAGGCTGGCAGGAATCGATAGCAGGACTGGATCAATCCAAGGCGGCAAGGAGCGGATGTTCGCTACTGGAATTACTGATCGCCGCGTAAACCGCTAAAGCACTTGATCCTAGGCTCTGGACTGAAGTCCAGGAGAAGGGACGAGACCCTGAAGGCTCCGGGTGGCGAGGCAACACCGAGTGGCACCGAACGAAGCACAAGCTGCCCATTGCCACCGGAGGACTTCAGTCCAGAGCCCCTCCTACTGGACCTCGGTCCAGAGCTTTAGCCACTAACGCTCGGATCAGTAAGACGATCGGGAAGACACCTTCCCGATCAACAAGCGTATGATTACGCTGATAAGTGGGCATCCTTTCAGCCACGGGGACTGGGAGGGAATCTCATGGTTATCGAACTCACGCCGCGAATCGTCGTGGATCCGGCGACACGCTTCGGCAAACCCATCATCGAGGGTACACGTGTTCCGGTAGAGATGGTGATTGGAAAGTTAGCGGGCGGGATGACCGCGGAGGCAGTTGCCGACGAATACGGGATCACGGTGGAGGATGTCCACGCCGCGCTACGCTACGCTGCCCACGTGATTTCGAGCGAGGAAATTCGAGGCGTCGCCTAAGTGAAGTCCTTCCTCTCTGACCGGCGTGTTGGTGATCGTCGAAGTCGGGCGCGCTCGCATTCATCGATCGACCTCGGACAGAGGCTAAACATGCGAGAAATCCAGTAGTTCCGCTATTAAGCAGCAGCTCGCCAGCCTCTACGACCGGACAGCGCCAATCTACGATCAGAATCGAGTCGCAAGGCGAGCCGGCTGGCGAATGCGCAGGTTGTCGCCGAAGACGAGGTATCTGACAACGAAGGCGAAGGCATTGCAGCCCGGCGACGCTTCGCAATCGTGGAATCCGCGGTCGAAGGGTAAGGCTGGAGACTGCCCCGTGGAAAAACCTGCTGATGGGCGGCTCGCTCGTCGTGAGGAGGAAAGACTACGTCACCCGAGACATCGGCGTTTTCTGCCGCATCGTTCCGCCCGGTCGACCGGGAACGCTGGCCGGATCTGGTGCGCCTCTTTGAGCACCACGGGAACCCCGGTTATTGCTGGTGCATGCGCTGGCGCGCCACGAGCGGCGAATTCGATCGCCTGAAGACCGAAGGCCGCAAGGCAGCCCTTTCCGAGCGGGTCCAGGGGGGCACGTCAATCGGCATCCTTGGCTACGTCGCCGGAGAACCGGTCGGTTGGTGTTCGATCGCGCCGCGCGAGAGCTACCTTGCCCTCGAACGCTCGCGCGTCCTGAAGCGAATCGACGATCGCCCGGTCTGGTCGGTGGTGTGTTTTTTCCTCGATCGGCGGGTGCGTGGCCAGAGGTTTGCGACTTGCTTGCTCCGGGCGGCAGTTTACTTTGCCCGGGGACAAGGAGCCACCATCGTCGAAGGGTATCCGGTTGGACCGGAGGCGACGAGCTACCGTTGGATGGGCTCGGTCGCGATGTTCGAGGCGGTGGGATTCCGCGACGTGGGACCGGCAAGCAGCGGTCGGCGAGTCATGCGATTCGATGTGGATCAGCCGGGCGGTCCGCGGAGTCGGCCGACTATCGGTTGACTTTCGGAGAGTGGTTTGCGCTCCAGTCGAGACCGGCCAGCGCGATCAGGAGCAGGCCGAGCGCGAACATCGCCGGTTGGAGAAACATCGCGAACCCAATCGCCTGGTACTCGATTACCTCGAAGATCACCAGGATAATGCCTGCCAGGAACGATGCCGGGTTGCCCGCCGGTTGGTTGGTGAGGAGAAGAGTCGCGGCGAGAAATGCGCTTCCGCCGACCAGGACAAACAGCGCTAGCGCGGGGATCAGGTAGCTGGTAAACGGCGAGCCGCGCAGCAAATCCACCGGCAGACCCTGGCTCCAGAAACCGCCGAGCAGGCCGATCGTCCCAACGATCGCCATCACCCCGACGAATAACTCGACCGCTACGAGCACCGTCCGTTCGATTTGGGTCAATTTCACTTCACACCTCCAGCCACTCGAGACGAGAATCCAGAATTCAGGAGTCAGAAGGAGAATTGGCCTCTGGACCAGCCTGCCATCGCCTCGTGCGGGCGAATCCGCCGCGATTTATGGTAATCACCGCTCGCTTCTCGGGTGTCGGTACAAGACGAGATCAATTTTGTCGGATCGGCGTTGCTCCTCAGGTAACCAGCCGTAAACGGCAGGTAACGCGACCAAACCTGGCTCGCGTAGTCGCGCGGCGTCAACGCCACGCGCCATCGCTCCGTCGACCTGTTACGCGCTGTTTACGCTCCGCAAGGGACTGCGTAACCCGGATTTGGCAAGCTATTGCCGGGCATCCCCCAGATGTCTTCGGTCGCCGCGGGTCGGTTCGGTTCGAAAGGGTGGTGCGAGCGCCATGCCTCGCTGGTGCGGCTTGGGATGCGTTGTCGGACTTTTGCTCATCCTGTCGGGGCTGTTCAATGCTTCGTTGGTGACACCGGTTGCCGCCGACGAGGGGTGGACCATCTCCAGTTTCCAATCCGCGACCGTGATCCAGTCGAATGGTCAACTCGACGTAACCGAGACCATCCTGGTCGATTTTGGCGCGCTACTCCGCCACGGCATCGTCCGCGACATTCCGGTGCTCTACGACTACGACCAGACGAACAACCGTGTCTACGACGTGACGATCCGGGGCGTGACCAACCGCGACGGCCAGTCCATTCCCTTCACGACGACGCGTAATGGCGGCTACCTCAGCGTGCAGATCGGCGACCCCAACGTTGAGGTCTCCGGCTCGCAGTCCTACGTCATTCACTACACCGTGATGGGTGCGCTGAACGGTTTCGCCGACCACGACGAGCTCTACTGGAACGCGACCGGCGTCTGGCCGGTCCGGATCGAGCAGGCTACCGCGACGGTGAGCTTGCCGGGTACCGGCGTGCAGCGCGTCACCTGCTATGAAGGGGCGCTCGGCGCGACCGAGACATGCAACTCCCGAGCGACCGACCGGGTCGCGACGTTCGCGGCCGCGCGCCCGCTCGCCGATCAAGAACAGCTGACCGTCGTCGTCGGGTTCGCCAAAGGGCTGATACCCGCGCCCGCGCCGATTCTGGAGCCGAAACCTCGCCAACTCGCCGCCTACTTTGACGTCACGCCGGCTATCGTGCTCGCATCCCTGCTCGTGGCCCTCGTCACCCTCGGCTGGATCGTCCGAAGTTGGTGGCGCAACGGCCGCGATCGCCACTACCGAACTCTCTATTACTTGAGTGACGATCCGAGCGAAGAGACACGACCGCTGCTCGCCGAAGATCCGATCGTCATCGAATACCAGCCACCGGAGAAGCTGCGGCCCGGCGAAATCGGCATGCTTCTCGACGAGCGCGCCGATCCCCTCGACGCGACCGCGACGATCGTCGACCTGGCCGTCCGCGGCTACCTGACGATCGAGGAGGTCGAAAGCGAAAACGTCGTGGGCCGGCTGTTCGGGAAAAAAGACTGGCAGATCGCCAAGACGGAGAAGGAGCCCAGCGACCTTGTCGAGTACGAAGCGGCGCTCTATCAGGGGCTTTTCTCCCAGGGTTCGCCGGTCCGGCTCTCGGCGCTCCAGGATCACTTCTACCGCTCGCTTCAGGACGCCCAGCGCAAGCTCTACCAGGACGGAGCGCGACAAAAGTGGTTTACGACGCGCCCGGACCGGGCTCGCTTGACCTGGTTTCTGCTGGGTCTCGGCGGCTCGCTCCTGGGCGGCGCGGTGAGCTTTGCCCTGGGCTGGCTCTTTGGCGGTGCGCTCGTCGGTCTCCCCATCGCCGTGGGTGGGGTGCTGCTCATGATCCTCTCGCCCTGGATGTCGCAGCGCACGGCGTGGGGGCGAGAGTTGTTCCGTCGTTCCCTGGGGTTTCGCCAGTACGTCGCCACCGCGGAAACGAGCCGTCAGCGTTACAACGAAGAGCAGAATATCTTCGCCGCCTATCTCTCCTACGCCATCGTCTTCCGCTGCGTCGACAAGTGGGCCCGCGCCTTTAGCGATGCCGAGCGCCAGGGGGCGACCCGGTCCTGGTACGTTGGCTCCCAGGCCTTCAGCGCCGTCGCGTTCTCCCAGAGCCTGCAAGGATTTTCGTCGAACTTGACCTCGACGATCGCCAGCACGCCGGGAAGTCACGGGGGAAGCGGCTTTTCTGGTGGCGGAGCGGGCTTTGGTGGCGGAGGCGGCGGTGGCCATAGCTGGTAAGCGAGATTCTTCTCATTCAGGAGGTAAACCATGGAGATCATTGCCATCGTCGTCCTGGTTGGCGTCGCGGTCCTGGCGGTACTGATCTACAACGCTCTCGTCCAGGCGCACCTGGCGGTCCACGAGGCGTGGAGTGCCGTCGAAGTTCAACTCCAGCGGCGGGCCGACCTCATCCCGAACCTCGTCGAGACGGTGCGCGGCTATGCCGGCCACGAGCGCTCCACCTTTGAAGCGGTGACCCAGGCGCGCGCCCAGTTACTGAGCGCGACCACGCCCGCCGCGGCGTCCGACGCGAATAACCTGCTGACTGGCGCGCTGCGCTCGCTCTTTGCCGTCGCCGAGGCGTATCCGGAACTGAAGGCGAATCAGAACTTCCTCGACCTGCAGCGTCAGCTCGGCGACACCGAGGACAAGATCGCTTACGCGCGCAACTTCTACAACAGTCGGGTTCTCGCCTACAACACCCGGACCGCCACGGTACCGGGCGTGGTCCTGGCTGGTCCGTTTGGCTTCCAGGCGGCGGAGTTCTTCCGGGGCGAGCCGGAGGCAATGGAGCCGGTCAAAGTGTCCTTCACCGGAATCGACTCATCGACAAAATCGCTGCCGCCGTCATCTCGGTAAGCACTTTGCTTAGGAGAGGAGGTACCGGTTGAGCATCTTCGCCCCGCTGATCGAATTCCGCCAGGCCGCGGGAGAGTCGGTCACCGCGCACGGCTTCACGGTGACCCCCTGGTCGCGCGCGATTGTCGTCCGCCTTCCGTTCGCCCGCGTGGTGTGGAATCGACCGATTGGCGTCGACGTCACCGCCGATAATGTGACCCGTCGGTTGCCCATCGGCCAGGCGAGCCAGGTCTACCGTTCGCCGGTGATCGGCGTTCTGATTATCCTCGCGATCGCGATGACGTTTAATAGATTCAGACGAAACCATCGTCAGGAGTGATGAACGTGAGCACAACCGTGGAGACCCTCGTCGGCGCCAAGGCGCGCGGCGACGAGAACGCCCAACGCATCTTCGACCGGATTCTGGCCGCGGCGCAGCCGAGCGCGGTGTTCAGCGCTCCGGTCGTTTCCGGAAACTACACCGTTATTACCGCGTGCCAGGTCGCGGTCGGCGGGGGGTTCGGGTCCGGGCTCGGCGTGGGGCCGACCAAGCGCGCCGCGAAAGACCAGACGATGAGCGTCGACGGCTCGGCCCCAGCCGAAGAGTTGGGCGGAGGTGGAGGTGAGGGCGGCGGCGGTGGCGCCAGCGCCCGCCCGGTCGCGATCATCACCATCGGGCCGGACGGGGTCAACGTCAAACCCATCGTCGACGCTACCAGCGTTGCCCTGGCCGCCCTCACCGCGGCGACGGCGATGTTCGCCATGGTGTTCCGATTCCGCCGAGCGATGCGAACCTGACGAGCGATTGATCGCGGGGAGCCGGACAGCGGGATCGAGTATGCCCGAGAGCCCGAGGCCACTCGCCCCTTCTCAGCCGTTCCCGACTAACCTGGCCGGTTGCCAGGTGTAGTGGTGGGTGATTTCGATCCGATTACCGTCCGGGTCGTCGCAGAAGAGGAACTCCGACCCGTCGCCGCGGCGATCCGGAGCGCTCGATGACCTCGGCGCCAGCTTGTCGACAGTAGGAGACGTACTCCGGAAAAGGCAGGTCGGCCAGGCCGCGCCACATGGAGCTTGCGATGCCAACTTTCACCAGACTTCCTCCCCGATTGCGGGCGGGCGACGGGGATTGGGCCCGCCCTCTGACGGAATGCCCCGCTTTGTTTGCGTCCTGATGAGGTTACTCGCTTGCCTGTCTGGGTCAAGGGTTTGGTTTAGTGTCAGGCCACTCTTGGCCTCTTGACAACCGGGGCTGCCACTGGTAAGAGTTGTACAGATATGTACACTAATGTCCAGATAGGAGTGGTCCCATGACTGAGCAAGCCCCGCAGAATCAGACCTTGAACGCGACCGACGTCCGCGCCCACTGGAGCCAGGTGCTTCTTGACGTCTTTCACCACAGATCCCGGGTGCTGGTGCAGAAAGGCGGCATCCCGGTCGCGGCCATTATCGCCGCCGATGACCTGAAGCGTTTTCTGCTCAGCGAGCAGGAGCGGGCCGAGCGGTTCAAGGCGCTGGATGCAAGTTGGGAGGCTTTCAAGGACGTTGACCCGGGCGGTGTGGATGCCGAGGTCGCCAAAGCCGTCGCCGAAGCCCGCGCCGACATTCGCGCCGAACGGGAAGCCGCCGCACGTGACGCATGATTCGCGTTACGATCGACACAACGACGCTCGTGTCGGGTTTTCTCCGCCCGGAGCCGCCCCCCGGCCGATTGCTCGTCGCTTGGCGACAGCGGCTTTTCACGCTCGTGACCGCCGCGCCCTTGCTCGACGAAGTTGGGCGGACTTTCCGCAATCCCTACTTCGCCCGGAGGCTATCGCCCGCGGAAGCGCAGGATAACCTTGCCCTTCTGCGGAGCGAGGCTGTCATTGTGGCGACGACGGTTATGATTGCGGGTGTCGCGACCCACCCCGAAGATGACGTCATGCTGGCCACGGCATTGAGCGGTGAGGCGCAATTCGTCGTGACCAGTGACCACGGGCTGCTGCGGTTGGGGAGCTACCGTGAGCTGGTCATTGTGTCTGCCGCCCAATTCCTCGCCATGCTCCCCGGGTTGGTTCAGGCCGATGAGCCCTCGTAGCAGTCAAGGCGAGACGCCGTAACACAGTATCGCTGGAAATACGAAAGCATTGCACAGAAGGACACGCTGAACCGCGATTGGGCGAGTGATCCACGGCGCGCGGGACGTGCCTCCCTTCATTGATGACAACGATATTCATACAGCCGCACTCGCGGCGGAATTTCCCGCGCCGGATTGGCTCGAACGGATAAAGCACGGTCTGATCGCGATGGACACGGTAACGATCGTGGAGGACAATCTGAAACGCGCGAGAATCGCGATCCAGAGCGGAGGATCAACATGAAGATCTCGAACGTCGAAGTGATCGAATTCCGGACCACCAGTCACAGCCGGCCGAGCCGGTGGGGCTACGGCATCTACCTGGGCGAGGACCAGACGATCGATACCTTCTCGACGCTAACGAAAATCTCGACCGACGAAGGCGTCGACGGCTACATGCTTGGCGGCAACAAGACCCAGATCGAAGGGATCGTGAAGCCGCTGCTCCTCGGCGAAGACCCGCTCGACCGCGAGAAGATCTGGAACTGGCTGGACCAGATGATCACCTTTGGTCCGAACCTGACCGAGCGCGATGCCGGGATCGTCGACTGCGCCCTCTGGGATCTAGCCGGACGGTTGACCAAGCTGCCGGTCCATAAGCTGCTTGGCGGGGCGCGCGAGCGCGTGAAATGCTACGCGAGCACCGCGCCGAACCTGGGCGGGCCAGAAGTCTATTACGAGCACGTCAAGACCTGCAAGCAGCAGGGCTACAAGGCCTACAAAGTCCACGCCTACATCTGCTGGGATCCGCATGCCTGGCAGCCAGCGCCCCAGCTTCCCGGCTTTCCGAAAGAAGACCTGGCGATCTGCCGGGCGGTGCGCGAGGCCGCTGGCGACGATCTGGTGCTGCTGCACGATCCCTTTGGCGTGTACACCTTTGAAGAGTCAATCTGGATGGGCCGCGAGCTGGAGAAGCTGAACTACTTCTGGCTCGAGCACCCGATGATCGAGACCCGGGTCGAGTCCTACCGTCGGCTCACCCGCGAGCTCAACATTCGTATTCTCGCGCCCGAGCACGTGCCGGGCGGCTCGTTTGCCCGGGCGGAGTGGGCCTTGCAGAACGCATCGGACATGCTGCGAATTGACATAAATTATGGCGGTCTGACCGGCTGCTGGAAGCTGATCAACCTCTGTCAGGCGCTGGGGATCAACTGCGAGCTGCATGGCCCGGGCTGGCCGCACGCCCAGCTGCTCGGCGCCGCGCCGGAAGCCACCTGCCTGTACTACGAGCGCGGACTGTTGCGACCCGGGCTCGACGATGCCCAGGCCGCACCATACCTGAACTCGATCTGCGATCCACTCGACGCCGACTGCAACGTCATCATCAGCCAGGCGCCGGGTCTGGGGCTGGACCTGAACTGGGACTATATCAACGAGCACCGGGTCAGCCGGTAGAGGTGCTGACCGCCCGGGGCCCAGATCTCAGGCCCCGGGCGGCCAGGAGATGCTCCCCGCCGTCATCCTATCTCCGTCAGCAGTTCTACGGACCGCAAGGTTTCCGGCGAGTCGGGCTGCGCCGCGAACAGCTTCTTCCAGTCCGGGTTGGCGTTCTCAAAGGCCGTGCGCGCGCCGTAGGCGGCCATGTCCGGGTATTCAATCACGAGGATAACCGGCCCGGTGTCGGGGCCCGGCACGGTGCTGCGAAACAGGCGGACGCTTCGCGGCATCACCGGGCTGTTGAACTTCGGATCCGCGGCGGCTTGCAGCTTGGCCAGGAAGTCCTCCAGCCGCCCGGGTTTGACGTCGTAAGTGAAAATCGCGAGAACTGCCATCCTGCCCCCCACGTGTTTCGTCTTGTGTCCTGATGAGGTTATTCGCCTGCCTGTCTCGGGTCAGGGTTTGGCGTAACAGAACGTCCTTTAGGTTACGCTTTTCTTCCACCGCCTTGGTCTCGCGCTTGCCGGGATAGCTGTTCTGTGGTAGGAATTGGTAGCAACAAGTCATACGATCAGAGGTACCTCGTGGCCAGCGTGGAGAAAATCAGCATCGCCCTCACGCCGGAGATGGCTGCCCTGGTACGGGAAGCCGTGGAGAGCGGCGAGTATGCGTCCAGCAGCGAAGTCATCCGAGACGCCCTGCGGGACTGGAAGCTGAAGCGCACTCTTCAGCAGCAGCAGGTCGAGGAATTGCGCCGACTGTGGGACGAAGGAATCAGCAGCGGGCCAGCCGGGCCGCTAGACGTGGCGGAGATTAAGCGCGAAGCGCGCAAGCGGTTTGAAGCTGAGCCGGGGCAGCCTTCCTGATGGCGCGGGTCACTCATACTCGACAGGCGCGGGAAGATTTGCTTTCCATCTGGTCTTACATCGCTGCGGACAGTCCAGCTGCCGCCGATCGGGTGCTCGATGGCATTGACCGCAGGTGCGCGAGGCTGGGCGAGAATCCCAAGCTTGGCCCCGCGAGACCCGATATTGCCTCAGAGTTACGCTATTTCCCCGTGGGGAGCTACCTTATTTTCTACCGGGAAGTTTCCGAAGGCGTTGAAATCGTCCGCGTCTTGCACGGCGCGCGAAGCTTACAGGCCATCTTTCATACGGAAGAATAGGGAACCTTAGTCCCCCTCTGGAATTCCTACCGCCTGGAGGCGGAGCTGGACGCGCTACCAGAGTGCGATTCCTAAGTGCCACGTTATCTTCTTACCCCTGCCGCGGAGCGCGACCTTGTCGCGATTAGGGGGTACGCTAGTGATAGAATGGCCCGCGAATAGGGCGTTCTAAGGAATTCCGCCTTAGTTTAGTAAAGACGTAGCCGACGAATGCCTCTGCGCAGCCGTTTTCGGTGAACTGCCCCCAACTACGAGTAACTCGCCGGCAACGTATCCCTCAATCTCAGCCTGCGGAGTCCCTTGGCGATTCCGCAGCGACTTGAGACTCCCGCGACACCTCTCGCCAATGCTTTATCTCGGTGGTACAAGAACAACAACTATAGAATTCTTGCGCGGATCCGCTGGCAGCTCAGCTAGTCGCTTCGTCGCTACTCGATGTGTCCGTCGTCATAGTCTGCCAGTAGTCTGGAAAGACTGTATCGTTATTGGTCGAGGCATCGCGGAGTTGCTGGGGAGACAACCCTCTGACGCGTCTTAGGTCGGCGCCTTCCATGTGGGCCCGTCGAAGATCAGTCCCCTCCAGGCTTGCATCTTCCAGGAAGGCGCCTTGTAGGTGTGCCTCCACAAGGCTGGCTCCCTGCAAATCCGCCCATCCAAAGCTGGCTCCCTCCAGGTGTGCTCCTCGAAAGGAAGCATTTCTCAAGCTCGCTCCCCAAAGAAAGGCGTTCTCGAAATGCGCCCCCTGAGCGATGACCTGATCCAAAGCGGCTCTGCCAAGGTTCGCGTTTTCAAAGTGGGCCTCGAAGAGTTGCGCTCCCCGTAGGTCGGTTGTCTCCAGATTCAGGCGATAACTCTCGCTTCGTCGATGAGAGGGTTTGCGCCGACCCAGAATGGTCAATATGGCCTGAATGTCTTGGGCAGGTTTGGGCATTACACTCGATGGTCGCTCTTGGTCGGTGCCGGAAGCTGTACGAGGCCACCCTCTAGCTGAGTCTCGTGGTGGCCATGGGACCTGCTCGCGTACGTACGCAGTCAAGACATCTACCACGGTCGCGTGATCACGATTGGAGTCCCAGGCGACCCTTTCAAGGGCGTAGATGCCTCCGAGGCGAACTGCCGGGTTGTCACCTCCCAACTGCGCTATGGCCTGAATGAAGCGAGCAGTAACCTGCCCCTCTCGGGCAATCCACAGGTTCCGTAAGGTGAGGAACGCGCCGAACAGGACCACGGCGCCACCAGCCACCTGCGCTGCGGTTCCCGTAATCGAGTTCTCAAGAGCGTAGAAGTCTTTGAGTTCAAGCTTACCGGCGATGACTTGTGCAGTGAGTTCCCGATCTTTTATCGACCACAGGACGGCGATTGCCGTTAATAAGATGAGAAGTCCAATGAGAGGGAGGGCGGTCGCCCAGTCAACACGTTGTACAACGGCGGGAAAGCAGCTGATCCGTTTCACAGGGGCTAGCACGGCACGTCCGGCGTGCGAGAGTATCCGACGCATTCTGCGCTTCCCTCCTTTGCTAACCGCCTGAGTTCGTTACGTTGCGGCTGCCAAGCACCCACTCGACCTTGTATGTCCTGCGCTTGATCCTGGGACACGATACGGAGATGGCTCCGTTCGAGAAGGTCGCCGTCTTCGGGCTAAAGGCGCGCCGGACCGGCTACTGGGTGCCGGACGAGTTCGTCGCCACTTTCGTTGCCCACGCGCCGGAGGCGCTGGGCCCGCGCGGCTTGACGATGGTGTGGTAGTGGATGCGCGATGCAAGTAGTGACCGATTGGTTTCGAATTAAGATCACTAACCGATTTAGTTTAGCACCTTGGCGTATCCATTGGGGCCAGCGTAACCGAAGGACCAGTCATCCTATACGGAAGTGAGAGCGCCCTTCCCGATCAGCGCTTAAAAGCCTGAATATGATATAATGTTCCCGTGCTATGCCAGAATCAGAAACGGTTCAGATCTTCCTTGCCAAAGCCGAAGAAAGCTTGGCTGGCGCGGAGAGCGAATTCGTCAATGGCCGCTACAACAATACGGCCAACCGCTGTTACTATGCCAGCTTCCAGGCTGCCATTGCTGCATTAGATCGCGAGAGTATTCGTCCGGTTACCGATCAGTGGGGTCATGCGTTTGTCCAGGCGCGATTCGCCGGTGAGTTGGTGCATCGACGCAAGCGCTATCCGGCTGATCTGCGGGACACCTTAACCCAGAATCTCTCCGTGCGTCAGCGGGCCGATTACGAGCTCCAACAGGTTAGCGAGCCGCAAGCCTTGCGGAGTTTGCGGCGGACACGTCAGTTCGTCGAAGCCATCGCTTCCAGAGGAGGTGAGAGCAGATGAGCACCGAACACAATCTCGACCTCGATCAACCAACTCAGAGCGCGATTGACCAGATCAAGGCATCGATTATCAAGCGGTACCCTCAGGCCACCTTTGTGATTGCCCAAGGTGACGACCCCGAAGGGATCTATCTGAAGACAATAGTCGACCTGGATGATGTCGACCAGGTTCTCGACGGTATCCTCGATGAGATGTATGACATCCAAGTCGAGCGGTCTTTACCGATCTACGTTATCCCGTTACAGCCAGTTGACCGCGTCTTAAAACAGCTTTCTCGACCTCAGCAAAAGTCTCGCCCACGAATCGATTGGCAAGCCCAACCAATCCCAGCCCAGCCGTAAGCTTGCTTTGTAGGCTGCTTCAGCAAATTACGCTTTGGCGACGGACCTATCCGACGATGACCGGGTGGCAAGCCCATGCCAATCCGCTACTACCTCGACAGCGGGTACTATACCCTATCCCTCGCCGCCGTTGACCCGACCCGCCGACGGCGCTATAGTGGGCGCGACCGTTCCGACCAGCAGCAGGCTGACCGACCCGCGGGGAAAGGGCCAATCCCATGCAAAACGTGCACTCCCATTGCTTCGACGCGCCGCGTCACCTGGAAGCCACGACGATTCGGGAGTCGGATCTCTCGCGCGGCTATCCGTTGGACCTGACGACCGAGATCGAAACGTTTCTGGAAGAGATGGCGCCGTTCGAGAAGGTCGCTGTCTTTGGGCTGAAGGCGCGCCGGACCGGCTACTGGGTGCCGGATGAGTTCGTCGCCAGGTTCGTCGCCCACGCGCCGGAGAAACTGGTCGGCTTTGCCGCCTGCGATCCGACCCAGCCGGGCTACCTGGACGAGCTGCGCTATGGGATCGAGACGCTGGGCTTGCGCGGCTTGAAGATGGGGCCGATGTACGCCGGTTTCGATCCGCGCGACGAAAGGTGCGCGCCGGTCTATCGCTACTGCCAGGAGAACGGCATCCCGATCCTCTTTCACACCGGTACCACCTTCAACCGAATGGCGATTCTCGGGTACAGCCGTCCCTGGCTCTTCGACGAGGTCGCCATGGCGTATCCGGAGTTGCGGATGGTTCTCGCGCACGTCGGCCACCCCTTTTGCGAAGAGTGCCTCGTCGTCATCCGCAAGCATCCCCACGTCTACGCCGACATCTCCGCGCTCTACTACCGGCCCTGGCAGTTCTACAACATGCTGGTCGCGGCCCAGGAGTACCGAGTGACCCATAAACTCCTGTTTGGCACCGACTATCCGTTTGCCGCCACGCTCCCCTCGATCGAGGGATTGCGCCAGGTCAACCACCTTGCCGCCGGTCCTATGCCGCGCGTCTCCGACGAAACGATCGAGGAGATTCTCTCCCGCGATTCCTTCGCGCTTCTCGGGCTTGGAGGGCTAGCGCGGTGAAGATCACCGACGTGGAGGCCATCGTCCTCGACACCGGCAAAGATTACCCGGATCCGCGCCAGGCGAGCGAGGTCCACGGCGTGCGTTTCGTCTCGCTCCTCCATATCGTTACCGACGCCGGAATCGACGGCTGGTCGGATATCGAGACCCAGCCGCACGTGGGCCGGGCGGTTGTCGAAGCGCCCTCCGGCGGGCAAATCGGCTTCGAGTCGCTCCGCGCCGCGCTCATCGGCGAGGATCCGTTCGAGCGCGAGCGACTGTGGCAGAAGATGTACCGCTTCCTCGCCTACTATGGTCGGCAGGGGGCCGGCATGCAGATGCTCTCCGGCGCCGACATCGCCCTCTGGGACATCGCTGGTAAGGCCCTCGGCCTGCCGATTCACAAGCTGCTCGGCGCGTCCTACCGTGACCGGGTCAAGGCGTACGCCTCGACGCTTTTTCGTCCGACGCCGGACGAGATGAAGCGCGCGGTCGCGTCGTACCTCGCCCAGGGCTTTCGGGCGATCAAGTTTGGCTGGGGCGTCTTCGGCGCGGACCTCGCCCTCGACATCGCGCTGGTCAAGGCGGCGCGCGAGGAGGCCGGCCCGAGCGTGGATCTCATGGTCGACGCCGGCTGGTACGGGACGAGCTACCAGGATCCCTATCGTCCGCGCTCCCTCAAGGATTGGATCGCCCTGGTTCGTGGTCTGGAAGAACTGGACGTCTTCTGGCTGGAAGATTTCCTGCACCCGACGAACCTGGCCGGCTACGCCGCGGTTGCCGAGCAAACGACGACTCTACGGCTGGCGGCCGGCGAGCAACTCGCCGGCATCGACGAGTTCGAACGACTTGCCCTCGAAGGTCGGGTCGACGTGCTCCAGCCAGACCTTTCCCGCTGCGGCGGCCTGACCGTCGGCCGGCAAATCGCCGACTTCGCCACCCGGCGCCAGATCGATTGCGTTCCCCACGCCTGGCTCACTGACCTGCTGAAGGCGGCTTCGCTGCACCTGAACGCGTATTTGCTGAACTCGCGCTACCTCGAATTCAACGTTGCCACCGCCTCGCTTCTGAACCAACTCTGCCAGGAACCCATTCGCATGGTGGACGGGATGATTCCGGTTCCCCGCGGTCCGGGCCTGGGGGTCGAGGTCAATCCCGAGGTCGTTCAGCGCTACCGAGTCAGTTAGCGCCTGCGCGGACTAACTCGATCAGCCGGTCACTGGCGCCGTCGAGGAAGATCAGATTGCCGTGGCTATCGACCGCCAGGCCGGTCAGATAGCCCCACTCGTCGGCCGGGGTGCCGTTGGTGATCGACCACTGCGCGGTGGGTGTGCCGTCCGGCCCGATTTCCTGAATCCGATCGTTACCTCGATCGGTCACGAAAATGTTGCCCTGCGCGTCGACAGCTACCGCGGCCGGCTGATTGAACTGGCCGGGCTGGCTCCCCTGGGTGCCAAACTGGGCGAGCGGCTTGCCGTTCGGCGACAGTTTATTGATGCGATTGTTGCCGGTATCCGCGACGTAGACGTTCCCCTGCCGATCGACGGCCAGACCTTCCGGCCGGTCCAACTGGCCGAGCCCGGCGCCGGCCTGCCCCCAGGTGGCGAGCACCTGACCGGCGGGGCTAAACTTCTGAATCCGGTCGTTGCCGCTGTCGCTGACGTAGAGATTGCTCAGGCTGTCGACCGCGAGGCCATACGGAAAGTTGAACTGGCCCGGGGCGCTGCCGGGACCGCCGATGCTGGCGACGAACTTTCCGTCGGAGGAGAACTTTTCGACGCGGTTGTTTCCCGAATCGGCGACGTACACGTTGCCCTGGGCGTCGACCGCGACGTCGGTCGGCTGGTTGAACTGTAGCGGACCGTTGCCGCCGCTTCCCCACTGGGCGAGCGGGCTGCCGGTGATCGAGAGCTTTTGAATCCGCTGGTTGCTCGTATCGGCCACGTAGATGTTGTCCTGGAGGTCGACGGCTACCCCTCTCGGGAAGGCAAACTGGCCGGGGAGGTCGTTCCGTGGTTTCCACTCCGCCAGCAGTTTACCGCTTGAAGAATACTTGTCGACCTTCCGTCCGAGTGAGTCGGCCACGATGACGTTGCCCTGGCTGTCGACGACCACGCCCTGCGGCCGCAGGAGTTGCCCCGGACCGCTCCCGGAGTTGCCCCACTGGGCGAGGAACTTCTCGTCCGGGCCAAACTTCTCGACGCGCCGGTTGCCCTGATCGACGACGTAGACGTTCCCCTGCGGGTCGGCGTCGACCGCCACTGGATGATTGAACTGACCCGGTCCGCTGCCGGTCGACCCGAAGGTGGAGAGGAATGTGCCGTCGGGCGACATTTTGACGATGCGATTGTTGCCCTGATCGACGACCCAGACGTTGTTCTGGTAGTCCTGGGTTATCTCGGTCGGGTGGTTGAGCTGGCCCAGGCCACTGCCCCTGGTACCCCAGGCACCCAGTGGTTGCCCGACCGGAGAGATCAATTGCACCCGATCATTGCCGGTGTCGACGGCAAAAATGTTCCCCTGGGAGTCCACGACGATGCCGTGCGGTCCGTTGAACTGTCCCGGCCCGCTGCCGTGGGTGCCCCATTGTGCGACGGCCTGGCCGTTGGGCGAGCGTTTGACGATGCGGTCGAATCCGGCCTCGGAGATGTAGAGGTAGCCCTGGTCGTCGCGGTCGATCGACACCGGCCCCTCACCAACTGGCGCGACCAGGCTGCCCAGAATCTGCTGGCGTAGCTGCCCGGCCGAGGAGAGGACCGAGATGACGTCGTTGGCGGCATCGACGATGTAGACGTCATTTCTCGCGCCAGTCGTCACTGCGTATGGTATGTCGAAGGCCAGCGGACTCGGCGTTGGTCCCAGGATCTTCAGATCCAGGTTCAGCACCGGGTTGGTAGTCGGGCTAGCGACCGCTGTCGACGTCGCGGTCGCGGCGCCGGTTACGGCCGGCGCGCTAGTCGCGGTGCTTGCCGCCGTCGCGGTGGCCTCCGGCCGCCCGGCGGCGGTTGGATGGAATGGGCCGACGACGATCGCGGCCACGACCAATCCGACGATCACCAGACCACCCCCAACCAGCAGGAGCGGTCGGAGCCAGCCAGCGTGTTTGGCCGCGGGCGAAGTCGGAAGGCTGGCCCTGGGGGCCACCGGAGTCGCTAGCACACCAAACCGGTTGGGCGCCAGTTCGGCCGGGGGACGCACCAGGGTGACGTTCGCGTCGGCCGGCCGAGCCCCATAAACCGTGGCGTCCCCGCGCAGCGGCACGCCGCGCTCGAGCGCTTCGAGCATCTCCTCGGCGGTTTGGAAACGCCGCTCCGGATCTTTTTGCAGCCCCTTGTCCAGTACCTGCAGGATTCGCTCGGGTACGTCCGGCCGAACCTGGCTCATTGGCGATGGCAGCTCGCTGACCTGGCGATTGAGGATCTCCCAGGGGGTATCGCCGTTGATCGGTGGCGTGCCGGCCAGCAATTCGTAGAGAGTGATCGCCACCGCGTAGAGATCCGAGCGGGGACTGGCCGGGGCGCCGCGGACTTGCTCCGGCGCCATGTAGCGCGGCGTGCCGAGGTACATCGTGGTCTGGGTGCCCCCGTCGGCGCTGAGGTCCTTGGCGATGCCAAAATCCATCACCTTGACCGTGCCGCTCGCGGTGACCATCACGTTCTGCGGCTTGATGTCGCGGTGGACGATGCCCACCCGATGCGCCGCGGCCAGCGCGAGCAGGGTCGCTCGGACGTAGCCCACCGCTTCGTCGACCGGCAGCGGGCCGCGCCGGTGAACGATCTCGGCCAGGGTGAGCCCCTGGACGTATTCCATCACGATGTAATAGGTGGCGCCGGATTGGCCGCTATCCAGCACGCGCACGACGTGGTCTTCGGTCAACTCCTCGGCGATTTTCGCTTCGCGCAAAAAGCGCTGAATGATCGTCGGATCTCGACCGTCGTGTTCGTGGAGAATCTTGACCGCCACGACCTCGTTCGAGCGCAGGTCGCGACCCAGGTAGACGTCGGCGAAGCCACCCGAGCCGACCAGGTCGGCGACGCGATAGACGTCGTTGAGCGTGCTGCCAATCATTCCCACCCTCGGACCGCCAGCCCCGGTCATTCTAAGTGGTCTGACGAGCAGTCGCCAGGGGACTTTCGGTGGATCAAAACTGTCATCAGATAGTTACTCAAAGGGCATTGACATGGGACGAACGCCGTAGAGAATAAGGCGGACTATGATCTATGACTAACCACTCGCCAACGTTGTAACCGCGGAGACCGGACCTGGCTGTTTAGCGGTCCCGAGAGATGGAGGATAGACATGAGTTGTGGTGGGTGTGATCGTCGCGCGGGAAACCCTCGAGTTCTCGCGTCTATTTGGACTGGCTCGCCCTGAGAATTGAGGGAAGACGGCCCGGCGCTGGCGCGCCCTGGCTGGGCGTCTTCTGGTCGTCGGATGCCGCCGACGCTGGCTGGAATCGCGCTCGTTCGCTCGAGTTGGCTGGGAACGCGGTTCCCCTCGCCAACCTCGCCTACGCTCCGGAGTCCGAAGACCGGCTGAGATGACCGAACGCTCCTTTCGGGAGCCGTCCTGCCGATGGTGCTTCGACCGATTGTCGAGTGCCGCGCCGCCCTCTTCCTCGCCCTCGTCGTCGCCTTTCCTTCCCTAACGTCCGCGTTTCGAGGTCACTCGCGACCCATCCCGGAGAAACACGCGAACTCTCTCGAATCGACCGACGGAGCAGTGTTCTGACCGAAGGAGATCAGCGACATGGCGACGCTCAAGGTTCGACTCTTCGGCAGGTTTTCTCTCGACGCGCGCGAGCAAACAGCGCCGACAATCGGTCCGGGCCGTACCCAGGAGTTGCTATGTTATTTGCTCCTGCACCGGGGCCGTCTGCACAAGCGCGAATCGCTGGCGGGCGCGCTCTGGAGCGATCAATCGACCGCCCAATCGCGGAAGTCGCTTCGCCAGGCCCTCTGGCAACTCCATTCTTTGCTGAACGAGGATTCGCTATCAGACCAGCGTCGTCTCCTCATCGTGGACGCCGACTCGGTTCAAGTTAATCCGGACGCCGACCTCTGGCTGGACGTCGACGAGTTCGAGCGGGCGTTCGCCCGGGTCAAGGTGATTCGTGGCCCGGCGCTCGACGGCGAGGCGATCCAAATCCTGCGTGACGCTTGCGGCCTCTACGTCGGAGACCTCCTCGAAAGCGTGTCTCAGGAATGGTGCACCTTCGAGCGGGTCCGCCTGCAGGGGATGTACCTCGCGCTCCTCGAAAAGGACATGATCTATTCCGAGGCGAACGATCAGTACGAGGATGGGCTGGAGTCTGGCCAGCGAATTCTCTCGTACGACCGCGCGCACGAACGAACCCACCGCCGCATGATGCGTTTGTACTACCTCGACGGTGGTCGGACCGAGGCGCTACGCCAGTACGAACGCTGCGCCGCGGCCCTGGCCGAGGAGCTAGGGATCAAGCCTGCCCGCAGCACCACCCTCCTCTACGAGCAGATTCGTGCCGACCGGGTTGACCGCCCCGGCGTTCGTTCCCCCGGGCTGGCGGATCCGGGCACTCTCGCGCCGCCGATCGCTCCGACTACCTTGACCGACCTGCTCGACCACTTGAAGCACCTTCGTCGAGTGGTGGCCGAGATCCAGCGGCAGGTTCGCGGCGACATCGAGACCATCGAGCGTTACCTCAGCAACGAACCGTAGAGCGGGGGTTGGGGCCAGAGACGCTTCGTTTGACGCCGGAGAGACGCCCGCTAGACGCCGCGCCGCTATGGTTTCCCCGCTGGACGTGGTTTGACGACCTTCGATCGCCAATCCCCACCGAGCAACCGCGCTTGACGACGCTTGATTCCGCCGACCAGATCCCGTACCGACCGGAGTGTCCGCGATGCTCGATGGCCATGGACGCGGTTGAGACGCAACGTCTGTCGTTCGTCGTAATAGTCTGGGTCGAGGAAGCGCCGACGGGGCAGGGAGCGGCGGTCTGGCGCGGTCATATTACCCACGTGCCCACGGGCGAGCGCCGCTACTTTGCATCGCTGGACGACATTCCGGCTTTCATCGCCCCCTACTTGCAGGGGCTGGGAGTGACGCTGAGCCTCCGGTGGCGGGTTCGTCTCTGGCTGCGGTGGGTCCGGCTGTCCCTGGTCCGAAGCCGCTGATACCGCGTGAAGGATGCACCTTTGACCGAAGGAAGTCTCGAGGAGCCAGACAATGGCGACCTACCGAGCAATTGCCGCCGTCTCGCAGGCAATCGTCGACCTGCTGGAGGGTCGCTACAATCCGGCCGACTTCGACGGCAATCAGTTGCAGTTTCGGGTCTACCTGGCAAACGACTTCATCAGTCAACCGATGGACGCCGGGGTGTCCTTGCTGCTCTATCGCATCTACACGAACAACACGGTTCGCTCCCCGGCCGGCCGCGTTCGGCCGGATGGACAACGCCAGCGCGCCCAACTGCCGCTGGACCTCCATTTTCTCATCACGGCGTGGGCCAAGGACGCGTCGCTTCAGCACACGATCGCCGGCTGGATGATGCGCGTCCTGGAAGATACCCCGATTTTACCGACCGGGTTGCTCAATCGGCGCTACGCCGGGGTTTTTTCTCCCGACGAGACCGTCGAGTTGGGCCTGACCGATCTCACTACCGAAGAGTTGTTTCGGATCTGGGAAGTGATCGCGAACAACGTCTATCAAATCTCGGTTCCGTACATCGCGCGGGTCGTGAAAATCGAGTCCGACTACGTTCAGTCGGTTGGACGTCCGATCCAAGAACGCGCCTTCGATCTTGCCGTGCCGAATAACCTGACGAGCTAGGGTATGAATGTCGTTCAGCCTACCTTCGACATCGCGAATCCGGTCCGCCTGATCGAACGCCTGCGGGTCGTCACCCCGCTCGGGATTCGGTTTTGGGATCCGGCGCTGAACGCACCGGTCGACGATGGTCTGATCGTCCGAGCGTCGTTGGATGGCCGTCGCGACCTGCCGCGGCAGGCATTTCGCACGCGCTCCGGAATCTACGCCTTTCAGGGATTACCGGGGCTGCAGGCTGCCGAGTATCCCTCGAACGGCGATGTTTTCGGCGGGAGCCCGGCGGCGACGACAAGGTTCACCCTTCAGGTGGACGACGAACAGCGGCGATTTTTGCCGACGGTGTTCCGGGTCGACGCGCCTTACCGGGGCATCTTTCCGACCGAGACGCCCGCGAGTCCGGGCGCCGCGGTCCCGCCCGGTGTGTACCTGTTCTCGGCGCCAACCCGCCCGACACCGTCGACGCTGGCGGTGCTGCGCGCCCATCTGGTGGACCAGCGTGGCCTTGCGACGAACAGCCCGGCCGCTTTTGCCGTCCTCGAAGTGGAGATGCCGGGGCCTGCGGTCTGGTACGGAGTAGCCGATTCCCAGGGCTCGGTCCTGGTTCTCTTTCCGTATCCGACGTTCGCGGTAGCTCCCGCCACGCCATCGCCGCCGGGCAACCCTCAGCAAAGCTGGACGGCGACCGTTCGGGTGCGCTACGCGCCAGGGTCGCTCGTCTTTCCCTCCGGCTCGGCCGTGCCGGACGTGCGGAGCGTGTTTAGCCAGCCAATTGGCCAGATCTGGGCAACGTCTCCGACGAATCCCGCTCCGGCCGTCACGGATCTCAGCGCGCGATTGTTCTTCGGTCAGCCACTGATTTTGCGAACGGATAGCGAACCAGATCTCGTCGTTGGATCGGCGACATCGCCTTAGTTTTCGCAGGGAGGATTTGCCGTGCCCGCGTATCTCGCTCCTGGCGTCTACGTCGAAGAGGTCAGCTTTCGCCCGAAGTCAATCGAGGGCGTCAGCACCAGCGTCGCCGGATTCATCGGCCCAACCCGCTTCGGGCCGACGAGCGGCCCACCGGAGTTGTTGACGAGCTTCGCCGATTTCTCCCGCATCTACGGTGGGCTCGACCCGCTGCAATTTGCCGGCATCGCCAATCCCCAGATCAACTACATGGCGCACGCCGTCCGGGCCTTCTTTGACAACGGCGGTACTATGCTCTACGTCGCGCGGGTCTACGAATCGGCGCAATCCACCGCCGTGACGCCCGACCCGGACTACGGGAAGGCGAGCCTGGCTATCGGGTCTACGCCATCTCAACTCATCCTGCGGGCCCGTTTCCCCGGTTCATCCGGGCAGATGCGGATTACCTTTACCGTTCGAACGACCGCCAATCTGATCGTCGCCTCCCCGCGGGTGGCTGGCGTTCGAACCGCGCTCGCGGTCAACAGCGTCCAGGTGGGCGATGTCGTGTTCGTCAAGTACATCGGCGTCGCCGGAGGCGCTGGCGCGACGAACGAGGGACTGTACGACGTCGTCGACGACGGCAGCGCCAACCCACCGGCCTATCGGAGCGCGCTTGGCGGGACGACGCTGCGGCTGGCGAACCTGAATCCGGACGACTTCAGCGTCCACCGGGTGACCATTACGGTGAGCGTTCTCAAAGCGGGGCGCTTCGAAGACGAGCAGACCTGGACGGATCTTTCGCCGTCCACCGATCCGAACAGCCGCAACAGCCTGGTGTCGATCTTTACCCGGGAACCGAGTTCGCGCGAGCGTTACCTGACGATTCCTTTCGCGGTGGAGGGTCTCGGTTCACCGCCGATCAGCGGCGCCCAACTGATCAGCGTCCTGGCCGGCAGTCCGGTAATGGCAAACGTCAGCCTCAGCCTGGACACCGACGCTCAGCTCAACGCCATGTCGCCGCGCGGAACCAGACCGACCCCGGATCAGCTCGCGGTCATCTACACCCTCGCCGCCCCGATCGATGCGACGACGAGCCAGCCGGAAGCGCTCGACGGGAGCCTGCCCGCACCGACCTTCTACGACGGCGACGACAGTCAGCAGGATAAGACCGGGCTGAAGGCGTTCGAGGACATCGACGAGATCTCGATCGTCACCGCGCCCGGTCACTCGGCCGGCTACGACGGAAACGCCGCGCCGGAGCGAGCGCTCTCAATCGTCCAGAGCCTGATCGTCCACTGCCAGATTCGGATGCGCTATCGGGTCGCGGTCCTCGATTCGCCGGACAACGACGTCGTCTCCGACGTCATGACCTATCGCGGTCAAATGGATTCGACCCACGCCGCGCTGTATTACCCCTGGATCACGATCATCGACCCACTCGATCCGGATGGACGACGGGAGATCAACTTGCCGCCGAGCGGCTACGTCGCCGGGATCTACGCGCGGACCGATGGGTTGTATGGCGTGGTAAAAGCCCCGGCCAACGAGGTCGTCCTCGGCGCGATCAACTTCGAGGCCCTCCTCAACAAGGCCCAGCAAGACGTTCTGAATCCGCTGGGAATCAACTGTTTCCGCTTCTTCGAGGGCCGCGGCTATCGCCTCTGGGGCGCCCGGACAATCTCCTCGGATCCCGATTGGAAGTACATCAGCGTTCGCCGCTACTTCGCCTACCTCGAGCACTCGATCGACAAAGGCACCCAGTGGGCCGTCTTCGAAAACAACGGCGACGCTCTCTGGGCCAACGTCCAGCAGACAGTTTCGGACTTTCTGTTCAATGAGTGGCGCAACGGCGCGCTCCTGGGCGCAAAGCCGGAGCAGGCCTACTTCGTTCGCTGCGACCGCTCGACCATGACCCAGAACGACCTCGATAACGGGCGACTGATTTGTCTGGTGGGAGTCGCGGTGGTCAAGCCGGCCGAGTTCGTGATCTTCCGCATTGGCCAGTGGACCGCCGACGCCACGGCGTGATTGACGAAAGGACCGACGAGAGGAGCAATGACCGATGGCAGTGCCACGCGATAATCCCTACGGCGCGTTCAACTTCCAGGTGACGACCGATCCCTTTGGCGACGCCGGTTCGGTGCGGGCCGGCTTTCAGGAGATCAGTGGCCTCGGCCTCGAAGTAACCGTCGCGGAGTACCGCAACGGCAACGAGGCCGAAAACCACGTTCGCAAGATGAACGGCATCTACAAAGCCAGCGACGTCACCTTGAAGCGCGGGGTGATCGGCGTCGTCGACTTCTTCACCTGGATTCAGGCCGTTCGCGATGGCGACCAGAGCCAGCGCAAGACGGTGAAGATCGATCTGCTCGACGAGGCCCACACCGGTACGGTGATGAGCTGGACCCTCTTCAACGCCAAGCCGATGAAGTACACCGGCGCGACGCTGAACGCCAAGGGCGGGACTGACGTCGCGATCGAAGAGTTGGTCCTATCCTGCGAGAAGATGGACGTGTCATAACGACAATGCCAGCGTCAGCCGCTATCCCACGCCTGCCCGGCGTCTACTTTCTCCCACCACCGCCACCGGCCGCGCCGTTGCTGCCGCCGCTCGACGTCGCCGCTTTCGTCGGCTTCGCCGCGCGCGGGCCGCTCGACCTGCCGGTGCCGGTCGAGGATAGCGGCACCTACGCGGCGATTTTTGGTGGCGACCTCGCGGTGGCAGAAGACCCGGAGCAGGCGGGCCAGACGGTCTACGCGAATCTCCCACGCTCGATCGATGGCTTCTTCGCGAACGGCGGTCGCCGCTGCTACGTCGTCCGGGTCGCCGGCAAGCAGGCGCAAACCGCGCGACTGGCCGTTCCCGGCGTCGTCGCGATAACCTCCCTCGGCGACCCCCGTCTCGCCTGGACCGGCGCGTCGTCGCCCGGAAGCTGGGCCAACGACCTCCGCGTCGCCGCGCGCCTCACCGTGACACCGCTTCCAACCAGTCAGGTGGCGTCGCCACCGCTGCCGCTCTTCCAGTTCGTTGGACCTCGCCTCCTGTCGTGGCAGGCCGGCATCACGCCGGCCGACGTCCAGGTGGGCGACGTGCTGCGGCTCACCTTCGCGAACGGCCAAACCTGGCTTTTTCCAATTTCCGCGATTCAGCAGGATCCAGCGGTCGGCTCGCCTCGCTCGCTGAGCGCGAACCAACTCTGGGAGGTCCTGGCAACCACCCCCGGCAGTCCGGCTCCGACGGTTCTGAACGTCGGGCGTTTGACGACGGAAGGCAAACGCCCGCTGTCGCTCGCCGACCCTTCCCTCGGGGCGAACTTCGACTTCGCGGTATTCCCGTCCCCGGACGACGATTCGCTCCCGCACCCCGGCGACGTTCTGGCGGTGGATCTGAGCGACGGCGGAAGCTACGTCCTGAGCGTGGCGTCAGTCGACACCGTGCAGTTGGCCACGTCGCCGACCCAACTGGCGCTCCGGGTGAGCGCGGCCACCGCGATTCGGCTGACTCCGGAGGGATCACCTCCGCCGAGTCCGCTCCAGGCGGTCGAGGTGCTCCGCTTCGACCTGCTGGTGCAACTGGTCGGCGCGCAAACGACGACCGTGGCAAACCTCGGCTTCACCGCCGGCCACCCGCGATTCTGGGGGGACGTCGCGTTCCTCGAGTCGAGCGCGCTCCAACGTCGGCCGTCGAACGGATCCACGACCACCTCGCGGAGCGACGCGGTTGGCCCGACCAACGGCGAGACGCCGGCATTCCAGGCGGCCCACTTGTTTCGCGGTCTCCGGGCGGGACTTCGCCTGGATCCGGCCCGCGACGGCACCCTGGACTCGACCGCCTTCGCCGCGCTTCTGGCGCCAGTCGACGATACCACGCCGACCTTCTTGCCGATTGGCGTACCCTCCGTCGTCGACAACACGAGCTTCCGGGGTGTCACCGCCGCCGACCAGGGTGACGACGACCTTGCCACCTTCGACGCCGACAGCGCGGCGCTCTTTCTTGACGATTATCTGGTGCCGTTCCCGGCGAACCCGCCGCGTTCGGCCGTCGGCTTGCTGAATGCCGCGCTCGACCGCTACTACGTCCAGAATCGTCGCCTGAACGGCATCCACAGCTTGACGTTCCTCGACGAGGTGGTTCAAGTGTCGGTGCCGGACGCCGTCCACCGACCGTGGTCGCCGGCGCTCGCGGTGGCCGCGCCGGTCGTTCCGCCAACCGGCGCGCCAACCCCGTCACCGGTCTGTCCACCGCCGGGACCATTTGTCGACTGCCATCGCCCGCCAACCGTCACCGCGGTCACCCCGGCCTACGGGCTGATCGCCGGTGGAACGGTCGTCACGATAACTGGCGACGACTTCGATCTGGCCGGTCCGGTCAGGGTGACCTTTGGCACGCACCTGGCCCCGAGCGTTCAGATCGTCAGCCGAACGTGGCTTAGCGCGACCGTTCCGGAGGGTGACGGCGCCGGTCCGGTGGACGTTCTGGTAACGAATGGGAACGGCGCGGCAACCTTGAGCGGCGGTTTTCTCTACGTCGACCAGCCGACGGCGCCACCCTTGCCGGCCCTGGCGCGCCTGAGCGACTACGATCTGGCCGCCGTGCCGCTTTTGCCGATTCAGCGCTCGTTGATCACCCTCTGTCAGGCTCGCTCGGACAGCGTGGCCATCTTGATCTTGCCCCAGCATTTCGAAAAGTCGCAGTGTCTGGATTGGCAGCAATCCCTGCGACAGCAGTTGGGTCTGCCGCGACGGGGAAGTTCGTGGACCGATCTGAGCGACCTGGCGGACCTGAGCTATGCCGCGGTCTATCATCCCTGGCTCTTACTCGCCGATCCCAGCGCGCCGGGTGGGACGCGCCTCTCGGCGTGCGACGGCGTGGTTTGCGGCATGATCGCGGCACGCGAGCAACAGCGACAGGTTTGGGTCGCGCCGGCCAACCTTCCCGGCCAGCGCATCCTCGACCTCGTTCCGACGATTTCCAACGACGATTGGGCCGATCTGTTCGCGCTCCAGTTCAATCTCATTCGCCCTGAGCCGCGCGACTTCCGGGCGATGAGCGCCCACACCTTGAGCGACGAGCGCGCGCTGCTGCAATTGTCGGTGCGCCGCCTGATGATCTTGCTCCGCAAAGTCGCCCACGAGCGAGGCATGGACTACGTGTTTCAAAACAACACGCCGCAATTTCGCGAGGGGGTTCGGATAGCGCTGGAGGACGTGCTCCGCTACATGTTCGACCGCGGCGCCTTTGCCGGAGCGACGCCGGAAACCTCGTATCGGGTTGTCGTGGATGCCAGCGTGAACCCCCCACAGAGCGTCGATCAGGGGCAGTTTGTCGCGCTGATCCAGGTGGCGCCATCGCAGCCGATGGAGTTTATCACGGTCGTGCTGACCCGCGTCGGCGAGGGCATCTTGCAGGTCACGGAGGTCTGAGCCATGGCAAACGAGCAGAACCCGTTTACGACGTTCAACTTCTCGGTGCAATTGACGATTCCCAACGGCCAGAGCCTTGGACTCTCCAGTCCCCTCTGTAACTCCGAGTTTTCCGAAGTCGATGGTCTCGAAATGACGATGGAGCCGAAGACGCTTCGCGAGGGGGGGAACAACACCCGGCAGATCCATCTGGTTGGGCCAGTCAGTTACGCGAATCTCACCTTGAAGCGCGGCATGACCGCGAACCAGGACCTCTGGAAGTGGTTCATCGCCTGCACCAGTGGCGTCCGTCGTGGCGTCAAGGCCAGCGGGGTGATCTTGATGTACGACGAGGCCGGGACGGTGGGAGGCAACGCGCGGGTTCGCTACAAGCTAACCGATTGCCTGCCGACCAAGATCAAGGCGCCGTCGCTGAACGCCAAGGACGGCATCCTGGCGATCGAAGAACTCCAGATTGCCTACGGCAGTCTGGCGATTGAGTTGGCGTAGTGGCTGGTCCTGTGGCGGGGGACCATAACCGAGTCGGTCCCCGGATCGAGCAGTAGGGAATAGCAGTGGTCACGCAAGCGAAGCTGGTTGAAATCAAGTGGGATGCTAAGCAGCAAAACGCCAGTAAGGTCGACGGCGGGAAGAACGTGCCGGTCCATTTCAACCCGCAGTCGCTCAAGCTGAGCTTCTCGAACGACAACAAGGGCGGTGACCAGCCGGCCGGATCGGCGAAGCAGTTCGTGGGCAGCGGCACGTCAAAGCTGTCGGTAGAACTGCTCTTCGATACCTCGGAGGCGGGCGGCGACGTGCGGAAGGTTACCCAGGACGTCGCCTACTTTGTCCAGGCCAAGAAGCAAGCAAACCAGAATAACAAGCGGGTGCCGCCGGGGATCAGCTTCGAGTGGGGAACCTTCATCTTTCAGGGCATCGTCAACAGCATGCAGGAAACGCTCGACTACTTTTCCGAAGAGGGGGTACCGCTCCGTTCGACGGTTTCGCTGGACATCGGGCGGCAGGACATCGAGTACCTGTTCGGGAGCCCGGGCCCGGCGACCGGCGGCGCGTCGGGCGCGGGAACCGGTGCCGGAAACCCCGGACAAGCCCCACTCGCGCCGGCTCGGCCCGGCGACAGCGTGCAGAAAATGGCCGGCCGCAACGGCGATAGCTCGAACTGGAAAGCGATCGCCGCTGCGAACAACATCGACGACCCGATGCGCTTGAGCGCGGGCGCGCTGATCGACCTGAACGTCGGCGCGTCGGCCGGAATCGGCGTGAGCGCGTCGGCTGGCGTGAGCGCGGGAGTGGGCATTGGTGCCGGGGCCAGCGCCGGAGTTGGGATCGGGATCGGCGCGGGCGCGTCGGCGAGTGCCGGGGCCGCGGTCGGCTTTAGCGCCGGTCTCGGCGGCGGAGCCGGATTCAGCGGCGGCGCGGGCTTTGGCGCGGGAGCGGGCATTGGGGTGAGCGGCGGAATCGGAGCGAGTGCCGGCTTTGGAGCCAGCGCCGGGATTGGTGGGGGAATCAGCGCGGGAGCCGGAGCGAGCGCGGGGTTCGGAGCGAGCGCCGGGGTAAGTGGCGGCTTTGGAGCCAGCGCGGGAATCGGCGGTGGGCTCAGCGCGGGTGCTGGCGTAGGCGCGGGCGTGGGTGGTGGAATCGGCATCGGCGCGAGCGCCGGGGCTTCGGCCAGCGCGGGTCTTAGCGCGTCGGCCGGGGCGAGCGCGACGGCCGGAGCCCAGATCGGAGGATAACCGGTGGCGATCATCATCAACGAGTTCGAGATCGTTCCGGAGGCGCCGCAAGCGTCGGCGCCGGCCCAGTCGTCCGCACCGGCGCCCGCCGCGAAAGGGCCGCGACCGGAGGACGTCGAGCAGATCATGTCTCGCAAGCGGGCGCGCGGTCGGCGCGTTCACGCCGATTAGGACGATAGCCGTGGTGTGTCATTTTGAGGAGGGGAGCGACGAAGAATCTCCCCAGTATTCGTTGGCCGAGGAGATTCTTCGCTCCTTCCAGTCGCTCAGGATGACAAATTCACCAAAGGTTCGACTGTCGCGTTAGGAAGAGAGCCAGGGCACAGCCATGTCTGACGACAGCACCCAGCAATCGGGATTCTACGCGTCGCGCCCGACAATCCGCGTCGATGGGCAGGCGCAGGACTCGCTCGGCGACGTCCTGCTCCAGTCGCTTCTCGTCGAGGAGACGACGCTGGGGCTGTTTCGCTGCGAGGCGTCGTTCCAGAACTGGGGCCCAAAGAACGACGGGACCGTCGGCTTCCTCTTCTTCGATCAGAACCTCATCGACTTTGGCAAGACGATATCGGTGGAGTTTGGACCGCCGGGCACGGCCGGTCCGGTCTTCGCCGGGCGAGTGACCGGAATCGAAGCGAACTATCCACCGCAAATGGCGCCGGAACTCGTCGTACTTGCCGAAGATCGCTTCCAGGATCTGCGCATGGAGCGTCGAACCCGATCCTTTGAGAACGTCACCGACGCCGACGTGATTCGTCAGATTGCTTCGCAACAGGGGCTGACCGCTCAGGTCGACGTGGATGGCCCGACCTATCGGGCGCTCGCGCAGCTCAATCAGAGCGACCTCGCGTTCTTGCGCGAGCGGGTCGCGGCCATCGACGCCGAATTATGGATCGATAACCGCACCCTGTACGCTCAGGCGCGCTCGCGCCGTAGTGCTGGCTCGGCGTCATTTACCTACGGTCAGGGGCTGCTCGAATTCAGCGTCCTCGCGGATCTCGCGCACCAGCGGACGTCGGTGCAGGTGAGCGGGTGGGACGTGGCCGGAAAGCAGGCGATCGATGTGCAGTCCGGCGAGAGCGCCATCGCGTCCGAACTGAACGGCGGCACCAGCGGCTCAGCGGTCCTGGGGCGCGCGCTCGCCCAGCGAAAAGAGCGCATCGTCACCGCGATGCCGCTGACCCAGACCGAAGCCCAGGCGATGGCGGACGCGCGCTACCGGGCCCGAGCGCGCTCGTTCGTGAAGGGGCGCGGCGCGGTCGAAGGCAACGTCAAGATCCGGGTTGGCTCGATCCTCGACCTGAGCGGACTCGGTCCGGTCTTCGACGGCAAATACTACGTTACCCTGGCGCGTCACACCTTCACCTTACCGGAAGGCTACCGGACCAGTTTCGAAGCCGAGCGGCCGAGTATCGGAGGCTAACACGGTCATGGATTTCGTCGACGAGTTCGAACAGGCGGTGGAGCGCAAGCGGTTCTACGGAGCGTACACCGCTCAGGTGACCGACATCCGGGATCCGGATGGCCAGGGTCGCGTCAAAGTAAAGCTGCCCTGGTCGCCGGATAACGGCGGGGCGGGCTACGAGGTCTGGGCACGGCTGAGCGTTCTGATGGCCGGCGCGAATCGCGGCACCTGGTTTATCCCGGACCCGAACGACGAGGTACTGGTCGTCTTTGAGGGCGGCGACCCGCGCCTCCCGCGGGTGATCGGGGGACTCTGGAACGGGAGCGACACGCCACCCGAGTCGATGGACGGCGCCGGAAACAATTTCAAGAAGACGATTCTCTCGCGCAACGGGATTCGGATCACTCTCGACGATACCGACGGCCAGGAAACGCTCACCCTCCAGACCCCGGCGGGCCAGACGGTGACGATGAAGGACGGACCAGGATCCGTCCAGGTGCAGGACAGCAACGGCAATTCGCTGACGATGGATACCGGTGGGGTGACCATCTTTACCCGGAGCAAGCTGACGATTCAGGCGAGCACGATTGAAGTCAACGCGGTCATGGTCACGGTCAACTCCGGCATGTCGAACTTTAACGGCGTCGTGCAGTCGGAGACCTGCATCAGCAACTCGGTGGTGGGCCTGAGCTACACCCCCGGCGTGGGGAATCTCTTGTGAGAGGGCGGAGCGGCGATGTCTGAATCGTTCGATTGGGTGAAGCCGGTCCCGCTCTGGCCGGATACCGGACTGGGCTATCGGCAGGCGAACTTCGAGTTCTTCAGCCCGCAGATTCTCGAATTCCGCACTGACGCATTCATGCAGCAGTTTCTGGCAACCCTCGCCTCCCCGCGTCCCAGTGACCTGCAAAACTTCGTCGCGACCACCGCGGATCCGACAAACGCGGAAGCCCTGCTGAAGCTATTCCAACCGGCCCACGGCTGCTTCTACCTCGCCTGTAGCTCGCTCTGCTGTCGGGTGCCGGGCTTTCCGGACCGGGTCGTCCAGGCGGCGAACGGCGAAAACGTGTTCTTCGTTTTGCGCAAGGTGATCGACAACGCGGAGTACGGCTGGATTCCGGATGGGGCGGCGAAGGGCTGGCAGCCGCTCAACGGTAACAATCGCACCGTTTTGGCTGGCGAACAGCGCCTGCCGCTCGCGTCGGTCGACGACTCGGCGGGGCGTACCGTCTACGTTGGCTACGTGCCGGTTTCTAGCCGCGAGACCTACAAAATCGCTCCGGCTCAGGTTGCCAATCTGGTTGGCGATCCAACCGCGACCCTGCCGGACGGCCGCGTCGAGGAACTGAAGGCGCGCTTCACCGAACAGATCAGCCAGATTCCGGCGGTGACGGATCCGACCGCGCCGGCAAATATCACCCTGACCATGTCGGTCTACCTGCTCCTCGAACTCTGGGAATTGCTGCTGGATCCGACGATGTTGCCGGACGTCGCGACGGCGCTGCGTGACGACCAGTCGGCCGACTTCAGTGGCTCCACGGCTCAGGGCAAGCGCGATCTGATGACATTCCTCAAGGGGCAGCGCCTCAACGGTTCGCTTACCCTTGCCCAGGCTCTCGGCACGGTCGCGAACAAGCAGCAGGATCTCAATCAAACTGGCGGCGGCGACCTGATCGCCCTCGGCTTCGATTCGTCCTATGACCTTCAAAAGCTTTCGAGCAGCGCCAAGGACGGCATGGCGAGCGGGCTCGTCGCCGCGTTCACGGCCGCTCTGCCCAGCGAGACCCAGCCACCACTCGAACTGCCGAAAATCGAGCCGAACGCCGCTGCCCAGTACGTCATCCGCTCGGTCTACGAACGGCCGCGGTGCGAGCCGGTTCTCCAGGTCGTCAGTCGCCCGTCGCGGCGGTTTCAGCTCGCGCCATTCTTCGATTCGGACGCGCCGGCCCGCCCGATCAAGATCCCGTTGCCGACCGACGTCAGCATTGCCGGGTTGCGAAAGATGAAGAAGGGCGTCAGCTTCATGATCTCCGACGCTCTCAACCAGAAGATCAATCGCATCGCCGGCAAGGAGAAGGAGCCGATGAAGGATAGTCCGAGCCTGAATCCGGAGAGTTCGGATGGGTTCGCCTTCATCTGCTCGTTCTCGATCCAGATCATCTTTATCGTCGCGTTCTTTCTGCTCCTGATGTTCGTGTTCATCCTGAACATCGTCTTCTGGTGGATTCTCTTCTTCCGGATCTGCCTGCCGGTTCCCAAGAAACTGATTTCGGGGTGATCGTATGGCGACGACCGTGGTCGACGTTTTTGGCAAAGGTCTTTCGTTCCCGCCCCGGGTGGGCGCGGATGGCCGGCTCGCCTGGTCCAGCGGTGAAGACAACGTCCGAGAGTCGATTCAGCTCATTCTGCTCACCGAGCCCGGCGAGCGGCTCATGCGTGAGCAGTTTGGCTGCGGTTTGCGCCAGTACCTGTTCGAGCCAAACACCGTCGCGACGCGCCAGCAGATTCGCGATCGAATCGTCAAGGCGATCGGCCGCTGGGAACCCCGCGTTGCCGTTCAGGACGTCACCGTGGATCCGGTCGACGCGGATGCCCGACTCGTCGCGGTGAACGTGTTCTTTCAACTCGTCGCGAACCAGTCTTCGGGGCGCATGGCCCTGACCTTACAGTTGGAGGGCTAGACCGGTGCCGCTTCAATTGCCGGTTCTGGACGATCGCAACTTCGAACAACTGCTCGACGAGGCGCGGCGGCGCATCCCGTCGTTCACGCCGGAGTGGACCAACTTCGGCGGCGATAGCGATCCGGGCATCACGATCATTCAGCTTTTCGCCGCGCTGACCGAGAATCTGCTCTACCGCGCCAACCGGATCCCCGAGCGCAACCGGCTGAAATTTCTCCAGTTGCTCGGTATTCCGATCCAGCCGGCCGCGCCGGCTGATGGACTGATCGATATTCAGAGTGGTCGGGGTCCGCTTCAGGCGCTGCCCTTGAACTCCGGTGTCGTCGTCTCGGCCGGCAGCGTTGACTTCCTGACCCGCGACCCGGCGAACGTGCTGCCCCTCGAAGCGCAGGTGTATTACAAGAAGACGATCCTGAAGACCGACCCGCTGTACGGTCAGTACAACGCGAAGTACGAAGCGATTCTCGCGGCGCAACTCGCCGCGCAAGACGACGCCGCTACGACGAGCGGGACCAGCAGCGCGGGTACGTCTTCCTCGACGACCAGCGCGACCGTCGAGTTGGCGTTCTACGATACCACCGCCATGCTGCTGCCGACCGCCGCGAACCCGAGTCCGGTCGTCGACCTCGTGAACGATACCATCGATCGGGCGATCTACATCGCCCTCCTCGCGCCGAAGAACGTCGACCCGACGGCGGTGCGGCCGATCATCGCCAACCAGACTCTCTCGATTGGCGTCGTTCCCTCGCTATCGGGCCAGGTGCCGCCACTTGTCCCGCAACAGACGACGACCCCGGCGAACAGCACGAGTAGCCTGATCTACGAAATCGCGAATCTGCAAGGAGACAACCCGGTCGCTCAGTACAACCGGCTGAAAGTGCTCGCGGCGCCGGACGTCTTAACCGCGATTGGCGTCGTTCAGGTGCAACTCCCGGGTCTCGACGGGCTGCAAGCATGGTCCTTCCCGGATCCCATGGAAGAGGGAACCGGAGACTTTCCTCCGCGGATCGAGGACGAACAGGTGAGCGCCCGCATCGTGACCTGGGTCCGCTTGCGACTACCAACCCCAACCGCGAGCACGCCGGCCAGCGTTTTGAGCGCGCGGCTCACCTGGGTGGGGATCAACGCTGCGCGGGTTCAGCAGGCAGTACCGGTCTTCAACGAACTCGCCGGTATTGGCACCGGCGAACCGAGCCAGGTTTTTACCCTGGCGAATCGGCCCGTCCTCCCGGCGTCGATTTCCGTGGTCGTTCAGGACGTCGACACGAACACGATCACCGTCTGGCGTCTCGTCAGCGACCTGCTCTCGGCTGGTCCGACCGATCCCGTCTTCATGCTGGACCCGGAAGCCGGCCAGATCACCACGGGCGACGGCCTGACCCACGGCGCGCGACCGCAACGCGGCTGGCGGGTGCTGGTGAGTTACGAGTACGGCGGAGGCATTCCGGGAAACGTCGGAATCGGCGCGATCAAGACGACCCGGGACCTTCGCCTTCAGGGTGGCTACACGATCGAAAACCCGGTCGCGACCTCGGGCGGCGACCTCGGTCAGTCGGTGGCCGACGCCGAGCAGAACATCCCGCTCTACATTCGCAATCAGGATCGTTTAGTCACCCTGGACGATTTCCACGATGTCGCGATTCGGACGCCGGGCGTCGACGTCGGACGCGTGGAGGTGCTGCCGTTGTTCGTGCCGGCGGATCCGGTGGGCGGGACACCCGCCCAAACCAACGCGCCGGGCGTCGTTACGGTGCTGGTGGTGCCTCAGTTCGATCCAGTTCTCCCGCTCTGGCCAACGCCGGACCGGTTGTTCCTGCAGCGGGTTTGCGACTTTCTGGATCAGCGCCGGCTGGTCACGACCGAGGTCTACGTGCGCGGACCGGAGTACGTGCCGGTGTACGTATCGGTTGGGATCCAGGTGCAAGCCGGATTCTTCGCCGACCTGGTCCAGTCGGCGGTTCGGGACACCCTCAACTTCTACCTTTCGTCGTTGCCGCCGGGCGGAATCGCTGGTGGTGGTTGGCCACTGAGCAAGCGGCTGATGAGTAAGGACCTCGAAGCCGTCATTACCCGAGTGCCCGGGGTGGAGTACGTCGACTCGATCGAAATGGGCGTCAATAGCCCGGTCGACGTACCGGACAGCTATCTCACCGGTCTGCAGTTGCCGGTTCTGGTCGGCCTCAACATCGTCGAGGGAACCGCCGAACCGCTCGCGTCGGTCTTTGGCACGCCAAGCCAACCGAGCCAGCCGACGGTTCAGATCGTACCGGTGCCGGTGATTAAGACGAAATGTTAGGTTGTGAGTGCAAAGCAGCGAATCGCCGCCTGTCGGGATATGACATCGCCGCCCTGAAGGGCGGGCGTAGCGAGGGTGGGGCTAAAGCCCCGGAAAGGCGCTTTAGCGCCCTATCCCTTCGCCTGCCTTTCAAGGCAGCGACGGCAAGTAAGCAAAACCGAGATTCACCGCGCCAGGGAGGCGAGGTCGTTGGACGCTAACGGGACGCGCTTTCAATTGCTGAAAGGGAAAGCGGATTGGCTGGCCGGTCAGGAATTTGGCCAGCCAAACGGGACGTTCCTGCGCCTCGCCTGGGACGACGGCGACGAGTTCCTGACGCTGAATCCGCTGCTCTCGCTCTTCGTCCGGGGCACGCGCGACGCGCCGTTGGACCCAGCGGCCCGCCGCGGCGCCGCGGCGGATCGTTTTGGCAACTGGTTCTGGATCGCCCACGACCGGCAGCGAATCTACTGGCAGCCGAGCGGATCCGGCAAGCCTCTCGTCTACTGGTCGCCGACGTCGCCAGCGTGCCCGGGTCCGGTCGGCCAGTTTGGTCCGCTGGCGCCGGTTGGACCGTCCATCGCCGACCTCGCCGGTCTGGCGGTGACCGAGGACCACTACCTGGTCGTCGGCAACCTTACCCAGCGTGGTCTCTATCGGTTCGATCTCCACGCTGGCGGTGAGCCGACCCTGCTGCTCTTCCCGGAAGGGGCGCCGTTCGAGCCGTTCGACCTCGCGGCGCGGCCGGGCGGCGGCGTCTGGATCCTCGACCGAACCCATCGGGCGTACTGGGGACTCGATCGCGAGTTTCAGGTCATCGTGGATCCGGCCAGTGGACCGGGTGGACCGTGTCCGGAGGGCGAGACACCGGCATTCCATCCGGTTGGCAGCGTGGCCCAGGCGCGGCCGATCGAGGTGTTTCCCTCGGCGTTCGCGGTGAGCGCGATGGACCCAATCAGCATCGAAGCGCTGCCGGACGGAAGCGTCTTGATCCTGGATCGCCAGGGTCAGTTGTCGCCCGGGGATCCCGCGCCCGCGTCGACGCTCCTGCACTATCGCTACGGGCAGTTAATTGCCCCACCGCTTCGGCTGGCCGCGACCGTGGAAGTCGCCTCGCTCAGCACCGGCGCGACGACGACCGAACTGGCGGTGACTGCTCACGATATCGCCTACAGCGCGGCGGACAAGACGCTCTACGTCGTCGACTGGTACGGCAAACAGACGATCGCGTTCGGGCTGGATTTCGAGTCGCCGCCATCGCCGGGTCCGGGGCTGACAGTCAAGAGTGACTATCTGCCCATGCACTACTTTGGCGGTCGGGCAATCGCGCGCCACGCTCAGAAGGTCTTCTACGACGTCGTGGGGGGCGACCCGGCCCGCGACCCGGCGGTTCGCTGGATTGCCCTTCAAACGATCGACGAACCGCGCTACGATCGGGCCGCGACGCTGCAGACGCCGGTCTTTGACGGCAAGACCCACGGCTGCGTCTGGGACCGCCTCGACCTCGACGCCTGTATTCCCGCCGATACCGCGGTCGCGGTATCGACCCGAGCGAGCGACGACTCCGACCTTTTACTGACGCTTCCGTTCACGCCGGAGCCCAGCCTGTATCTCCGAGGCAACGGCTCGGAGATTCCCTTGTACGAGGCGTTCCCGAATCTGTCAGCCGGCGACGACGCTGGAACCTGGGAGCTTCTGTTCCAGACGGCGCGCGGACGCTACCTCCAGGTTCAACTCGCGTTGAGCGGGAACGGACGAGCGACCCCGAAGCTCCGCGCCCTTCGCGCCTATTACCCGCGTTACTCGTACCCCAGGCAGTATCTGCCGGCGGTGTATCAGGACGATCCTTCGTCGGCGTCGTTTCTGGAGCGCCTGTTGGCGAATCCGGAAGGCTTCTTCACCCTCATCGAGGACCAGATGAACCTCGTCGGCGCGCTCTTTGATCCCCGTTGCGCGCCGAGTGAAACTCTCGACTGGCTTGCTGGCTGGCTCGGCCTGGTTCTCGATCCGATCTGGTCGCAGATCCAGGCCCGGCGTCAGACGGTGAGCGCGTCGAGTTCGCAGCCGGCGCCGGATCGGCGGCGACTCTTCATCCGCTACGCCATTCGGCTCTACAAACGGCGCGGCACGCCGGACGGTATCCGGTTCGCGCTGCATCTCTTGCTCGACCCGTGCCTCGAACAGCGCTTGCAACGGTTGAAGAACGCTTCGGTCGCCTTCGATCCGGCGCTCGCGGCTGAGCTTTCCCGTTTGGGACTACCTTACCCGACGCCGGTGATGACGGACGAAGAGTTCGAAGATCTGCTCCACGACTATCTCCTGGCGCCGGCGCGACCCTCGCAGATTCGTCTGGTCGAACGGTTTATGACCCGCAACGGACGAGCGGCCGTCGCCGGCGACACGTCGGCCGCTGGCCAGAATGGCGCCGACACCATCGCGGCGACCGCGCATCAGTTTTCGGTCCTGGTCGCCGAGACTCTGTCGGCGGAGGAGGCAGCCATGGTCGATCGCATCGCCAACCTGGAGAAACCGGCCCATACCGCGTTTGACGTCCGTCGGTTCTGGGATGGCTTCCGGGTTGGCGAAGCGCGCGTTGGGATCGACACGGTGGTCGGCGCGTCCGGCAGTTTCCGCGAGATGATTCTGGGCCGTGACTACCTGGCCGAAGGCTATCTCTACCCCGCCCCGCCCATGAATGTGCCCAACCGACTGATCGCCAACCGCGACCGGATCGGCCGGGCGCACCTGTAAACGCTGGAGAGAGTGATGAGAGACTGCTTGACCACGACGACTGGCCTCGCGCCGCTGGTGCCGAACAAGCGGGTCGACTATGCCTTTGGCATGGTGATGGGTGTTGACGATTTTCGCCAGGAGCAGGTTCACTTCGAGTGGAAGCACCGGAAGAGCAATCTTCTCCTGCACGGATACGGAACCGTCTGTGGCCTGCAGGTCGACGCCGTCGCGCTCCCCGGCGGGACCGACGTTCAGATTCGGGTTGGCAAAGGCTACGCGATCAGCCCACGGGGCCATTGGATCTGGATCGACGAGGACCAATGCGCCCAGCTTGGCCTCTGGCTGCAACAGAACCAGAGCACCCTCAGCCCACCGTTGGGGCCGGGGCCGCAGACGCTTTACGTAACTCTGTGCTACACCGAATGCCAGACCGATCTGGTTCCCATCGCCGCGGAAGCCTGCGCGTCGGACCAGGACACCCGAGCGCCGTCGCGCGTCCTCGAATCATTCTCTGTGCAGTTCACCTGGACTCCTCCCCCACAACCGGAGGAGGACGCGATTCGGGCATTCGGCGACATCTTCGAGCAAGTCGAGATTCTGCCTCAGCCGCTGGGATCGCCGATTCCGCCGGACGACAGCGCCGCGCTCCTTCAACTGGTCGGCAACCTGGGCGCGCCGTCGTCGCCGCCACCGGGTTCCCCGATGTCGCTCGGTCCGTTTCACCTCTGGGAGCCAACCGCGTGTGAGACGATTCGTCAGGCGCTGGCGCTCTGGACGACGACGGTCTGTCCGCGCTTCGAGCCAGTAACTCAAGACTGTCTCCTGCTCGCCTGCATTCATTTCAGCACCGACGCGTCCGGCAAACTGATCGTCGCGGTGGATGCGAGCGGGAATCTGCTGCCGGGCAGCGTGGAGGTGGCCGACTGCGATCGCCCGATTTTGGTACCGGAGCGGCTGACCCAGGAGCTGTTTTGCCTGATCGGAGGTGGAGGTGGCGCGAGTGGGCCCGGACCGGTCGGGCCAACCGGTCCGGCCGGCGCAACCGGAGCGACCGGTGAGACTGGACCAACCGGGGCGACCGGTCCAACGGGAGCCACCGGGGCAACCGGAGCCACCGGTCCGACCGGACCAGCTGGCTCGGGCGGTTTCGCCGGAGCGGTCGGGCCGACCGGCCCTACTGGCCCAACCGGCGCAACCGGTCCAACTGGTGCCAACGGTGGGCTTGGACCAATCGGCCCAACCGGAGCAACCGGGCCGCTAGGCCCGACCGGTCCAACCGGTCCCACCGGTCCGGCGAGCCCGGCCACCGCCCGCACCGGAACGGTCACGATTACGCCGGCCGCCGGGATCGCCTGGGGAGCCCAGGTGACCGTGGTCAGCGCGGCTGTTCCTTACCCGACCGGCGCTGGCGGCGTATCGCTAAACCTGCCGATCACGCTCACGGTGGTCCGGACCGCGCCGGTTCTACCGGGGATCGGAGACGCGGCCGGAAATGTCGCGCTCACGGTGTACCGGAGCGGGGATGGTAAGACCTTCGAGATTGCCGCGACGAATCTGGCCAAGGTACCCCTCCAGGCGGTGAGCGTGCAGTGGTTCGCGCTGAACGTCGAGCTGGTCTGATGGGGTCGAGGATGAAGGTTTCGGTAGCGATGATCGTCAAGAACGAAGAGCGAACCCTTGGCCGTTGCCTCGCGAGTCTCGCCGGTCAGGTCGACGAGATCGTCGTCGTGGATACCGGCTCGACCGACGCGACCAGGCAGATCGCCGGTGGGTATACCGATCGGATCTTCGATTTCCCCTGGCGCCAGGACTTTGCCGCCGCCCGACAGTACGCCTTCGACCGGGCCAGTGGGGACTGGGTCTTCTGGCTTGACGCCGACGACGTCGCGGTTGGCGCGGCGGCGATTCGCCGCTCGCTGGCGAACCTGCCCTCGGACCTCGCCGGCTACTACTGGCGCTACGTCGTGGACCGCGACGCCTGGGGAAACGCGCGCTGCGAGTTCTGGCGCGAGCGCCTGGTGCGCAACGACGGCTCGTTTCATTGGGTCGGACGAGTTCACGAAGTGCTCGTCTCCGACCATCCGCGACAACTTGCCCGGAGTTCGGACGTCGTCGTCGAACACCGACCCGAGGCCCATCGCGGCGCGGAGAAGCTTCGGCGCAACGTCGAGATCCTGGAATCCGAACTCCGCGATCAGGGCGAAGCGGCTACCCCGCGCTTGCTTTACTATCTCGGTCGCGAATACGGCAGCGCGGGCGAGACGTCCAGGGCGCTGGCCGCTTTCGAGCGTTACCTGGCGGTCGCCACCTGGGACGACGAGCGGTACTTCGCTCAGCTGAAAATCGCCGAACTGTCCCGAGCCGAGCGACGCTACGACGCGGCGATCGACGCGGCCTTCGCGGCGCTCCGGATCTGCCCGCACTGGCCCGACGCCCACTTCGATCTCGCCCGGACCTACTACTTTCTCCGCGACTGGCACAAGGTGATCCATTGGACCGAGGTGGGACGGGCGATGTCGGAGCCGGATACGCTCCAGATCGTGAATCCGCTGGACTACCGCTTCAACTGGATCATTTACTACACCAACGCGCTCTATCACGTCGGCGCGGTCGACTCGGCCAAAATCTGGACCCGCCGCGCGCTGGAGATCTGTCCAGACGACCGGTGGCACCGGGCGAACCTGACACTCTTTGGCGACGACGTCGGCGCGGTACGCCAGTTCGCCGCGGAGAGGGTGGGAGCACAACATGGCTAACGGTACCCAGGCCCCGACGCGCGGGCTCGGGGAATTGATCCTCGATCAGGGGATTCAGAACACCTACTTCTTCAACGGCCGCCTCCTGACCGCGACGGATCTCCAAACCGAACAGTTGGCAAACCGCCAGCATGGACAACTGGTCGGCCAGGTCATCGGCGACGGTGTAGGTACCGGGATGGAGGTCGGCGTGAGCTCGCCGGGAAGCGGAACCGGCCCGCCGGTGCTCTCGGTTACCGCGGGCGTGGCGCTGAACCGATCCGGCCAGACGGTTGCGTTGCCCATCGACGTTCAGGTCGCCCTCGGCAGCCAGACCGCCGCACCCACTGTCGAGGCCAACTTCTTCACCGCCTGCGCGCGGGGCCCCGGCGGTCCGCTCGACGTCGGTCAGGGTGCCTACGTTCTGGTGATTACCCCGGGATCTGGTTATCAGCAGCAGGTTCCCCGGCGCGGCCTCGGCGTGAACGCCGCGGTCGTCGATTGTGGCTACCGCTTCGTCGTCGAAGGGGTCAAGTTTCGCCTGGAAGCGATCGATCTGAGCAAGCTGACCGCGCTGAGCCAGTCGACCCGCGACACAATTGGCACGCTGATGACGCAGAGCGACCCGGCTAGCGTCTCGAAAGTCCGCAACTGGCTGGCTCACCTTTGCTTCGGTACCGAGGAGTTGACGAGCTTTGCCCGGGATCCGTTCCGCCGGTCGAGCAGTGGTACGTCGCCATTTCTCTCCTATGGAGCGCTCGACGCCCTCCACGATGTCGGCAGCCTGACCGATTGTGACGTCCCGCTGGCCCTGGTCTACTGGCCGAGTTTTGGCTTCCAGTTCGCCGATATGTGGGCGGTCCGCCGCCGACCGGCGGCGCGCGAGCGATCCAGCGTCTGGCCGCTTCCGGTCAGCGACCGCCGGTTGGCCGAAACCGAGGCGGCGTTCCAGCAATTCCAGGATCAGATCGCCTGGCTGGTGGCCTCGTCGGCGAGCGCGGGCACCCTGGCGGCGCTCCACGCCGGCGACTACTTTCGCTATCTCCCCTCGGCCGGCTTCCTCCCATTGAGTGGCGGCAGCTTCCGGGGTTTCGCGAGCAACGCCTTCTTCAGCGAGCAACCCCACCGCGACCCGGAGTTCGTGGACGCGGCGATCGTGCGCTCGGTATTCGATCAAGCGCTCCACTACGAACCGATCGACCTCTCCGCCGGAGAATTGGCGTGGGTCTACCAGCCCTGGCAGAACTCTCAAGCAATCGCCGGCGGCGCGGCGATCCAGCCCTACGTGGTTTTCACGACCGGTCACCTGCCCCATCGGGCGGTTGCGCGATTCGATCTGGCCCGCTGGGACGATAGCAACTACGTTGGTTGCGCGGTCGCGACCTGAGTCACCGCTGAGAAAGGAAGCGAGATGGCGAGTTTACCGAGCAACGTCCGTCCGGGGGACATCATCTCCTCCGACTTCATCAACTTGATTTTGAGCGAACTGGCGACGATCGAACAGCGGCTCACCGCGCTGGAGGCTGGCGGGACGTTGCCGGGGACCAACGTGACGATCGCGAGTTTCGATCCGCCCAATCAGCAGAGCGCAGGTCAGATCCTGACGATCACCGGAACCAATTTCGCGTTCCCGCCGACTGACAATCGGGTGACCCTGGACGACGCGGTGGTGACGGCGTTCCGCCCGGACAGCACCAGCACGATCTTGAAATTTATCGTTCCGACGAGTCTCAATCTGCCCGCGGAAGGGCGAAACGTGAAGCTCACGATCATCAATTCAGTGGGCTCAACCTCGGCGCTCTACCGCATCCTGCCGGCCGTGCAGGTTGTCGGCAATCCGCCGAGCATTACCAACGTCGTCGCGGCCGATGGCGGGGCCTTCTTGCGGATTGGCCAACCGATCATCATTACTGGCCAGAACTTCGCCGCGACCCCCACCGACAACATCATTACGTTTCAGGTGATGACCGCGAACGGCCCAGTCGTCTACCCGAAAACCGGACAAAGCTTGCAGATCAATACCGGTCAGTCCAGCGCGACCCAGATTGTCGTGACGATCCCGGACATCGCCGAGATCACCGCGGCTGGCGGGACGACGCCGGTGACCTTGCAGGTTGGCGTCGGCGCTCAGGTGCCGGCGGCTCGGAACATCCTGGTGATTCGCGGGTAGGTAGCGCGCTCAGAAAGGTAGGACAATGGCCGAAGTAGCATCGTTTCAGATTACCGTACCCAGGAAGACCGCCGTGGGCCAGCTGCCCATCGCCAAAATGAAACTCCTGGTCGACGTCGCCAGCGAGTCCGCGGTGACCTTTCGGGTCACCGATCCGCGCGGTCCGGCGATCCAGAATTCGTTCGGCCCGTTTACGCCAGGCAGCGCCTCGAGCGCGCTGACCGCGTTCAATCCCACCCCGCCGGGCGCGGTGGCCCCGAACAGTCTGACCGTCGTTCCTCCAACCACGGTCGCGCCGTCCGGCGATCCCTCGCGGCGGCGCTACGTCTTTTTCTTCAACCTGGACGCCGACTACGATCCGAACAATAGCTGCGCCAACACCATGGCCGCGGACCAGACCTGGACCCTCGAGGTGACGGCGGGGCCGCTGATCATCGGCGGCTGCGCCCAGTGCTTCGACCGCAACATCCCCGGCCAGCAGTGCATCGGCCCGATCGAGCCGGTCCAGGTCGGCGCGGTAGCCGCGATCGACGGCACCGCGATTCAGGCCTGCGAACTCTTGCGGCCAGGTCTCGACGCGGTCCTGGTGCTGGACAAGTCCGGCAGTATGGCCGGCTCGACGATGGGGAACGTCGCCCAGGCGAAGATCGACGCCTTGCACAAAGCGGTCACCGACTTCGTCAACCGCTGGAATGGCATCCGAACCGCCGAGGCAAGTGGCGACCCGTCAACCGGGGTGAAGCCGACCGTCAACACCGATAATATCGGCGTCACCCTCTTTGATTCGAGCGCCGCCTGGTGGAGCGCCCTCTCGCCGAGCCTGAACTCCTTTCCGAGCGTCCAGGCCACTATCCTGGCGCAGGTCAATTCGATTCCGCCCGGTGGGGCGACGTCAATCGGCGGGGGGCTACTGCTAGCCGACAGCGTCTTGAACGTCATGGACACGACGCGGCGCCGGGTGGTTCTGCTGATGAGCAACGGTATGCAGAACACCGACCCAATGGTTGGCGTGGCGAACGGGCAGGTGGTGACCTACTCGCAGAACACGCCGAACGTCCAGACACCGCTGCCGAATCAATCGAAGTACCAGATCTACGCCGTCACCGTTGGAACGAGCACCGCGGTCTCGGCGCAGATCAATCAAGACGTCGCGAACACCACGAAGGGCTTTTACATCAACACCGAGGACGACGCGGCGCAGATGAGCCCGTTCTTCCTCGAATTGTTGCAGAACTTCGTCAAGTTCAATAGCTGGGAGACGGCGCGCCTGATTCACGCCACGGTGACCCGAACGACTCCGTACACGACGACAATTCCTTTCGCGACGACGACCCAGAAGGTGGCGTTCTCGCTGCGCTGGCCCGACTTCGTCGGGGCGCTACGCTTGAGCGTGACGCCGCCCGGCGAGACGACGCCGACCGAACAGGTCGGGGTTGGCGCGGTTAACCTCAACTTCTCGGTTCCGACGTCCGCCAACTATACCTTCACCGGCGACTGGCAGGTGCGCGTCGAAGCGGCCGATGTCGTCGGCATCGAGGCGACCGCGGTTAACGTCGCCGGAGCGATTCCCTTCGATCTGACCGTTCTCTGCGACGACGCCGCGTTGCACGCCGACACGGCGATCGTGCCGGCCGATTACGTTCCCGGCCAGGCGATCCAGTTCACCGCGCGGGTCACCACCTTTGGCCAACCGGTCAGCGACCTGGGGACGCACAGTGGCGACCGGGTCGTCGTTCAGGTCGTCAAGCCCGGGGTTGGCGTCGGAGATCTCCTCTCGACGAGCAACGCCTCGACGGCCCAGCCGTACCCGACCGATCCCTCGACGAACGCCGACGCCAAGCTGACGAATCAGCTTCAGCAAAGCCCGGCGAGTCTGGTCCGCGACAGCAACGACGTGATCACTCTCGTCGATAGTGGAAACGGCGTCTACCGGGGTTCCTACACGGTCCAGAATCCCGGTCACTATAACTTCCTGTTCGGGATCGAAGGTCCGACCCGGGACGTCGGGCGGTTCTCGCGCCAGCAACTGGAAACCGTCTACGTTCGTCCCGCTCCGTCCGGGACGACGACCGCGTTTCAGACGAGCATTCAGTCGCTGACGAACGGTTTGCAGCTTTCGATCACCATGACGCCCCGCACCGGGCTTGGCGCGCGGCTAGGGCCGGGCTGGGCGAACTACTTCTGGTTCACCGTGCCGGGCCGAACGGCGGTCAAGGCGCGCGACAACCTCGACGGCACCTACGCGGTTCAGGTTCCGTTCAACGGGATCTTGCCGCCTCAAGTAGCGGTGCACTTCCTGAACGTGTCGCTCGTCATCGGCGACGCGGTCACGCCGGACAACCTGCCAGTGCCGCTCGGCGACAACAACGTGATCGTGCCGGTCGTGAATCCGCTGCCCTTGCCGATTCCCTTGCCGTCGTCGCCGTGGCAGTTGCTCTTGCTGCTCCTGTTCCTGCTCTGGCTGATCATCCAGATCATTCGGCGGCTGTTTTGAGTAGCGGGGGCGGGAGGCCGGACCTAACCCCCAACCTCTTCCCGATGCGGGAAGGGGAGTCATGCCGTGCTAAAGCGATAGCTTCCGTATTGCCGATAGCCCAATTCCCCCTTCCCGTGTCGGGAAGGGGGTTAGGGGGTTAGGTCCGGTCAAAACTAATGGACAGTCTAAGGAGACGGTAGTGACCCGAAGCCCACTGACTATTGAACTCGACGACCGGCGGCGATGACGAGAGCGAGACGATGATGCTGGCCGACAACAAGACTCGCGTGGGGACATTGCGCCTGCGGACGAATCCGTCGGAAGCGGGCGCCGTCCGGCTTGCCGTGGCCAATCAGCTTCAGACCGCCGAGTTGCGGCCGGCGGCGCTTCCGCCGGCCGCGATTCTCGTCGTTCGTCGAGTCGTGGATCCGCTGCCCCGATGCGTCTCGTCGCAATCCGGAAACGCTCGGGTGGATCGACGGTGGGAAGCCGCGGCGCGTGACGCGCTCGCGGTAGCTTATCGCCAGGCGGCGCGACCGGCTCGGGAGGCGGTGCCGGCCAACGCCACGGCGGTCCTCTTTGACGACGACGCCGAAATGCTCGCCTGTCTCGCCCTGGACGTCAGCCGCGGTCAGGCGCCGGAGCGCTGGTGGTGGCGAACGCTCCCGCCAGCCTGGACGACCGCTCGTCCGGAGTCGCTGCAGGCGATCTTCTGCGACCGTCCCGCGAGCGTGCCGGCCGCGCTTCACCGGCTCGCCGAGCGCGGCGAGGTGTGGAGCGTCGTCGGGTACCTTCGTCGGCCACAATTGGAAAGGGTGCTCGCGGCGGTGTCCTGGGCCTTCGGCCTGCCGAGAATCGAGTTCGAAGGAGGGGCAAGCCTCAGAGGCCCCCGTCGCGTAGGTGCTCTCCCCAGGGACGTCTTCGGGACCGGCGAACTAGTGACCGCCGAGACGGAGACCGAACCGAGCGCGGTGTCGTCCGGTGAGTCCGCGGTGACGCCGTCTCCCTGGGAAAGCTGGCTTCCCGCCGCGGTCGTTCCCCCGACCGCAGCGCGGGAAGCAGTGTGTTTGATTGGCGTGGCGCTCGGTCTGTTCCGCGCCCCGACGGTCGCGCGACGCCCGTCGTTCGCTGCTGCCGCGCAAACCTGGCTGGACGTTCCGCCAGCGGTTGCGCTTTCCCACCTTCGCGAGGACTCGGCACCGGTTCGCGCTCGTCGCTCTTCGCCGTCGCCCAGTCTTTCACCGGCGGCGCTAGGGAAAGACGACGGAACTGACGTTCCAGCCGGTCCGGCGGACGGCCGGACCCATTCCCGCCACGCCGAGGACGCGCTTGTCGGGCCGGAGAAGGGCTCTCGTAGCGACGAGGCAGGACACGACGCGTCGTCGACTGACCAACCGGTCACGCCGGTCGTGGCTCGACCGGAACGGTCGGCAACGGGGGGGAATCGTCTCGCGTCCGAGCCGGCGGTGTGGGTGAGGTCAACCGTGGCGGAGGAGCACTGGGCCGAGGACGAGTCTCCGGTGCCGCCGGTCGATCGCGTCCAGAATCCCGCCGACCTTCCGAGTCCCACGCCGTCGCCGCCGATCAGCGAAGGTCCGACCCGTCCGCGGAAATCGACGCGCGACGTGGCCCGCCTCGTCTACGACGAAGCGATGCGGATTCCGGCCTTGAACGGCGGAGTGACGACGCGTCTGGGTGGGGTGCTGTATCTAATCAATCTGATGGTTCACCTCGACCTGCCCGCCTGCTTCGAAGCCGATTGGGAGTTGGAATCCCGGGTTGGGCCGTGGGGAGTGCTCGAATTACTGGGGCGGGCGTTGATTCGGCGTGACACGGCTGCTCTTCACGACGATCCCATCTGGACCGCGCTCGCCGCGCTGGACCATCGCTCGGAAGGAACGTTGCCGAGGGCGCCTCGGCGGCCGACGACCGCCCCGGCGTTGCCCGCCGGGTGGCTGGATCAGACCGAGGACTCGACGAGGAAGCGCCGAGGCAAGCTCGCCTGGACGGTTAGTGAGTTGCGGGCAGCCAGCCCGCTGCTCGAACCGGTTTCAACGCCGGCCCTGGAGTGGCTGGGTCTGGTCGTACCGTACGTTCGCTCGCGCCTCCATCGCTCCCTCGCGGTCGGCTCGACCCGCCGACTGAATCTCGATACCACGCTCTTACGGCGCACCGGTCGGCTCTACCGGTCGGATCTGCACGTCGATTTGGTCATACCGCTCGACGACGTTTCGATCGCGGTGCGCGTGGCCGGCCTGGACGTCGACCCGGGGTGGCTGCCCGGCTTTGGTCGGGTCGTGAAGTTCCACTATGAATGACGACTGTGAAAGACGACCGACGAGTGACCGGAAGCGGACAACGAGGCGAGGCGATGCCGCGGTGATCGGGAGAATCTGCTGTGCCGAACGCATTTGAGCACGTGCCGCGCGCGACCCGCGGACACTTCCTCCTCCACTTTTACGCGGCGGTCGATCGGCTGATCCGGTTTGTCAGTCAGGTTGCTTTGCCGGACGACGACAACGCGCTTCGCCACTGCGTGGAGCGATTTCCTTTCATCGCCGGCTACCTGGCCGAGATTCGCCAGTACCTGCCGCCTACCGTTGCCGGGGAAGACGGCGCGGCCTGGTGGGAGGGGCAGATCACCGATTGGGAGGCGGCGGCCGACGGGTATTTGCCGCTTCGCGCGCTGACGACCGACGCCGCGGTCGACTATTCCGGCCGGCTGGCGCTGATTCTTACCGGTCTGATGGAAGAGGACTCGCGCTTCGGTACCGTCTTCGCCTTTCTCCAGGAGCCGTTGACCTATCGCCGCCCGTCCCTGGAGGTCGTGGGGCAGATCCTGGTTGGGCACGGTTGGGCCGGCGGGCCCGATGCCTGGAGCGTGTGTCGGCCGCTCCTTACCGCTGGTTTGGTGGAAGTCTTGAATCGAGACGCCCCGCGCTCGGAGTGGTTGCTGCGGATTCCCTCGATGCTCTGGGACGCGATTCGCGGAGAAATTGCCGAGCATCCGGCGCCCTGGTGTCGCTACCATCCGCCAGAGAGCTTTGGCCCGGCGAGCGACCTCATCCTCCCCGACGCGTTCCGCGCGCACCTTGAGAACGTTCCCTCGCTCGTCGAGCGTGGGATGGTGAAGGCCGTGGTCGTCCGGGGCACGCCGGGGAGCGAGCGGCTGCAGGTGCTCGGCGCGCTTGCCCGCGGACTCGAGCGCGGTGTCGTCGAAGTTCAGCCGTCGCCGACTCGGGACCGGGATGGCGGCGCACTCGACGAGCAGCACTGGTCGGCGATTGGTCCGTTCGCTACGCTGGCCCACGCGTTTCCGGTCGCGACCTACGACCTCGGTCCAGGCGAGACGGTCGACCTCCCAAGGATTCCCGGCTACGACGGCCCGGTCGGCGTCGTGCTCGGCCTCGAAGGCGGTTTACGTGGAGAGCTTGGCGAGCAGGCGCTGACCCTGACGCTGCCCTCTCTCGGTGTCGTCGAGCGCCGCCGCCGCTGGGAAGTGGCGCTAGCCGAGCATCCCTGCCCGGATCTGCTCGACATTGCCGACCGCTTCCACCTGCCGGGTGGCTACATCGGCCAGGTCGGGACCCTTGCCGTGGCCCAGGCCGGGCTCGACGCGCGCGTCGCGGTGACCATCGCCGACGTTCGCGAGGCCAGTCGTTCGTTGAATCGCCAGTTACTCGACAACCTGGCGACCCGACTGGAAGCGCGGGGAACCTGGGATCATCTCGTCGTCAGCCCGGAGACGACCGCGAAGCTCCAGGAACTCGAGCTGCGCTGCCGCTATCGCGAGAACCTGCTGGAACATCTCGGTCCAGCCTTCGGATCGAACGCTAACCGAGGGGTTCGGGCGATGCTCAGCGGTCCGAGTGGCACCGGAAAGACGCTGGCGGCGCGGATTCTGGCCGGCGAACTCGGTATGGACGTCTACCGCGTCGACCTCAGCGCCGTCGTCAACAAGTACATTGGCGAAACCGAGAAAAACCTCCAGCGGGTGCTCTCGCGAAGCGAAGAACTCGACGTCATCTTGCTCCTGGACGAAGGAGACGCCTTGCTCGGCAAGCGCACCGAGATCAAAAGCTCGAACGACCGCTACGCGAACCTCGAAACCAACTATCTCCTCCAGCGGCTCGAACACTACCAGGGCATCGTCGTGATTACGACCAACGCGGCGCAGTTCATCGATACCGCGTTTCAGCGGCGCATGGACGTCCTGGTCAGCTTCCTCCCGCCGGGCGAGGAGGAGCGGTTGCGAATCTGGCAACTGCATCTGCCGAACCAGCACCGGGTCGACGACGGTTATCTTCGGATGATCGCCGCGCGCTGTGTTTTGACCGGTGGCCAGATCCGCAACGCCGCGCTCCACGCCACCCTGATCGCGCTGGGGAGCCGAGCGACGGTCACCCGCCGCCACCTCGACGAGGCGCTGCTGAGTGAGTATCGCAAAGCGGGTGCCCTCTATCCCCTGGTCGAGAGCGCAGTCGCAAACGGACCGGTCGGCGACGTCGCGGCGTTTCTTGGGGCATTGGCGTGAAAGACGAGTGGGTCATGTCGGGGGATGATCGCTGATGGCTGTCGACGCGAAGCGGCGACCGGCGAGCAACGAGCGTCGGCCAGCGGGAACGGACCAGAGCGGCGCGCCGGGAGCGGGTCGCGAAACTGGCACGTCGCTCAGCGGCTACTACGCGGCCGGTCCGGCGCTTACGCTTGGGACTCCGCCGTCCGCAGCCGAAGTCCCGCGGCCGGAAGCGACTACCGCGTCGGGAACGGCTGCGCCCGAAGCGCAACCGGCCCCGACGTCGTCGGAACCAAATCCCACGCCGACCCCGCAGCCGGCGGCGAGTAGTGCACCCAGCACCGCGTCGGCGGTCCCGGTCACGCCCGACGGACCACCGGAATCGGCGGGCGCGGGCCCGGTAGCGGCCACGCCCGCGTCGACGCCCGCTCCGGGCGGGGCGACCCAGCCGACGGCTCCGGTTGCCGCCGCGACTCCGTTAACTGCTCCGACCGCGGCAGCGACACCCGCCAGTACGTCGTCACCGGCGTCGCCACCGCTCCAACCGACCGAGCGGGGTGGTCTCGGGACTGCTCCCGGGCCCGTGCCAGCGCAAACGCCGCCCGGCGCGGAGCAAGGGCACACGCGCTCGGTTGAGATTGCCGAGCCGGCAAAACCGCCGCCCACCGAACTTCAAGGCGCTGGTTCGGCGCCCGGCGGCCCAACGGATCGACAAGGCCCGGTCGCGGACGCCATCGCGGCGAAGCCGACCGACGAGACGGTCCGATTGCCGGAGAAGGCAAAGGAAGCCAATCCGAAGGCCGAGGCAGCGGAGAAGGCAAAGAGCGGCGCGCGGGCAACCGGCGAAGCCAGCGCCGCGACGAAGGCGCAAACCGCGAATCGTGAACTCGAAGCCGCGAGCGCCACGCCTCCGCAACCGGCCGCCGCGGCGGAGGGAATCGGCCGTGACGCGGCGCAAAGCGACGCGACCGAAGCGGTCGCTCGGCTGCAGGATTCTGGCGCCCCGCTCGACACCCTGGCTTCCGGAGCGGTGCGCTTCCTGCCGAGTAAAGCCGAGGCTTCTTCGGATCCCCTAGTCGCCGCGCGTGGTCAGCAAAAGCGCGCTGCTGCCGTAGCGTATGCCACGGACTTCCTGGCGAGGAATACCGCTCGGACTCAGGCGCTGCTCGCGGTCGGCCAAATGGCGCCCGGCCGAATCGGCGTCGCGGCGGAGATGGCAAAAGCAGCGCTCGACGCCAGTGTGGCTGAGAACCGCGACGCGCTAACCGCGAGTATCAACGCGGCCCGGCTGCGGGCGCGGGCCGCCGCGGCTTCGGCGACGATTCAGATCACGGCCCAGCATCGGGCGGCAGTTCCGTTGATTCAAGCCGCGACGCTCGTCGACCGCGCCCGGGTCATCGCCGCTCACACTGTGGCAGTCGGAAAAGTCGACGCGCTGGAAAAATCGCAGGTTGCCAAAATTGACTCCCTTTACGCCGACGGCGACCGGATCTTTCGGGCGACCGGTCCGAAAGTGGGCGACGAAGCAGTGGCGCGCGCGCGGCAGCGGAGCGACGAGTATCTCTCCCAGCGAAACGGCGAAAGCAGTTTGCTTGATGGCCCAGTCCACGACAATAAGCTCGAAGCGCAGGCCGACGCCGCGACCAAGGTCGGCGACGAGTACAAGAAAGGGCTGATCCAAGAAGCGGACAAACAGGCCGATCAAGGTCAGAAGGGTAAGCCCAAAGATCTCGCGACAGTCGCCGAATCGGCCCGGAAGTCGCGGGAAACGCTCGACGCGCAGCTGACTTCCGCGCAAACCGCGTTGGATGGCGCCGAGAGCCGGACTCTCGCCGCCGCCGAGGAAGCCACGCAGAGTTTACTTCGGGGGATTCGGGCCAATCTCGCGGCGACCACTGCGACGCTGGACCAGCAAGAGGCGGCTCAATTAGAAGCATTGGACCAGTTTGGCGAGCGCCAGAAGGCCACGATCGACCGCGACGCGGCGCGGGCGATCGCCTCGCTCGCTGACGGAACCGCCGTAGCAGTGGCCGGGCTGACCCGCACCCTGGAGGGCTATCGAACGAGCGCCGGGGGAACCGCGGCGCCGGATTTGACTGTCCTTGGCCCCATTCTGAACGAGGCCCAGGGATCGATCGACGCCCTGGTGGCGAACCTGAGCCAGGGGCTGGGCACCGGCATCCAGATGTCCGAGCAAAGCCTCGCCGACGGGGCATCGCAGAGCGTCGAGGGAATCGCCACGCTCGGTCAATCCGGCGTGGACCAGGCGGGAGCGGTCCGAGACTCCTTCTCGGCGAGTATGGCAACTGTCGTCGGAAGCGCGACGTCGACCTTCGCCCAGTTTACTCAGAGCCACCGCGCCACCGTGGATCGAATCGCGACGACGACCTCGGACGGCTTAACGAATATCTCCACCGGCATTGAGACTTTGTTCCGGACCAACGCGACAAATCTCGAAAACGGCTTCAAGCAAGCCGCAAAGGGGCTTGAGGACGGTCTGCGCGCCTCGCTGACGAATCACTCCGAGGCGACCGACATAACGAAGTACGCCGACGAGGCGGCAGCGCAGGTTCAGCCGCGCTGGAAGAAGATTCTCAAGGTTGTTCTCGTCATCGCGGTTATCCTGGTCGTCGCGCTCGTCGTGGGACCGGCCGTCATCGGAGCGGTGGGCGCGGCGGCTGGCGCGCTGGGAGCCGGCGCGGCCGCCGGAACCATTGGCACGATAGTCGGCGGAGCAATCGTCGGCGCGGCGGCCGGGGCGACGATTCAGCTTGGCAACAACGTCATCGACGGCAAGCCGAACTTGCTCGAAGGGGTTGGGAAGGCGGCTCTGGTCGGCGCGATCGCCGGAGGACTCGGCGGCGCCGGTTCCCTCGTCGCGAGCAGCATTGGCTCGTCGCTCGGCGCGGTTAGCCAGGTGGTCTTGCGCGGCGCCATCAACCAGGTATTTGGCGTGGGCGGTCAGATCCTGGGCGACCTCGCGGTCGGCAATCCCGTCACCTGGCAGAGCGTGGCGATTGGCGCTGGCATCGGTCTCGCGGCGGGCGGTGTGCTGCACGGTCTGAGCAAGCTCGGCAGTCTTGGCGCGACGATCGAAGGCATTCAAACCCGCTCGATGGCCGCGGGCAGCCAATTCGGCGAATCAGTTGGCGGGCGGGTCAGCACGGCGACCGGCATCGGGGTGCGCGCGCCAACGCTCGCGGTCGAGACGCCGCCGAGCGCGCCGACCACGACGACGACGGAGGCCGCGGCGACGACCGAAGTGACCACTCAAACGACCGCTCCTCCGTCGGCGCCGGCTCCTGGCCCGGCGCCAGCCGTCAGCGCGCCAGCGGCACCCGAAGTAACCGCTGCGCCAGTGGCGCCGCCGCCCGCGCCAACACCCGCGCCGAAGCCGGTTACCCCGACCGAGGCCGCGCCACCGGCTGCTCCGGCGCCCACCGAAGTGCTTCCGGTAACTCCGGAGGCGACTACCGGTCCCGCTCCGACCACGCCGACCCCGGCCGCGCCGTTGGAGGTAGTGCCGACCCGACCGGCCGAGACGCCGACCGGATCGCCCGCGCCGGTCGCCGCTCGGCCAGTCGAAAACGTTCCGCCGCCGGTCGAACGAGCGCCGGTGCCACCGGAGGCTGCGCCCCGAACACCAGAGGCGGTGCCGACTCCAACCGAAGCGACGCCAGCGCCGAAGGCGGCGCCCGCCACGGAAACCCGGACGCCGGCCGAAGCCGAAAGAGCCGCGCCGGTGCCGGAGGGCGAGGCGCCCAGCCCCAGAACGGCCCCCGATCCGGACGCGAAGCCGACGCTGAGTAAGGTTCGTTCGATGCGGGACGCCGGATTGTCACGCGAGGAACGCCGCGCGGTCTTTGAAGGCTCGCGCGGGGTTTATGACATCGATCGGGTGGCGCCGCTCCCGGCCGGCGACAACGTGGCGCTGACGCCGTTTAGCTCGGGCGCGGTCAAGCCAGCCGGGGTTCCGCCGGAAGAGGCGTTGTTCCCGTTGACTCCGGCGACGTCCTTCGACGAAATTCGCCTTCAGACCGGCAAACTAAATGCCCGGCTGCTGGCCGAGCCACGCTTCGCGGAGCTTGGCGAGGTCATCCCGGAATTGGAGCGAGCGAGCAACATCGTTTTCCTGTTAAAGCCCGGACTGACGACGCGCAACTTTCTTACCGCGCAGGAACTTCAATACGTCCTTTCGAATCCGGGGATTCTGGCTAAGACGCGCTTCGTGACCGGATTCTTCCCGTAGGATCTACTGAGAAGATCCGAAGTTCGGTCGCAAAGGGGAGTGGTGAACCATGGCAGAGCACGTCGTCCGCCTCGCGGCGAATCGCCTCGCGGTCATCGTCGTCGGCGCTATTTACTCGGACGGCGCGGTGGAGCGTGAAGTCATCGAGCGACTTCGCCTCGACGCCACCCGCCCGGGTTCCGACGACTGCGCTGAGATCGTCCGGGACCTCCACCAGTATTTCCTCGAACGCGGCGACCGCGACGAACTACGTCAGAAGTATGGTGCTTCGGGATTCGGATGGTATCAAGCGTCGAGCGAACTGGTTCTGGCAACCCTTTCTCGCGGCGTCGCCGAACTCTGCTCGATTGGGACAGTGCACGTCTTTCGCTACACCCGTCGGACGCACCGTCTGGAACTGGTCGCCCCGGTTCACAACGTCGCGGCCGAAATTGAGTCGGGAACGATTGAAGAATCCGCGCTCGCGCCGTTTGCCTCGCGGTCAAACCGGGAAATTGCCACGCAGCTGTTGACCCAATCGCCAAACCTGGTTCCCCGGCTGGCAAAGTTGGATCGGGCCGGCTTTCTCGCGGCGATTGGTCACGTGCCAACCCGCGTGATCGGCTACTTTCCGGCGGTCGGAAGTTCGGAGCCGGGGATCTACCGTCAGGAGCCGCCGGCGCCCGCACTCGAAACGGCGACGATTGAGGTTGGCGATACCCTGTTGTTCTACCTGCCGACGGTCCGCGAGATGATGCAGTATAGCCAGTCAAAGATTCGCCAGCGCGTCGCCGATCTGTTTACGAGTGCGCCCGCGGTCGTGGTGTCGGACTGGCGTACTCCAATCGAGCCTGGGCGGCTCGTGAGCGCGGAGGTTACCCCGTCCGATACCTGGGGCGAGATTGTTGAGTATGAACCGTCCCAATCCGTCGCGCAACCGAGAGCGTAGATTTTGGCAAGCGTGGGTAGTCGGTGAACCGTAGTTTTCAGCGCAAGGCACTTCCGGCGTTGGGCCGCGGCGCGGCAATGACGCGGCCGTCGTCGGTTGACGCTGCTCCGGCGGCCGCCGGCCTGGCGCTGGCGGGCCCGATTCAAGCGCAAATGGTGGTCGGCCGACCCGGCGATGCCTTCGAACGCGAGGCTGACTCGGTCGCGCAGCGCGTAACGACCCAGCCGAGCGCGCCACCGCCGACGATCTCGCGCTTGCCCCCACGGTTCAGTCTCGGGGCCCAGCGAGCAGAAGACGAAATCTCCGGCGACCCGCTGATTGGTTCCGAGGCCGGCGAGCAGAGCGAACCGATCCAGCGCGCCTGCGCCGAGTGCGCTAGCGGAGGCGGGTTATGCCCAACCTGCGCGGCTCGGCAAGCCGCGCTGACCGCAGGAGGTCCACCGAGAGTCGCCCAGGCCCAGCGTCGTCCGGTGAACCTGAGTCCCGGTTTGCCGACGAGCGCCGAAGCCGACGTTATCGGATTGCGCGGGAGCGGCACGCCGCTACCAGATGAGATTCGCCGGCCGATCGAAGAGCGCCTGGGGTACGATTTCGCCGACGTTCGGATTCACACCGACGGTCGGGCGGCGGCGTCCGCGAAAACGTTGCAGGCGCGCGCCTACACCACCGGACGCGACGTTGTCTTTGGCGCTGGAGAGTACGCTCCGGAGACGACCGAGGGCCAACGCCTGCTCGCCCACGAACTCACCCACGTTGTCCAACAGGGCGCGGTGACGCGACCCCCGCCGATTGGCAGCCTGCGCGCGCCGACCGTGGCTCAGTCTCCCCGGCCGGGCCAAACCACCGCGCTGAATCCGGCTTCCCCGGTCCGGCCGCCGATTCAGCGGATCGGTCCGGCATCGGCTTCCGGCCCGCTCGTCCAACGGCAACCAGCTCCGCCGACCGCGGCCGGTCCGTTGTATCTAGTCGTTCCCTTCAAGGGAACCGATGTCGAGTACGACCTGAACGTTGGCAACGACGTGCTTCAGATGTTCGTCGACAATCCGCTGCTGGAATCTCAGGTCGAAGCCTACATCGGGCAGATCTTTACGCCGGCCACCGGGCCGGTGCAAGAGACGACGGAGTTTCTCAGCGGCTTCCGGGTGCGGCACCTGATCGAGCAGGATTTGACCGACGCCGTTTCGACCGGCCAGATCACCATGAGCCGCTTGTCGGGGTTCCTCGACGACCGGGCCCGAGTCCTGGCGAATCTCCACCTGCTGGCGGGTACTCGCGCCTGGGTTCAGTCAAACCTCGGGATCGATCCGGCGACGATCGACTGGAAGGTGACGATCGCGGCGCTCCAGGCGCGACTGCCGAAGGATCCGCAAACCGCCCTGGAAGCCTCCGACCTCGACCGCTACGCGATGTTCTTGACGGTCCTTGCCAACGAGGCGAGTACTCTCGATCCGGTGGATGGCGCCCGTGGTCCGGATTTGCCCGCCCTGGAAAACTCGCTGCAAACCTATCTCCTTTACAACCTTCCGCCAGACACCTTTAGCGCCGAGACGATCCGGATTCACAGCGAGAAGTTTCTCGCCGAGTATCTCCCGGCGATGGCGCAGATTCAGTACGTCCCGAACGGTTTCGACGTCAGCCAGTTCCGTCCGCGCGATAGCGACGCCGCGATCGCGCGCGAGCGCAATCGGATCCTCGACCCGTTTATGCGTGACGAGGCGCCGAACTTGATGACGATGTTCGTTCTTGACGAGTGGACCAAGAGTGGGCAAGCGCCGGAAGTCTGGCTGGCCCGGCTGGACATCAATACCTACAAAGATGCCCTGCTGGATTACCTGGCCGACAAGTTTCTGGAAGAGGCGAAGAACGACCCGTCACTCATCGCGGCGCTACGGGTGGGCGCGGTCGAGCGGGCGCGCTTCAACGTGGTGAACAGCATCTATCTTTTGGCGCGTAGCGAACAGCAACACAATCAGAGCCTGATCGATCGGCTGACGATTTCTCCCCTGTCGGATCTGGACGACTCGGAGTTGGCGGTTGCCAACGATCCAGCCGGCTACGTCGACGCGGCGTCTCAGGTGGCTCAGGCGACCCAGGGTCTGTTGAGCGGGATCACGCCGGGCGGAAACATCGAGCGTCAACTCGTCGACGGGGCGATTGGTCTGGCCTCGGCGCTGTCGCTCCCACCGGAGTATGGCGCCTACATTCTCCTGCCGGAACTTCTCTCCTACCTCAAGTCGTTCCAGGACCTGGAAGAGGAGCAGCGCCAGCAAGCGCGCGCGGCGATCAAGGAGCGAATCAACGTCGACTTCGCCAGCGTCGCCGCGGTGATCAACGAACGCGGCAAGCTGGCCGACGACTTCATCCAGCACCGCTGGCTGCCGACGCTCAAGCAGATCGCCGTCGACCGCGCCCGCCAGAACCGCGACGAGCTCCAGTCGATCTACGACAATTGGGACGTCGCCCGTCCCGCGGCGATCACCGCGCTGACGGAAGGCGCGGACGAATTGGACTGGATGGCGGCGGGACTGGAAGACGGAACCTACGAGTCCATCGAGGTCAATGAGCAGGTCGTCACCAAAGACCACGCCCAGGACCTGCGCACCGCCGCTCAGTTCATGCGCGACCAGGCCCAAATGGAGGCGGACCCGAAGCGTTCCGAAGACAAAAAAGGGGAGATCAAAGAGGCGATCGATAGCTACGCGCAACTTCGCGACGACATCTACGCCGGCAAATACGACCCGCTGGATTACTCGTCGGCGGTGTACGTCGAGGCCCGCCAGCGACTGGGCATCGGCGAGTTTCCCCCGGCCACCCTGGTCGGCCAGGTACTTCGAGGCGAGGTGAGCGCGCAGGAAAATCCCTTCCTGGCTCGGGCGATTGTCTTCTGGCACTGGAGCGAAGGATTCCAGCGCGAGATCCGAATGGGCGCGTTGCTGGTCGGGCTCGGGATTCTCACCGTCGCCGCCGCGCTGGTTCCTGGCGTGGGCGGATTGGTGCTCCGGGCGATCGACGCGGTGATCAACATCGCGCTGGCCGGCAAGAACGTCTCGGATGCCTACGACCTGCTTGAGATGGCGCGGCTCGACACTCATGGCGACATTCGGGGGGTGAGCGTCGAGGCTGCGGAGAAGGCGATCCATCAAGCCTGGATCGGCCTTGGCGTCACGATTCTGCTTACCGCCGGCCCGCTCGCCCTCGAAGCCCGGGCGATCATGATCGAAGCCAACGGCTTGAGAGTCGACTCCGAGTTCCTGCGTTGGGAAGCCTCGCTGGAGAAGGAGACTCGCGACACCCTCCGAGCGAATTCGCAACTGCGCAAGGTCTACGCGGAGATGGACCCCGAGGTGCGGCGGTTGCTCACGCTCTGCGAAACGCCGTGCATTCCGCTCGACCCGCCACCGTCGGTCAACGACGTGGCGCGAATCCAAAAGCTGGTCAAGCGGCTCAACCTGTCCGCCGACGATCCGGCCCTGAAGGAATACCTGCACGTGCGGCGTAAGAAGCTCACTGCGGCGGTTGACAACATCGCCGACGTTCGCACCCCCAAGCAGCTTCAAGCGCGCCTGGACCAGGCAATTGCCCAGCGCGCGACCGAGTTGGGCGGCACGGCGTCGCGCGGCGCGGACGGCCGCTGGGTGTTCCGCCGCGACGGCAAGGTCATTCCGGAGTACGAGATTGGCGGTTACGGGACGCTCGCCGACGAGAAGAAGTCCGGCGGCTTCTTCCAGGCCCACCACGGCATCCAGGGCGAGTGGGCCAGCCAGCGGGTGCCGGGCTACGACTATTACGGCGAACCGCCGAGCATTTTGCTGCGCGATTCCCGCAAGGGCACGCCGCACCAGATCGTTACCGCGCGTCAGGCCGGCCGAAAGGCAACGCTGACGACGAGCACCTATTCCGAACAGCGGGCGCTGCTGCTCCAGGACATGCAAGAGGCCAACGTGCCAGGCGCCTATTCCCAGAAGCTGTTGAGCGACAGCGACGCCTACTTCGCGCCGTTGTATCGTAACCTGGAGAAGAAGCTGACCCCGTCCCAGCTTGGGAAAATTTTTGGCACCTGGAAGCCGTAACCGAAATTCGCCGACCAGGGGGTGTGACGTGGCTAGTAACAACTCGCTCATCGAACGATTGCGGACGCGAACCGGCGACGAATGGTGGCCGCGCCCTCCGGCCCCCCGGGACGACGTCGCGGCGCTCGAACGCGAGCTTGGCGTGCGCCTGCCGGAGGATTACCTCCAGCTACTCCTCGCGTCGAACGGGGGGAGCATCAACGGCCGGCGCGCCTCGATCAATCTCGAATCCGCGCAAGGTGTTTTGGACCTGAATCTAGATGGCGGCTATCGGGACGAATTGCCGGGGATGGTCGTCGTCGGCGATAACGGCGGAGGCGAGCTTTATTTCTACGACCCGACGAACCAGTTAGGGAAAGGTGTCAACGCGCTCTTTCTCGTCGGCATGGCGGACCTGGATCCCGCCGCGGCCACCTTCGTCGCTCGGAACCTCGGCGAAGCCATGGACCGGGTCTACGCCGGCGACGCTTTTCGTCGGCCACTGGGTCCGCCATGACCGTCGATCAGCTGCCGCTCGTCTCGTGCATCATGCCAACCTACAATCGCCGTCGGTTCGTCGCGCGGGCGATTGAGTACTTCCTCCGGCAGGACTATCCGGCGAAAGAATTGATCGTCGTGGACGACGGGAGTGACCCGGTTGGCGACCTGATCCCGACCGACGAGCGGATCCATTACATTCGGCTGCCCGACCGCGCGACGGTGGGGGCGAAGCGCAATCTCGCCTGCGAGCAGGCCCGGGGCGAGATCATCGCCCACTGGGACGACGACGACTGGCACGCCCCGCGCCGCCTTCGCTACCAGATTGACGCGCTCGCTCGCGATGCCGCCGACCTTGTTGGGCTGAATCAGTTTCTCTTTTGCGACCCGAGCCGCGCTGAAGCCTGGCTCTACGCCTATCCGCGTCACCAGCAGCTTTGCCTGGCGGGAAGCACTCTGGTTTATCGCCGGGCTTTCTGGGATCGCCACCGTTTTCCCAACGTCGACGTCGGGGAAGACGTTCGCTTCGTTCAGAACTGCCCACCGAACCGTCTGACCGTGCTTGCGGATCCGACTTTCCACGTCGGAATCATCCATCGTCACAACGTTAGCCCGAAGATTACCGGTGGCGCGCACTGGCATCCTTATCCAATCGCGGAGATCCGTCGCTTGCTCGGGGCCGACTGGACGTTTTACCACGCCGACCCCGCCACCGCGGCCAATCCCTCAACGGTTGCGACGATAAATCCAGTGAGTATGCTCGTTACCACTTCCGCGATACCCCGGACCACCGCTCCTCAGGAAGCGATCAGCAGGAGGGTTCTCCCCATGATGACCGTCGCCAAGACCGAAGATCTTGCCCTGCCGGAGTTTGTCGCCTTCAACCACGGGCAATCTCTCCCGTGGATGCGGCGCTGGGAACTTCCGTTTGCCCTGTTCCAGGGGCGACCCGACAATTGCAGCGCCGTGCTCGACTGCACGATCAATCCGGTGAATTTTGGCGAGCGCCTGTCTCGCCTCTATCCCCATAGCCTTTATCGCCACTGGAACCCGATCCAGAACGGACGCTTCGTTCTACCGCTTGGCGTGCCGGACGCGGCCTTCGACCGGGTGATTTGCGTCAATACCCTCGAACACCTGCTTCGCCCGCAGCGGGAGGCCCTGCTGGCGGACCTGGCGCGCAAGCTGAAGTCGGGGGGCCTGCTCGTTTTGACGTGCGATTACTACTTCGACAAGACCTGGGACCAGGCCGCGTTCGTCCAGGCCGGGGTGGTGCGCCCGGACCGCCAGGAACTCTTCAACGGCTGGAACCGAGTATCGGTTGCGGAGTTAATTGAGTTGGGCCGTCGGAACGGCTTGCAGCCACTCGGCGACCCGGGGGAAGATCCCCGCGAAGACGATCCGACCCTCTATCGAAGCCAGCATCACTATCCCCACGCCGGTATCGGTGGGCTATTCGGTAAGGGGCCACCAGCGGGCCTTCCCGCCGGCAAGCGGGTCGTGCTCGCGCTGCTCACCTGGAACACCCGAGACGTGAGCGTCGATTCGCTCCGGGCGCACCTGCGGGAAGCCCGGATGTTGCGGCGGCTGGGCCAGCAGCCCTTTCTCTGCGTTTGCGATAACGGCTCGACGGATGGAACGCCGGAAGCGATTCGGGGGCTGGAAGACGAGGTCGACGTGCCGCACCGGTTCACCTTCAACGAGCGCAATCTCGGAAACTCAATCGCGCGTAATCAGATCGTCGACTACGCCCGGGGGGTTGACGCCGACTACATCCTCTTCGTCGACGGGGACATCGAGGTCGTGCCGTTTTCGTCGTTCGCCATGCTGCGTTACCTCGAAAATAACGGGCACCGACTCGGCTGTATTGGCGCCGACTCGGTGGGCCAGACTCCCTTTCGCGAGCGCGCGACGCCAGCGTTCTACGCGGTCGACGGCGCGCGAATCGAGACGACCTCGCTGGTCGCCTGGACCCAGTACGGACTATTCCGAGCGGACATGTTCCGCGATGGCGTGCGATTCGACGAAACCGAGCCGTTCAACCAGGCCGGTTGGGGCTTCGAAGACAATGACCTGGCCTTCCAGATGGAGACGAAAGGCTACCTGAATCAGCGGTTCTTCGGCATGACCTATCTCCACCGCAACGCTCGCTCCTCGATTCGGATCATGCGCGAACAGGGGATTGACGCTGCTTCGCTCTACGCTCGCCGGAAGAAGTACGTCATCGAGAAGTGGGCGTCGGTCAGTGCGATCAACGCCGGCCCGCTGATGGACGTGCGTCGAGTGGAGATGAGGATCTGAACGAGAATTCAGGAGACAGGAGTCAGGAGACAGAATGGGAACCGAGTCTGTCGGACCGTGGCAGGCTGCTCTTGACGAGGCCCAGCGGGCGGTGGCGGCGCTCTGCCCGAATGGGTACTACGAGAAGGCATACCGGGCCGCCGAATCGTCCTATTGGAGCCAGATTCCGCGGTGGATCGATCAGGACAATCGGGCTCACCGATTTCGGCGCTGCCTTGACGTTGGCTGCGCCTACGGAACCCTGCTGGTTTACACGCGGATCTTGAGCGGCTGTGAGGCCTACGGAATCGACTTCGTGCCCGCCTACCTGGGCGAGGCGGTCTGCCAGGCGTATGACCTGCGCTTCGCGGTGAGCAACGTCGAGTTGGACCCGCTGCCCTGGGACGTCACTTTCGACGCGATCATCCTCACCGAGGTGCTGGAGCACTTCTGTTTCTCGGCGGTGCCAACCCTGCGGAAACTCCGCCAGCACCTCGGTGAGGACGGGCAACTCTACCTGAGCACCCCCGACGCCGCGGAGTGGGGCCGCCAACTCCGCTACTACTCGTCCTATGCCGACCTGCCCGACCCGGACACTGAGCGACGTGCCCTCGTCGTAGACGATCACGTCTGGCATTTCAACCAGGAGGAACTCCTCGACGTGGTGAGCCGGGCGGGATTCGTGGTGCGGCGTTTCGACTACTCGCCCGGCGTCGGCGCGCGGCACTTCAATCTTACACTGACTCCGGGGCCGTAGCTCAAAAGAACAGCGTGGATCCAACGCTGTTGGGAACGAACGCTTCAGGCATTGCCTGGGCGATCTGCAGGGTCGCCGACCAGCCGGTGCAGTGGCCCGGGACCAGATAACTTGGGCCGATCTGCTTGAGCGCGGCAACCGTCGCGGGAATGATCTTCTCGACCGACCGACCGCTGAGGTGAAATCCACCCAGCACCGCGTAGATCGTCTGGACGCCGGTGAGTCGTTGCGCGTTGCGAATGACGTTGATGATTCCGGAGTGTCCGCAGCCGGTGATGATCACCAACCCCTTGCCGCGCAGGTTCACGATCGCACATTGATCGTCCGGAATCAAGGGGTCCGGCCCCCAAACGCCGTCGCGCTTTGCCTGATGACCGGCCATTCCTCGCTCAAACTCGGTTGTCCGCTCCACTTCGCCGGAGACCAGCAGCAGGTTGTCGACGAGCATCGAAGGTTCGACGCTTTCGATCACTTCGATGTTCTCGCGGCGCAGATCCGATCGCTTTGGCGGACGTAAGAAGAACTCATCGCCGTTCGGCAGGACGAGCCTCCGTTCCAGGTAGGCATCCGGATGGATCACCAGCGGAATCTGGCGCGCGCCGAGTCGGTCGACCAGACCCGGAAAGCCCATCGCGTGATCGGCGTGGCCGTGACTAAGAACGATCGCCTGGACGTCTTTCAAGTCGATTTCGAGAGCGTCCAGGTTCCAGAGGATGCCTTTGCGGCTCACCCCGGTATCGAACAGGACCGTCCCGCGCCTGTCCCCAGCGCGCACGCGAATGAGCACTGAGTAGCCGTGTTCGGCGATTGGGAGCGCGTCGCCGAACACGTCGCGTCGTCGAGGATACCGCTTCGCAACCTGGTGATCGGGCATTAAGATGTCGACCGAATTGTCGGTGATCGTCGTAATCTGGACTTCGTCGACTTCCGGGAGCGCAATAACCTGACGCGACATTGGGGTCACCTTCTCCTTACGCCCAGAGGATTACCATGTGTCGCTCGACGGATACCCGATAGGTCTCGATCGACGGGTCCGCGTCCGCGGCTTGGGCCTCAACCGTCACGTCGTAGCGGCGGACGCGGATCCGATGAGGGTTGAAGACCGATCGGCCATTGGTCACGTCAAATTCCCAGCCGTGCCAGGGACACTGAAGGACTTCACCTTCGCGGTCGACCTGATAGTGATAGGGCGCTGGCCCCAGAACCAGATCCTTGAGTATTCCCCGGCACAACGGCGCCCCGTGGTGGGGACAGCGGTTGCGCAGGGCGTAGTAGGTGCCTTTGACGTTGAAGACGCCGATGCTTCGCCCCGCCACATCCACGATCTTGCGCTCACCAGGGGGCAATTCCTCGACTCGGCAGACGACGTGACGCTCAGTAGCCATTTCTGTCCTCAGCGCGCCGGTGCCAGGCGAAAGGTCTCGCGGGCGTTCTCCACGAAGATGCGGCGGCGAATCTCCTCGGGTAGAACGGTGAGAACCTCCGCCGGATCGTCCCAGTCCCAGTGGGGATGGTCACTGGCGAACATGAGCAGGCGACCGTCGTCGAGCCACTCCATTAGCTTGCTGATGTCTTCGGCGTGAGGTGGTTCGTCGACCGGCTGGGTCGCGAAACGAACGTGCTCGCAGACGTACTCGCTCGGAGCGCGCTTGACCCAGGGGGTTTGATAGCGCAGCCCTTTCCAGTCCGCGTCCATCTTCCAGAGATAGGGAGGAATCCAGGCGAACCCGGCTTCCAACATGGCGACGCGGAGCGTTGGAAACTTTTCGAAGACACCTTCGAAGATGAAGCTCGCGAGGTGGACCTGGTAGTAGGCCGGCCGGGCCTGTCGGGCTTCGGAATAGTAACTGGGGTAGCCAGATGAGGTTGGCGGCGGATTGATCCCGCTGCCCTCGCCGCCGAAATGGAGCGCCACCGCCAGGTCGTGGCGCGCGCAGGCCTCGTAAATCGGGTGGTAGAACCGCTGGCCATACGGGTGAGGTGATCCGCATGGCATGACAATACCTACCGCGCCGGGATGCTCGCCGAGGCGATCGATCTCTTTGGCCGCGCCCTCCGGATCCTGGGTGCAGATCTGAATCAAAAAGCGGAAGCGGTCGTCGGCCGACATCCAACGTTCGACGGTAAAGTCGTTAAACGCCGCGCAGAGCGCCGAGGCGTAGTCGACGTCGGTGAGGGTGCTGGCCGGATAGATTGTCGCGCCGCCGCTGAGAATTGCGACGTCGATGCCGCAACCGTCGAGCAGTTGGGCCCGAACCTTCTCGACGTTCACCGCCGAGGTCGTGTTGTCGGCGGGATCGTCCGGGTAGAGCGCGTCGACGCGTCGCCCCTTTTTGCCGCCGTTATAGGCGTAACCGCCGCCGCCGCCCAGGCCGTAGTCGGCAAGCCGTTCCCGATAGAACTTTGGCAGGTAGGGAAAGAGATCACCGCGCTCGCGGAAACCGTGGTGAACGTCGGTATCGACGACCGCGAGACGATTGGGTTGGCGATTGGGAGTGAGTTCCTCGGCGACAGTTTCGACGCTATCCCTTGCCTCGATCACAGGATCCTTCCTTTCGTTCCGTCGTCGTGGCGACGCGTTCCGGACTCGAGCGTTGCGGGGTATTTTCCTCACTATAGTAAAATCCGCGACTTTCGGCCAGTGGGTGTTGACTCTCCGAATTGCTCGATGCTATAGTGCAGTTAGCAGTAATGCTGAGCGCGATAGACCGGAGGACAAATGACGATCTCCGCGTATTCCTCCCGTGATCTTCTCTCTCTCACCGTTCTTGCCCTGCTGGCGGAGCAGCCGCGACACCCCTACGAGATTCAGCGACTCATCCGCCTGCGTCATAAGGACTTCGCGATTGGCAAGCCACGAGCCCTCTACCACGCCGTCGATCGACTGGTCGAATCCGGCGCGATTGAACCGATCGAGACCAGTCGCGAGGGGAAGCGTCCGGAGCGCACGGTGTACCGCGTCACCGAGGAGGGGCGAGAGGAACTCAAAGTCTGGCTACGCGACCTGATCGAAAATCCCGTCCTCGAATATCCCGTCTTCACCGCGGCCGTGAGCTTTCTCGGGTATCTTCCGGTCGAGGAAGTCGTCGATGCGCTCCAGGGGCGACTGGTAGCCATGGAAAGCGAAGTCGCGGCGCTTGACGCCGCCTTGCGTGCTTTGCGCGACTCGGTTCGTTTGACCCGCCTGTATTTCATCGAGCACGAGTTTACCCGCGCCCTCCGGCAAGCCGAACTCGCCTGGGTTAAGGCACTGCTCGAGGACATTCAGTCGGGTCGCCTCACCTGGGACAATAGGATTGTCGTAGGGGTTCGGAGTCAAAGCGACGAACCCGCGGCAAAGGAGACTTGATGGAGCGCGACCATGGCCAAACCCTCGGTTCGTCCACCGTGATCGAGACCCGCGGCCTTCGTCGGACGTTCACGTCGCGAGGGAGCGCGGTCGAGGCAGTGGCCGGCGTCGATCTGCGGGTCGTCGCTGGCGAGATCTTTGGCTTCCTCGGCCCGAACGGCGCGGGCAAAACGACGACGCTGCGGATGCTGGCGACCCTCCTCCCGCCAACCGGCGGCGACGCGACTGTCGTGGGTTTCGATCTGCGTCAAGAACCCGGTCGAGTACGCGAGCGGATTGGCTACGTTGGCCAGCGTGGCAGTACGGATCCGGCGATCAGCGGACGCACCGAGTTAGTCTTTCAGGGGCGACTCTACGGGATGGGCGCGAAGGCAGCCCGGGCGCGTGCCGCGGAACTGATCACCGCGCTCGAACTCGACGCTTGCGCCGAGCGTCCGTGCGGTACTTACTCCGGCGGACAGAAGCGCCGGCTCGACATCGGACTCGGGTTGGTGCATCGACCCAAGCTGCTTTTCCTCGACGAACCGACGACCGGTCTCGATCCGCAAAGTCGCGCTCGTATGTGGGATGAGGTCCGCCGACTTCGAGATGGGGGGACGACGGTGTTCCTCACGACCCACTACCTGGAAGAGGCGGACGCGCTCTGTAATCGACTCGCGATCATCGACCACGGGCGCGTTGTCGCCGAGGGGACACCGATCGCGTTGAAGCGGCAAATCGCTGGTGACGTCGTCAGCTTGAGTGTGACCGGCGATCAGCAGGCGGCGCTGAAGCTGCTGGAAGGGCAACCATTTGTCCGGGAAGCCGGGCCGGAAGGTGACGGGATTCGCCTCTACGTCGACCACGGCGAAACCGCGATGCCGGCGATTCTTCGCCTCCTCGACGGCGTTGGTTTGCCGTTGCAGACGATCTCGCTCACCCGGCCAAGTCTCGACGACGTTTTCTTGCGACAAACTGGCCACTCGCTTCGCGAAGAGGAAACGCCCAATGCCAAGTACTGGGAGGTCCAATGAAAATTGCGCGTGACACCGCGCTGGTGTTCGAGCGCTACCTCGGGCTCACCCTCGGTAATCCGCTCTGGGTTGTGATCGGGATCGTCCAACCCCTGCTTTATCTGGTGCTCTTCGCGCCGTTGCTCACGTCGATCGCGCACATGCCGGGTTTTCCGCCCGGCGGCGCTTACAACGTGTTCGTCCCCGGGCTTTTGATTCAGCTTGGTTTGTTCGGCGCGGCGTTCGTGGGCTTCAGTCTGATCGCCGAGTTGCGTTATGGCGTCGTCGAGCGCATGCGGGTGACGCCGGTCAGCCGCGTAGCGATGCTCCTGGGGCGCGCTCTGCGCGACGTGCTGATTCTGCTGGTTCAATCCGCCATTCTGATCGTCTTCGCGCTGCCGTTCGGATTAAGGGTTCACCTTACCGGACTGCTAGTCGTTCTGGGTCTGCTCGCGTTGATTGGGCTACTGACCGCCTCGTGTTCCTACGCCCTGGCGCTCTGGCTACGCAGCGAGGACGCGCTGGCCCCAATGCTGAGCACCGTGACGCTTCCGCTCCTCTTGCTCTCCGGCGTCCTGTTGCCGCTCACCCTCGCCCCGGGCTGGATTCGGCTGATCGCCGCGATCAACCCGTTGTCCTACGCGGTCGACGCGGCGCGGGCAATCTTCAATGACCAACTCGGTAATCCCAGCGTGATCCGCGGCGTCGCGATCATGGCGGTGCTGGCCGTTCTGGCGTTGTGGGTTGCCGCGCGGTCGTTCGCCAACGCCGCGTCGTAAAGTCGCCGGGCTGCCGGTTGACGAGCCGGGACCGCCCCGCGCGATGGTCAGCTGCGCTCCTCCATCAGGTCGAGGAGTTTTGTCACGGTACGCCAGTTTCGGGCGGTGCTCGTCGTGGCGAGTTTCGCATCGAAATAGGCGTTGGATAGCTTGGTGTCGGCCATCCCGTGGGGCAGACGCAGATAAATCTCCTGACCGCGCACGATGAACCGGTCCGGCACGGACCGGTTGGGGTCCAGGTCATCGACGCGACTCGGGTGCGGCAAGTCTGCCAGGAACATGACGTGGAGCGCGTCCTCGAGCGCGCTGTCGGCAAGAAAGGGATTGTTCTCGACGACGTTCCGAACTTGCTCGGCCGTTCTCAGCACGAGCGGTACTCGATAGCCGTAACGTTCCGCGATTCGGGTGGTAATCTGGTTCGGGATTCGCGACGATGCGTCATCAGTTGTCCGGAAGAGGACATTCCCGCTCTGGATGTAGGTCCGGACGTCGTCGCAACCTACCGCGACGAACATGTCGACCAAATCTTTCATCGGCAGCTTATTCTTACCGCCGACGTTGATTCCACGAAGGAGCGCGAGGTAGGTCGTTGCCACGGATACCATTCCCTAACCGGTAGTCGGAAAGCGCGGGCGACGTTGACGTCGACGTTCCGACCGCCGCCCAGCGGGACGGTTTGCGTCGATAAGCGCAGGAGGTAGAGCCGCTCCGGTGACGCGGCGGTCGTAGACATTCGGCTATCCTTCACACAAGAACTGGATCTTCAGATCCCGAACTTGTCTCCGCGATGCTCGCGCGCAAACTCACGCGCGGCGCCGAGCATCATGTCCTGGACGCCCAGGGTGACGCTCATCTCGCCTCCGCCGAGTTTTCCCGCCTGGCGCGCCAGTCTCTCCGCTTCCGCGGTCAATCGCTGGCGCTCCGGGTGCTCCGGCTCGCCCGGATGGCCGAGCGAGGCCGCGAAGTCGTTTGGTCCGCCCGCGATCGAGGTGAGCCCTTTGACGGCGAGAATGGCGTCGAGGTTGTCGAAAGCCTTCTTCGACTCGATTTGCGCTGAAACGATCATGTTCGCGTTTGCCCAGCGCATATAGCCTAACTTGCCGCCGAACTTTTCGCCAAGGTAGTCGTCGTCGTTGAATTCGGTTCCGCGCCAGCCGCCCCAGGACCGACGGCCGTCCGGCGGGAAGAGGCAGGCGTCGGCGAGACGCTGGGCTTCCTCGCCGCTTTCGACGTGCGGTCCCAGGATCCCCTGGATGCCTCGGTCGAGCCAGAGATTGATCATGTAGGCATCGATGCTGGGAACTCGCGCCGTGACCGACATGCCGTAGCCGTTCGCCACCCGGCAGAGGAGATCGACCGAGGCCGGAGTGAACACGCCGTGCTCGCCGTCGAGGTTGATCGCGTCGAATCCGGCTCGCGCCGCCAACTCGACTAACTCGGTTGATGGAAACGGTAAGGCAAAAACGAGGGCCTTCAGCCCCTCGCGGTTCTTTTTGAGAATCGTATTTTCGATCACTTTATACTCCTCCTCGGTCACCGGTTCGGTTGACCCGATCGCTCCGGACGCACCTCTCGCTCGAATGACGGAGCACCGGATCTGGCGCTTGCTGCCGCCCATTATACACAGCAAGACAACAGACCCAGCCCGACAGCGCGCGAAGCGTAGGTGTTTGGCGCCTGGTTACGTGTTGGTCGCCGGCATGTCCTCGCCCAGTAGATACACCCGAGACCTGGATCCGTTTACCTTTCGTAGGAGCGCGGCGTCGGCAGTTACCAGGGGGCAATCCAGGCGGTTAGCCAGGGCGACGTACATGGCATCGTACACGGTGATCCCGTGGGCGAGCGCCAGATCGAGGGCCGATTGCACCAACTCTTCGGCTGGCCAGACCTCGAGTGGCAGCAGGTTCAAGTCGGCGACGCTCTGACGGGCGAAATCTGACGAAAGGATCTCCCGTTTCGCCAACTTCCAAATGACGTTCGCGCACTCCACTTTGGCCAAGTCCGGAACTACCCGGCGAACAAAGCGCGTATCGGCAAGCAAAGCGCTCGCGCTCTCGGACCCGTCCTCTGGGACGAACAATTTTACGAGAACACTCGCATCCACAACGCAAGCGGGTTGCGGCCGCGAATCCGTCACCATCAACGTCCTCGATCTTCACGAAGAAGATCAATGCTAGAGGAGAAGCGGCCGCATTGTTGCTCGATCCGACCACGCCGTCGGGCAATTCGCTCGAACAGGTCGGTTTGTCCGACCACTGGCTCTCCAACCACTTGCTGGAGCAAATTGACGACTTCGGCGCTGAGCGAACGGTTTTCCGCGGCTGCACGCCGTCGCAGTTGGTCGTAAAGACCATCCGGAACGTTTCGCACGTGTAAGGTTGCCATGGCGTCGATTCTCCTATCGGCTCCTTTCAGCGATCGGTACATCCTGAGTGTACCGCGATTGATAGCATTATGCAACCATATTGCTACCAACATTGTCCTCGGCCGGCCGACGAGCGTTAGGCGACCGCTCAGGTGTTGGCGAGTTGCCGTACTTCCCGAAGCCTCCGCACGTGCGCCGCGACGGGGCCGAGGCCCTGGGTGCTGACCGACAGGTGGCTGGCGCCGAAGCCTTGCCACATCTCGATTGTTTTGGCCCAGTCGTCGGGCGTTCCACTGGACGCGTTGAGGCGGCCTTCGATGCCAAACCCACTCGAATCACGGCCAGCCTCGGCGAGCCAGCCGTGGATCTTATCCATCGTGACTTCCCAGCCGCCCGCCAGCGGAGCCAGCGGCAGGTAGCCGTCGGCGATCGCGCAAGCCCGCTGCACTGCCGCCTCCGCTGAGGCCCCGACCCAGATGGGAATCGGCCGCTGCACCGGCAGCGGATTGATCCCGACCGCCGACAAGGTATGATAACGCCCTGCGAAGGTGACCGCTCGTTCGGTCCAGAGGTGGCGCATGACGTGAATTTGTTCTTCGAAGCGGCGGGCCCGGTTGCGGAATTCCATCCCCAGAACCGTGAACTCAACCGGATTCCAGCCAATCCCCACGCCGAGGCGGAGGCGACCGCCCGACAAGACGTCCACCTCGGCCGCTTGTTTCGCGACGAGCGCGGTCTGACGCTGCGGCAGGATGACGACGCTGCTCAAGAACCCGAGATTGGGGGCGACTCCGGCGAGGAAGGTGAACAGGGTGAGTGGTTCGTGAAGGACGGAATCAAGCGGGAAGACGCGTGGTAGATCCGGATAGGCCTTCGGGTCGGCGCCGACGACGTGATCGCTCGCGACCGCGAAGTCGTACCCCAGTTCCCCGACCGCTTGCGCCCAATCTCGAATGCTCCGAAGGTCGGTTCCCACTTCGCCGTGGGAAAACACCGCGCCAAGTTGCATACAACCCTCCTTTGACCGCAAACGCGAGTCGTCGAGGGTAGCTTATCAAACTTCGCGCTCTTCCAGGCAGATTAGCCCGGGTTGGTCCGGGTCTCTCGTATTCCTTCTTCTGTGACACGTCGGATGGCGTTGCGTAGGGCGCGGATTGTCACCGGCTTTCCAACGAGTAGATCGACGCCCCAGGGATGCTCTCCGCTCGCGGCCATGATGTCTCCGAATCCGGTCAGCATAATCACCGGGGTCTCCGGAGAACGACGTTTGATCGCCGCGGCCAGTTGCTCGCCGCCGACATCGGGCATGGCGCGATCAGTCACCACGAGGTCGAATGCGCCCGCGAGGAATGCCTGCCAGCCATCTCGACCGTTCGTCGCGGTCATAACCGCGTGGCCATCCCGGGTTAGATATTCGATGAGAAAGTGCCGGACCGCTGGTTCGTCGTCGACGACGAGGATCCGCCGCGGAGTGGGTCTCTCGGCGATCACGTCATCATCGTCGATTTCCGCTTCATCCGAGGTTGTCCGGATCGGAAATCGCAGGCGAATCGCCGTCCCCTGGCCGGGCAAACTCGCAATGTCGAGTGTTCCGCGATGGCGCTGAATCGTGCCGTAAACCATCGCTAGCCCCAGGCCCGTGCCGTTCGGACCTTTGGTCGTAAAAAATGGCTCGAGACAGCGTTGACGTACCTCGTCGGTCATTCCGGTGCCGGAATCTTTGACTTCGAGGACCACCGCATCTCCATCTAGCGACGTGGTGAGGGTAATTTCCCCTCCCTCGGGTAACGCGTCGACGGCGTTAAGAATGAGATTAACCAGGACTTCGCGTAGCTCGCCCTCGCTTCCCTCGATTGGCGGAACGTCGGCGAGGTGGGTATTCACGTTGATGACAACTCCGTTTGCCAGGGCCTGCTCACGCCAGCGCGGCGTGGTCAGTGTCACCGCCTGCTCGACCAGATGAGGCAGGGCAATCGAGGTAATGATCGTCCCGCCGGCCCGTTCCCGGTAGAATTCCCGCAGGCGTTGGATGATGCTCGCGGCGTCGTCGGCCGCGGTTCGCATCCATTCCAGGTAACTCTTGACGGTCGCGGGATCCAGAGCGTTGTTCGGATAGTCCTCTAGCAAGATATCCAGGTAGCCGACGATGGGCGCGAGCGCGTTGTTAAAGTCGTGGGCGATGCCGCTTGCCATTTGGCCCAGGGCGTGGAGGCGCTCCTGCTGAATGATCTGGCGCTGGGCGGACTGAAGCTCCCTCAGCGCCGTCTCCAATTGTCGAGTCACCTCTTGGCGCGCGGCGTCGGCCTGCTTTCGCGCGGTGATGTCGCGGGTATTGACGACGATTCCCCGGATGCTGGGGTCGTCGGTAAGGTTTTGCGCGACCGACTCGAGGTGGACCCAGGTCCCATTTGCGTTGAGATAGCGGTACTCCGCGGAAACAGTAGCCCCGGGTTCCCGGCAGACCTCGCGAAACGCGTCTTCCACGATCGAGCGATCTTCGGGATGAACGTAGCCAGATCTTAACCAGCCCGGCGCGGTGTCGGGCGGGTAACCGAGAATATGCTCACGCGATGGACTGGTGTAGCGAATGGCGCGGTTCGTGTCGATGATGGCGATGATGTCCGACGAGTTTTGAACCACCGCGCGGAAGCGCTCTTCGCTCTCCCACAACGCGTTCTCGATGTGTTTGCGGGCGGTCGTGTCGCGGATGAGACAGACGACGATAGGTCCTTGATCGGTCTGGATGGGTTTGAGGCTAACCTCGGCCGGGAACTCCTCGCCGCCCTTGCGGCGGCCAGCTAACTCCAAGCCCCCACCCATTGTTCTCTCGTGAGGGTGGGTCGCGTAGTTGGCTCGGGCGCTCGCGTGGCTCCGCTGAAATCGTTCCGGTAGCAGTTGGTCGACAGATGCTCCAAGTAATTCGTGACGGGAATACCCGAAGACGGTCTCGGCGTGGTTGTTGGCGGTCAGGATCAGGCCCTCGGGATCGACGATGACGACGGGATCCGGGATCACCTCGATCAGGTCACGGAATTCCCGGTCCAGCGTTGACTCCGGAGCTTCACAGAGAGCGACGATAATACTCCGTATCTCCGCGGTTTCGGGATCGATCAACGGCTCAGCGGTGACTGAGGTTAGCGGACCGCCGGGTACCGGTCCATCGTCGCCCCCAATGACGTCATGCACCCATTGTTTCGTTCGAAGTGCCCGCAGGGCGGGTAACAATTGCGGTGGACACCAGGGTTTCCCGTCGTCGCGTGCCTCCGGTCGGTCCGAGATCACTCGTCCTCGGAGTTCGTCGGCGGACAGTCCAAGAATCTGGCACGCCATGACGTTCGCGTGACTAATGACCCCCGCTCCGTCGAGCACGACGATTCCGTGAATCAGTGTCTGCATACGATCACGTTGCGCTTGGACAACAAGGCGGTTGGCTCTCACGTGCGTTTCTCTCGTGCGGAGGCTGCAAGCAGAAGTTGCCCGGACGATCCGGAACGACTGCCTGGTCTCGCGGAAGGGTCCGTCGGATATACCCAGACCACCAGCCGCGCGACGCGATGATATCGGCTGGCTCCTGAAGTTTCCCTGAAACCAATCCAGCACTGGCTGAACGGACCCTGAAACCGGCCTGCGTTAGCGAGCCGGGCACGCCTGCGCCATGAGCGTGGTCGGGTCGGTTCCGTTCGCGACTTGCTTCACGCTTGCCGATTGAATTTGCATGGGCTGGTAAGGAGGCTGATCTTGGATGAGCGGTTGGGCAAGGTGCACGGTGTAGCATCCCACGAAGGTTTGGGTTTGACCGCTCGTCGTCCGCGCGATGAGGGTAGTCGGAACGTCGAAGTAGAGCTGACCGGCGCCGACCCCGGCCTTTGTTTGCCCGATCGTTAACTGGACCGATTCGGTGCTCTGGTAGCCCTGTTTGAACTGAGCATAGGTGGGCAGTTGTGGCGCGCCGGATTCCCAATAAGAATACGCGCGGTCGTACTCCTGGCGATTGACCGCGTTGAAGAGCGAGCGAATCAGCTCCTCCGGCGTGCTGCGGTCGTCGAGATAGCGGGATTTCGAGATGTCGGTGGGGGCGTAGGTTGTTGGGGCCGGAGTCGGCATACCGGGGCTGCTGGAGGTTCCCGAACAGGCGGTGGGGAGACTCTCGATGGGGTTTGCGCCGGCCGCGAGTTGGGTGATTCGCGCTGACTGGATTGCCCAGGGCTGGAAAGGCGGAAGGTCCTGAATCGCGGGATTGCCGAGGTGGAGAGTATAGCACCCGACGAAGGCCGCGGAAGTGTCGTTTGTTTCGGTCGTTATCAGCGCGACCGGGACGGAGTTATACATCTGGCCGGCTCCGACGCCGGTTCCGACCGGACCGATGGTTACCTGAACCGACGTCGTGTTGGCGAAGCCGGCCTTGAACTGCGGGTAACTCGGGAGTTGACGCGCGGCGGCGCCGGGCTCCCAGTAAGAGTAGGCTCGATCGAACTCTTTCCGGTTGATGGCATTGTAATAGGAGCGAATGACCGCGGCGCCGTCCGTTCGATCGTCGACGTAGGCGGGTGTTCCGCCGATGGATGTTCCGGGTGGCGGAGTTTCCGTCGCGCTGACGTTGGGGACGATCGCGCTCGGGGCTGGAGTGGGGACGTCGGTTGGGTTTCCACCGGTAGCGGCGGGTGACGGCGTGGTTTGGGGTGGGACGGTCAGAGTTGGCGTCGGCGCGGCCGCGGTCGAAGTCGGTGGAGGTGGCGTAGGACTCGGGCGAGCCGAAACGGTCGCCGTGGGAGCAACCGCGATCGCGGTGGGACTCCCGGAAACGAGAAAGGGGTTCTGGGTGGGTTGCGATGGCGCCGAAAACGATTGGCAGGCAACGGTGGCGACGAGCGATGCGGCAATGCCGCAGGCTGCGATGATGCGCCAGAGAACACCAGACATGAATCACTCCCCCAGGGTTTCGGAACGCTCGTGGGAAAAAGCTCCCACAACTAGTAAGACGTTCCCCACGGTGGTTTTGTTCCCATCCACCCGCCGTTAAAGGTACTGCCTGGCGCCCGGCAAGGATCAGTCTGGTGGAACCACGCTCCGGCCGGTCCGCGCCGCCTCGTAAATCGCGGTGATCAGAGCGATCGAGCGGCGACCGTCCAGACCGTCACAAGCCACTGGCGTTCCGCGGGTGAGCGCGCTAACCACGTCGGCCGCCACGTCGCTCGGGGCCCAGCCTTCCGCGGGCGGTTCGTACGCGCGCTCCTGGCCGTTCTCATCCATGAACTTCCATACGGTCAGCGCGTCGTCAGTTCGGACCGCGGACCCGCCGGTGCCGTGAATTTCAATCGTGGTTGGCAGGGAGGGATAATGCGTGGTTGTTGTCTCAATGGAACCCCAGGCACCGCTTTTGAAGCTGATAAGTGCCTGGGTTGCGTCCTCGGTTTCTATGTCGTGAGCCAGCACCGCGCTCCGGGCGTATTCGACGCGCTCCACCGGCCCCATCAGCCAGAGTAACGCGTCGACGTAATGGACACCCTGGTTCATGAGCGAACCGCCGCCATCCATCGCCCAGGTTCCTCGCCAGTGCCCTCGGTCGTAGTAGCTCTGCGCGCGCCACCATTTCAGTCGAACATCGGCGAAGTGGACGCGCCCGAAGCCGCCGTCGAGGATTGCCTGGCGCAACCGGCGGGCATCTGGCTGGTAGCGATTGCCAAAGTCGACGACGAGGAGGCGATTCGCTTTGGTGGCCGTCTCGATCATCTCATCACAGCGGACGAGTGAGACGTCCATGGGCTTGGTGGTGATCGCGTGCTTTCCCGCCTTCAACGTGTCGATGGCGACTTTGCCGTGAAGACCGGTCGGCGTCCACGCGCCGACGACGTCCACGTCACTACGTCGCAGAAAATCGTGGTAGTCGGCCGACCACTCGCAGCCAAGTTCTTCGGCCACCCGCCCGGCCTTTGCCGTATCAGTGTCGGCAACCCCGATCAATCGTGCCCCGGGCGTTCTCGCGATCGTCTTCGCCCGGCTATATCCCATGCCCAAACCGACGACAACGAATCCAATCTCACCCGCCATGGTGCAAATCGCCTCCTACTGACCTGTCGCTCCGACCTTGCTGACGCGATACCGAAAGGTTTCGAACGAAAAGCCCGTGACAGGTCGATTATCCCGGACCACCCCGGGAAAAGCTAGTAAGGAATTTTCACCAGGCAGCGTTGCATTCACCCATTGCCCAGGTGGCGGAAGCAATCGGTTGTGTGATCGTTGACGAGACCGACGGCTTGCATGTAGGCGTAGCAAATCGTGGTGCCGACAAAACGAAACCCCCGGCGCCGGAGGTCACGGCTCAGGGTGTCGGATTCGGATGTCTGGCTGGGAATTTCCCCGAGGCTAGACCAGTGGTTGATCCGTGGTTGGTTGCCGACGTAGCTCCAAACGTAGCGATCGAAACTCTGACATTCCTTTTGAATAGCCAGGTAGACGCGAGCGTTCGTCACAACGCTCGCGATCTTCCCACGATGGCGAACGATACCGGGATCGGTCAGTGCTTGGTTGATCCGCGCGTCGTCCCACTCGGCGATTGCCGCCGGGTCGAACCCTTCAAAAACCCGGAGATAGTTTGCCCGTTTTTTGAGAATGGTATTCCAACTCAAGCCGGCTTGCGCGCCTTCCAGGCAGAGCATTTCGAAGTGTCGCCGCTCGTCGTGGACCGGCACGCCCCACTCGAGATCGTGATACGAGATCATAAGTTCGTCGCGCGCCCAGGCGCAACGGTTGACCTGATTCAACGTATTCTCGCTCCGTTCGGTTATACTGCTGCATATTCACGCGTTGGGTCGCCGAGCCATGGCTTCGGTGTCGCCCACGGTTGGCCCTCATGTTAATCACGTCGGAGGAAAAATGGCGAGTTTTGATCTACTGATCCGGAATGGGCAGGTGATCGATCCGGGCGGCAACCGGGAAGGACAGTTCGACGTGGCGATTGCCGACGGCAAAATCGCGGCGGTTGACCATCACCTACCAGGCGAAAACGCTCGCGAGACAATCGACGCGACCGGGCTCCTCGTCACGCCCGGACTGGTGGACCTACACACCCACGTGTACTGGGGAGCGACCTACTGGGGTATCGAGGCAGATCCGGTCGCCGCTCGCAGTGGCGTGACCACCTGGTTGGACGTCGGCTCGGCGGGCAGTTACAACTTTCCCGGATTCCGACGCTGGATCGCCGGAGGAAGCCAGTCGCGCGTTTACTCGCTACTCAATCTTTCGTCGATTGGTCTCACCGCGAATACGTACGAGCTTGCCAATCTCGACTACTGCAACGTCGGGCTTGCCGAGCAAATCGTCAATCAGAACCGCGACATCATTCTCGGAATCAAGGCGCGGATCGACCACCACACGACCCGAGGAACGGGCATCGAACCATTGCGGCGGGCGCGCGAGCTCGCCGACCGGATCGACCTACCGCTCATGGTGCATATCGGGAGCGGACCGCCGGAGATCGGGGAGATTCTGCCGTTGCTGCGCGCGGGAGACATTCTCACCCATTGCTGCACCGGTGGTACCCACCGACTGATCGACGCGGAACGGCGCATCCTCCCCCGGGTGAAGGAACTTCGCGATCAGGGGCTGATTCTCGACATTGGCCACGGGACCGGTTCGTTCAGTTTCGACTCCGCGGAGGCTTTTCTTGCCGAGGGTATCCTTCCCGACGTGATCTCCACGGACATCCACCAATTGAGCGTCCAGGGCCCAATGTATGATCTTCCCACGACGCTCGCGAAATTTCTCGCGCTTGGGTTGAGTCTGTCGCAGGCCATTGAGCGCGCGACGATTCGGCCGGCCCGCGCCATGGGAAAGCCGGAACTTGGGACGCTCACGGTTGGCGCGCCAGCCGATGTCGCTCTTTTCGCGGTGCGCGAAGGGCAGTTCACGTTCTACGACGTGGCCATGCAGGAGCGCACCGGCAAGCGACAACTCGACAACGTTCGGACCATCGTGGGGGGTAAGACCCTGACCCGTTCGCCCGAACTGCCGCTCCATCCCTGGGCGACGCTGCCCAACGCCCAGAAGTCCGCCGGGGAGAGACCGTGAAGGATGGGAATAGGGATTAGGGACCAGGGGACGGGGAACCGGGACCTAACCCCCTAACCCCTTCCCGACGCGGGAAGGGGGGATTGGCTCTTTCCATCTCCCCCCGCTGGGGGCAGGGCGAGGGCGTTCCTTCCCCTACCCCCAATTCCCCAACCCCCATTCCCCAATAAGGAGGTACGATGTCGCTCGTTCTCACCGATCGATTGCAGAGTGCTAAAGAGGATGCGATCCGAGTCGTGGCCCAGAACGCCGACGATTTCGCGGGGGTCAATCGCGAAATTTGGCGGTACGCCGAGCCGAGTCTGCTCGAACACCAATCTGCCGAACGGTTGGCTAACCTACTCGAGCAGCGTGGCTTTCGGGTGAATCGGGGCGTTGCCGATATGCCTACCGCCTTCGTCGCCGAGTGGGGCGAGGGAGAAACGGTTGTCGGTATCCTCGCCGAGTACGACGCTCTGCCGAGTCTGTCCCAGAAAGCGCAGGTTGCGCGCGATCCGCTCGTCGAGGGCGGTTACGGCCACGGCTGCGGCCACAGTGTTTTTGGAACGGCGTGCGCTTACGCGGGAATCGCCGCCAAGGAAGCGATGGCGCGGTCCGGAATCGTCGGTCGGATTCGGGTCTATGGCTGTCCGGCCGAGGAGACGCTGGTCGGGAAGGTTTACATGGCTCGCGCTGGCCTTTTCGACGACCTGGACGCCGCCATCACCTGGCATCCCGCCGATCGTACTCGGGCCGCGCTCGGTTCCGGAAAAGCGATGGTGTCAGTTCGCTACACCTTTAGTGGGGTCGCCGCGCACGCGTCCACCTCGCCCCATCGTGGCCGGAGCGCGCTGGATGCCGTTGAACTGATGAACGTCGGCGCTAATTACATGCGGGAGCACATCAAGATGAATGGTTAGCTACGTCACACTGATAGACGGGTTCAAAGCTGACCACGCGCGCGCTGTAGCGGTAGCCGGTTCCGCGTGGGAGCACCTTGGTATCCCGCTCCAAGACGATTTCCTGAAAGAGTGCCCGAAGAATTGTATTCTGGACGGTTGCGGGTTGGTCGGCGAGTACCTCACCCAAGTTGGTCTTGAGTTCCTCAATCAGGGGGAGAACGTCCGGGCCGGCTGCTTCGCGCTTCTGGGCTTCCATGTCGCGGATGCGCTTCTGAATGTCTACCAGTTGCGCGCTCCACGCGGCCATGGTTTCGAGGAAGACGGCCTCGGGAATGGGCAGCTTCTTCGAGACGTAGTAATCGCGGTTGTAGTCCGCAATCCCCTTGCGGAGCGCCTCTTCTTCACTCCGGAGCGCCTTTAACTGTTCGTCGGTCCCGCTGAGGAGTGCCGCAGCCCGCGCCGCCAATTCCGCCTGCGTAAGACGGTCGACTTGTTCCTGTACGAGCGGCACGAGCGCTTCGTGGATAGCTTCACCCGATAATCGGCAACCCGGACAACGTTCCTTGCCGTATTCCAACCGCTGCCGACACTGGTAGTAGGTGTAGTTCGTTGTTCGTATCCTGTCGGTCTCGCTTGGCGGGTGTATGTGGAGAATGAGATACCAGCCGCAGTGCGGGCACTTCAGGAGTTTGTTGTAGGGGGAACTTGGCTCGACGCGCCCACCCGCTCCAAACTTCCGCGATGCGCTCACCGCGTCAACCGCGTTGGCAAGGTCGTCCGAGATGATCTGGAGGTCGGGCCGGTAGTGCGTCTTGAATGGTACCAGCTGGGCGAGCGATGAGTTGCGCTCCCGAAAGACCGGCACGAGTCCGCGATAGATGGGGTGATGTAGGATGCGCTGAATCGTCTGTGGTCGCCAGCCAACGCCTTCGTCGGACAGCCCTTTGCGATGCTGCTTGAACTTCCACGCATAACGTGGGTCGCTCTTCGCTCGCTCGTTCAGGTAGTCGCGGATGCCCGTGTGACCTTGCGACAGATACAGGTTGGCGATTTCCCTGACGATGGCCGCTTCATCGAGGTTGACCTTCCAGTCGATCGTTTTCCTTGTGCGGGCGCCCTGCTGGTAGTCCACGATCACTGGGTCGTACCCATACATCGGGTGCCCGCGAAACATCGGGGCGGCTTCGGCGCGCTTCATCAACCCTTGAAAGAGTTTCGTCACGATGTCGCGCTTGTTCCGCGATTCGTACCAGAACGTGATGAACGCGAAGTCGTCATCTTGTGCCGTACCCGGCCGCCAGACCTTGCCAGGGGTAATGATGATGGCTCCGGCGCGTTTGCAGGTCTCCCAGATCCTCAATCCGTCGATCATGTCGATGTCGCGGCTCAGGCGCCCGAAGTCTACGGTGGCGATTCCGATAGACTGCTTCGAGCGCACCCGGTCAAGGATGGCGAGCATCTTCTGGCGGGATTCGAGCGTTTCGCCAGATTGCCCTTGCTCTTCCCACACTTGCGGCTCGTAGCCTTGTTCTCGCACGATGCGCGGTAGTTCCGCCTTCTGGTACTCGGCGCGCCAGTTGTCTACCTGAAGAGCCGTCGAGTTTCGGACGTAGCAATCGATCACGGGGCGCGCGGAGATGGGTTGAGGGGGCTTCACGCCATTGGAGGAATGCGGTACACTACCCATGCGGGCCTCCCGGTAAAGATTCGGGCTCGCCTGCCCCAGACCGTTCGTAGCGGTGCCGGGGCATTAACGTTGGCGGATACTGCCAAGATAGCGCACAGGCGGCCGGTTTGCAAGGCGATCCCGCTAACCCGTGTTTGCTTGGGCGCCCGGACAGCGGTCGGTTAGTGCGGATCCGGTCAGATTGCCGTCTTGGTTCTGCTCGATCCCCTTACCGCAGTACACGCATGCCGTAGCGTTCAGTCGCCCCCTCACGATTCGGCGCATCTCGGGCATGCGATGGCCCAGAATCTTTGCCGTCGTCAGAGCATCCGCCGCGGCGAGACGCTCGACTTCGGAGTCGGGCTCGGGCTCCGTCGACGGCGGGGTCTGGTCCCGCTGCCACAAGGCGGGCAGGTGGAGAATGTCGCTGGGGTCTGTCCGTTCGATCATGTCCATACTCCCCTAAGCGTCTAATGTTGGTTGTGTGTGTTGCTATGCGTAGCGCTATATTACTACGTGTTATCTGTTGCTGTCAATACCTATCCGTATTTTCGTGTTGCTCTGCGTGGTGGCGTTTGGTACAATAGGGCGAAAGTAACCTACGAGGGCACGAATGAGCGAGGATCGTTTACTAACGGTTCCGGAAGTTGCCAAGCGTCTCCGGATCTCCGAGTACACGACGCGCAAGTGGTTGCGGTCGGGAAAGTTGCAAGGGCGGCGCCTCGGTGGCTCTGCATGGCGAGTTCTGGAGTCTGAGGTTCGGCGGTTCATCCATGAGGGGCCAGAGGGAAAAGCGGCGGCGTAGGGCCTAGCTCCGCACAATCAGAAAGCTAGGCCGCTACGCCGTGCTTGGAAGCGCCATTCTCTCGGGTCAGGCGAGAGGGTGGCGACGGTATTCTAGCAAGACAGGAAGCGCCACGGCATTAGGGGTTGGTGAGTACGTGTCGGTCGCTAAATGAGAACGGTTCTCAATGCTGACGTACTCTTGTCGGACAGGCTCGGGGATCGCGGCAACGTGCTGCCAGCGAGAGGATTGCATGGGCGTCACGTCAAGGTCGCGAAGAATAACAGGCTGTGATTCTTTGCGAATAGAACCACCACTTACAGCCCGTTGTCCCGCGTCTTTCATCTCCCGCAGAATCTCGCCCGCCTTCGCTTGCGCTTCAATCCTGACGGCAGCGGCATCATTGGCGGCTTTCACTACTTCAGCGGCCATTCCGCTGGCTTCAGCAAGCTTTGCCGCGCGGCGCATAACCTGCGCGCATAATCAACATTATTGGTACAATTGACCACGAAAGCAGCCGCTAGGCGGCCTCGGTGGGCGGATTATCCCGCCTGAAACTGTGCGTATAACGTTAGGATCGGTTGCCATGAGTGACGATGTAACCCGGTTCCTCGCCGAGCTAGGACGGGAAGACAGGGCGGCCCGGACGATCGAGGCTTACGGGTCCGACTTGCGCGCCTTCGCTGAGTGGTTCGCCTCGTCGGTAAGCGAGACCTTCGCCGCCGCGACGATCACTCCGACCGATGTACGCGATTATCGCTCTCACTTGCAGACGGTCGCGGGCGCCTCGCCCAGCACGATTAACCGGCGGTTGGCCGCGCTGCGTCGGTTCTGCCAGTGGGCGAAGGCCTCTGGCCTGGTCTCCGAGGTCTCAACGGACCGGGTAAAGAACGTCGCCGCGCAAGAGCTGGCGCCGCGGTCCCTGAGCAAGCGCGACGTCGAAAAGTTCGTCCGAGCGGTAGAGCGCCACGGCGAGAGACGCGACCTAGCCGTCGTTCTGGTGCTGCGACACACCGGGATCCGGGTTGGTGAGTTGTGCGCCTTGCGCCTCGGTGACGTGTCGATCGGTGAGCGGAAAGGTTCGTTGACGGTGCGCTCGGGCAAGGGATCAAAGTTCCGAGTTGTGCCGCTCAACGTGGACGCTCGGCGCGCGATCAGGGATTACCTGGCGGTGCGGCCGGTCGTCGCCCACGACTCGCTCTTCGTCGGCCAGCGGGGTGACGGGATCCAGCCGCGCGGCGTCGAATTACTCATGGCGCGGTATGGCCGCCTCGCCGGCGTCGAAGCGACCCCCCACGTGTTGCGACACAGTTTCGCGCGGCACTCCCTGGACGCGGGCGCCTCGCTGGTGGACGTGGCCGCGGCGCTGGGGCATCGGTCCCTGACGACGACGGCCAAGTACACCAAACCAAGCATGGCGGACCTAGAGCGCCTTGTCGAACGTCTGGAAACGACGTAGGGGCGCGTGCTAGCCGCCTCGGTGGAACGGGCAGACCGGGATTCCACGTTCAGCCGTCAAACAGCCGCCAGGCACGCTAGGAAGGCTTTCTAGGCGCCTTGCGCTTCTTGTTCGCCTTCCTGGGCCTCTTGGGCCGGTTCCGGTCCTTTTGTGGCCCCGCGGCGCGGGCGATGGCCCGTTCGACGGCGTCCGGTCCGAGCGTTCCGGCTTTCCGCAGGGCCTCGGCGAGGGTCTCAATCATCCTACCGACGCGGGGCAGGTCGACGATGTTCTTCACGCCCACGATGCTGTCGCGTAGCTTGGTGGTCGGGTTATTGCTTATCGCCACGGCGAACGCGGTTGCTTGAATCAGATCGTCCGCGCAGTCCCACGCGGGGCAGCCGGCGGCCAGCGGTGCCAGGGCGACCATTAGGTTGTCCTCGGCAGTGCATTGGGGGTTGAGGATCTCACAATGTCCGCTCGCCGTGCGGCCGAGGATGCGCGGGTCGGCCGGATCCACGGTGAGCCGCACGCGGTGCCCGAGTAGCCAGGCGACGACGGCATGCGCGGCTTCGTGGTAAGCGGGGCCGTTAGTCATTGCCGCGCAGCCAGGCGACAAGGCGCTGTAGCAGGCTGGGCGATTCTGGATCCGGGTTTCGTCTGGCCTGCTCGACCCGGCGTGACTCTCGCTCAGCCCGGACTATCTCGCCGTCGAGTTTCGCGAGCTTCTCTTGATCCTTCGCCGAGCGCTCGATCGCGTCTTTGAAGTGGTCGCCGTCCCGGTAGCCGGCCTCGGTGGCCAGGCTGTCTAAGCCGTACTCCCAGCGGACGTAACGCCGGCCGAAGCGGTCCTTGTGGATAGCGTTCTTCTTCAGTTTCGAAGGATCTAGCCCGTTGCGTCGCGCCTGTTCCCACGGGATCAGCCCGACTTCCCCGCGCATCTCGCCGGAGCGGCGAATCAGCCCGACGTATCGCGCTGCGGGATCGTCTCGGAGGTGCTCGGCGAGGGCTTCCCGCTCGCTGGTGAGCCGGTAGAGCCGTTCATCGAGCGATTTCTGCTCGCGCGCCCGGATCTTCGCGCGGTTCTTCTCCCGAAGCTGCTTTTCCTCTTCCCGTCGGGTCCAACGGTCGAATCGACGTTCCAGCTGCTGGTCGGCCACGTCGATGCCGCGCCGCTTCCGTTCCGCGGCGCGCTCCCGGAGGATGCGCTCGTCGTAGTCCCGACTCGCCTGGATCGGGTGGAAGATGCCGTGGCCGTCCACGAATCCCTTTTCGAGGGGGTTACGCCGCGGTTCCTGCTCCGCGGCGATCAGAACACGGCGCTTCATCGGGACTGCCTCCGAGCCAGGTAAACCGGGGTGAAGATGCCGAGCACGCCCAACGCGACACCGAGCCACGCCAGGGAGCGGTCATTCCGTTCCTGGGCCTCGATCACGGGTACCGGGTCGTCCTGGCGCTCGGCGATAACGACGAGGCGCGGCCGAGGTGTCGCCATGTCGCTTACCGACCGCGGCGGCCGTGGCCGAAGATGCCGAGGAAGGGGTTACGTTCCGTCTCTTCGTCGTCCGACTCGTCACCTTCGTCGGCCTCGTCCTGGTCGTCGGCGCTGATCGGCCGCGCGATCGTCAAGACGGTCTTGCAGCCCGGGCACCTCGCGCGATCCACGTCGCCGGCGATGGTGAGCTGCTCGCTGCACCGGGGACACTCGGCCTCGAAAAGGTCGGGGTCGTCTTCGTCGGCGGCCGGCTTGCTCGGGGCCTTCGGCGCGGGTTTGCCAGTCGGAGCAGCCTTGACCGCGCCCTTCGGCGGGGTGTTGGTCGCCAGCTTCTCGACGACTTCGACTTCCACCGGCTTCAGCTTGCTGGCGAAGTCGGCCAGGTCGTCGCCACGGATCGTGTCGGAGTTGCGAGCATTGATGTGCCCACGGTCCACGAGGTCTTTGACGGTCTCGGGCTCGGTGCCCAGCACGCCTGCCGCGCGCTTGGCGGTGTAGGTTTCCGCAGGGCTCACGACTTCGGACGGGTTGCGCCGGGGAGTGAAGATCTTGCCTGAACGGGAATGCTTGAACGCGCGCACGGTGGCGCCTCCTGAAAGGGTTCTGGCGCCATTGTGACAGGGTGATGCGGAACCGTCCGGGGGAGTATGCGTGGGTGGTCGCTAGTGATCATGAGTGACGGTCGCGCGCGTTGCCATGAAGCGGGCCAGGTCGCTGCGGCGGACGCGGTAGCGCTTGCCGTTGGGGCGCTTGTCGCCGGCGATTTGGACGGCGGTGAGGTCGCCGCGGTGGATCCACGCGCGCACGGTTCGGGGACGCACGCCCAGCACGGCGGCGGCCTCGGCGATGGTGAGCAACCGGGGCAGCTTCCGCTCCGGTTGCTCGACCAGCTTGACAAGCTGCTCGAAGCAGGTACGGCAGACCGGGCGGAGCGGCTCGCCGTGCTCGGGTTCGCTCCCGCAACAGGCGCACCCTTCGGCGACCGCGACAATGGCGCCCCTTACCACGGGGCGACTCCCCACGCGGCGAGAAGGCGCTCGGCCAGGGTGCCGGCCACGGCAAGCGGGTCGATTGGCTGGAAGCGGATCCCTAGTACGTGATTCCCTTGCAAGCGTAAGGCAAACGATAGCGCATCGAGCACGGCGTCTAGGCGGCGCGGCGCGCCCAGGTAGACGATTCCATCAACGATCGATTCATCGAACGCGAGAAACGGGACGGCCCCCGCGATGAAGAGGGCTCGCCTCACTCCCGCGGGATCCAGGATCGGCCCGTCCGCCTGGATGTGGATCCACTGAAGGCCGGGCGGGATCAGCTCGTCGGCCTTCAGGGAATGGAGCTGGCGAAAGAGAGCGAGGGGGTTGGGGACCGTGACAGCGTTCTCAGGCATCGGCGGGCGTTCGTGCGCGGATTTCCTGCGCCAGGCTCGCGGTCCACTCGCGGCGAGCGGCAAGCCAGTTTGTCAGCGGCTGAGCCTCGGGCAGAGCCTTGGCGATTTCGCCGAGCAGTTCCGGCAGTCGCTCGTCGGGCCAGTCGCGCAGGGATACGCAGAGCTCGCGCAGGTACCCATCATTGCAGGAGAGAAGCCACGCCGCGGCGTCTTGCGGTGTGCGGTCTCGGAGATTGCTTAGAACAAAATGAATCACGGTCTTGGTGTCAAGTTCGGGTGCCTGCTCGGCCTCGGCTTGCGCGGCCGGCAAGGTTGCCGCGGCGGTTCGGGTCGTTTCGCTCCCCGGTGTCGTCGCGGCCCGAAGCGCGGGCAGGGCGCGCGTGAGCGTCGGGGCAAGCGCGTTTCCGAGGGCGGCGCCAAACTGGGTATCGGCCAGCTGCACAATAACGTCCGCGCCTCCCCCGTCCTCTCCGCCCTTTCGGCCGCGCAGTTTATCGAGTTTGTCGAGTTTCCCAAGCAATGCAAGCGCATTGTCGATTTCGTCGCGGTTCTCGTTGCCGTCACTCGCCCCGAGTCCGATTCTTTGGAGCATGAGTTGGCGGTACATCTGCGGATCAGACTCTTGTAGTCCGCGAAGAAAGCGCTCGGCCTCGATTTCCATGGCGGTTCGCCGCTTCCGAGGGGTTTTGTCCCCGGAGCCTGGGGGCCTGCCGCCCTTCTTGCGGGCTAGTACGACCGGGGGCCGCTTTTTACGGCCGGGTAGAAAATCAAACACGGTTATTGCCACCTATAAAATAGTTGTACGCGATTTCGCGAGATTGTAGCCGGGATTCCGAGTTGTCGCCGAATGTAGATACTTTTCGCCCGGTTCTTTGTGGCCTGGTTCCGTTCTACTGGATTTTTGCCAGTTTTAGGCGCGTTCTCGGCGGGTTGTCCGATGTTCTAGGAACGTACTTGACGCGTTGTCACTTCAAATTGCCGTGTTGTTCGTTGCTGTTCCGAATAATTAGATTATATTACAACGGCCAGACGTTTGCACGTCGGGTTATTCCTCGTCGGGCGGGGATTCTACAAGCACCAGGGTAATTGTCGTACGGCACACGTCGCAGCCACGGTTACAGACTCGGCGCAGTTCGTCGGCATCGTTGCAGGTGCGTAGGTTCTCGGGGCAGATAAGCGCCACGCGGGGGCAGGTCGGCCGGTGGGCAATGCGGGTATCATCGCTAAATGCCCACGCGGTGCCTTCCTCGATCGTGTGTCGGTAGGTTGGACGCGGGACATAGGGAAGTTCGCCATTGAGACAGTGCCAGCAGGCACGAAAACAATGGGCCCGGACTTCGGCGGGGTCGGTAGACGACCGGAAGTCCGGGCCACTGTCGGGGGGGGGTGCGGACAAGTGGCGAGATGCGCGCGGAAAAGAGTCGCAGACCAGACATAGCGGGGCGGTTTCTCTTCATCGAATCGACCAAACACGCCGCGGATCCACTTCACGCCACGGCCGCCTTTCGTCGTCGCGGTGGAGATGAAGCGGCCGCGATCGCCGAGGGCGAGAGCAACGGCATCTGAGCCGACTCGATGCAAACGCTCTCCAAGATCGTCCCGACCAGGGCGCGGAGCGGCCAGCGGGGATTGTTGACCACGAAGGTGCCGGGAAACTTCCCCTTCTCGTCGCCGAGATAGGCGGCGCAGTCAGGCGCGGTTACACCGAGGCGATTCATCCAAACGCGAACGCGCCGAACAGTGATCGGCTCGTTCCAATCGGGAAGACGGATCCCACGCGCCCGGGCCACGTCATCCCAACGGTGGGAACGGTCAAAGTTACCTTCGCCTAGCAGATTCAGGGTCTTGTGAGCGGCCTTCTTGGCTGCCCGGGCCGCTTGCATCTTCGCCATGTGCTCAGGATCGGTTGGACCTTGGAGCCTGCGAATTGCCATCACGAACTATCTCCTAAGTGAACTTCCACCCGCGTCGAGATGCGCCTTCGGGCCCGTTTTAGGCGCCTCTCGGCGCGTGGTGGTGTCTTTCATACCTCGCGTCGCCAGCGCGTGATTTTGGCCGCTTCGCCGATTGTCGGCGGTGCCAGGTTTCCCCACGACCGATGGCGGCGACAGCGGATCTCCGGCGCCGGCTCCCAGCGATCGGCGCCGCAATTGATGCAGATGCGCCACGAGCCACGCGGCCAGACTTCGGTGTACTCCCAGCCGTTGCAGCGGCGACAGCGAGGGCGCGCCTCTCTCGGTAAGTAGGCGAGTTGAATGGCGTTCACGCCACAAGCACCGGCAGCCCGTACTTACGGCGAAGGTGGTTGGCGCAGTGACAACGCTCCTCTCGCTGGTGTCGCTCCAGCAAAGGAATGATGAGGTCCCGCTCTCTGACAGGGGATCCGGGCGGCACGGCGGCTATGCCGATCGTCGTTCCGTGCGGACAGTCGACGACGTAACGGAAGGCACGTTCGGGCACCGGGAGAGGCTCGCGGGTGAGGGTCGCTTTCAAAACCATGCTCCTTCGGTGAGTCGGGCCTGATCGTGGTCGGCAAGGCCTCGGTTAATCCAAACGGAAACGGCATCCTCGGCGGGTTCGCGATAGCGTCGGCTTGGCGTGTAGTAGCCGTGCGCTTGAATGTCGGCGTTGACGACGGCCTGGTAGTGCGGCTCGGTGATGTCGGGATAGGCGTCGTACCATGCGCTTTCTACTAGGTCGTACACTCCGTCGGCAGGCTCGGCGTACCAGAGGCGACCGCAACGGGAGCAATCGTAGCGGGCCTTGCCGTCAATCAGCAGTTCTCCCTGACGGATCCCGGGGGATCCACAACGCGGGCACTTCGGCGCCGCAGTGAGAAAGGCGACTAGTTCGCCGCGGTGGGTGCCCACGGCTGCGCGTAGTTCAGGGGTGTAGGCGCCGCCCGGCCCGCGGTAGCGGAGGTGTCCGCTCTCGACGTACAGGCTAACGCCGCCAGCTTCCAGGGCAGCAATAACTTCGGCAGCACTCATGCGAGCCCATCTTCAACAGCCGGACCATTCACGGGCTTCACGGACTTCACGGACTTCTCTATATTGTTATTTTTGACTCCCTCCTCATCTTCGTCTTCTTCGTAAGAGAGGTCGCGCGGGAGTCCAGGAAATAAACAATTAGTGGAAGTCCGTGAAGTCCGTGAAGCCCGTGAATCGTCGCAGTCCAGCGAGTCCTCCGGACTAACCATGCCAATGCCGACCCATGCCCATGTCACCTTGCCGCCGATTGTTCGCTGCGTCTCGGTAACGTTCGGCCGGAGCCGACGAAACGTGATACCGAACGCGCTCTTACTCAGCGTCGGCCGCCCAGCCTTGTGGCAGTCTGCGTTGTAGGCGTTCATCAGCGCCCACTTTGCCGTGACCGCGTCCGGGCTCTCCACCGTGAAGTGTTCGAGCCAGATAGCGAGCGGGTCCGTGGTCGCGTGAAACTCTTCCTTCGCGCGGCGGGTGCTCTCTGACTCGGTGTACCCACGCTTCAGAACGTGCGGTAGCACGTCCAGTACGCGATTTAGGAGCCCACTCAGTTCCTCGGAGGTCGTGAGCCGTGCTTCGAGTTCGTCCCGCGGCGTCTCGTCGTCTCTCTGAAAGGTGCGGTCGAACGGAACTGGGTGCCAGCGGTCGAAGAAGCCCGGCGAGTTGTCGCTGCTCCGCGGATAGGAGTTTGCCGAGAAGAGTAGCCGGGAGAACGGCACAAACTCGAACGAGTTTTCGTACTTAAACTCGGCGTTCAGGTAGTCACGGCCGGTGATTGCCTTGAACGTCGACACGCTTTCCAGGTGAGTGCTGGGCAGATCCGGGCAGATGTTCGCCAACTTCCCCAGGAGTCGCGCGGGTGCGAAGCGGTCCATTTCGAGTTTCTGTAGGCTCAAACCGGCGACATTCCGCCTTCCGAGGAACGTCGTCACCACAGCCAAGTACACGGACTTCCCGTTGTTTCCTGAGCCGATGAGCAGTACGACTTTCTTCTGTAGCATCCCTGGCCTCATCATGACCGCAGGGATCTCGTACGCAAGCCGCTGCGCATCCTGCGGGAAGACTTCGGACACGAAGCGATCAATCGCCGGGCATCCTTTCGTTGAGTCGAAGACGACAGGTAGCTGAAGCGATGAACGAAACTCAGGCCCGTGCGGTCGGAGCGTTCGCGTTCGGAGGTCAAGTATTCCGTTCTTGACGTTAATCTCGTCAGTCGGCGGCTCTTCCCACAGGTACGCTGCGTCAACCCGGATGTACTCAGCAACTTCCGTTGACAAGTGTTTCGTCCAGGACTTGGTCTTCTGCCACTCTTCGAGTAGATGCTTGACGCGCATTCGGACGAAAGACTCGCCGTCTGGTCTGTAGGTGCCATCGGCAAAGCGGTACAGCCGTTCGCTTCTGTCGCGCGAGAAGTGGGTTTCCGCTGTTATGGCGTCGGCCAGGGTCTTTGTCAGTCCCGCACCGTCGTCCCCTGCGTCCGGTTTCTTCTGCTCGGCTTCCTGTCCATCGCCAGTCGTTGGCGTCTCGCCGTTCGGCGATGTCCGGCCGTTGACGACGGGGATTGCTCGCGGCGTGTAGGTTTCGCTAGTGTGCTCGATTGCCGTCCGAATGGTGCGCTCGCCGTAGCTTTCAGCGCCGCGGCGAGCGTCCCACTTTTCACGGAAGAGTCCAGACCGGCGGAACAAGCGGTCGATGCGGGCCGGATCTTTCGCGGTCCAGAACGCCAGGTGACAGCACAAAGCAAGGTCAGCTACGCTATCGTCCCCACTGTGTGCCGACGTGTCGCCGTTCCACAGACTCCAGAACGTGGCGCCATTCTTGGCGCGGCGCGCTTTCTCGATCAAGTCGCCGTCGGCGAGGTCCACGGTGCCGGCCAAAGAAGAGGGGTTCCCGTCCCTGCCGTTCGACGGGGCGTCCTCCTTCGGCTTGGCGAAGATGCGAGCATGAAGCTCGGCGAGTTCGGCTGTCCGTTCCTCAAGCGTGATTGGCGTTCCGTCGAGGTGCTGGCCTGTGATCGTGAAAAAGCGGCCTTCGCTGTACATTTCGATGCCGCCGCGCTTTCTTCCGCCCGGAGGAAGCGCGGCACGACAAAAGACGTGAACGCCAGTTCCCGATGGGGAAAACTCGCTGTAGCTGCCTAACTCGTCAACGATCTCTTGCGCCCATTCCTCGATTGCTCCCGTTTGAGCGTCGCGGCAGTGGTCGAGGTCGACTCCCACGATGCCGGCTTCGGCAGTGAATACGTAGCCGACGCCACGTGCGCGGAAGCGCCCTTCCCCCCGGCGTGCCTCGGCGTAGCTGGCCCAGGTCGTCGGGTCGGTTGACGACGCCCTCCGACCGGAGTGCGGATCAATCGGAACCTTTGTCGGCTCGCCTTTCCGGTTTTCAAGGCGCCAGCATACCCAATGGTCAACGCTCGTGAGGTAAGCGGGAATGACCGCCTGCGTCGGCGTCATCGCTTCCGCCTCCGCACGCGGCGGCGTGGTATCAGTCGCGTGAGCGCGCGTCGTAGCTGCTCCGCAAGCGCGGCGATGCCCGGGTCGGATGCTTCCTCGCTGATTACTGTTGCAGTGTCGATCGCGAGCGAGAGAGAGCGAATCGTGCTCATCGTCGCGCTCCTCGCTCACCGCGCACAAGAGTGTTAGCATGAACGAGAGATGCAGTGCTCGTCTTTGCGCTCGTCTCATCGCTCACCGCGGCGTGCTGAACCCACGCCGCGGCTTCTGTCTGTACTGCCTTCCGCTCGCGATACTGCCGCGCGGCGAGCAGGAGCATCAAAAGTGCGCTATCGTTCATCGATCCGCCTCGCCGGCAAGGGCGGCCTGGACAAGCGCAAGCTCCGCGTTCGCGATGTGCTTCGCACGCCCGTGCGAGCGGCTGGCTTGTGCTGTTAGGTGCTCGACGATAGCCGCGTAGATCGCGCGAAGTGTGGCTTCATTGTCCACGAGGACAAGCGGCGTGCCGACACGGCCGCGCGCATCGGCCAGGGAGACGAGGAGACGCATATCGATTACCTCCATCGCAGTTCTAAAGGTCACGATAGCGGTAATGCATATGTGCGACTTATAGATTACTAATGATCTGGCAGGCGCTATGTGTGTTCTTTTGCTGCGACTTGGTGGTACGCCGCTTTCAGCGATGCAGGGGATATATACGGGTGATCCCGATGGGCGGCGTTCCAGTCGCGGAGCCGGTCCGGCCAGCTGAGATACGGAGTAGCTTTGACAAAAGCCGCGAGCGTGGCCGGCCACCCGGTGCGGGCCCGTTGTCGCCGTCGATCGGGTGTGAAGATCAGCTTCGCGACTTTGACCGCGCACGCGACATCCTGCGGGTCAACCTCGATGGGGTCGCGGGCGTCAACCTCCAATGCCTCGGGTCCGGTCTCAAAGATGAATTCCGCGTCTGGTGCCCAAACCACCTTGGATGGTTCGACAAACTCCGGCGTGCGCACGACGACGGCCAGCGGCATGCGGATCACGTTCATGCCGGTGAGAATTGCTGTCACAACGTCGGGGGCAAAGACGTGGTAACGGTCCGCGATGTCTTGTGCGTAGTGACGTAACCAGTCAAGCCGAGAGCCAGGCGCGGCGCGCACAAAGCGGTACTCGTCGAAGCCTTCGGGCGTCGGGATCCTTGTCGCGATGCCTAGGTAACGGGCGAGATCGCGTGTCGGGGGCGGGTTTCGTCGCGGTGGTGTCCACGGCGCCGGTGCCGATTGCTCACGGTCGAGCCAGTCTGAGGCAGTGGTGAGCAGCGCGCCCACCGCCGTGCTCAAATGCGCCACGAGCGCGGAGGCACTACCCACGTTTTCAGTCCGTCCATGGGTGTCGAGTACGGATTGAACGAGATCGCGTGCATTCTCAACCGCTTCCATGTCCGAAAAAACAGCGGTGTTGAGCAGGTCATCCGCGATGTCCAGACGGTCGCGAATCCCTTGCCGCTCGGGGCAGGAGGGTATGTGCTGCTCAGCGAGGCGCGCGACACACTGATATTGCTCGCTTATGCCGTGCATCCGCAGAGCGCTTGCGTGCTGCTCTCGCTTCTCCTGGGTAATCCACTCGCCGAGTTGCTCGATGTCGCCGGGGTCAAAAGCCGGTTCGAGGCGCGGGAGCAGTTCGTTGAGTCGCGTTAGTAACGCAGTCCAGGTCGAGTCATCGACTCGCGTCTTGACTTTCTTCTCGACGTGGCGCCGTAGTTCGCGCTCGGTGAAATGCCGCATCGGTCATCTCCAGCCAGATGATGGGGATACCGGGCTCTGGACGTGCTGGCGTCCAAACTTCGATCGGCGGTTGATCAGACCGCACCCGGTCAAGTGATATTCTACCTCGAATGAATTTCCGCAGCGAGTGTACGTGGCGCGGGGCCGCCCGTCGATACTTCGCACAGCGGGCAGAAGTCATGAGTCATGCCGTTGTGGTAGCCGTCGGCGTGGTCAAGGTTCAGCCGTCGGCGGTACTCGGTCGCCGCGCACGCGAAGCGGCACGCCCGGATGCAGATAAGCCCGGTCTCAGTCTCCCAAGCCCAGCGCGTGCCACGGCCGCAAGACTGGCATGGTGAGGTCTCGCGCTCCGCCGAGCGCCAGAGGCTCAACCTCCCACGGGTGATTGCAAACACGGTCACGGTACACTACCTCTCAAACCTGCCCGAAGAGGGCAATTAGGTCGGTCAAAGCTAGTGTGCCGTGGGTATTCACTATCAAAAGAGGACGCGCGGATTCACTACGTCATTACCGATGGCGGAATTCAGCCAAACGTCGTGCCGCCGCGCGCTCAGGTGTGGTATTACATTCGCGCGGACCGTCACGACGACGTCGAGGCCTACCTGGCCTGGGTCGACCAGATTGCCCTCGCGGCGGCGCAAATGACCCAGACGACGCTCAGCCAGCGACTGCTCGAGACCGATTGTCACGAAATTGTCCCCAATCGGGCGATTGCCGAGGCGTTGGATCGTAACCTTCGCTTCGTCGGTCCTCCGGTTTTTTCCGATGCCGAACGCGAGTTCGCAGCGGAGATCCGTAAGACGATTCCCGACGCCCCGGACGGGGCGGCACTAAATGAAGAGATCCTGCCCCTGGAAACCGAACCCCGGCGCGGTGGCGGATCGACTGACGTTGGCGACGTCAGTTGGTTCGTTCCGACCGAGCAATTTGTCGCGACGACGCAGGCCAACGGGTGTCCCGGCCACAGTTGGCAAATTACCGCCTGCACCGGCACGTCAATCGGCGAGAAAGGCGGGATGGTGGCGGCGAAGACACTTGCCTGCACCGCCCTCGACCTCCTGGCAAACGCCGACCTGCGCGCCGAGGCGAAAGAGGAATTCCAGAACCGCCGCGGCAACGTCCCCTACCGCCTGCTGATCCCGCCCAACCAAAAGCCGCCGATACCGACGTGAGAAAGGGCGTTGGGTTTTGGGTTTTACTGAGCGTAGCGTAAACAGCTAAAGCAGTTGATCTGGCTTCGCATAGGCTCTGGACTGAAGTCCAGGAGAAGAGACGGGACACTGAAGTGTCTGGGTGGTGATGCAACAACGAGCGGCAACCAATGACCACATAGTATCAACGGGCACCGGAGGACTTCAGTCCTCCGACTCTACTCCTGGACCTCGGTCCAGAGCTTTAGCCACCAACGCTCGGATCAGTAGGTCCGCCCCGGTCCCCCAACCTCCAATCCCCAGAGCCCAACACCCTACTTGTGTCCGTGCCCCGCTTTGCCTCGGAAGAGCGAGAGCACCATGGCGACCAGGCACAGGCCGATTGTGACCCAGTAGACCGCCTGATAGGCGGCGGCGAACGGGGAGGGAGCAGTGGCGTAAGCCTGGGTGAGCGCCGCCAGTAGGGTTCCAGAGAAGGCGATGCCGGACGATAGCCCCAGATTACGGGTCGTGGCGAGGATTCCGCTGGCGACCCCGAGTTTGTCGCTCGGGGCCGCGCCCATAATCGCGCTGTCGTTCGGGACGATAAAGAGGCCCATGCCCAGTCCAACCAGAAACATCGCGACCATCACGGGCGGATAGCCTTGATTCGGAGTCACTCGGGTTAGAACCAATGCTCCCCCGCTCGCGATGATCATGCCGGTTGGAGCGAGTACGTGCGAACCAACGCGGTCGGATAGCGGCCCGCCGGTCATGGAACCGAGCGCGAGCGCCACTGGAAGGGCGGTCATCCCGAGGCCGGTCAGGGTTGGCGACAGGCCGAGCCCCTGTTCGAGGTAAAACGGCATCAAGAAGGTCACCGAGGACATTGCCGCGTAGGAGAAAACCTTTGCCGCGTTGGCCCCGGCGAAGACCCGGTCACGAAAGAGCGATAGGTCAATCGTGGGATCCAGAGTTTTGCCTTCGACGTAGATGAACGCGCCGAGGGCGAGGACCGACGGAGCGGCTAGATCGCGGAAGAGCGTGGTGTCTGCTTCGTTCCCGATTCCACGGGTGAGGGCCAGCATGATCCCACTCAAACTGAGCACCAGCAGCGTTGCTCCGGGGAGGTCCAGCGAGCGCGAGGACTCGCGCTCCTTTCGGACGGGATCGGCGATGATCAGGTAAGCGAGGATGAATCCCAGCGCGCCGATTGGCACGTTGACGTAGAACACCGAGCGCCAGCCGAAGATCGTCTGGAGAAAGCCGCCGAGGGTCGGCGCGATGGTAAAGGCGAGAGAGACCGACGTTTCCAGGAAGCCAATCGCCGTGCCGCGCTGGTGGCTCGGAAAAACCCCGGCGACCAGCGCCATACTGTTCGCGACAAGCATTGCGGACCCCACTCCCTGGATGATCCGAAAAAAGATCAGCGCCAGCGCGCTGTCGGCTCGGCCACAGAGGGCAGATCCGACGACGAAGACGGCGAAACCGGCGAGATAGATCGAGCGCCGACCGAAGATGTCGGTTAGTCGACCAAAGGTTCCCAGGGTACCGGTCGCGGCGAGTTGATAGGCAATCGCGATCCAGCCAATCGTCGGAAGGTCGACCGAGAAGGTTGTCGAGAGGAGTGGTAGGGTGACATTCACGATGCTCGAATCCATCGCGCCCATGAACGTGCCCAGACAGACCGTCGCCAGGACTAGCCATTGATAGTTCGGGCGGGAACGAATCGCGTCCCGCGTTGAAGTAATCGACATCGCGTGGTGTCCTCGCGGAGAATCGCAGCCATCATAAAGCAAAATGAAAAGGAAGGCACCCCGGCGGACCACCGGCGTGCCTTCTTAAGAAGTTAGGGGTTTCTGTCTGGGGCGAGCGACGAAATTACGCCGCGAAGGCTGTGCGATTGGCGCTGGCGGCCGGTCCAACGTACCGGGCGTCGCCAAAGCCCAGGATGAGGATACAGACGATGTTTACCAACGGGATGATCAAGCCAATCCCGAATCCGACGCCCTTGCCGAAGGACTTCGCGATGTCCAGCGCCATGATAATCCCAATGACCAAATTGACGAACGGAATGAACAGGAGAATGATCCACCACGCGGGACGCCCGATGATCTTCAGCATCAAATAGGTATTGTAGATCGGAATGATCGCGCCCCAGCCGGGCTGGTTTGCCTTCACGAAGATCTTCCACATCGCCGCGATGATCGCGACGACAAAGGCGAGATAGATGATCGTGCCAATTGCCGAACCCATGGTTTACTGCCTCCCCCCGAATCTAAAACTCATTACTTTGACTAGCCAGTCCAGGCAAATATCCGCGACACGACATAAATTGTCAATAGGAAGAACGATGGATACAAAGCCTCCCTTTCGGGAAGTTCGCTCTCGGCAGTCCGGCTAGCCACAATGCCGGCCCGCGGCGAGTCGCCCCAGCATTTTTGACCTTGCTCGCCTCACCTGTTAGCATCGGCGGGTAGCCGTTGGCGGTAGGCGGAATGGCGACGGGGAGCGAGTGATGTTTGGCGCGGCAACCACTGCCTTGCTGGGACTGCTCTTCGTCCTGAGTCTCCTCACTCGGCAGGCGCCCCTGTTCCTGTTGACCCTGGCTCTGCTTTTAGCCGCTGGCCTTTCCCGGCTCTGGGATCGCTACTGCCTGGTAGGTTTGAGCTATCGGCGGTCGTTCAATCGCCGGGTGGTCGAGTTCGGCGCGGTCGTCGAACTGGAGATCGAGGTCGTCAATCGCAAGCTATTGCCGCTGGCCTGGCTCGAAATCGAAGACGAAGTGCCTCGCTCCCTGACCGGCTGGCCAAGCAGCACGATTCCTTCCCATCGGGCTGGCCGTCTTCTCCTCCGAAACCTGCTCGCGCTGCGCCCCTACGAGCGGGTTCGGCGGCACTATCCGGTGCAGTGCATCGCCCGAGGCGAACACGTCTTCGGCCCGGCCCGCCTGCGCACCGGCGACCTTTTCGGTTTGATCGCGCGTGAACTCGACCTCGAACCACTCGATACCATCGTCGTCTATCCGCGAGTCGTTCCGGTGACCTCGCTCGGTCTGCCGGCGTATCAACCACTCGGCGACCTGAAGACCGCGAGTTGGCTTTTCGAAGACCCGAGTCGACTGGCTGGGGTGCGCGAGTACCGTCCCCAGGATAGCCTCCGGCGGATCCACTGGGCTGCCAGCGCGCGGAGCCAGCGTCTTCAGGTGAAAATCTACGAACCGACGACGACCCACCGCTTCGTGGTTTTCCTCAACCTGCACACGACTGCCGACTGGTGGGGCTTTGCCTACGACCCGGATGCCCTCGAATTGGCGATTACCACCGCGGCGTCGCTGGCTTCCTGGGCCGTCGAGCGAGGCTATCAGGTGGGTCTCGAGACCAACGGCATGCATCGTTACGGTTCGCGCATGGTTCGGGTTGCCTCCGCCGGGGATTCCGAGCAACTGGCCCGCATTCTGGAAGCGCTCGGCCGACTCCAGCCTTTCGCGGTGACCGCGTTCGCGACCACGGTCGCGGAAGGCGTCCGGCGGTTACCCTATGGGACGACTATCGTCGCGGTGAGCGCCGTCCTGGCGCCCGAGGTCGCCGCGGAATTGATCGCGGCCCGGCGCCGGGGACACCCGGTCGCGGTGGTGCTGACCGGCACCGTCGCGGTTCCCGATTCGCTCGACGGCATCGCGATTCGGCGGGTAGGGCCGCCGGGAGCCTGGCGCACCCTGGCGGAGATTTCCGTGGAGGCTGCTGAGGTGGGGCGCCGATGAACCGATCGAGCCACCTGTTGCGCTGGACGCAACGAGTTCTCTTTCTCGCGGTCGGATTAGGCTGGCTGACCGCCCTCAGTCTTGGCCTGGGGGCCTGGCTCGATCCGGGCCGAACCGGTCCGGTGGTGCCACCGCTGGTCCTGGTCGTGGTGGCAGCCGTCGCCACGATTGGCACCGGGCGCGTCCTCCGTCGCCCGACGCTCCCGGCTCGACTTGCCGTGGCGATTGTCGGGCTATTGATCGGTCTGGCCGTGGGGGCCAGCGTCGCGGCCAGTTCGTCGAGCGCCACAACCTGGGCGGACTTCTGGCGAATCTGGATGGCCACCAGTTTTGGCTTCCGGGTCATCGCGGCCGGTCTGGTCGCGGTCCTCGCCTGGTGGCGAGGCATCGTCACCGCCCGATCTTCGCTGAATCTGGACGACGTGATGGGCGCCAGTCGCAACGCGACGCTGGTGCTCGTCGTCGTTTTCCTCCTCAACGCGTTGGCCGGTGCGACGAACGCCGTGCCGGTCGCGCCACTTGTCGCCACCACCCTGGTCGTCCTCTTCGCCAGTCTGGTCGGAATTCCCCTCGCGCGGGTGCGTGATGTCGCGACCAGCGAGCGGAACGCCGAGCAGGATGCGCTCGGGGTCAATCGCTACTGGCTGGGGACGCTTCTCGGCGCGGTCGCGGTGCTGTTGGTGGTCGCGATTTTCCTGGCGGTTGTACTCACTTTCGATCGGCTAGACAAAGTCCTGGCGCTTCTCGGCGCGCCGCTCGGCGCGATTTTGAACGTCGTTTTCTACGTCGTCGTCGTTCCGGTGGCGTATCTCCTTCAGCTTCTCTTCGATCTGTTTCAGGGACTCCTTCGCCCGGGTAAGCCGCTCCCCCGCTCGACTGCGCTGAACGGTGGCTGGCTGCAGAACCTTCACCAGCAGGCCGGTGGGGCCGGCGGAGCGTCGCCGACGCTCGTGTTCGTTGTCGAAATCGTCGGCGCGCTGCTCATCGGGGGAATAGTGGTTCTGCTGTTGACTCGGGCAGCCCGGCGCTACGCCGACGCGCTGGAGGCGGACGAGGTCGTCGAGGAGCGCGACTTTGTGCTCTCCTGGGGCGATCTGCGAACGGTGATTCGGGACTGGTTGCGTCGGCTCTGGGGGCGTCGCAAGGTCCGGCTGGTCCGTCGAGCGTCGGCGAACGAACCGGTCGCGACGCCGGCCTTTTCCCGGGCAGCTGATCCCCGCGCGCTCTACCGCGAGCTCTTGCGACTCGGGGCACGGCTCGGAAAGGCGCGCGCACCGAGCGAGACGCCTCGCGAGTATCAACAGGATCTCGTCAAGCTCGCGCCCCTGAGTGAAGGCGAGGCCGAGATCGAGGCCCTCACCGAGGTCTACGCCGCGGCGCGCTACGCCTCAGCGCCACCGGAAGACGCGCGCGTTGAAGCTGCCCGAGTCGCGCTGGAGCGGTTGCGCGAGCTCGCCAATCGGTCAGGATCGCCGCCGACCAGTGAATAGATCGAGTTAGCGAATCCCCGGCTCCCCGGCGATGAGCGCGACGGCCCAGCGCGGCGAAGCTTGCTCGATGCCGCGAGGCTCGGCGCGAAAGCGGTAGTCTTCCTTGCGGAGATACTCCCCAAGAAGACGATCTAATTCCTGCCAGGTGTCCCGCTGCGCGGTCAAGACGTCCGACATGCCGAAGGCCAGCGCCCGGCGCAGATGGGGGACGCAGAGGGTTCCGTGGTAGTCCGCGCCGAGGCGCGATTCAACCGCGACTTGATGCCGACAGACAACGCAGCGGATCGGAAGACGTGGCGGATCCACGGCCGGGCGAGAAAGACCGAGGTTGCGGATCGCCTGGGAGACGAATGACCGACCGCTCAGGCCGACCTCGGCTCCAACCGCCTCCCGCGCCACTCCAATCTGGCGGCGATACAGGATCGGGGCGCTCGCGTCGGCCGACCACCAGGCGTGCACATTGCAGACACCGCCCTCGCCGTCGTCCAGATCGTTCCAGGAGGCGAAGCCGTTCAGGCTCGCCCGAACCGCGCGGCACACCGCGCAGGCGAACGGTTCGTTTGTCAAAGGGACGAGTGTGGTTCCTGACGAGGCTGAACCTGGCATCGAGTTCGCAAACGCATCATCGTCCACTCCGAACCCCGCGCTGGCGCCGACCGCTCGGATTCTCAGGCGAGGCCCCTCGTCGCTCGATCGCTCCCAGGCTGCCGTGACCAGGCTCAGCAGGTTCGCCTGGGCTTCCCCCCGGGCAGTGGCCACCGCACGGCGCAGGTGCGGGACGCACAGGCCATCGGAGGCGAGTAAGGCGTCGCGCAGATCCGGGGACGCGAGCGACTCGACGAGGGTTTCAATCGCGTCGTCAACTGTCTCGATTTCCGCCCGACAGGCGATGCAGGGGCCGTTTGGCGTAAAGGGATCGCGGGCGCGGTCCGCCCGGGCGGACCGGTGCTGGACCGCGTGGAGCAAGTCGCGGTAGATGATGCCGGCGCCGAACACTTCGCGCACATTCTCGACGAAGAACCAGGCGTGCCGATTACAGAAGCCGAGGGCCACCCGGAGTTTCTCCCGGGTGGCGATGTCGTTGACGTTCTCGTAGGCGAGACTGTCGAGGTAGCGCCAGCGGGTGCGGTCCGCGAGCGAACAGAGCGCGCACCCCGGTCGGCCGAGCGCGTCGAGGAGGTCGTAGAAAGGGCTGTGACGCGCGGGCGCTCGTCGGGTCGGCCGGCCGTTGGAACGCCTCACAAGGCTTTGACGCGGTCGGCGACCGCCTCGATCAGGATTTCCAAGCAACCCGCGGCGAGGCTGGATGGCTCCTCTTGATAGAGCCCCTTGCCGTAGCGATCTCGGGGCAGCAAATATGCCGCGGCCCGACCACCGTCCAACGGAGAAACCAGAATCGTCTGATTCGGGAAGCGCCGCCGGAGCTCGGTCTGAAGCAGGTTGTACGGCTCCCCGCCGGTGGTGACCCAGACGGCGTCTCCCAGGCGGACGACGCTGTAAGGGAACGCGTAACTATCGCCGGTCGGCAGATTTGCCAGCCGACCGAGCCAGCGGCGGGCGCGCTCGGCGCGGGCTCCGAAGTCGCGCGCCGCCACTCCGTCACCCCGAGCGTCAGCCTCGCGCTGCTTGGCCTCCCATTCAGCTTGCTCGCGCTCTAGCGCCGCCCGGTCGGGAACCGGCTTGAGTGGCAGATCCACGGTGTAGGCGCCGCCGCGAAAGGTGTGTGATTGCGTGACGCGCTCGGCGGTCTGGGGAACCGGGCGCCAGGCGCCGAGGGTGGCGCCGGAGATTACCGGTCCCAGGTACCCGAAGTCGGTTTCCGGTGGCCCGAGCGCGTTGAGTGCTGACAGCGCGGCGTAGGCCAGTTGACGGCCGTTTTGGTCGGCGACCGCGGTATCGCCGACAAAGCCGTGCCGCGGACCAAGATCACCACAGGCGCCCTGAGCGTAGACGCAGGGCGCGCCGACCACCCGCTCGACCTCCTCGCGTAGCGCACCGACAAAGTCCGGGCTGAGCTTGGTATTCTCCCAGGCGAGCGTCGTCGGATGGCAAGCGTAATTCACGATCGTCGCGACGATCTGGCCGTTGGAGTTGGTGGCGCGGCCGACAAGCACGGTGTCATCGGCCGGAGCATCCGGATTGTAGCCGCAGGTGTGGCCGTGAAATTCATCGTCCCAGTAGTCGCGATTTCCGGCGAGATCGCACCGGCCGGTCGCGTAGCTGACGACGACCGGGGTCACTCCGGCAATCGCGGCGCGGGCGGCCACGGTGAGTTTTGCCGTGAGGTCAGCCAGGTAGCTCGGAATGAGTTCGCCGCCGGGAAGCGCCTGGCGCTCGGCCCAGAAGAGCCCACCGGAGTGGGTGTGCGAGTAGAGGATCGCCACCCGCTCCGGTGGCAGGTCGGTGGCTTCGGCAAGGTGTAGTCGGAGGGCGGTGTCCTCTTGTTCTCCGAGGCCAACCCCGTCAAGGTAGCAGCGCAAAAAGTCGACGCCGGTCGTCGCGGATGCCCCGAGGGCGAGCACGTCGCCGAAAAGGGGGCGGTGAACGCCGGTCGCCCGATCGTGGCGCGCGGCGCCCCACATGCGGTGATAGATGCCGACCGGCGGAGTAATCTCGGCGCGGGCGACGCCGAGGCGCAGGCGCGAGGTTGGTGTCTGAACGATCCGAGTGCTCATTCGTTCCTCTTTTCTAGCGTCCCACCGGCAGGGGGAGTTCCTGCTCGGCGGCGGCCAGCGCGTCTTCGAGAATGTCGCACATCTCGTCGACGTCCGATCGGGTGACAATCAGGGGCGGCGCGAAGGCCACGAAGTCGTTGCCGGTCCGTAACAGGAGTCCCCGCTCTTTCGCGAGATGCTCGACGACTTTGCCCGGCTTGACCGCGGTCGGGAACGCCTCGCGTGACTGCTTATCCACCGCGAAGTCCACCCCCTGGAGCAGACCGGCTCCCCGAGCCTCGCCCAGGAATCCGAACCGCTCGACCATCCGATCCAGCCGACGACGCAGATAGGCTCCGGTCTCCCGCGCGTTCGCCACCAGCTCGCGCTCTTTGATCTGTTTGAGCGCGGCGAGGCCGGCCGCGCAGGCGACCGGGTTCCCGCCAAAGGTGTGGCCGTGGTGGAACTCCTTGCGCTCGTCCGGATCCCCCAGGAAAGCATCCCAGACTCCTTGGGCGATCAGCACCGCGGCGAGAGGCGCGTAGCCGCCGCTCATCCCTTTCCCGCAACAGAGCAGGTCCGGGGTCACCCCGTAGTAGTCGGCTCCGAAGTTGGTGCCCAGGCGCCCGAAGCCGGTAATGATCTCGTCGTAAATCAGGAGCACGTTGTGCTTGTCGCAGGTCTCCCGAAGAATCTGGAAGAACTCCGGAGGCGGGACGACGAAGCCGGCCGAGGAGATGGAGATGGGCTCCATGATCACCGCGGCGACGGTTTCGGGGTCTTCCGCCTGGATGGTGCGCTCGATCAGCTTGGCGCAGGTGATCCCGCAGGAGCCATACACCTTGTCGAACGGGCAGCGATAGCAGTGGGGGGGGTGGACGTGGAGGAAGCCGGAGACCAGCGGTTCGAAGACCGACTTGCGCTCCCAGCTGCCACTCGCCGAGAGGGCGCCCATCGTCGCGCCGTGGTAGCCGCCATAGCGAGCGATGATCTTGTACTTGCGCGGATGCCCACTGTTCTTGTGGTACTGGCGGGCAAGTTTCATCGCCGCCTCGGTCGCCTCGGACCCCCCGCTGAGCAGTTTCACCGCGCCGGTGCCCTTGGGGGCAAATGCGAGCAACGCGTCGACCAGTTCCAGCGCGACCGGCGTTGTGCCGTGAAGTGGTGGGGCGAAATGGAGCTTCTTGAGTTGAGCGGTCACCGCTTCGATGATCGCCGCGTTGCCGTAGCCGAGACTGCTGACGAAGACGCCGGATAAGCCGTCGATGTACTCTTTGCCGTCGGTATCGGTGATGCGAATACCGTTGCCGGCTTCGAAGAGAAACGGATGCTGGGCAAAGGATCGCATCTGCATAAAATCGAGAACGATCCGCTCGAGTTCCTCGGACATTCTTCCCTCCTGACGTCTTGGCCCATCAAACGGACGGGAGATCTCGGAAGTTAGGGATGGGGAGCGGGATGCCTCCCTGGGCAATCGATTGATCGGAGACGAGACCCGGAACGGTAAAGTCGAGAGCGCGGTACACGTCGATCGAGACGGGTGTTCCGTTGAGGATACTCAAGGCGAAGTCGCGGGCGACGAAGAAGTCTCCTCCTCCGTGACCGGCTTGCACGGCCTGGCTTTCTAAACTGCGCCAGGGTTCGGGAAGGAACTCCGCCTCGTACTCGGCAAGGTCCTGCCAGGTCTCCCGATCCGGAGATCTCCCTTCAAGCCAGATCAGATTCGGCTCCCCCTTGCGCCGCGCGGATTGATATGCCCCCTTCGTCCCCTGCAGGGAGAAGTGCGTGGTCGGGCCGGACGGACGTGGCGATTGCATGTCGTTGCGAAGGTTAACGAGAGCGCCCCGCTTGGTCTTGCAGAGGAGGGTGACACTGTTGTCCATGCCGGTTGGTGGCTCAGTATGCCGTCCAGTTCCCAAACAAGCGACGGAGACCACGTGGTCACCGAGCCATTCAAGCACCGGACCCAACGCGTGGGTTGTGTAGGTCCCGCCATTTCGTCCTACCTGCCAAGCTGCTCGCCAGGTAGGGTTACCATCCAGATCGTGATGGAGGTGCCGACAGTCGTGGACGTAATCCCCCTCCGCGTAGTACATCTCACCAAAGAGGCCCGCTTTCGCAAGAGCTTGGACAAGCAAGTTCTCCTTGGTGTAGCAACAATTCTCGGCGAGCATATACTGGCGTCCACTTTCTCGGACCGCCTCGACGAGTTGATAACACTCTTCGACCGAGACAGCAGCCGTTACCTCAGAGAGAACGTGCTTTCCGGCCTGGAGGGCGGTCACGGATTGTTGGACGTGCAGGTGCATCGGGGTAGCCACGACGACGACGTCTAAATCCGTCGCGATCAACTCGGCAAAGTCACGGTACTGCGCGGGAATCTCGTATTGTGCGGCAACACGTTTGCATACGTTCGGATCGATATCGCAGAAAGCCTGGACCCGTACTTCAGGAACCGAACGAAATCCCGCAATGAAGGCAGTCGCCCGCTTTCCCACCAGACCTACTCGAACGTCGTTCGTCGTTTGCACCTCACAACTCCTTCTCTTTGGGCTGTTCCTCCTGTCACTGCTATCTGAGATTCAGCAGGCCAATCGAGAGGACTCAACCGTGACCATTCCTCCGCCGTCAATCGCCTGCGCAACCGCGTTCACGCCTTCAAACCGGTGAGCGCGATTCCTCGGACAAAGTTTCTCTGGAAAATGATGAACACGACGAGACTTGGGATGCTCGTCAGCACCGAACCGGTCATCATTGCTTCGTAGTTGATCCCCTGGGTTTGGGAGATCTGGGCAAGGATGAGGGGAAGGGTGTAGAGCTGCTGGTCGTGAAGAATCACGAGAGGCCAGAGATACAGGTTAAAGGAGCTGAGGAAGCTGAAAATCGCCTGGGCGGCGAGGACCGGCTTGATCAGCGGAAGGGTGATCCGCACGTAGTTCGCCCAGTCGCCACAGCCGTCCATCTTACCGGCGTCGTAGAGATCCTGCGGAACGCCATAGATGAACTGACGACATAAGAAGATGCCGAAGGATGATACCGCCGCGGGCAACCAGACTCCCCAGTAGGTGTTGACGAGACCGATGTGCTGCATGACCAGGTAGAGCGGTATGAAAAGGGTGATGAACGGCACCATCGTCGTCGCGAGAATAAAGTAAAAGATGGCGTCGCGCCCGGGAAAGTCCAAACGGGCGAAGACGAACCCTCCCAGTGAGGACGTGAAGAGAACGGAAATGACGATGGCGGCGCTGAGCACAACGCTGTTCAGATAAGCGCGAGGGAGCGAGGTCTGCTCCCAAACGTAGCGGTACCCCTCGAACGTCCAGCGGCGGGGAAAGAATTGAACCGGTGGCGTCACGATGTCGGCGGACGTCTTAAACGACGAGATAACGAGCCAGAGAAAGGGATAGACCATGGCAATCGCGACGATTCCCAGTACGACGAATATCGCTACGGGCAGCCACTTGCCAGGGCTTCGCCAAGTACTCGCCGTTTCCTGCCGATTCCGCGTGGAGGTCGTCGTGCTCATGATGGAATTCCTAATACGTTAGACTCTGCTGGAAGCGCCGCACCTGAAAGACCGTGGCGATGAGGAGCATGAGGAACATAATCAGCGATACCGCCGCACCGTAGCCGAGGTTCAGAGACTGGAAGCCGAGCTGGTAGGTGTAGACCGCCAGGTTGCGCGTACTATTGCCTGGTCCACTCATCAGGAAAAACTGCTCGAACATCTGAACCGTGCCGATCACACTCGTGACCACGATGTAGACGAGGACCGGTTGGAGAAGCGGCAGGATAATGAACCGGCACTGTTGGACAAATCCCGCGCCGTCCAGCCGGGCTGCCTCGAGGAGGCTCTCCGGAACATCGTTGATACCCGCCAGGCTCAAGACAATGCTGTTGCCGAGGTAGGACCAGACCACCATCACGATGATGCACCAAAGTGCTTCGGTGGGGCTATTGAGGAAGGGCTGAGTGGGCAAACCCAGATTCTGCAAGAGCGCGTTCAGAACCCCCCCGCTTGGTAGGTACAGGAGCCACTCCCAAAGCAGGATGCTGACGATGACCGGCATGATGACCGGCAAGTAGTAGGCGAGGAGAAGAACTTGCTGTGGGGCGCCCTTGAGCCGGCTCAGCGGAAGAGCGACCAGCAGGGCGAGGACGACCGCGAGGAAAATTTCGGCGACCGAGAACTCGACAGTCACCCGCAACGCGTGCAAAAAGCTGGGATCGGCCAACGCTTGACCGTAGTTAGCTAACCCGACGTAGACAGGATTGTCGATAAAATCCCAGTTTTGAAACGACAACCAGATTGAAACCCCGAAGGGGATCACGAAAATGATGCTATAAAAGAGCACGAGAATCAGCGCGACGCCCAGCGCGAGAGGGCTCGCTTTTCGCCAGCGGCGGCCCGGGAGATCCTTCCCCCGGACCGCTGACCGACTCGCGGCGAATTGGTTGCTCATCGGCCGTTCCTTTAGGAAATTGGCAGGCTATTTCAGCCCGAGGCGCTGACGCGCCTGGATCTCCTGTTGATTGAGGTAGGTATCGGCGTTCTGGAGGGCTTGTTGCAGGCTCACTTGCTTCCGCAAGCCCTTGTCCAATTCGGCGTAGACTGGCGTCGTGTTGGCAATATGCCCGATGATGTAGCGCGCTCGCGGCCAGATGTTTGTCGCGATGCGCTTGGACACCGGACCAAACTTGGTCTTGTCGACGCGCGGATCCTCATACACCTGAGAGCTGCACAAGGTCCCACTATACACGTCGGTGATGCTGAGCAGCGAATCCGGCGTGAACATCTCCTTGACCAGGCCAACGGTATAATTCAGTTTCGTTTGGTCGCTGGGGAGGCGCTTGGAGAGCGCGACGACGGCGAGGGCATCGCTGTTGATCAAGTTCGACTTCGCGTTGGCAAGGGTGGGCGTCGGGACGGCGTCGGCCTGGAAACTCTCCTGACTGCCCTCTGCTTCTTGAACCGTCCAGCTACCCGCGACCTGGGAATCCAGTAGTCCGCGGATCCAGCCGGTGTTATCGTCCTTGTAGATATCGTAGCTGGTCGTCTGGTACTTCCAGATCATGTCGTAGAGCATCTGCGCGCCGAGTTGTCCCTCGGGGGTGGCAAGGTTCCACTTGCCGCTGGCCTCATCGTAGAACGTTCCGCCTTGCTGCAGGATCCAACTCGTGATCATGAGAAAGCTGTTCGACGTCATGGACAGGCCGGCTTTCTTAACGCTGCTGCCGTCCATAACCGTCAACTCTTTGCCGGCGGAGATCACATCGTCAATTGACTTGAAGCTCATGTAGTCGATCTTCTTCGCCTTATAGTCGTTGACGTTGACGCTCACCGCGGCGCCGTTCTGGCCAGACATGTAGGGAAGGTAGTACAGCTTGCCCATTGTGGGGTTAAGCATGGTCAGGACGTTGGGGAAGATGATTTTTTCGAGCGCGCCGGTGCCACCAAAGTAGTCGTTGAGAGGGAGGAAAAGTTTGCTGAGGTCGGTCGCGATGTACCAGAGGGTATAGCCAAAAATGACGTCGGCTTCGTCCCCGGCCGCGATCGAGGGTAGTATCTTCGTCTGGAGGTCACCATAAGCAATCGGCATGACGGTGACTTTGACATTACTTTGCTTATCGCTGTAACTCTTCGCCGCCGCTTTGAAGGCGTTAACGATCGCTCCAAAGTCCTGCACCCACATGGTGATACTGGTCGTTCCACCGCCAAAAGCGACCGCTTGACTCTGCGGGGCCGCCGCGGCGGCCGCGGTCGGAGTCGCACTTGCCGGTTTTGCGGCCGCGGTCGTTGGTGCCGCGGTTGCCGCGGCTGCTGAAGCCGCGGTCGCCGTCGGGGCGCTCGCACTGGAACTCGACCCGGAGCTAGCTGCGGTCGGAGATGCCGGTGCAGAACTGCCACAGGCCGCGACGAGTGCAGCCGCGCCAACCAAGCCGATTGTGACGCCCGCGGACTGAACGAGTCTTCGACGACTGATCTTCTCGGTGATGCCCATGATCTGGGTACTCCTTCCTAACTCTCGTGTCGCCAGTAAAAAATTGCCCAGTTCGAAAACAGCGTAACATCTTTCCGCGCTGTTGCTTGTATACTTCGGCCATTATACGTATACTGGCGGTGGCGTCAAGCCTCTTGGTAGGGGAGTTTCCAAACTTGGCAACGCACCGCCTGCCCCGAATTGTGTTCGGAATCGAGGACTATTTTGACCCAAAGCAGATCAAGAGTATCGACAGAATGAACGATAAACCGGCAACCGGTGGGCGAATACACTTCGAACGGGTGACGAATCAGACTCTCCGTCACCGCGTGATTGAGCCAATTCGCAACGCCATTCTCTTTGGCCAAATGGAAGCCGGGCAGCGATTGACCGAGACCGAGTTGGCCGAGGAAATGGGAGTAAGTCGTGTCCCGGTCCGCGAAGCTTTGCACCAGCTCGAGCAGGAAGGACTGGTGATTAGTTCGCCTCACCGCGGCACGGTCGTCGCGTCTATCGATGAGGATGAAGTCGACGTACTCTACCAACTGCGCGCGGAACTCGAAGGCTTTACCCTCCGATCGGTGCTGGAACGGCAAGGAACTGTTGCGCTCGGATCATCCCTGGCGCAATTGGTCGAGGCCATGCGCAAGGGAGCGAGTCAGGGAAACCTTGAAGAACTGGCCGAGCGAGACCTCGAGTTTCACCGTCTGATTGTTGCCAGTTCAGGTTACCCAACCCTCTCGCGCGTCTGGAGCAGCATGGATGGGCCGATCCGGGCGCGCCTGTATCGGTCGTTCAGTGGCCCGTTTAGCGGGGTTCTGGTGCGCTACGCGGCGGAATCACATCAACCCATCGTCGACGCGATTCTCTCGGAAGATGTCGAAGTTGCCGTTCAGTTCTTGAAGAACCACATCCTGGAGACTCGGCGGATCATCGAAAGTGGTGTCGACGATTCGGTGAGCCATCGCGGAGCCGAGGCTCAATAGGTTTCATCTTTAGGGAGGAACACGTGGCTAGTCGTGGCAATGGACTTCGGGTCGGAATTGTTGGCAAACGGGGAGCATCCTTCGTCGCGGGGTTTCGCTCCCTTCCGGACGTCTCAGTTGCCGCCGTCTGTGAGGCCAATCCAGAGACCCTCCAGACCGTTGCGGACCGATACGAGATACCGGAGCGGTACGTCGAACTTGACGCTCTTCTGGATGCGAAGCTGGACGCCGTGGTTATCGCGACGCCGATGCCCCTTCACGTTTCCCAGGTCACTGCCGCGCTCCGGAAAGGCATGCACGTCTTGTCCGAGGTGACCGCCGCGGTGTCCCTGGAAGAATGCCCTCAACTGGTGCAGGCAGTCCGGGAGAGCGGGCGAGTCTATATGATGGCCGAGAACTACTGCTACACCAAGGCGAACGTTCTCATTCGCAACCTGGCCCACGAGGGTCTCTTCGGCGACATCTACTATGCCGAGGGTGCCTACATCCACGATTGTCATGCCATTCACTACACACCGGATGGTAGCCCGACTTGGCGAACAGTTTGGCAAGTTGGCAAGAACGGCTGCACCTATGGGACGCACAGTCTGGGACCGGTGCTTGAATGGCTCGACGAGCGAGTCGTATCTGTCTCGTGTCATGGCTCGGGGGTTCATACCGAACCGCGCCATAAGATGGATGACACGGTCACGATGCTTTGTCAGACCGAGAGTGGCGGCCTGATCAACATTCGGGTCGATATGCAGTCGCACCGCCCTCACAACATGACCCACTATGTGCTGCAGGGGACAAAGGGGGCGTATCAATCCGCGCGGCGCAAGGGGGAGCCGAATCTGATCTGGCTCGAAGGGAGATCTCCGGACCGTGAGACCTGGCAGGACCTCGCCGAGTACGAGGCGGAGTTCCTTCCCGAACCCTGGCGCAGCCTGGAAAGCCAGGCCGTGCAGGCCGGTCACGGAGGAGGAGACTTCTTCGTCGCCCGCGACTTCGCCTTGAGTATCCTCAACGGGACACCCGCGCCGATCGACGTCTACCGCGCCCTCGACTTTACTGTGCCGGGTCTTGTCTCCGAGCAGTCGATCGCCCAGGGGGGCATTCCCCTCCCCGTCCCTAATTTCCGGGAGGACCAGGCGGAACTGAGGACGCACGCCCCTCTGCGCTGAAGGGATATCCGGCATCTTGAACGATGGTCGTACCCTACTGACCGCCGCGTTATCGCCTAACCGCAAACGCGAGACGTAGCGCGGGGGCTTGTCCCCCGCCCGTCCCTGCCCCGCGGGGGACAAGCCCCCGCGCTACGGATTTAGCAGCTTACGCAGCGATCAGTAATCTCCGCGCTCATGTGACCGTCGACGAAAGACCCCAGCAAACGCGGCGAAGTCGGTTGCCGAGGAAGTGCCAAACTGAGCCGCGGCCATCCTTCAGCAATCGCGGGGGCCCGATCCGGCTGCGAATATGGTACTCCTTAGCGAATTTGTTCGTGGGGTCAATCTCGCTGCTCTTGGCCCAGTCCCCGGCGATGTCCTCCCACATTTTCCGGAACTTTGGAACCCGCTTGGCCCCTTCTTAGTCGAGGTCCTTCTAAGCCAAATCTGCAACTCCCGAACGCTTAACGAAAGATATGTCCTACGCTATATGGCAGTAAGCCGCTAGCATTCCTAAAGTGCTTGTACCGAGAGATTGGAATCGACCGTGTCGCCCTCCCTTCCTACTTTGCAAGTTCCCCCGACAAAAAACACTTTGCGATGTCCTATTTGGGCGCGACCTCAGATTTGGCCGAATCGGGTATGCGGGTGGTATGAGTACGAATCGAATTGAGGCATTCAGCGACGGCGTTTTCGCCATTGTCATCACATTGCTTGTGCTGGAGATCAAGGTGCCAGAACTCAGCGGCCACGCCGTGGACGGAGAATTGCTGAGGGCCCTAATCGCGCTCTGGCCAAAGTTCGCGAGCTTCATCATTAGTTTCGTCGTCGTCGGCGTCTATTGGGTGGCCCACCACTACGCGTTTCACCACATCAAGCACGCGGACCGCTCGCTGATCTGGATCAACAACCTTTTCCTGCTCTGCGTCGTGTTCATTCCGTTTCCCACGGCGCTCCTCGGTACCTACATCGGCGACCGTGTCGCGGTCATCGCTTATGGCCTCACGCTCATCGTGGTGGGCTTGAGCCTCGGCGTCCTCTGGTGGTACGGCGAGTACCACCAGAGGACAATCGGCCAGCATATCGATCCCGCGATGATACGCCACGCGCGCCGGCTAATCTGGACGCCACCGTTTTGCTATGTTCTCGCTATCGTCGTGGCGTTTGTTTACACGCCCGCGGCTCTCGTCATCTACGCACTCATCCCACTGCTCTACATCGTGCCCACACCCTATCTTCGGACGTCCGGGTGACCGCAATGGATGAACTACGCCTTCCCGCCATCCACATACACCGCGATGCGCTACTCGACTTCGACGCGGGGCTCAGCCACGAGTGGCTCGTCACTAATGGGTTGGGAGGATACGCGTCCAGCACTGCCTTCGGGGTAGACACCCGACGGCAACACGGCTTGTTGTTCGCAACGCCGCGGCCGTCAAGCCAGCAAACCCTCCTTCTGGCCCGCGTCCACGACGAGATCTCGTTCGATGGAGATAGTTTTCCGCTCCACGCCGCCGAATACTCCGATGGCACGGTCTCACCGCTCGGTCACCTTTTCCTCGAAAAGTTCTCGCTCGACGGGCAACTTCCGGTTTGGCGCTATCGCTGCCGTGACGTGGAGATTGAGAAAACCCTCTGGTTCGAGCGCTACCACGACACCGTGTTTATCCGCTATCGCCTCCTCGGCAGACGCCGGTCGATCCGGTTGCGCCTTCAGCCATTCGTGACCCATCGTGGCATGGGGACGCACACCCACGGGGACTCGAACTGGCAGATGGCGATCGAGGCGTTTTCCCACGGCTGTCAAATCGAGGCGTTTCCCGGGGCCACTCCGCTCTGGCTGCGACTCGACGGCGGGCGATTCGCGGAAACCGGCTTCTGGTTCTGGCGGTTCTTCCACCGCCACGACCGAGAGTGCGCTCTCGACGATCTGGAAGACCTCTATACTCCCGGGACCTTCGAGCAGGAACTCCTTGCAGATCACCCGATCACCTTTATCGCGACGACCCAACTGGAAGATCTGGTTGGCGACCCCGACGTCAGTTACCAGCGTGAGCGAGCGCGTGAGTTTCAGTTGCTGCGCCAGGCCGGAGCATCAGCCACGGATCCGATCCGCCAGCGGGTGGTCCTGGCCACCGATCAGTTAGCGGTGCGTGGCGCGGCCGGCGCGGCCATGGTCAATGGCTTTCCGTGGTACACCCGCTGGGTGCGGGACGCGCTGATCGCATTGCCCCGACTCTCGCTCCCGACTGGTCGTGAAGACTCGGCGTATACCGCCGCCGCGGGCTGACTCTTCCGGGGCAGCTCACGCCATGATCTGACGCGCGATGCTCGCGACCTCGCGGGACCACGGATGGTCCGGACGCTGCCGACAGAAGATGCTCTTGCCGGTGGCGGTGGTGATGGTGCCACTGTACGGAAGGATGCCGGCAACCACGGTGTTGAAGGTGTGCTCTACCTGCTCGTGGACATTGCGGGAATCGAATCCGGTTGGCAGGTTGTCGACGACAAGGAGGATCTTCGGCACGTGCAGGCGCCGGCCAATCTCCACGGTGACCGCGGTCGCCTGGTACTCGATCTGGTCCGGGCGGAGCATGACGACGAGCGTATCCGAGAGAGCGATCGAGAAGACGATCTCTTCGGTTGTCCCCGGGTGGGTGTCAATCAAGAGGTAATCGACCTGCAGACGCTCGATGAGCGTGTGGATGCCGTCCTTCAGCGGATCGACCTCGTGCCCCTCGCGTAGGACACGCGACACGTCGCCAGCACGAACCGCAAAAGGGATCAGGTAGATTCCGCGCCCCATCACCACGACCTCGCCGGCTCCCTCCCGGACAATCGGCAGCGCCAGGCTTACTCCAGTGGACCGCTGAGCGTGCGAAACGACCGAACGATCAGACCGGTCACCGGATTGGTAGGTCCCGGAGTGACCGCTCAGCCGGTCGTCATTGCAAGAGTAACCATTCCAAACATAGTCGTTCCAGACAAGGTCGGTTGCTTCGCCGTCTAGAGCAAAATAGTTATGGATGCTTGGGGATTGCTCGCCGGTATCGATTACGCCAACCCGATATCCCAGTCGGGCGATCGATACAACCAGATTGGCCGTGAAACTTGTGCCGGTGGCTCCGCCAAAGGAGTGGACCGAAGCAATTCTTGGCATCATCTGTCTCATCTCACCCGCCGATTCCATCCATCAGACCGGCGTCTCACTGGCCAGATTAGAGCGCGTGCGCAGTTCTCGCGCTTTGCGCTGGAGATTCTCGAAGTACTCCGTACCAGTAATCTCGGCAACTTCGCGCGCTTTCTTACTGTGATCAATCTCGATGCGCAACTCCTGGACCTGACGTCGCAGGCTTTCCTCGCGCTGAATCACCTCTTCCGCCATACGCCCGAATAGTCGGCTGAGTCGACCAATCTCATCGCCGGTGTCAACCGCTTTCAACTCGGACGCCTGCGTTCGAGAGTACTGCCCGGCCTCCATCAATTGCGCGGCACGGGTAAGGCGCAGCAGCGGACGCGAGATGCTCGCACCGACCAGTGCGGCATTGGCAACCGCGAGCATCAGCGTGGCGAGGATCGTCAGTCCCAGTCGAACAGTCAAGTCGACGGCGCCGATATGCGATCCGGTCTCTTGCTGGGTAAGGAACAATCCGAGCAGCGCCACCGGCAGCGCCGCCGAGATAAGAATCGCGACGCAGAGGCGCCGCATTAAACCGGATCGGAGCCAGTTGCCGCTCCGCAAGTCCAGTCGCGCGTAATTGAACAGCAGTATCGGCACAAGGATAACCGCGTTCGCCACGTCAACTCCGGTAGCCGGGACAAACGACTCGGTAATAGTCTTCTGTAGGGTCATTCCCGGATCGATCAGGATGTCCGTAAGCGCGGCGAAGCCGATGCCAACAGCAATGCCGACAACGGTAAAGAGGAGAGCGCGTAACTGATCGCGAACGCTGAAGTAACGCCGGTACGCCAGCGCAGCCAATCCGGGGATCAGTCCAATGAGACCATTTCCGAGCTCCCAGTTCACCTGAAAACCGCGAAGAACGTCGGTGAGGAGTTTACCAGTCGTTGGATCCGGTGGGTACGCGATGTATCCTGAGGCCACGTCGCCGAGGAAGTTGCCAAACATTCCGGAGACAAAGCCGGCGATTGGACCAAAGGCGAATCCGAAGAAGATCGGAACGGCGACTCCCGGCCGGATGTCGACCCCGACGCCAGTCGCCAGCGGGAAGATGTTTGTCAGCCAGGACAGGCCCGCGTAGAGAATGACGCCGACGACCATAGCGCAAAGCTCACGCCGACCGACCGCCCAGCCAGAGGTTTGGTCCACCTATTTCCCCCTTGTTCACGCGGCTGCGTCTTGGAATGAGATCGAGTGTCGCTTCAAGGCTATCCATTAGTAAGGTCGAAATACATACGTCTACCAGCATATTGATTTGTACAGCGAACTACCAACACTTCTCTTCCCCTATTACCTGATGATCCGCGTCAATCTCTCCTTTTAGACTGACCCACGTCTGCTGCCGCGGGCGGCCATGCTGGCATCCGAGAGAAAGTCGCCAATGTCGTTGTTCTCCCAGATCTTCTCCGACACCTCGCCAAACGAGCGCAAGCGGCTCATCACCCTCGCCGTTGTTCTCCTCATCCATTCAATGGTTGTGGACTCGAACGAAGTGGTGGCGACGAGCGGGTTCATCAGCAACCTCGGGGCGTCGAATATCCTCCTGGTCTGGGCCGCCGATATGCTCGTCGTGGTTCTCGCTTCGGGTGCGTACTCGCTGATCGTCGATCGCGTGAAGCGCGAACAGCTGAGCATTCGCTTATTCGCGGGGTTCGGGGTGGTAAACCTCGCGCTCTTTGCGCTCTTCGCGGTCCACGCGCCGGATGTTGTCGCCTATCCGGTGTTGGCGGTCGTGAACGACCAGCAATGGATCGTCCTTCCGTTGGTAATCTGGGCACTCGCAAATGACTCGTTCTCTATGGCACAAGGCAAGCGACTGTTCCCTCTCCTTGGAGCGGTTGCGATTGTCGGGGGGATCGTCGGCAACGCGGCGGCGGCGGCCGCCGCGGACGTGCTTGCCCGGACCGGCCTTGGGAGCGTCGAACTCCTCCTCGTAAACGCTCTTCTCCTCTTCGTCGGCTGCGCGTTCCTGGTCCGGCGACTTCGGGACTCGAAGAGCGTTGTCCGTCAGGTACGCGCCGGCGAGGGCGTTTGGGAGAATCTTCGGGAAGGGCTCAAGTTTGTCTACGAGGTTCCGTCGTTCCGTTACCTCAGCGTGGCGATGTTTTTCCTCGGCAGCGTCCTGACTGTCGTCGAGTTCCAATTTATGGTCGTCGTTGCCGATCGATTTGCCGATCCCGTCGAGCTACAAACATTCTATGGAGCGTTTCGCGTCGTGGTGCTCGGTTCGATCTTACTGATCCAAGGCGTCGCGACGGGCTGGCTGCTCAATCGCTTCGGTCTCAAGTCGATCTTCTTTGCAATGCCGGGGGTCTTGTTTCTCGGAGCCCTTTTGATACTCGCCTTGCCCGGCGCGCTCGCTCCGATACTCGGAAGTTATCTCGCGCGGGTGGATCTGGCGGGCGTCGACGAACCGGCTCGCCGGGACTTCCAGGGACTGGTCCCGGACGAGCGACGGGGGCGGGTCAGCGCGTTCATGGATGGATACCTCTATCCGCTCGGGACTCTCGTGGGGTGTGCCGTCGTCGGCGTGTTGCTTCTGGCGGTCAACGCGCACCTGATCGCGCCGGCAGCCGGGCGGGTGCTTACGGTCGGATTTGGCGTGGTCTGCGCCGGAGCGGCCCTCGGCGCGACTGCCCTCTACCGGTTCCATTACGACAAAAGCATGCTCAACTGGCGACTTAAGCGGCGCCCTCGGGTGAAGGCACTCGACGCACTCAATTTCTGACGAGCGCCGAGATTCTGGTTGGAGGCTCGTTCACAGACTAACGTGGGGAAGGGTAGGACATTAAGTGAACAATCTACGCTCGACGTTTTCCGATACGATTGCCGGTTACGTCACCCAGTTCAACCGTGCGGAGCGGTCCTTCGGTCTCCGGACGAGTGATGGACGCGAGTTTCAGGTCCATTTGACGCCGCTCACCTACGGTCGAATCACGCAGAATCTCGAGGAGCCGTATGCCGACGCCACGGGCCGACTGGCCGAACTTCTTGAGACTGGCCAGCATGTATTCGCGTATGGCGTCTTCTATCCGCAGGGAGATGGGTACAAGTTCGAGGCAAAGTCGCTCGTCTTCCCCGGCGATGAGGTCAACCGGTATCGACACGAAGAGCCCGATTGGTGGGTCAAGCAAATTCGCTCGATTGGCGATTCTTACCTCCGGTGGCAGTTTGGCTATCCAAATCACGAGATTGACTATCGAGAGTACCGCACCTACCTGCATCTGGCCGGCGCTAAGAAGGGCGACTTTTTGCAGGAAACCGACACGATCTCGCGACTGGTCTACGGATTCGCCTCGGCCTACCTGATGACCGGCGAGGACCGATTCCTCGAAGGCGCCGAGAAGGGCACGGAATACCTGCGCGACCACATGCGGTTCTACGACTCGGACGAGGACCTCGTTTACTGGTACCACGGGATCCAGGTAACTGGCAACCGCGAGCAGAAGCTCCTGACGTCGGAGTTCGGCGACGACTACGACTCGATCCCGATGTACGAGCAAATCTACGCGCTGGCCGGCCCGATGCAGACCTATCGAGTCACCGGCGACCCGCGCATCCTCAACGATGCCGAGAAGACGATCGATTTGTTCGATCGCTTCTACCTCGACCGCGACAAAGGTGGCTATTTCTCGCACATCGATCCGATAACGCTGGATCCCCGCGCTGAATCGCTCGGCCACAACCGGGCGCGTAAGAACTGGAACTCGGTCGGCGACCACGCACCGGCCTTTTTGATCAACCTCTACCTCGCCACCGGCGAGGACCGCTACGCCGACTTCCTCCGCTACACCGCGGATACGATCGCAAAGTACTTTCCGGACGACGAGCACAGTCCGTTCGTCCAGGAGCGATTCTTCGAAGATTGGAGCCACGATCAGAACTGGGGCTGGCAGCAGAACCGCGCGGTGGTCGGGCACAACTTGAAGATCGCCTGGAACCTGATGCGCATAAATCACCTTCGACCGAGCGACTCCTACGTCGAGTTGGCGCGGAAGATTGCCGCGGTCATGCCGGCGGCCGGTAGCGACCGCCAGCGCGGGGGCTGGTATGACGTCGTCGAGCGCATTCTGGCGCCGGGCGAGGAGGCGCACCGATTCGTTTGGCACGACCGCAAGGCATGGTGGCAACAGGAGCAGGCCATTCTGGCTTACCTGATCTTACACGGGTCGCTCGGCGACGATTGCTACCTCCGCCACGCCCGCGAAGCCGCCGCGTTCTATAACGCCTGGTTCCTCGACCACGACGACGGCGGTGTCTACTTCAACGTCCTGGCGAACGGCCTCCCTTACCTGATGGGAAACGAGCGGATGAAGGGGAGCCACTCGATGAGCGGTTACCACTCGACGGAGCTCTGCTATCTGGCCGCGGTCTATACGAACCTGCTGATTACCAAGCAGCCGATGGACTTCTACTTCAAGCCTCAACCAAAAGCGTTCAAGCGGCGGATTCTCCGGGTTTCCCCGGATCTGCTGCCGCCCGGAAGCATCCGACTGGATCAGGTCTGGATCGACGGCCGCGCCTATGACAGCTTCGATGCCCAGAATCTCACCGTCAAGTTGCCGGATAGCGACAACTCGGTCCGGGTAAAGGTACGCATCGTTCCCACGACTTGATCGTGGGAGGTAGACGCCTCGTTCGGTGTCTCACCTCACGACCTGGCTCATCGCTTACGTTGTGATTTGTCTCGAAAGGAAGAACGCGTGAACGTTACGATCAAAATGGTCGACGAGGTGACCGTCACCGAGATCTCGGGAGAACTGGACGGAAGTACCGCACCGGTCGCCCAGCAGCGCGTCCTTAGTGTCGCCACTGTAGGGTGCCGAATCGCCATGGACTTGACCGAGGTCCCGTACATGTCCAGCGCCGGGCTGCGGATGCTGCTGTCGACCTATCGCCAGGTGACCAATAGCGGGGGAAAGGTCGTCCTGACCGGCGTTGCCGAGGAGATTCAAGACACGATGGCCGTGACCGGCTTCCTGAAGTTCTTTACCCTCACCGACACGCTCGACCAGGCGCTCGTGGCGCTAAAGAACTGAGAGGCTGACTGCGAAGGGGAGAAGATGACACTGGCAATCGATCGTATTGATATCCACCCAACGCACGAGTGGGGCGGTTATCGCTTGCGCCCGGGGAAGCCGTTCCCGTTTGGCGCGACGCTGGTGCCGGGCGGGGTGAACTTCTCGATTTTCTCGAGCCACGCCACGTCCTGCACCCTCGTTCTGTTCGATAAGCACGCCCTGCAACCCAAGGCGGAGATTCCGTTCCCGGACGAATTTCGCATTGGGAACGTCTTCACGATGGTTGTCTTTGATCTCGACTACGAGAGTATCGAGTACGGTTTTCGCGTGGACGGCCCGTTTGATCCCCAAGCGGGACACCGATTTGAGCACGCCAAGATTCTGTTGGATCCCTACGCCAGGGCCCTTGGCGGACGGGACATCTGGGGGAAAAGTCCGAACTGGGACGATGTGTACTGGCATCGCGCGCGTCTGGTGTACGACGACTTCGACTGGGAGAGCGACCGTCCACTCGAAATTCCCATCGAAGACCTGATCATCTACGAAATGCACGTGCGGGGCTTCACTCGCCACCTTTCCTCGGGCGTCAAGCATCCGGGAACGTTCGCCGGCATCGCGGAGAAGATCCCCTATCTGAAGAGCCTGGGGGTGAACGCGATTGAGTTCATGCCGATCTTTGAGTTCGACGAGTTCGAGAACAGCCGGATTCACCCGGAGACCGGCGAACAACTTCTCAACTACTGGGGATACAGCACCGTCGGCTTTTTTGCTCCGAAGGCCGGCTACGCTGCCTCGGGAAAGTTTGGCATGCAGGTCGACGAGCTGAAAACGCTGATCAAGGAACTCCACGCCAATGGAATCGAGGTCATCCTTGACGTCGTCTTCAATCACACCGCCGAAGGGAACGAGCAGGGGCCGACAATCTCGTTCCGGGGGATCGATAACCGCACCTACTACATGCTAACACCGGACGGCTACTACTTTAACTTCAGCGGGACCGGCAACACCCTTAATTGTAACAACCCAATCGTGCGCAACATGGTGCTCGATTGCTTGCGCTACTGGGCCGCGGAGTACCACATCGACGGATTCCGCTTTGACCTCGCCGCGATTCTCGGCCGCGACCCCTCGGGAGCGCCGCTCGCCAATCCGCCCTTGCTAGAGACGCTCGCGTTCGATCCGATTCTGGGCAAGTGCAAGCTAATCGCCGAGGCGTGGGACGCCGGCGGCCTCTATCAGGTGGGATCCTTCCCGGCCTATGGTCGATGGGCCGAATGGAACGGGAAGTTTCGTGATGGGATGCGTCAATTCCTGAAGGGCGAGGCGGGTCGGGTTGGCGATGTCGCGCAACGCATTCAAGGCTCACCGGACCTTTACGAGGTGGGAGGTCGCGGCGCGACGGCGTCGATCAATTTCATAACCGCGCACGACGGCTTCACCCTCGCCGACCTCGTCTCCTACAACGAGAAGCATAACGAAGCCAACGGCGAATCCAACCGCGACGGAAGCAACGACAACGACAGCTGGAATTGCGGGTGGGAAGGCCCGACGGAAGATCCCGAGATCAAGGCGCTCCGACTCCGACAGATGAAGAACGCGGTGGCGATGCTCCTGGTCAGCCAGGGGATTCCGATGATCTTGATGGGCGACGAAGTCGCCCGGACCCAGCACGGCAACAATAACGCCTATTGTCACGACAATGCGCTGAGTTGGTTCGACTGGTCGTTAGTCGACAAGAACCCGGATTTCCTCCGCTTCGTCACCCGTTGTATCGCCTTCCGCAAGCAGCACCCGGCCCTGCGCAATACGACCCACTTCCGCAATCAGGACTACGTAGGCAGCGGCTACGCGGACATCAGCTGGCACGGAGTACACGCGTGGAACGCCGACTGGTCGTCCGACAGTCGGATCCTCGCGTTCCTGCTCTGCGGCAAGCACGCTCGCGGCGGCACGACGCCCGACGATTACATCTACGTCGCGATGAACATGCACTGGGAGGCGCACACGTTCGAGATCCCCAGCTTGCGGGATGGCCGCGTCTGGCGCGTCTTCGTGAACACCGGTGCAGCCCCTCCGGAAGACATCTGGGAACCGGGGCGGGAGCCGACTCTGCCAGACCAGCACTACTTCATTGGTCCACGGTCGGTGGTCATTCTCGTGGGACGCTAAAGCGTCCGCGATCGCAGAGAAGGAGAGACGAGCAATGGCATTTACAGTCAGCGGATCGGTTTCGAATCGGGTCGCCACGATTACCTTCGCCGGCGAGTTGGACGCCAGCACCGCGCCAGAGTTCCGCTCGCAGGTGGAAAAGGTAGCCGCCGAGTCACCCACGCGGCTCGTGCTGATGATGCAGGACCTCGAATACATCGCGAGCGCCGGCCTGCGTGTCCTGATCTTCGCCAAGCAAAAAATGGGAGCGCAGGTCGATATCTACGTCGTCGGTGCGCAGGAGCAAGTCCAGGATACCCTGGAGAAGACCGGATTCAGCAAGAGCGTGATCAGCGTCGAGACGTACGACGTCACCTACGCTTGAGCGCCACGACGCTAAGGGATTTGGGGATGCAGCCTTTGACGGTACCCGGCACGCCGGAGTCGCTGAGTAGGGTTGGCAAGTACGTGCTGGAAGCTGCCGCGGAAGCAGGAATCGACAAAAAGCGCGCCTACCGGCTCCGTCTCTCGGTTGACGAAGTTGTCACCAACATCATCGTTCACGGTTACCAGGAGGCGGATCAGAGCGGCGACGTCAGCATTCGCGCGGACATCGATCCCAACACGCTGGCAATTGTCGTGGAGGATTCCGGCGCGCCGTTCGATCCGCGGCAAATCCCGGAGCCGGATAGCCTCGATAAGCCGATCGACGAGCGGGACATCGGCGGCCTTGGGGTCTATCTGGCGATTCGCGGGGTCGACGAGTTCCGCTACGAATACCGGGGCAACCGTAATCGCAATATCTTCTTCCTGCATCGGGCAACCAGCTGAGCCGGGCGGGACCGAAGCGAGGAGTTCTACATTGATGGGAACAGAACCGAGCAATCTTCTGCTGGCCGACGACGGCGAATCGAGCCAGAAGACGCTAGTTCAACTACTCGAGTCGCTCGGCCACCGGGTCACGCGGGCCACGACCAACGACGAGGTCTTCGAGCGGATCGGATCCGACCCGCCCGACGTGGTCTTACTGGGTCTTCGGTCGTCCCAGATCAACGCGTATCAGATCCTCCGTCGACTGGGGAGCACCGGAGGGCGTCCGCCAGTGATCGTCATGTCGTCGCCGGATGGCATTGAAGGCGTTGCCAAGTGCCTGGAGATGGGCGCCGACGACTACCTTCTCGATCCGCTCCACCCGACTTTACTGCGGACGCGCGTATCCGACTGCCTCGAACGGGCGCGTCTACGCCGGCAATCGGAGCGAGATGCGATTGAGCAGGAGCGGGCCGAAGAAGCGCTTCGCGCGCGGGAGAAGTACGAGCGTGACGTTCACATCGGGCGGCAGATTCAGCAGAGTTTCCTGCCAACCAGTATTCAGCAGCCGGCCGGATGGGAAATCGCCGCGCGGTTTCAGCCGGCCCGCGAGGTCGCTGGCGACTGGTACGATGCTTTCCTCCTCCCCCAGATCAACCGCGTCGGGATCGTCATCGCCGACGTCTGCGACAAAGGGGTCGGGGCTGCGCTGTTTATGGGCTTGATGCGCAGCCTCCTGCGGGCTTTTGCTCAGCAGCCGACATCGCTGCGTTGGCTCGACGCGATCGATCGCGAACCGCCGGTCGACCCTACCGTTGGCGTCGCGACACGACGACGCGCCTTGCCAACCGCCGGCACGACGGCGCTGAAGAACGCGATTGAACAGACCAACAATTATATCGCCAAGAACCACGGCGAGACCGGCATGTTCGCTACCGTGTTCTTCGCGACCCTGGACCCGACAAATGGCCAGCTCTTGTACATCAACGCCGGGCACGAGAAGCCGGCGATCGTCGGACCAAACGGCGTGCGGGAGCGCCTCGAACCCACCGGTCTCGCCGTTGGGATGCTGCCGGACTCGGACTACACGATCGGCAGCGCGCAACTCCAGCCGGGCGAGTTTCTCGTCGCCTATACCGATGGCGTTCCCGAGGCTCGCGACAGCAACCGCAAGTTCTTTACGGAGGCGCGACTGCTCGGGCTTCTCAACGATCCGCCGCTCGCGGCGGCCACGTTGCTCGACCGCATTGTGGACAGTGTTCGGGCGCACATCGCGGACGCCGACCAGTACGATGACGTTACCCTTCTCGCGGTCCGCCGCGGCGCCAACGCCGAGACGGACCGCTCCGCCCGGGCAGGGTGAAGGCGCCCAGCGTGGCGCGCGTGAAATGACGAAAGGACGAGATGGCAAAAATCGTTTCCGTTCACTCGTTTCGTGGAGGTACTGGTAAGTCGAACACCACGGCCAACACCGCGACCATTCTCGCCGCCGAGGGTCGACGGGTGGGGGTTGTCGATACCGACATCCAATCACCGGGGATCCACGTCCTTTTCGGCCTCGACGAGAGCGACATTCGCCACTCGCTGAACGATTACCTCTGGGGCCAGTGTGCAATCGAGGAGGCCGCCCAAAATGTCACTTCGCGAGTTGGCGGGACAATCCGCGGACAGGTTTTCCTGATCCCGTCGAGCATCAAGGCGGGTGAAATCGCGAAGGTACTGCGCGAGGGCTACGACGTCGGTTTGCTCAACGATGGGTATCAGCGACTGATCGAGACGCTGAAACTCGACGCGTTATTGATCGACACGCACCCCGGGCTCAACGAAGAGACACTGCTCTCGATCGCCATCTCGGACGCGCTCGCGATCATCATGCGACCCGACCAGCAGGATTACCAGGGCACTGGCGTTACGGTGGAAGTTGCCCGCAAGCTGGGCGTGCCACGCCTCCTGATGGTGGTGAACAAGGTACCGCAGGTGTGGGACGAGGGCGAGGTCCGCGCTCGGGTCGAGCGTATCTACGAGGCGCAGGTCGGCGCGATCCTCTTTCACTCCGACGAAATGATGACCCTGGCTAGCTCGGGCATTTTCTCGATGCGCTATCCAGATCATCCGATCACGAGATCACTCCAGCAGCTCGCAAAGCAACTGGTCGATTGATCGGGCGTCAGGCTGAGACGCATCGGTCGCCGACTAGTTGAGCGTTCGGAGAGATCGCGGAAAATCCCGGTCACTCACCACGAGATCAAAGAAGGGTGTTAGAACGATGTCCAACTTGAAAAAGCGCGTATTGATCGGTCTGTCCGAATGGGGCTTCTGGGGCGAGGAGCTCGTCGGGCCGCTCTGGGCTCTCGACAGCGCCGGCTACGAGACCGCTTTCTTCACGTCTCACGGCAAGCGATCGCCGGCTCTCCCGCCGAGCATGGATGAGACCTATCTCGATCCGCCGCTCGGACGTTGCGTAACCGACGCGATAAACGCCAAGCGGACGCGCGAGATAAACGAGTCCCTCCGCCTCGACAAGCCGATTAACCTGTCGGAGTGGTTCCCGGAGCGTCCGTACTTCAGCAGTTCGAATCTGCTACGAGAGCTCGAGGCATACAACGATCGATTGGACGAGCTGCAGAAGGATCTGGAGCAGTACGACGCGCTGGTGCTGGTTGGCGGAAGCGGACCGATCGTGGACATGGTAAACAACCAGCGAATCCATGATCTGATTCTCGGGTTTTTGCGCCAGGGCAAGCCAATCGCGGCCGAGTGCTATGCCGTCACCTGTTTGGCCTTCGCCCGCAATTGGGAAGACCGAAAGAGCATCATCGCCGGCAAGCACGTCACCGGCCACTGTCTGGAGTACGACTACAAGGACGGTACCGGGTTTGTCGGCACCGACTTCAACATGGGCCCACCGCCCTATCCGTTGGAATACATTCTCCGCGACGCGACGCAGCCCGGCGGCGGCTATCACGGGAACTACGGCCATCGGATCTCCTGCATTGTCGACTATCCATTTATTACTGGACGATCGACCGCCGATTCCTACGCGACCGGCGAAAAGCTCGTCGAAGTGCTCGAAAAAGGGCTCCGGCGCTGGGGCTGGTAGAGTCTCGGGACGCCCGGGATCGCCGTCGGCGAAACCGGACCACCCCGACAACAGGGAGGGCTATGGCCATGCCAACGAAGACGGGGCGCTACGCGATCATCGAACAGTTCCTCGCGGACGGGATCGAGTACATGTTTGGCAATCCCGGCACGGTCGAACAGGGATTTCTCGACGCGATCGAGTCGTATCCGGCGCTCCACTACATTCTGACCCTTCAAGAATCGATTGCCGTGGCGACCGCGGACGGCTATGCCCGCGCGACAAAGCGGCCGACGGTTGTTCAGCTGCATAGCGGGGTTGGGCTCGGGAACGGTGTCGGTATGCTGTATCAGGCCATGCGCGGCCACGCGCCGCTGGTGGTCATCGCCGGCGAATCCGGCGTGCGCTACGACGCCATGGACGCCCAGATGGCCGCGGATTTGGTGGGCATTGCCAAACCTGTTACGAAGTGGGCGACCCGCGTGCTCGACCCGGCCTCGCTGCTACGGGTGCTGCGTCGAGCGATCAAGATCGCCGCTACGCCTCCGATGGGGCCGGTCTTCGTGGCGTTGCCGATGGATATCCTCGACGCTCCCGCCGTCGAATCGGTCGAGCCGACGTCGATCCCATCGACCCGAGTCATTCCAGACGACGGGCTCATCGCCGACGCCGCGCGCCTCCTGGCCGGCGCGACGAAACCGATGCTGTTCGTCGGCGACGGGATCGCCTACTCCGACGCCCAGGATGAGTTGGCGCGCGTCGCCGAGCTTCTCGGCGCGGAAGTGTGGGAAGCGGACGCCGGCGAGGTCAATATCAGCTACGAACATCCGCTCTATCAGGGGATGACCGGGCACATGTTCGGCGCACAAAGCCTGCCGATCACCTCTAAGGGCGACGTGAGCCTGATTTGCGGCACCTACGTTCTGCCGGAAGTATTCCCGGAACTCGACCGCATTTTCGCGCCGGGAGCCCGGGTCATCCACATTGATCTGAACCTGTACGAGATTGCCAAGAACTTTCCGGTGGATCTGGGAATGCTCGGCGACCCCAAAGTGACACTGGGCCGCCTCGCCGACGTTCTGGCTGCGACGATGACGTCCGAGCAGAAGAGCGCGGCCAACGAGCGTTCTCGGACACTGGCGCAGGCGAAAGAGGAGAGGCGGAAGGCCGAGGTCGTCGCGGACAGTCGGCATCGCGACGCGGTGCCACTCCAGATGTCGCGGTTCGCGCAGGAGCTCGCGGCACAAGTCCCGGCCGAAACGATTATCTTCGACGAGGCGCTGACCAATTCGTCGCCGCTCACGCGCTACTTACCTCCCAAACGCACCGGTCAATACTTCCTGACCCGCGGCGGCTCCCTGGGCGTGGGGATACCCGGCGCGATCGGTGCGAAGCTGGCCCATCCCGACAAACCGGCCTTCGGCTTTACCGGTGACGGCGGGGCCATGTACACGATCCAGGCGCTCTGGAGCGCTGCCCGACACGCGGTCGACGCCAAGTTCGTCGTCTGCAACAACCGCTCGTACCGGCTGCTCCAGTTAAACATCGACCAGTACTGGAAGGAACGGCAGATTCCGAAGCACAGCTACCCGACGAGCTTCGATCTGTCGTTCCCAACGCTGCATTTTGCCGACATGGCCCGATCGATGGGGGTGCCAGCCATCCGCGTCGAGGAGCCGGAAAAGATTAGCCCGGCTATCCGCCAAGCCCTGGCAACCCCGGGACCATTTCTCATCGACCTGGTTCTCGAAGGTGACGTCCACCCAGAGTTGATTGGCGTGAAGTGTGGCCAGTGACCGGCTCGGCGATGACCGACTACTACCAAGAGAGGAGGCAAGCGATGAGTAGCGGACTAACGATGGAGCAGATCAAGACCTTTGTTGCCGCCTGGTATCTGGCGCTCGATCAACACGTGCCAATCGAGCAAGCGTACACGTTTCTGGCGGATGAGGGACTGAACATTCAGTTTCCGGACGGGGATATTCGCGACTTCGACAGTTTCAAGAAGTGGTACGACCGGGTGACCAACCTGTTCTTCGACGAAAACCACAACGTTCAGAGCGTTGAGGGAACGATCGAGGGCGACCGGGCAAACCTGCGCGTTGTTGTCGGCTGGCAGGCGAGTTGGTTTGAGCCTCCGGCAGCCAAGAGCAAACGCACGTCCATGGACGCGTCGCAGAACTGGACTGTCCGAAAGTCGTCGAAAAATGTCCACGGGCTCGAAATCGTGACCTACGACGCGACTGCCGAGCCGTTTAAGTACGCGCCGGGCTTCGCGCGACTGTGAGTAGCAGCGGAATCTAACACGCGGGAGCATGACGCATGTCCGTTGAGCAAAACAAAGCAATCGCCAAGCTTTACTTCGACCAGATCCTGAACGAAGGCAAGCTTGCCGCGGTAGACCAGTACTTTACCGAAGATTTTCAATTCCACATCACAACGCTTCCCCTGCCGGTCAAGGGACGTGACGGAGAAAAGGGGTTCGTCACGACTCTTAGGACCGCCTTCCCGGACCTCCGTTTCTCGGTTGACCACGTGGTCGCCGAGGGAGACAAGGTGCTGGCGCGGTGGAAACTCACCGGTACCCACACCGGCGAGTTTCTCGGCATCCCGGCGAGTGGGAATGAAGTCGCCGATGTCGGCAATGACATTTTTCACTTTCGCGATGGCAAGATCAAAGAAATCTGGGTCAACGAGGACAGCCTCGGGCTCATGCGGGCCATGGGCGTTCTCCCCACTCCACCCGGCGCGGTACCCGGCGAGCTGCCCCGGCCGCGGATCACGCCAGGACGGGACGCGACGCCCGAAGCGAACAAAGCCGTGGTGTACCGGTATTTCCACGAAATTATGAACGAGGCCAACTCCGCGACGATTGACGAAATCATTTCACCCAACTTTCTCTTCACCATCCCCACCCATGGGCCGGCTAAAGGCCCGGCGGGAGAGAAGGAAGAGGTGCGGTTCCTCCACACCGCTTTTCCAGACGTTCACTTTTCCATTGAGGACGCGTTCGCCGATGACCAGCGGGTGGCCGTGCGCTGGGTGGCCCGCGGGACGCATCTCGGCGATTTTATGGGCATACCGCCGAGCGGAAAGCGCTTCTGGATTGACGGAATGGGGAGTTATCGCGTGCTCGACGGACAACTCGTCGAGAACATGGTCAACGAGGACAGCCTCAATCTGTTGATCCAAATTGGCGCGATTCAGATGCCGTCCGGCGTGTGAGGTTGCTCGTGGAAATCGGAGAGAATCGCCGCGTGGTCGAACGCTACTTCGACGAACTCTGGAATCGAGGAAATCTGGCGGTCGCGGACGAGATTATCGCGGCCGACTTTAGCGCCCCGATGCCTCCGCCAAACCACCCACTGCATGGCCCGGGCGACGTCAAGGAATTCGTGGCCGCGGATCGCTTGGGATACCCCGACCTGGGCTTTTCGATCGACGAGACGGTTGCCGAAGCCGACAAAGTTGTTGCGCGCTGGACGATGCGCGGAACCCACCTGGGAACCTGGAAGGTCTTTGCGCCGACCGGTCGATCGATCGCATTCTCCGGCATCACCATTTTTACCGTCAAAGGCGGTCGGATCCACAGCTTCCAGGTCGTCTCGGACGCGCTCGGCGTGCTGCAGCAACTCGGCGTCGTTACGGTGCGACCGACAACCTGACGAGGCACATTCGATAATTTTTGAGGGAGAGTGACGCATGTCCATAGCTGAAAACAAGGAACTCGTTCACCAGTTCTTTACGAGGGCGTGGGGCGGCGATCTCGCGGCAGTCGACGAGCTTATCGCCACGGATTCGATCGACCACTCGACGGTCGGCGGAAAGTCGAAAACGGAGCAGGGACCGGCTAGCTTCAAGCAGATCATTTCGATGTTCCGCGCGGGTATGCCCGACCTGAAGATGACCATTCTTGACGAAATCGCGGAAAGTGACCGCGTCGTGCATCGTTGGCAGATCAGCGGGACGAACACCGCTTCGCTGATGGGCATTCCGCCAACCGGCAATCAGATCACGTTTACCGGAACAACCGTCGCGCGCGTCGCGGACGGCAAGATCGCCGAGCGTTGGGCGAACCTCGACGAGCTTGGTCTGTTGCAGCAACTCGGCGTCCTACCTCCGCCTCCCGGCCGAGAGTAACGCGACGGCGACGGAAGGCGAACGAACTGTTCGCCTTCCGTCGCCAAACCAATGTAGGGAACGTGTGATGTTAGACAACACGACTTTCGACTACGTCATCGTTGGGGCGGGAGCGTCGGGATGCGTTCTTGCGAACCGACTCAGCGCCAGTACCGCGACTCGAGTTCTGTTACTGGAGGCCGGCGGACCGGACGCGATCTCAACCTTTGCGGACCCTGGTGGCTTCGTCGAACTCTGGGGTTCGGATGCGGACTGGTTGATCAATACTGAGCCGCAATCCGGGCTCGGCGGCCGGCAAATCCTGATCAATCAGGGGAAAGTCGTCGGCGGCAGCACGTCGCTCAACGCCATGATGTGGGTCCGGGGCAATCGTCGCAATTACGACGAATGGGCCGCTCGAGGAAATCCCGGCTGGAGCTACGAGGAGGTTCTGCCGTACTTCAAGAAGATCGAGGACTATGAAGGCGGAGCGTCGGAGTTTCACGGCGCCGGCGGGCCGATCAGCGTCCGCGACTGTCCCGACCGGCTCGCTCGCTCGGAAGAGTTCATGGCTGGCGCAACTGAACTAGGATACGATGGGCCGTTTTGGGACACCAACGGCGCGCGCCAGGAAAATGGCGCTGGCCTTCTTCAGTTTTCGATCACGAGAGACGGTCGACGAGCGAGCGCGAGTCAGGGGTATCTCGATCCGATTCGGAGCCGGCCCAATCTCGTCGTGACGTTGAATGCCGAGGTGACTCGGGTGCTGTTTCAGGGTACGCGGGTCACCGGGATCGAGTTCGTTCAGCAGGGCCAAACTCGCCGGGTGCGGGTGGCGAGAGAAGCGATCTTGAGCGCCGGGGCGTTTCAGTCGCCCAAGCTCCTGATGCTCTCCGGCATCGGTCCGGCCGACTATTTGCGCTCACTCGCGATTGAGCCAGTCGTGGATCTCCCCGGGGTCGGGGCCAATCTGCAGGATCACTTGCAGCTTCCGGTCGTGTACCGTTCCAAGATCGAGCGCCCGATGACGACCGCACTCACCGGGAACGTCCTGTTCGTTCGCACGCGCGAGGAGCGGAAATCCGCGTCACCCGACTTGCAGCTCAACTTTAGCCCGAGTCTTCCGGCTCCTCTTTCAAAGATGTTGAACTTTGGTGGACCGGTCGTCATCTTCCTACCAATCCTGGTCCAGCCGGACAGTACCGGCACGGTAAAGCTTCGATCGGCTAACCCGCTGGATCCACCGCTGGTCAATCCCAACTACCTCCAGCAGGCCGCGGACGCGCGGGTCCTCACTCGCGCGGTGAGCCTGATCCGCCAACTCGCTCAAACCTCGGCGTTCCGCGACCTGAATGGCGGGGAGATATTCCCAGGTGAGGGCGCCGAACTCGAGTCATTCGCGCGAGCGCAATGCTCGACACTTTGGCATCCGGCCGGAACCTGTCAGATGGGGGAGGGGCACGACGCGGTGGTCGATCCCGAGTTACGCGTGCGCGGGGTCGATGGGCTGCGAGTCGCGGACGCGTCGGTGATGCCCAGGATTCCCAGCGGTAATACCCAGGCTGGCTGCTTTATGATCGGCGAAAAGCTCGCGGATATGATCTTGGCCAGCCAATAGAATCGGAAACGACGAGGAGAAGGTCATGGATGGTGTGCCGAACACACTTCTCGGTCAGATGTATCGAGAGCATATTCAGCTGATTAAGGAAAAGAACATCGAGGCTTTGCTCGATCAGTACGCCGACGATGCCCTCCTGATTAGCAGCTTCCTGAAGGAGCCCCGGATCTATCAGGGGCGCGACCAACTGCGCGAGCACATGCAGGGAATTCTGGGCATCGAGGGACTGGAAACGGATATCGCGTTCTGGGCCGAGACGGAGGATCCGCAAACGCTGATGATCACCGAAAAGATCACGATGCGAGCGGGTGGACAGGAATCACACATGCGGTTTGCCGATAGCTGGGTTCTCCGCGACGGCAAAATCGCGGTTCACTTCGCCGGCATGGTTCAGCATCCGGACGGTTCGCTGGCCTGATCGCCAACGCGTCACCTGCAAACGCGAGCGGCCGAGCATCACCAATGACCCGGACGGAAAATCTATTGGATGGCTGGAGGTCAGCGTATGTCGTTGGCTAAGAAGAAGATTGGGATTTTGATCGAGAGCGACTTCTACGAAAATGAGATCTTCTACTATCTTCACCGCTTTCCGGAGGAAGAAGCCGAGTTGCATTTCCTCACTCGCCTGTGGGGACAGCCCGCCTTGACATTCCGGGGACACGAATTCCAGGCACCGTTCGAATGTCGCGAGTCGTTCGAAAACCTGGACGATGCCGAGTTGCGGAGCTACTCGGCGATTATCGTTCCGGCCGGGATAGTGTCCGATCGGTTACGCTACACGGAAGATGTCCACAAGTTGCCGCCGGCGACGGAGTTCCTCAAACGCGCGTTCGCGGAGAAGGACGTGGTCAAGGGCATCATCTGCCACGGGATGTGGCTCGTGTCCCCGGCCCCGGAGCTGGTCCGGGGCCGCCGAGTGGTCTGCCACAATAATCTGCTGGGCGACGTGCGCAACATGGGAGCAATTTACACCGACGAGGACGTCGTCGTCGACGGGGACCTCGTGACCGCGCGGACCGGAGGGCACTGCCATTTGTTCGCGCGGCGCATTATCGAGCTCGTGGCGGCGCGGTCGTCGGAAGCGCAACCGACGGTTGGAGGGTCACGATGATCGCGACCGCGTTCCATCACCTTGGGGTTTCCTGCAAGGATCCGATCGCCACCGAGCAGTGGTACAGCCGATATTTCGGATTTACCCGCGCGCGCGTCGTTCCACTGGGCGGCGACGACCAGATCGTCTTCATTAAACGAGGCGACCTGTACCTGGAACTCTTCAAGGCAACCCAGGACACGACCAGCGGCGCGCCCGGCGGCACCGGGCCAGATTTCCCATCCTGGCGTCACCTGGCCTTCAAGGTCGACAGCGTCGACAGGAAGCTCGCTGACCTCGGTCCCGCCGCGAAGGTTACCGCGGGTCCGGCTGACTTTGGAGCGATCCTACCCGGATGGCGCACCGCCTGGGTCGCTGATCCGGACGGCAACATCGTGGAGATCTCCGAGGGCTTCGTCGATCAGGAGAATCCACCGCCACTACTCGCTTAGCATCGCCTCTGGTCCGCGGAGTCTCAACTCCCCTCGGCGTGCTGGCCACCCCGGAGCAGCCACAAGCCCTCCGGGAATGCCCTCTTGATCTCCCCCTTCCTTTCGAGGAAGATCATTCAGTACCGGTGCCCCGGCGGCGACAACTGTTCCCTCCTGACGCGGAACGCCGCGCCTCAGTTGGATCACCTGAGGGAAGACTTCGTGAAGGATGACAGCGCAACCGACATCGATGTGCTCGCCGAGGGCGAGGTCTACACCGTCGAGCCAGGCATCTATCAGGATGGCTGGGGTGGGATCCGCGTCGAGGACGTGGTCGCCGTCGGGGCAAACGGTGGCGAAAACCTTTCACGGTACGACCGGGGAAGGATCTCACGGTCATCGCGATGTCGCGACAGGTTCTCCGGGCTCTCGAGGCAGCCGAGCAGGTTGCTCGTCACAATGGTTTCGACGTCGAGGATGCCTTCGATTTCTTGGATGCGCCGGTCGTCCAGGTCGCGGCTCACAACACGCCGATTCCGTTCAGTCCGTCGCTGGAGGAATTCGTGATACCTCAGGTGCCCGATATTGTCGCGGGCATTCGCGCGGCATTAGCCTAATTTCTGGCGCGACATAGAACGCGCCCCACGATTCGCTCGTGTGCCACCAATGGCCTGCTTGATAAGGCCAGACGCCGAGAGTGCCGCAACACGTGTCTGGCCTTCGATAGACTCTTCGTGTTCGTCACGACACGGCGGCCCGTCGATCTAGCAAGCCGGAAGTGCTAAGGTTTCCGCACGGCAAGGGAAACTTTCGCTCCCCGCGCCACCGACCGCCCCGGCGGCGGAGATTGACTCAGCACGTCCCCCGGCGGGATGGACCGGAAATACCGATGGTCGGCGACGTCGTTGATCGTTTGGTAGTTCACGGCGGTATTCACGAAGCCATCCTCAACGATCAAACGCTGAGCGGTAGCCTCGGGTAAACCAATCAAATTGGGCACGAGTGACTCGGCTGGGTTCTTCGCGATCGCGTTCGGGTTAGGCAACGCTCGCCGCGTAACCACCGGATCTGGCGTCGGTTGCGAGGGGACATAGGGCCATTGCCCAAACTTGACGACGCCCACGATGCTCGTCGGCGCTTGACTATCCTCCGGCACCGAGACGCTCAGGTCCGCGGCATCCGCGCCAAGCTCCAGGACCAGCCCACCCGCGTCGGTTGGCGGAGCGCTTGAGACGACCAGGCTCTTCAGGCCGAGATCGCCTTGGAGTTGCTTGATGAGAAGGGTGGCTTTACCCGCGCTCTGATCTACGAGTTGGGAATGATCACGGCGGGGACCGGATATCGGGTCACCAACTTGATACCCTAGTTTGATCAAGGAGTCGCTCACCCGTCCGGCGACGCCCGGCACGCCGGTGTCGTTCTCAACGACGATTGTCGTCGAAGCCATCGCCACGCCGACCGGAGGATCCTGCCAAAGCCGACGGACGAAGGCGCGAATCGGTGCCCAGGAGTGCCCCGGAGCGTTGGGTATGGTGATATAAGTCCCATCGGGACCGGTCCCGTCTTCGAGGTAGTTGCTCGTGGTTAAGGCGGTCTGGTAGATCTTCACGTCTTTCCAACCGAGAATAAGCTGGCCGAGCTGGGCCACGTCGGGAACGCTGTAATTCGTGTCCACGTGCTTGGCGGCGATCGCCAGGAGTTGCGGGATGTGGATCAGCCCCCCCGGTTCGAACAGCCGTGTCTTGAAAGCTTCCATGATCAACCGCTGGCGACGGGATCGCGCGAAGTCGGTGCCTTCGTTGGGGTTGTCGATGGTTTCGCGCGCCCGAGCGTACTCAATCGCCCGTTCGCCATCCATATGCTGCAGGCCTGGCTGGAATCGGACGATCATCCAACTGGCATCAATCGAGGGATCATCATTCTTTGGATAACGTGCCGCGAACCCATCTGGTACGTCGACGTCAATCCCGCCGACCGTGTTGATCATATCCCGAAAGCCCTGGAAGTCCAGACCAAGGTAGTACGTGATGGGCACCCCGAGGAGACGTGACGCGGTATCCATCGCGAAGTTGCCCGGCCCTTGTGAACCGGTGTAGCGAGCAAGCCGATCGGGATAGAGGGTCGGATCCTGGGCAAAGGCGTAGGCCGTATTGACTTTGTTATAGACGGCGGTTCGGCCGTCGAAGAGGAGCGGCACCCAGGAATCGCGAGGCAGCGAGAGCAAGGTCAAGGTCTTGTGCGGGGGATCGACGATGACCACCATCATCGAATCGGTCAGGTAAGCACCATCGTGCCCGCTACCACCATAGCCTAACAGCAAGAACGCGAAGCGTTGGTCGCCAGTCGGCAAAGTGGGGACCGGAGCCGGGGTCGGCGGCAGCGGGGACGCCGCCGCCACGACCGAGTTCGTATCCGCGCCGATTTGTGTTTTGGCATCAGGCGAGGATCCAAGGTGATTCGGCTCCCCGGGAAGCGATCGATTCGTATCCGACGGAAGGACGTTGTTCTCGGTAGGAGGGGCAAAGAACGCCTGAATCGTTTGATGCACCGGAGTCAGGAAGTAGAAGGGAATCAGCCCGAGGGCGTAGACCAGGAGGCCGAGAAATGCCGAGCGGATGATGGGATCGTGGCGGATCCCACCGCGACGGCGGACGTACTTTCTTGGACGCGAACGGAACATGTGCGGGTCCTCTCCGGTAAGAAATCCGGGGATCACCTGAGCGTAGGCTCTGCCGTACAGTCAGAATCGCCGACTTCTGGCCCCTCGCGTCGCTCGCCGCCTGTTCGTTCCACCTACGAACCCGGTGGAAGATGACGCGCGGCATCCGGCAGGTCTTTTCCCGCACCGTTCTTCACCAAACGGGCAACTTTGGACAGGTCAAAATCCTCAATCCAGAGAGGGTATGCTTCATTGCCCCTCAGACGCGGCAGCCAGGAGGCGTTTAGTGGTGTGTCCCGAGAACTGGACAACGACTTGACTTTACCACGGTCACCGGGAAGAAGACGCTCAAATAATTCTCAACAATCGTTTCCTTGTGCGTAAGAAAGATTGATCCGGGAGAGATGTCTCACAGGAGTGACCGGCGGCCTTGCGATCGACTTTTGAGAACTCTTTGAGATGTTCAGTCATACAATGATGATAGGCTTTGGGAAACGCGACGCGGAGGAGCGGGTGAGGAGCGCGGAGAAGCACGGTCCCTCTCTTCCACTCTCCAACGAAGAACAACCCGAGATTGTGAACGGTCGGAGCAGCCGCGCATCGCGGGGCGCCCCCCATTTTCATTGGAACGGGATATCGTTCCCCTTGGCCTGGCTCGCGCGTGCCACGTCACGTCTCGGACGGCTCGCCGGCACGAACTCACTCCCGATCCAGTTGGGCGTGATCGTTGGCAGTGTCCTTGGCATGACGCTTGTCATCACCCGCGTCAACGCCCTGACGCCAATCGATAACAGTGCGAGTCTGTATTTGGTTGTCGTTCTGGCAATTGCCGCGATTTATGGCGCTCCGCAAGCGGTTATGGCGTCCCTGGTTTCCGTCATCTCCTACAATTCCTTGGCGGTCGCGCCCGCGGGTAACCTCATTGCTCTGGATCCGGATCAGTGGTTGACGCTGCTGCTACTCCTTCTCGTTGGGCTCGTCACCAGTCATCTAGCCGGCGAGTTGCGTCGTCGTGCCGACGAGGCCGTCCGTCGCCAGCACCAAGCGATCGCGCACGCCCGCCTGACGGTGATCGTCGCGCAGTCAAACGACCCTCCGACGATCCTCGAAGAGTTCGTGCGGGCATTCGCGGATGATCTGAGCATCACCGGCCTTGCTCTCCTCACGACCGACGCGGAGCAGGGCTTCAAGCTGTGCGCCTCGGTTGGGACGATTGACCTTTCCGACGCTCGTCAGGACTGTTTTCTCAGCCCAGCCAGCCTGGGTTCACCGCGTGCGGCCTCGTCGTCCAACTACCGCTCTTTCCCACTGGCGACGCACGACGGGCCCGGCGCGCTCCTGATTGCGCGGGACGGCAGCACGGTGCCCCCCTTGCGTCCGGATCAGGTGCAATTTCTGGAAGCGGCGGCCGGCCAATTCGGTCTCGCCTGGGACCGCATCCGTCTGCAAGCCCGCACGACGGAAGTCGCGGCTCTCCGCCAAACCGATCGCTTGAAAGACTCCTTTTTCAACGCGATCTCCCATGATTTTCGGACCCCACTTGCCATGATCAAGGTTTCGGCGCAAAGTCTCGCTCAGACGCATGCGGCCTGGAGTAACGAGGAGCATGACAGCTTCATCCGCACCATCGAAAACAACGTCGACCGTTTGAACACCTTCATCCAAAACTTACTCGACCTTTCTGAAATCGAAGCTGGGGTCATCCACCCGACCGGCGAGTACTGCTCGGTTCCGGGACTCGTTGACGACGTCCTCATCCGCCTGGAGCCTCTTTTCAGCGAGCACCCGGTGACAGTTGAGGTGAGGGAAAGTCTCCCCGCGGTCTTCGTCGATCCGATGATGATCGACCGGGCGCTCAGCAATCTCATCGAGAACGCGGTCTACCATACGCCGAGCGGAACCAAGCTGACGATTCGTCTCGAGCGGCACGATCCTTTTATCGTTGTGACCGTGGCGGATACCGGCCCTGGCCTTCCGCCGGAGGTACTCCCCTACATCTTCGATCGGTTCTACCGGGTGCGAACGGATCGCTTTGCCCGGCGGGGATTCGGCCTCGGACTGGCGGTCGCCAAAGGGATGGTCGAGGCGCACGGGGGGCGGATCTGGGTTGATGGCGCGGGAAGGTCGGGGACGTTCATCTCGTTCTCCCTTCCGATCTGCCCTGGTGAACAAACGCAAAACGTTGTCGACAGCCTGGGGGCCAGACACCGGAACGGCGAGGAGACCCCATGAATGCCCAGCCACGCGTCCTCATCGTCGAAGATGAGACGGAACTTGCCCGGATGGTACGGTTGAATCTGCAGCGCCAAGGATATGTCGTGGACCAGGTCACAACCGGCGAATCAGCGCTGTCGACACTAACCACCTGGCATCCTGACGTGATGGTGCTCGACCTTGGCCTACCCGATATCGATGGCCTCGAGGTCATCGGCAAGGTGCGTGCTCAGGGGGCAACCACCCGCATTATCGTTCTCTCCGCGCGCGGACAGCATCATGACAAGATTGACGCGTTAGACGCCGGAGCGGACGACTACCTCACAAAGCCGTTCAATATGGGCGAGTTGCTTGCCCGATTGCGGGTCGCTTTCCGCCACCTTGGCCCGCTCTTGAACGCAGGCGTCGGCGTATTTGGTGCCCTCACCGTTGACTTCAGCTCCTGCGAGGTCCGCGTTGCCGGTCAAGTGACGAAATTGACGCGGACCGAATGGGCTCTCCTCCGAACCCTCGTCGCGGCCGGCAATCGAGTGCTGTCGCGCGAGCAGCTTCTCCGGTCCGTTTGGGGCCCGCTGTGCCTCGACGAAGAGCACTATCTGCACGTCTACATCGCCTCCCTCCGCAAGAAGATCGAGCCGGATCCGCGAACTCCCCGCTACATCATCACGGTGCCGGGTATTGGCTACCGCTTTTCCGGCGACCCATCCCACGAAGGTCGATGAATGACGATGAACCGCGTTCGTGACGCATTTGGGACAGCTTTCCAGAGGTTGGATCGTTTCCAACAACTACCGGTCGCGTCGCCCTGGTTATTTGCTGCCCTCACGACTGTCCCCGTGCTTGTCGCCTACCTTGTCGTGACGGTCATCGCGGTTCCCTTACCTGATCTCGTCGCCGTAAGTCTTGCGATGCAGCCTCGACTAGGGGTAGGAACGGATCGGGTCGTTCTTACTTTGTCCGTCCGAAACAGCGGTGGGAGTGCCGTTCCCGAGTCGGTCGCCCGGTACTATCTCCAGCCTCATCCCTCAATCGGAGAAGATGGCCCATTCCTCGGCCAACAACCTCTTGGAGCATTGTCGCCAGGGCAGGTTGCAACAGTGTCGACAACGGTCGTCGTGCCCCGATCCGTTGTCGCCGGATCGTACACAGTGCTCGCGTGTGTTGCGCCCACGATTCCCACCGCGGAACGAAACGTCCGCAATAACTGTCAGCGGTCCGCGCCGTTTGAGATCGCGTCAAACGAGGCGCGCTGAGGCGAGGCACCGAGGACGCGATCGCCGCGTTGCAGGACAACGTGGCTTCCGCTGGTCACTATCCTCGGCCGGCCAATCCAGGTTCGTGGTCCAGCGTCGTCGCACACCGTGGCAATTGCTCGGTAGGCAGGTACTCGGAAGTTCGGAAAGGGATACAACTCATGTTCGGTCTCCGTCAGGGTCGGGGAATTCGTCCAGTGGCCCTTGGTCTCTTCGTCGGTGCCGTTGCTCTGATCGCCTTGTATTTCTTTGCCCCGGTTCGCCCAACGCAAGTGAACCGGTTTGGACCTTCTGCGCGGGGAGCGGACAAGAGTATCTTCGTCGCGACACCGGTGAATGGTCAGCAGAACACCAGGCAAACGGCGACGACGCCGGAGGCCGATACCAGTTCGGTCGTCGACACGACTCCGTCGGCAAAGCAAACCCCGATCGGGGTGCCAACCGCCACGGTGGGTAATTCCCAGGCCGCGTTCCTGCTCTTGGGCTACGAGGGGAGCGAAAGCGCCTACAGCGGTGAATACAATACCGATTCGATTATGGTCGCGGTGGTCGACCCGGCGCATCGGACGGTCACCCTGCTCTCGCTACCCCGCGATAGCTGGGTGCCGCTTTACTTCAACGGCAAGACTGCCGTCTACAATAAGGTCAACACCGCCTATGGCTTTGCCACGGATCCCAGCCTCTATCCGGATCGTCTTTCCCGCTACACCGGCCAGCAAGGACCGGGGAACTTCGCGATGGACACCATCTCGCGACTGGTGGGTATCCCGATAACCTATTACGCGGCGGTGGACTTCCAGGGGTTTCGGGACATGGTCGACGCGGTCGGCGGCATCGATGTGAATGTGCCGGATGGCTTTTCAACTCTCTATCCCAAGAACGACAATCCGTCGATCGACGCCAGTTGGATCACCTTGCGCTTTACCCCCGGCCTCCAGCACATGGACGGCGAGCGGGCGCTCGAATACGCGCGCTCGCGCGAGGTGATCGACAATCCGAATGAAAGTGGCGACTTCGCCCGTTCGCGCCGGCAGCGCCTGATTATGGAGGCGTTCAAGAACCGCGTGGTACAGCCCCAAGGATTGCTTCACCTCCCGCAACTCATCTCCATAGCCAGCCAGCATCTGGACACCAATTACGCAGTTCCGGACGTCGCGCAGCTCAGCCAGCTTATTCTTGGTTGGAAAGACGTGAAGATCTATCAGACCGCGCTGACGACCGGTAATTACCTCGAAGAAGGGACCGGTCCGAACGGGACCTACATCGTCGTACCCAGTTCTCCGGATCATTCCTGGGCCCAGATTCGCGCCTTTACCCACCGGCTCTGGAAAGATCCCGCCCTGGGCACCCAGATGGCCGCGACAACGATAGTCGTTCAAAACGATAGCGGCGAGCCCGGCCTTGCCGGGCAGGTGGGCGATGCGCTCATCAAGCTCGGCTACGTCGTCGGAGACCCGACGACCGGACCTCTGCGCAAGACGTCGCAACTCGTCGACGGCACTGACGGAACAACCTCGCCCCTCGTGGGCCAACTCGAGCACGATCTCGGCTTGCCCGACCTTTCGCTCACCGACCCGTCCAATGCGGCAGCGAATACTCTCGTCCTGGAGCTGGGCGAAGACGCGACCCAGTTGCGCATCACGGTCCTCCCCGACCCGAGCGCGCCATCCAGCACGGTTGGCGTGGTGAAGTTCGGGGTATGGCCCTACACCCCACCCTCGCCAGCACCAAACGAAGCCCCGGTGCAATCTCGCAGCCGCGCGGTTGCCTCGCCAACGCCCATCGAGACAACGCCGACGCCAAGGCCAGCGGAAACGCCCACGCCGCAACCGGCGAATAGCAACATTGTCGTCGTACCACAACTGGTGGGATTGCCCGAGGGCGTGGCGCAACAGGAGATCACCAACGCTGGGCTGGCGACGACCTATGTGAACGAACAAACGATCAATCAGGTCGTCGATCGCGCGCTTTTCCAGTCGATCCAACCGGGCCACGTCTTGAGCCAATCGCCTCTACCCGACTCTCGGGTGCCGCGCGGCACCACGGTGTATTTGGCGGTGCGCAAATCCTAAGCGACGCACCAGTTCACGCCGGAGTAGCGTCGCCCCAAGCGAGATTGGAGCGTGATCAGACGTGATGACTAACCTGTTCGACAGGTTGCTCTAGCACCAGGCAAAGGGCGGGAGACGAGGGGTCGTTACACAAACGAAGGCAATCGATTGTTTACACCTGCTTTCAGGTCAGTGGCGGATTCCTCCTATGCGCTGGCGATGTACATCGCCAAGTGGCATCGAAATTGTGGGATACATGCGTTTTAGTATGATCTGGACAGCTTTTCCACTTCTTGGGTCCCCGTAGTCTCAAGAGACATCTGATGTTAGGATATTGAGGCGTGTGATGAGGGTTTTGGCATGAGCACAGTGAAGTTCTCTTAGGACAGAAATGGTGCCATACAGGCTGTAACAGACTACAGGACAGAGCAGGAGCTCGCCTGGTTCTTTGAAGAAGACGTCCAGGCCAGTACATGGGCATGGTATCTTTTCAATAGACAGGGGCAGTTTATGACGCGTTCCAGGACATTGCCAAATTGAGGTCTTGGGCGCGCGCTTGAATGATCTGGTCCAGACGCGGGATCTGGTTGATCGCGCCGATCCGATCCTGGATGTAGGCGAAGAAGCTCAGCCCCAGTTTCCGCGTCGTCGCCGCCAGCGTTCCGAAGGTATCCCACGCTTTCGCTCCCGCCGCGTTGCGCGGTCCG
>Ga0209012_1000061_pt1 | contig 165774 bp, 135 predicted proteins | sample RS3BMetagenome_FD_184735 | JGI IMG/M metagenome (GOLD analysis project Ga0209012, IMG submission 184735) | Ferric oxide microbial mat and aquatic microbial communities from Rainbow Spring, Yellowstone National Park, USA - RS3B (SPAdes) (version 3) ... | reverse complement strand
GCGGTCAGCACATCCTTCTGCTGGTCAACAAGGCTGATCGAACCTATGCAGTGAATATTCCCTCGGCCAGGCACGCCCTGGCTTATTATGTGGATGAGAAAACGGGTTCCCAACAACCGCGAACACGCCCGGTTCATGGAGGGCAGATTGCCCTTCATCCATGGGAAGTGGCAGTTGTCGTAATTAAATAGCCACGGTGGCTCCAATCAAGCCCACTCCTCAGGAGCCAGCGGCGGGTTCATAACGCCCCAATCATTTTCCCTGCGGCTTGGCCGTCGCGGCGGAATTACCAAAAAAGGCTTTGCGCCTCAACGAACGATCGTCACCGTGATCGCGGTGACGACAGGATTGAGTTTACAGCCGAATTTGGGCGTGGGTGGCCTGGCCAATCCGCCAGACGCGTGCTACCCGCAGTTGGATCTCCACGAATCTCGCAGGCCGCCAAAGGCTGGATCGGCAGTAGATATTTATTATACGATAAATATAAGCCGGCACCACAAAACCGTCCGATACGTTGGAGATGATGGGGTAGGGTAACAACATGTTTCAGCGGAATGGCGATGTTCCTACCGGTAAAAAACCAGCCGTGGGCTGGGAGCTACCTGATGCGTGTAACGTGGGGTGAGCTGGCCCATCGGTTTCCACACCACTGAACCGTCTTTGTAACCGATATTGGCTCCATCCGGCGTTCCGCTGCTGCCGAAATGGTTGCTGTAAACGCCGCCTTCCCAGTTGGTATTTACATTGAATGAACTATTTTCAGATGTGGCAAGATCAGTGAAGAGGATCGTCCCCGGACTACCAGTGGGCGTCTTCGCAAAAAGGCCATCGGCAGGACTGGCTTAGTTAAAGTCAGCATCCATCCCGTGGGTTAAAGGACTTCTCCACCCACCATATTGGGAGACGTGGTCGTATTCCGGGCTGAACAACCCACCCACATAGGTCACGCCGTATACCACACCGTTGAGCCGTTGGTACCAATAGGCATAGCTGGAATACACATAGAACCAGTCGCTAAGCGCTTCCATCCGTAGTGGCCATTGATTTGAGTCAACGTTGAAAACGGATGGAGTGCTTTGGTACATCTTTGTGAGGTACGCCACTGTATTCGGCAGATAACTCGGGTATGGACTGCCAGTAATGCCCTTAACCGCATTGGCGCGGCTGGCTGAGTTCCTGGCTGACGTCACCGATATAACTGCTGCATCGGCAGCGCCGGCAAAAGATATTGTCTCGCCAAACCAGCGCCGATCTCCTGATCCACTGGTGAAGTCGGCGCTTGAAATAATCTGGAACCACAGCCACCGCGGCCTGTCAGTGGTCATGATCGCCCGACAGTTGAACGTGACCCGCAGGACTCTGGAGCGCCATTTTAAGGTGGCTCATGATTGCAGCGTGCTGGAGGAGGTCTTGCGATGTCGGTTGAGCCGCGCCAAGCAGATGCTCTTCAGCACTCACCTGCCGATTAAGCGAATTGCATATGCCAGCGGATTTTCATCACCCACCCATATGGCGATTGCATTCCGGCGCTTATTAAAAATGTCGCCGCGCAAATTTCGCGAAGCTAAATTCAAAGGTGGCTGATCGATTTCCCGTGGCCTCTATCATGTGAGGCCGAGCAGCTAACGGCACGCTTCAGCAACTATAGATGCTCTTGGTGCCGCGCATTATTCGGCACCAAACCGAGTTTGATTACTACCCATCAGTTTTCAACTATGCCCAATGGCGCCGCGAGAAGCACATAGTCGCTTTTCAAAACGGTCAACATTTGGTACATCTGCATCCCCTGCGTGGGAACGCCACTTGGTAACGTGATCTGCGGACGATGATTCGCATAAGTCGGCTTCTAGGCCATCTGCGGGCCGCTCGTCGATACGCCGCCGAAGCCAGGAAGGTTCGTGCGGCTTTTAACCGGGTATTTTTCCACCCCGCAAACGCCGAATACGATCGTGGCAGCCAGTGTGCCAACGGCATGGCACTTGTAACCCGCCTGGCACCACAGAAATACCGCGCTGCCGTGTTGAAGAACCTGATACGCAACATCCGCCAACATCACTATCACACGACTGCCGGTGATATTGGCTTCCATTATGTTGTTCAGGCACTCACACTTTCCGGTAATTCCAACGTGTTATCGAAAATGTTCAATAAGACTTCGCCACCCAGTTACGGCTATCAAATAATGCACGGGGCGACGTCCTTGACCGAGGCATGGGACTGCAATCCCGGTGATTCACAAGATCATTTCATGCTGGGGCATGGTGAGGAATGGTTTTACAACGGACTCGCCGGCCTGCGGATCGACTTTGCCAAGCATTTAGGTAGCCGGATTGAGTTTCGGCCGGCCTTTGTTCCGAGGCGTCCGTTGATACGGTGGTTGGCAAGGTGGCCATTAAATGGCAACATTCGCGGCACCATATTGTCATGAGCATAACCGTACCGCCCAACGTACGTGCGCGGGTATTTGTCCCCACATCTTCTCCATCAGGCGTACATGCTAATCATAAGCCGCTGAAAGCCACCGGTATTTTAATAATTGGAATTAAGAAGGGGCGGACCGTATTGGAAGTAGCTTCAGGTCATTATCGGATAACGGCGCAATGAGGTATGTAGCTTTTAGTAGGTGGAGTGACGCCAAACTACATCCACGCGGTGGCAGCGCTGAGCAGCCTACAGGGGCGTAACCATTTCGGTCGGTATTTCGATGGATGCCCTCTGTTCGATAAGGCAGCCTGATTGACAGACGCCTCATCCGATTAAATCAGCATCGCATAAACACGCCATGACGTATGAGAATGCGGGTGAGGAAAAGCCCCGTGACGGCAATTGTCTGCGGAATTCCGCCCCGCTTACCGGTAAAAATCTGTGGGGACTTCGTAGATTGAGTAGTTATAACCCGGCGAAAGCTGCCCGAGCGGCTTCCATGCCACCGATCCGTCGTTGTATCCAATGTTGGCTCCATCCGGCATGCCGTTACTTCCGACATGGTTGCTGTAGACGCCGCTTCCCCAAACCAGATTGACGTTAAATGAGCCATTCTGAGATGTGACAACGTCGCTGAAAAGAATCGTACCCGTGGGTCCAGACGGGGATTGGGTGAACAGGCCACCGGCAGCATCCTGGTAATTATGGCGCGAAAACTGAAGCGTGACTGGATTGATCCAACGGCCATATTGAGACACCGTGTCATCCAAGGGGTTAAAGGGATTTTGGTAGTCCCAACTGGAGACCACGCCGTTAGGTCGCTGGTACCAGTAGGCGTAGCTGGAATATACGCCGAACCATTTACCTAACGTCTCTATCTGCAGCGGCCATACGGTCGAGTCATAGTTAAACTGAGATGTATTATATTTTTTGGTCAGATAAGCCACCAAGTCCGGCAGGTACCCCGGGTAACCGGTATCCAAGCCGTTGACGGCGATTGAGCTATTCGGTCCCAAGGACTCGGCCGCGGCGGGGCAATACATGAACGCCGGATTGAGTAATATCCCGCTAACGTAAAGAGCTGCCGGTCCCCAAGCTTGGCTGGGGAGACCCTGTTCGCCGAGCCCACCCATCGGATAATTAGGCTGAAGGGACGGCGGAAATTGATTCCTCTGGGATTGGGAGTATTCCAAACAGCCCTGAATCAGAGAGCGAATGTTGGAAGCACAAACCACCCGCAGTGCCACTTGCCGCGCCTTGGCCAGAGCGGGCAAAAGTAATGCTATCAGAAGCGCAATGATGGAAATAACGACCAGAAGTTCCACCAGTGTAAAACCTTTTAAACTTAGCCTATTGCGTCGCATTATCCTGATCCTAATTCTGGAAAAAAATTTCTCATCAAATGTGACATCAAAGTCGTGTGCACCAACGCAGCCGCATGTGTGTGCATTAACGTTCACTAGGCATTGGCGGCAGATCATCCAGCGGTTTGGGCGGTAAAGGGGGGCGGCCATAATTCGCGGCTGCCCCCCCTACGTTATCCTGACTCCTTAAAATCACGCGCGTCAGATGGAGACGCAATTCTCATGCCGTTTGCGCTTCCTTGCCAAAAGCATCAACATTGCACCGACTCCAAATAGCCCAAACGCGGCTGGCTCTGGAACAGGACTGGATGTGAGGCTGAACGCAGACACTTCGCCGGTGTTATAGTAAAAATCAAATCCAACGCCTCCGATGTTCTTCAGGGCGGAGCTGGGCACCACCGCGTTATCTGCGCTGGTGAAGAGGCCCAAAGTATCGGAAAAGGCGACATCAGCCGTACCGGTGGAAATGCTGGAGCCCGTTGTCAAAGTAATTGTAATAGTGTCGGCAGTGCCAGGGGTGCTCGCCGTACCGCCAGTGGTACCTGCGTTGGTGTAGTTGGAAAACGCTTGGGTGCCGCCGTTGTCTCTGTAAAGGGCAAAAACGGGGTTGTAGAAAGGATAAGTGGCGACATTAAGCCCCCCCCCGCTGGTAAATCCCAAGGCCAGCCAATTTCCACTGGTGGGAGTAGGAACGTTTGGGGCGAGGGTCGCTTGGAGTACGTATTGGGTATTCGGAGCCACGGTCAACGGCAGGTAAGCACCAAAAGCCTTCGAGTCGCTGCCGAACGCGGTCGCGGTTGCGTATCCGCCGCCAGTGACAATGTTCGCGCCGCTATTGGCAGTGGTTCCTGCAACCCACTGAACCGTGTCCGCCGGCGTGCCGGTAGTTCCCGGCGTGTTGGTTCCGTTGAGATACCCCGCAGAACCCTGCCCCGTAGTAGAGAACGTGTCATTGTAGATTGTTGTAGAGGCATGCGCCATGCCGACACCCGCAAGCAAGATCGCCCCAATGCCGAAGATTGAGCATTTTGTTTGTTCCCGCATGAGAGATTCCTTTCGCCCTCCAATCAGAGGGACCCTTTTAAGTTACGCCACCATGCCGGGTGGGCAGCGGTCCGAGAGCAACATAGCCATCGGATTGATCATGGCGTCCAGCTTGAAATTGACCTTAACGCCAAATTCAGTATAACATTTAGTAAACCTGAAGCAAGAGGATCGGCAAAAAATGGATCTTTATTTTGCGACATTAAATGGTTTGGTTAATTACCCTTCTGATGGGGTTAAAAGAATGTATATGCCTTTTGGTGAAGAAAAATTATGCGAAAAAGCGACGGGAAGTTTGCGTATTTCCCTGTAAATGAGCCGGCTATCGCTAACGGGTTTTACCTGACAGGTGCCGGAATGGAGCGCATCGCACCTCATGCGCCTTATCCGTTGGCGAATCATCCGGAAGTTTATAACTTTAATTGGAACTTAGGACGTGTCCTGCCCGAATACCAGCTTGTCTTTGTGAATGACGGGTCGGGCATTTTCGAATCGGAGGCGACTGGAGTGGTTCGTCTTGAGTCGGGATCGGCTCTGATCCTGCTTCCAGATGTTTGGCATCGCTACCGCCCTGAACCTGCGACCGGCTGGTCTTGTGACTGGATATCCTTCAATGGCAACATTCCTCACCTTTGGCAGCAGGGAGGAGCACTATCCCCAATGCGGGCGGTAAGAAAGGTGCCGCATCTGGACCGCCTTTCGCATAGCCTTCACCAGATTATAGAATCAGCCATGGATTGCCCCGAAAACGCGGAGTCCAAATCATTTTCTGCTTTGGCGAGCTTGGCCGAATTTTTGGCGGATATCACGGATACAGGTGCCACCTCGGAGAACTCTGAGGAGGAAGTCAGACTGCCCATTGGACGGCGGTCCTTTGATCCACTGGTAAAGGCCGCGCTTGAAATAATCTGGAACCACAGCCACCGCGGCCTGTCAGTGGTCATGATCGCCCGACAGTTGAACGTGACCCGCAGGACTTTGGAGCGCCATTTTAAGGTGGCTCATGATTGCAGCGTGCTGGAGGAGGTCTTGCGATGTCGGTTGAGCCGTGCCAAGCAGATGCTCACCAACACGCACCTGCCGATTAAGCGAATTGCATACGCCAGCGGATTTTCATCACCAACCCATATGGCGATTGCATTCCGCCGTGTATTAAATACTTCGCCGCGCAAATTTCGCTTGGCCAAATTTAAAAGCAGTTGAACGCAGGCCACCGGTGAGTCAGTTCATGTGTTTATTAATTCCCAGCCATGGAATAAACCTGCTCTGGTACCTGGCGTTAGAGATTCTGTACGCACGCTCGAATATAACCAAGCGCATACGCCATTCCAGCGTGCCATGGCGCGTCGCAGATCATTTGTGGGGTGTGATCGGGAATGATGACACCATCGAAATGATTCTGCTTCAAGATTTTCAACACACGCAGCATATCAACGTCGCCGTCATCGATGAATGCTTCGTGGTAGTTGGGAATACGTCCCCGCACATTGCGTAAATGAACGTATGCGATTTTTTGTGCGGCGCTGTAGCTCGACGGCCTCATAAACGTCGCCTTGAGCCATTTCAGCGATGGAACCGATGCAAAATTCCAGTTGATTTCGCGGGCTGATGCTTAGGTCCAACAGCCGCTGATACAGCGCTGGCTGATATACGAGTCGCGGTGTGCGGCGCAATTCGGCGAAGGGCGGGTCGTCAGGATGAGCGGCCAAGGTAACTCCGGCCTCTTCCGCCACCGGAAGTATGTCGGCCAAAAATCGGCCAAGCCTGTCCCAGAGCTGATTCGATGTAATCCTGGGTAATTGCCCCGCCGGCCCATGGGGATCGTAAATCATGGTCATACCATCCCGTTGGGATCGGTTCATCGCTGCCACCACCCACGCCGACGGCAATGGCCTGGCCGCGGGCAAACGGTCCCGTTATGCGGGCTGCAACCCCGGCGATGCTGAAGTTGTAGCCCAGGCAGCCGATACCAGCGCGCCATAGATTGCGGATTATATTTTGAAGTCTTTCAATCTGCTCCTGGCGGCTAGGCCCATCGAGCAGTACGTCATACCAATGCGCTGGGTCAAAATTTTCAATCGCGGCAATGACGAGCCCCTCGTCCGCCGCTGCCTTCACCAGCGACTGCAAATAATCCAAACTCCAAAATGGGTCGGAATCGCCTGCCAGCCCCCACGCTCCAAGGCCACCGGTGGGTTGATCATCGTGCTGGGAATGACGCCCACCTCTGAAATAATCCACCAGATGGGCCACGATGTGGGTGCATCCGCATTGGCGAGCAAAACGAAAATTGTCTCTCGTCAATAAATGGCGATACAAACCGAGACCAATTTTCATTTGACTCCTTCAATGATTTTTCGTCTCGGCAACCATTTTCGCATACCGATATCAGACATGCGTCCCACTCTCAGCGGTTGTGCTCTACTCTCGGCGATCGTCATCCCAGCTCGCCCAAGCAGACGAAACGGCCGTGCCACCCCTAACGCAGGCATCGGATATGCATTTCTGCGTTCGGCCATCGTTCGGCAGGCGCTTTGCCATCTTAATTAGGCCATTGGCCGAAGGTTTGGGTCAACACAATCGCCGATCAGTTTTCAGCTATACCCAAGGGTGCTGCCAGCAGCACATCATCGCTTCGCAAAACGGTCAGCATCTGGTACATCTGCATCACCTGCGTGCGAACGCCACCTGGCAACCCCGTCATCATGGCTTTGAGCCCCAACGGTAACGATGCATCAATTCCCAATTTGGCACGGATAAGCTCTCCGAGCGAGAGTGGGCGAGGCAATACCACTGTACGGTAGGGAGTTGTAATGCCCGCAGCCTTCGCCACGGCGGCGACCGTGGTATTCAAGGAACCGATTTGATCGATCAGGCCAGCCTTAATTGCAGTTTGGCCGGTAAACAGGCGGCCACGTGCCACCAGAGAAATATTGGCAATGTGTGATCCACGCGATTCCATCACACGCTTGGTAAACAACTTGTAGGTATGGCGCATCAGTTTGGCAACATAGGCACGCTGCCCCGGTGTAAACTGCACGGTGGAGTCAAACAGCCCGGCATGATTTCCCTTGGAAAAGGATTCCACCCCCAAGCCAACTTCCTTGAATAACCCCCCGATAACAATTTTGCCCCCCACCACGCCGATCGAACCGACTATAGAGCCTGGGTCGGCAAATATTTTTTTACCGGCTGTTGAAATGTAATACCCCCCGCTGGCCGCCTCAGAACCCATGGACACATAAATAAGTTTGTGACACGCATGAAGAAGCTGCCAGATGGATTCGCTGGCCTGGGCTGATCCACCCGGAGAATCTACGCGCAAAACAATCGCCTTGATTTCGGGGTTATTTTCGGCTGTCTTCAACGCCTTTCCTAAGCCGTATGGCGTAATGACCGATGCGTTTTGATCATTGACCGGTGAATTATCCATAATCACGCCGGTAGCGCAGATGACGGCGACGGCCGGCTTCATGGATTGCTTTTTGCGCCGATGCGAGGACAGCAATTGCAACAAAGCAAATGGGCTTCGAATTTTTAATGCCTTGGCTGGATGCGACCCAAAATGTTTATCGATCTGGCAACCACCCATGAAGGTTGTTTCAACGTAATGATCAACTTCCGGCCGGCTGACCAAGCCGTCGATCAGGTGTTCTTTGCGTGCCATCTGGGTAGTAAGCCATCCTTGGTTGATTGCGTGCTGAGCGTCGGCCCTGGTTATGCCCGGTCGGTGGGCAGCGATGGAAGACAGAATCTGGCTGTACCATCCATTCACCAATCCTTCAACCTGCGATGCGAAAGCTTTGCTGGCACTGAAGCGTGTGAAAGGCTCTTCCGCACCCTTGAATTTACCAATCTGTATCATGTCCGCATGAATGTGTAACTTCTGAAGCAAACCCCGGAAAAACATCAGTTGCAGCGCAGCGCCAGGCAAAAATATGTTACCCTGTGGTGACATAAGCACACGGTTGGCGTGGGTCGCCAACAAATAAGTATTTTCACTGTAATTGGTCGAATAAAACAATACTTGTTTGTGTTGACTGCGTGCCAATTCAATCAAGTGCCCCAATTCCTGTGCCTGCGTAAGCGTCAAGCTGAAGCCGTGGAGGTCAAAAAACAGCCCCGCAATATGCGGGTCGGCAATGGCCTTCTTTATCAGCGCCACCGTGCTGGTCAGTGCTGGCTGATGCTTGTTACCCAAATTGAAGATGGAAAATGAAAAACCCTGCGGGCGCTCTTGCAGTGTGCCCGAGAGATATATTTGCGCGACGGTCTTAACCGCTGAAGAGTGTTTAATCGAAGCAGCCTGCGCGGGCGGTGAAAAGCTTGCCGCCAATGCCAGACCGGTCATAAGGGCAACGGCCCAGCCTAACGGTTTCGGTTTAACGGTAACTGCTTGCAGGTTATGTGGACGGTTGTTCAACATGGTCATTGATCTCCAGTAATGGTCGCGTGCATTCAGTTTCAAGTACGTGGTCAAGCGGTGGCCACGCTCCAGCATTTGTATGTTAGGGCCAAACCGGTATTCGAGGCAAACCCCGCAAGAACAATAGTCGGTAGCTTGCGGCCCGCAACGTGATGCAAGCGCAGCACACCTCTCGAGGCAATGGCCGGCCGCCGTTGTATGCATCGTTGCAAATAGGGGCGTGGCAATCTATTCGGGCGTCGTGATAAAACGCCAGTAAGAATATGGCCCCGCGTAAACAAAAATTTCTCCACAACGACACGACTGTCGCAATGCCGCCGGAGATCACTGTTAGCCCCGTTGCCTTGTGCACGCGCGTTATGCTTATGTGTGCCCGCAGGCGAAACTCGCACCCGAACGCCATGCCGCATTTGTAATTACGCGCATCGCACCGCTCTCAGGAGCTGTTTGTGCGAAAAGGGAACGCCGCCACGACCGGTGACGGGGATATTTGACCGCAGATGACGATCAATGTACGGAGGTGTAGTAAAAGTCAACAGACGAAAGCATCGGAGCGCCGAAAAGTTTCTTCAGCTGCGTGAAAAACATTGCCAAGTCCGCAAATCAGATGTTGCCGCTCACCCTAAGGGGCGATGCACATCCATCGCTTTGCAACCGGCACGCTGGCGGATGCCTGCCCTGCGGGCGGCGTCTGAAACGGCCTGCGTCAATCCGTGGCGTGCCATTTTGATGCCAAACGGAACAACAGGGCTTCCCCACAGCCAGCAAACCCATCTCACAAATAGCTTGATGTGCATTCATGTGGAGGGCGATGATGATGCCAAGATGGCCTTGTTGACAGGGCTGATGGCCCATTTAGTCTATTGCTGCATTTTGTGAGGGTGCTAACAATTTTTATTGGGGAGATCGCCGTGGGTAAAGGCTTTAAAAACCTGTTTATCTTTATTGTGGTAGTGGTGATTGCCTATTCCACGCATTGGTTCAGCTGGATCAATGGGCCCATGAATGCCGCAGGGGGATGGGTGGCCAAAGAGGGTCGTGGTGCCGTTGCCTGGATCGGCGGGTGGTTTGGTCACGGAGGCAAACAGCGGTTAAGTGCCGCGGAGATTGTGTCCCGAACTGAGCCAGCGGTTTATCGTGTAATCTCCGGGGGCAACGTTGATTTGATGAGTCCCAAAGCCATCGTTCTGACGCCGGGCAATTCACCGGCCACCGAGGGAAATCTGGCGGCGTTGTACAAATATGTTCCACCCCTGGTGGTGCAACATTACGAGACAGCGCACGCGGCGGGATTAACTCTCGGCGAGGGCCGCGGCGCGTACTGCTGGAATATGTTGCTTGCCGATCCAGGAAAATACCTGCAATATTCGGGTGAGGGATCGATTACGGTTGAGGCCCGCCGTGTCCCATTCGGCGCTGCAACGGCATTTGCAGTAAGCCCGATGGGTATCTTAGTGACCAACGCGCACGTGGTGGAGGATGGCACTCCGGCGGCTTCATTTGGGGGTGCTTCAGTCGCAAGGCAGGCGCTGATTCACTTTTTGGAAGCAGGCCCGCTGGTAGCTTCGCTGAAGCAAATTCAGCACGGGATTGGCTCGCCCTGCCCGGCTGCTGACCGGTTGCCGGTGGCGCAAGCACTGATGAAGTTTTTATACAACAAGTCGCATCTTTACGAGCCATTCACCAAAATTGTCGTCATGCTGAATTACCGGCCCGACGCGGTCCCCCCGCTGCCTGCAACTTTTCCTCAACTATCGGCGACAGGGGTGGGTGCAGCATCTTTTCCATCCGTCGCGTCCATCATTAAAAACGGGCTCTCGCTTCCGCGGGCCTCCGTGGCGCAGCAGCTTGGCCTGCCGTCACTGCATTGGCTTTCATTGGACAGCTACATTTACGCGCCGGGATCAAAATTTGTTGGCTACTACGCCAAGGTTTTAACCAAAGGCGCACCGTACCCGGGTAAGGATGTGGCCATACTGCAATTGGATGATCTGAAGATCGGCAAATCGCTCATTTGCTTGCCGCTGGCGGATTCAACTAATTTTGCCTTGGGCAGTCGGGTACGATGTTTCGGATTTCCGGCGGTTGCAGTGCAAAAGCAGCTTATGAAGTTGTCGGCGCGATATCAGGTAACTGCCATGGAAGCCACGATTGACTCGGTGGAAGCCACTAATTTTGGCTGGAGCGCATTTCACATGGAATCGTTCATCAATCATGGCGACAGTGGCGGACCGGAGATAGATCAATACGGACGCGTGGTGGCCATCAACGATGCGGGTAAGACAGGAACGGGTCAGGACTGGTCAGTGCCCTCCAATCTGGTCAAAACATTTCTGAAAAAAGTGGGCATAAAGCCGCATGTGAGCACACTGAGCCAACTCTGGTTTAAGGGGCAGAAATTATTCTGGAAGAAGCATTACCGCCAGGCCCAAAGGATTTTTTACAAGGTGCTGAAAATGCAGTGCGGTCAAAATCTTAAGCCGTCGTCCAAATATGGGGCGATGAAGGTAACCACCGCAGCGGGGAAAATTGCCATCATCAGCAATGGAGCGCGGAAGCCGACCTCACAAAGCAACCCGCTTGCCATGCCCAATCCACTGTTAAACTTTAACCCCTTCAGCACACCGGGCTGGAGCAATGCCCCCCCGCTGGCCAATTGGTACGTGCTGGCGGCGTTGGCCGAATGTCAACGCAAATTGAAAAAGCATTGATATTTGCCGACAACTTTTACATCAAAGCATCGAGGGCGGATTGCCATATAATCCGGTGGTGATGGAATTTGGGTTTGATGGAGCCGCCCCAATTTATGCAGCGAATGTATTTATGCCCCTTTAAGACGCATCGACTGCCGCAGATTACCACCGATGTGCTGGTCATTGGCAGCGGAGTTGGTGGACTACGTGCGGCCATTGAGGCCGCAGATGACGCCGAGGTGCTGGTCGTTTCCAAGCACAAATTGGCTGAATCCAACACGTTTTACGCTCAGGGCGGTATTGCCAGCGTCATGCAACCGGCTGATACGTTTGAAAGTCATATTGCGGACACCTTAAACGTGGCTTGTGGTCTGGGAGATCGGCCAGCCACTGAAACGGTTGTGCGTGAGGGACCAGCGCGCATAAATGAGCTGATTCAATGGGGTGCCAATTTTGATCGAGAACTCAATGGCCAGCTATCTTTTGGGCGCGAGGGCGGACATTCATTTGCCCGTATCGTCCACGCATTGGGGGATTCAACCGGGCGAGAATTGGCCAACTGCCTGGGAGCCGTTGCCAGAAGTCGGGAACAGATATCCATACTTGAGCATACCTTCGTCATCGACCTGCTGACCATTGATAACCAATGCGTGGGGGCATTGGCGTGGGAAGAATCGCGCGGATTGTTTGTCATCTTTGCCTGCAAGACGGTGCTGGCCAGTGGCGGCATCGGGGCGCTGTATCGCGAAACAACCAACCCCCTGATTGCGACGGCAGATGGGCATGCCATGGCGTGGCGCGCCGGCGCGGTGCTGCGCAATATGGAAATGGTTCAGTTCCACCCCACTACCATCTACATTGCAGGTGCTACGCGTTCCCTGGTCAGTGAGGCAGTGCGGGGGGAAGGTGCCACGTTAATTGATAAAACCGGGAATCGTTTTATGCCGGCCTACCACCCGATGGCGGAATTGGCACCGCGGGATGTGGTGTCGCGGTCAATTTTAGACCATATGGCCAAGACGCAGACGACCCACGTCTTTTTAGATTGCCGCCACATGTCGCGTGATGCATTTGCCGCCCGCTTTCCAAGTATTTTTGAAGTGTGTGAAAAGTTTGGTATTGATACATCAACGCAGCCAATTCCCGTGCACCCCAGCGCTCATTACATGGTGGGCGGAGTTGTTTGCGATCTGGATGGATTGACCACGGTGGAGAGCCTGTATGCCGTCGGCGAAGTTGCGTACACAGGGCTGCATGGGGCTAATCGGCTGGCGAGTAATTCGCTTATTGAGGCGCTGGTCTTTGGCAAGCGCGCCGGGCAGCATGTGGTGCAATCGCTGGCAAACGAACCGCGCACTTCGGTCGTGCCGCGTTTAATAGCAGAGATACCTCAAAGTCAGCGGACGGAACTTGATATGCTGGATGTACTCAGCTCGCTGCGCTCATTGATGTGGCGAAATGTTGGTGTGGAGCGCTTCGGCCCGCGGTTGGATGAATCCACAGAAATTATCGATTTTTGGAGCCGCTACATTCTGGATAAAAACTTCGACAAGCCCGCCGGCTGGGAACTGCAAAATATGTTGCAGGTGGCGCGGTTGATTACCGTATCGGCCAATATGCGGCAGGAAACGCGTGGAGTGCATTACCGGACCGATTTCCCGAATCTGGATGATCGTAATTGGCGTTATCATTTGGACTGGAGGGCAAATTCGCCAATGGCGGTAAAATCGCTGGTGACGGATCGGTCTGCTTCGGCTGCGTAAATACACAACTGGGTTAGTGACGCCGCTCGGAGTTGAATGTGGTAATTTGATGACATGGGGGTGTCGCTATGGCAGGTTTGCGCGGTCATTTGCTGATTGCAATGCCACGGCTTTTAGACCCAAATTTTTATCAGGCGGTGGTACTTATGATTCGGCACGATGCCGATGGGGCCATGGGCGTAATTTTGAATCGGCCCCTGGCTGTCAGCGTTAAAGAGGCGTGGTCTAAAATCAATGGCGGAACATGCAACAACACATCACAACTGCATGCAGGCGGGCCGTGCGCCGGTCCGCTGTTGGCGCTGCATAACGGCCAAGAGTTTGCCGATCAACCCATTATCGACGGCTTGCATTATTCAATCGACGCCAATCACATCAACACCATTATTGAGGGCAATGTGCAGCCAGCCAGATTTTTTGTGGGCAACGCGGGGTGGGGTCCAAACCAACTGGAAACGGAAATCGATTCGGGTTCATGGCTTACCTGCCCGGCCACTGAAACGGTGGCGTTCGGCGATATCCCCTATGATCGAATGTGGATAACGCTGACCAGGGTTGCAACGGTGCGCACCATCACTCCGCAGTTATCAGGCCGATTGGTACCGGCAGACCCGCAGATGAACTGACCGGGATGGGGGCACCTATATTCCACTGTAACGCCCACGCAGGCGATATTAACGGATTGCAACTGATTGTAAGATCAGCGGATGTGACGCATAAATGGCCTGCGGGAACATGTCATAGCGCCATTTTGGTGGTATGTTATCGACGGCAGAAGTTTCGGGTTAAGCCCCGATGATGAGGAGTGAATGAAGCCGCTGTTTAGAGTTCTGCAGGGGGTTTGGCCCTATCGCTGGCGAGTGGTGCTGGGGCTTTTGTGCGCTCTGGGAGTCGGGCTTTCGTACGCTTCCGGCATCGCCACCCTGTTGCCAGTAATGAAAATTTTTATTTCAACCCAAGGCGTTCACGGCTGGGCCGATCAGGCCGCCGCAGAAAGCCGCCTGCACATGGGGCTGATGAATCTGGATCAGTCGGTGCACGCCAAGACGCTGGCGGTCATCATCTCACGGACGGGCCACAGTACACCTGCCCCTCTGGCCAAACTGAGCCCCGGCGATCGCATCACACGCCTGGCTGTTCTCTCTTCCAGCGGCCTGGTGAAACGCACCAGCCACCACTGGCAGGGAATGATGCGGATATTGGCCCACGCCGCAGATAATACCGCGGTACAGATGACCGTCGCATCCAGCAGCGGTGCCATCATCGCATCGCCGACACTGAAAATGCCGGGTACGCACTGGTACATGTGGCTGTTTGTGGATGCCATCAGTGCGCTGCCGCAAAGTCGGTGGTGGTGCTTATTTTGGGTAATTGTACTGTTCATCATTTTGTGCGTGGTTGGAAGCGCCTTTCGGTATTTGCAGCAGTACATCAGCATGACTCTGGCGGCCAAGGTGGTTATCAACCTGCGGCGGCGCATGCACAACCGGATATTGCAATTGCCGATGCAGTATTTTTCGGCTCACGGCACCACCGACCTTACCAGTCGGCTGACACAGGACACCAACACGCTGACCGAAGGGCTCACCACACTATTGGGCAAAACAATGCTGGAGCCGATGAAAGCCTTGGCGGTGGGCATTGTGGCGCTGCTGATCGACTGGCGGATTTGTGTCGGCACCATGGTCATATTGCCGATTATCGGCGTGATTATTCGCAAATTTTCCAAACGGATGCGGCGTGCCAGCCGACAGGGCCTTGAAAAATGGTCGGATATGATGGGCATCATCAGCGAAACGCTTCTGGGCATAAGGATTGTGAAGGCGCACAACGGCCAAGGGTATGAAAGACGGCGGTTTACCAAGGTAAATCGGTACCTGTACCAGCAGCAGGCTCGATTGGCGCACTATACATCACTTTCGCGTCCCACCATTGAAACGCTGACGATTGTACTGGGCTGTATTCCAGTTTTAATCGCAGCGAAACTGGTATTAAGCCATGCCATCAACCGCGATTCATTCATTTTTCTGCTGGCCTGCTTTGCTGCCATTTTTGAACCACTGCGCAAACTTTCGGATGTTAATTCCAAATTGCAGCAGTCCAATGCCTCGGCCACCCGCATTTTTGAAATTATCGATGAGCCCGTCGAGCAGGACGGTCAACAGCCGTTGCCATCATTGCCGCGGCTTTCCAGACAGATCAGTATGGAAGGCGTTTCGTTTGCGTATGCAAGTTCGAAACAGCCAGTGCTGCAGGACATTAATTTTGTTGTACAAAAAGGGCAGACGGTAGCAATTGTCGGTGCCAATGGATCGGGTAAGTCAACCCTGTTATCGCTTATTCCGCGGCTGCTGGTTCCAACCAGTGGCAGGATATGCGTAGATTCGGTGGATACAGCGCTGGTATCGCTCAAATCGCTTCGCAAGCAGATAGGGCTGGTGACACAGGATACCATTCTGTTTGCTGACACCGTTTACAACAATATCGCCTACGCCACGTCGCATGCAGACCGGACGGCGGTGCTCTCGGCAAGCCGCCAAAGCTATGCGGACGAATTCATATCCCAGTTGCCGGAGGGTTATAACACGCTGGTGGGGCAATCCGGTGTGCGTTTGTCGGGGGGCCAGCGTCAGCGTATTGCGATCGCACGGGCAATTTTGCGCGACCCGGCCATATTGCTGCTGGACGAAGCAATGAGTCAGATTGATGCCGACAGCGAGCAGAAAATCAATCTTGCCCTGAAGGATTTCATGCGCAGCCGCACCACATTTGTAATCGCTCACCGCTTAAGCACCATCGTCTGCTCCGACTTGATTGTCTGCCTTGATTACGGCCGCATCATAGGCATCGGCACACACCAGACACTGCTGGCTCAGTGTGCCGGCTATCGCCGTTTATGTGAGAGCCAATTCGCGGCCGAACCCGCTGAAGTTTGATGGTGGTCCGCCATTTGCCAGTCGCTGCCACGCCGGGCGGCATCGGCTATACTTTCCGCCTATGGATGCACGACCGCTACTATTCACTCAAGGCAAACTGATTGATCCAGAGCGATCGAGGATACGCCAGGAAGAACTGCTGGTCATTGATGGCAAAATTGCCCAATGGGGCACCGGTTTGAAAGGGCATGCACCTAAAGCCAGAACAATCAATTTAAATGGTCTGCACATGTCCCCCGGTTTCATCGATATTCATGTTCACCTGCGCCAGCCCGGCCAGGAACATAAAGAAACCATAGCGTCGGGCGCTGCAGCGGCGGTGGCGGGCGGCTTTAGCACCATCTGCTGCATGCCCAATACCCTGCCGGCATTGGATGATCCGGCCCAGATAGAATTTGTGCTTAACCAGGCCCGCAAGGCCGACCTTTGTCAGGTGTTGCCCTTCGGTGCTATTACCAAAGGACGCGAGGGGAAAGAACTGGCCGAAATGCGACTGATGCACGAGGCGGGCGCCATTGGATTCAGTGATGATGGGGTGGGCGTGGGTGACGCCGCTGTGATGAACAAGGCACTTCAATACGCCAGGATGTTTAATTGCCTGATCAGCCAGCATTGCGAAGAACCCACCCTTTCCGGCGGCGCGATGAATGCAGGGTTGACGGCGCAGCGACTGGGTCTTGTCGGCCTGCCGGCGGCGGCGGAAGAGCTGATGATTGCCCGCGATCTGATTCTTAATCGCGCCATCGGTGCGCGTTACCATGCGCAGCACATCAGTACTGCCGGTTCCGTTGATCTGGTGCGCCAGGCCAGGGCGCACGGCCAAAACGTCACTGCCGAAGTTACACCGCATCATCTGCTGCTGACCGATAGCGTCTGCGGCCAGTATGACACCAATACCAAGATGAATCCACCGCTGCGTACTCAGGCCGATGTCGAGGCTTGTCTGTCGGGTATTGCGGATGGCACCATTGAAGTGCTGGCTACTGATCATGCCCCCCACGCCCGGGAGGAAAAAGAGCTGGAATTTGACCGCGCGCCGTTTGGAATTGTAGGGCTCGAGACTGCCTTCCCGTTGTATCTGGAGGCTTTGGTTCAATCGCGGTGCATATCGCTGGCGGCGATGATTCGCCTGATGACGGTCAACCCGGCACAAGTCATTGGCATGGAAGACCGTGGCAAACTCATGAAGGGTGCCAGGGCTGACCTGACGATTTTCAGCACCGATGAGTCATGGGTGATTGATCCAAACCAATTCAGATCGAAATCGCAGAATACCCCATTCTCAGGCCGAAAAGTGCGAGGTAAAATTAAAATGACGGTCGTCGGTGGGCGGATCGTCTACAATGAATTGACAGCCGGGTCGAAACGCTGAGACCGGTTAAACGCGGTGATGGGCCGGTGCCACTATGCTGATCGTCGACGCTTATAACCTTTTGCATGCCGCATCCGGGCGACGCGGAAAAATAACAGGTCTTTCACTGCGTCAGCTTTGCGACGTGTGCGCCGAGATGAAACTCACACTGGTGATGGATGGCGTTCGCAAGCCGCGCGAGCCGGCGGTAGATGACTATGCCACCTTGCAACTGCAGTGGGCCGGTCGAGGCCGATCGGCTGATGATGCGATTGTTAATATGTGCGAGTCCTCCACAGGCCGCCGCGATATTTGTGTGGTGACGGATGATCGGCAGTTGCAGTCCAGGGTGAAACATTTGGGTGCCAGGGCGCTGCACTGCGGAATGTTCCTGAGGCAGTTGCACACTTACCGCCACCTCCAACGTCATCCAGCGCCTGCGTCACCGGCCAAGCCGGTTGGTGAGACAACTGCCGGCGAGACACAATTTTGGATGCGTGTTTTCGGCTTTTTACCATCCGTGCAGGCGGACGCGCCAAAGCCAGGCAAATCGCCGTCTGGAGTGCAAACACCTCGCGCAATGGAGGAACTGACCGAGGCTGATATCGATGCAATTGACATGCGCGTGTTTTTGGATTGAAACATGAAAATAACAGTAGATCGTCCGTTGGTGTACATTGCAACCTGCTCATCTGTCCTTGGCCCGATGACCGCCGGGTTTATGAATGACCGCCTGATCTATCTGGCATTCGGCAGGTTGATATTGGATGTGGTGGATCTTGTCGCCCGGCGTATCGAGCCACCATATGTTAAAGCCGGCGGCAAACGCGAGCACGCCCAGCTCAAAGCCATCATTGACATGATTGAAAACACCAATTTTTGCGAGTTAAAAATGCATGCAATCGGCACGCCTTTTCAGGAAGCGGTCTGGGCGCAGTTGCTGCGCATTCCGCTGGGGTCTACCTGGACGTACAAACAGTTGGCCGAGGCGGCTGGTGCGCCGAAAAAATTCCGTGCGGTGGCCAAAGCTTGCGCCGCAAACCCAATAGCTGTTTTAATTCCATGCCATCGTGTAGTGCAAAGCAATGGCCGACTGGGCGGTTATCACTGGGGTACCGGCATAAAGGCCCGATTGCTCGAAATGGAAGCCAGGCAGGCCATCAAGCTGCAGCGCATGGGCCAGGAATTAACGCCCATTGTGAAATGGTTAGAGCCCCAGCCTGGCGCAGAAATTTGATATGGCTGGGCTCACCAGGAAAGCTTGAATCTTTGAGTAGTACAGCACCCCGGTTCGAGACATCTTGGTTTGCCCATCAAGGGCGTATTGTCTCGCTGCCGACAAACTGCCGATATTTATCCCGCAGCGTGTGACCGCAGCTTTTTGACTCTTTCCACAATTGTGTCAAGCGCTGAAGCAACGGAGATCAGCGTCGGCGTTTTTTCTGTCCGCAATTTCATTTCCAATTGCCCATTGGCAAGTCCCTTGTCCCCCACCACGATCCGCAGCGGAATACCAATCAGGTCGGCATCCTTAAATTTTACGCCGGGGCGCTGGTCGCGATCATCCAAAATCACATCGATACCAGCCTGGCAAAGGCGACGGTACAAATCATCGGCCACGGTGGCGGCTTGGCCTTCATATTTGACGGGCGTAATAACTACTTCATAGGGTGCGATGTTGATCGGCCAGATAATGCCATCAGCATCATGTGAGGTTTCAATGGCCCCCACCAGTATTCGCCCCGGCCCAATGCCGTAGCACCCCATGATCATGCTGTGGTTGACCTGTTTTTCGTCGGCAAACACCGCCCCAAGGGCATCGGTATACTTAGTGCCCAGCTTGAATACATGGCCCAATTCAATTCCTTTGCTGAACTTCAATGGCGAGCCGGTGGGCGACCGGTCCCCGGCGGCCGCCAGGCGGATATCACCGACCAGAGGCTGGCCCGCTTTGGCCGCGTCGATATGCGAAGCAAATGAAAAATTGGTAACGTGCCAATACGGCCTATTGGCCCCGGTGGTCGCATCGGTTACCACCAGGGCATCGGCATCAATCACCAGCGTGACCGGCACGGTATTGGCAATATGCGGACCGACGTAGCCGATGGCAAAACCATGCTCGCGGGCCAGCTTTTCATCGGCAAGTTCCACCGGCCCTGCCAGTCGGCGCAGTTTATTTTCATTCACCTCATGATCGCCCCTTACGCACGCCACCACAAAGCGTGGCTCCGCTGAATCCAAGCGGGTGTATACCATGGTTTTGATCATTTTCTGCGGCACAATTTTAAGCAACTCACACACCGATTCGATCGAGGTAGCCTCCGGTGTCTCGACGTCGGTTAATGGTGCAGATGGTACGGAGGGCGCGTCGGCAAATCGCTGTGCGTGAGGCTGGCCATGGGTGGCACGTTCTAAATTCGCGCTATAACTTCCATCCTCTGCCTGCACAATGATGTCTTCGCCTGCGTCGCAGGGGCAGATAAATTCGTGGCTGGCGTCGCCACCAATGGGGCCGCTTTCCGCTTCCACAGGAACGGCCGGCACGCCGCATCGGCGAAAAATCGTAACATAGGCCTGAAACATATCCTGATAGGTCTGTGATAAACTTTCCAGCGAAGTATGAAAGCTGTAGGCGTCCTTCATAAAAAATTCACGTACCCGCAGCAATCCATTTCGCGGACGGGCTTCATCCCGAAATTTGGTTTGTATCTGGTAAAGCGTAATCGGCAGTTGGCGGTGGCTGGTCACACAGGCCCGCATCAGTTCGGTGACGCATTCTTCGTGCGTCGGCCCAAGGATCATTTCTCCACTGCGCCTATCCTTGAGTTTAAACAGCAGCGGTCCGTAATCGTTGTAGCGCCCGGTTTGCCGCCACCATTCCGCCGGCAACAGCGCCGGCAGATGCACCTCAAGAGCACCGATCGCGTTCATCTCCTCACGGATAATGTTGTTGGCTTTGCTGAGGCTTTTCCACCCCAGAGGCAGCCAATCATATATTCCGGCACTGATGCGGCGGATCAAGCCCGCTCGAATCAGCAATTGATGCGAGATAATCTCGGCATCGGCCGGCACTTCGCGGGTGGTAGGAATCAACGATCTAGACCATAGCATAAAAAGTAAGCCTCCAATGGAGGCCACGTTTGTATCGGTGGACCGCCAGAATTGCAAGCCTGCAGAGTTTTCAACAAACCGCCCGGCCGCCGCACACCCCTCCATCGGAGTAAATTAGCCAAGCGGTCGCCAGGCGCCATCTCCGCCAGTCCAGGCGGATTTACGGCTGCGGGCGGCATCTTGAGCTCGGCCCCGCGCCGGTGCACGCCACCGCGGCTAAACAGGCAATGCTCGCGGAACAGGCTGCCTCGCAGGCCTATGCCGGTGATTCACATCATTGATTGACCGGTTGGCCAACCAATCTCACTAAAATCACCGACTCTCCATCACAAGTGGGGGCAGCCCGACGCTATGTGGCGTCTTGAGGCCACCCCTGGGGCGATGGGCGTCATTTGCCATGACTCCATTTCCAGTCGCGGATTTCTGGCAGGTCCCGACCGTGCTCCTGAATGTAGCGTTTGTGTTCGATGAGCTTGTCGTGCACCATCTGCTTCATGTACGCGGCCTTGGACGCCAGTTTCGGCAGGCGGTCTACCACGTCTTCCACCAGGTGGAAACGGTCCATGTCATTGAGCACGGTCATATCAAAGGGGGTGGTGATGGTCCCCTTTTCCTTGTAGCCGCGAACGTGGATGTTGTGGTGATTGGCGCGACGGTAAGTGAGGCGGTGAATGAGCCACGGATAGCCGTGGAAGGCAAAAATGACCGGCTTGTCGCGAGTGAACAGCGCATCAAAATCAGTATCGGTCAGGCCGTGCGGGTGCTCGCTGTTGGGTTCAAGACGCATCAGGTCCACGACGTTCACAACGCGGATTTTTAATTTGGGCAATTCGTGCCGCAGGATACTTGTGGCTGCAAGCACCTCCAACGTGGGCACGTCACCGGCACATGCCATTACAACATCCGGCTCTGAACCTTTGTCATTGCTGGCCCATTTCCATACGCCAATACCTTCTTGGCAATGCGTGGCCGCTGCATCGATGGAAAGCCACTGCGGGGAAGGATGTTTGCCCGCAACGATCACGTTGACATATTGGCGTGACCGCAGGCAGTGATCCACAACCGAAAGCAGGCAATTGCCGTCGGGCGGCAGATACACGCGCACTACATCAGAGCGCTTGTTGACAGCCACATCCAGGAAGCCGGGGTCTTGATGGGTAAAGCCGTTATGATCCTGCCGCCATACATGAGAGGAAAGCAGGTAATTAAGAGATGAAATTTTCGCACGCCAGGGAAGGTCGCGCGTCACTTCCAGCCACTTGGCATGTTGATTAAACATTGAATCCACCACGTGGATAAATGCTTCGTAGCAGTTAAAAATACCATGCCTGCCCGTGAGCAGATACCCTTCCAGCCAGCCTTCGCTCTGGTGTTCGCTCAGCATGGAATCCAGCACGCCGCCGTCCGGGGACACAAATTCATCATGCGGTTCGATGCGGGCATCCCATTGACGATTGGTGACATCAAACACAGCACCGAGACCATTGGAAATGGTCTCATCAGGGCCAAAGATGCGAAAATGTCGTGGCGAGCTGTTCAGCTTGAGCACATCGCGCAGGAATGGTGCCAGCACGCGCGTATCACCGATACCTTGGATACCCGGTGTGGGCACCGCTATGCCATAGGCGCGAAAATATGGCATACGCAGATCACGGCGCAACATGCCGCCATTGGCGTGCGGGTTGGCACCCATACGCCGCTGGCCTTTCGGGGCCAAAACGGCCAATTCCGGAACCAGGCGTCCGGTAGCATCAAAGAGCTCTTCGGGGCGGTAACTTCTCAGCCAGTTTTCCAGCATTTTGAGATGTTCAGGATTGGCGGCGGGGTCAGACAGCGGCACCTGGTGTGCGTGGAAACTACCTTCCACCGGAACACCGTCGATTGTTTTGGGGCCCGTCCATCCTTTAGGCGAACGCAGCACAATCATCGGCCACCGGGGGCGCACGGTGTTGCCGATCTGGCGGGCCTGAAGTTGAATCTCCTTAATACGCTCCACGGCGGTGTCGAGAGCGGCTGCCATGGTCTGATGCATATATGCTGGATCATTCCCCTCGACAAAAATGGGCGACCAGCCATAACCGCGGAGCAACTGCTCAAGTTCTTCCGGTTCGATGCGGGCCAAAACGGTGGGATTGGAAATTTTGTAGCCGTTGAGATGCAGAATGGGTAAAACTGCACCATCGGTTTTGGCGTTAAGAAATTTATTGGAATGCCAGCTTGTGGCCAGCGGGCCGGTTTCAGCTTCGCCATCCCCCACCACACAGGCGGCGATCAGATCGGGGTTGTCAAACACGGCTCCAAAGGCGTGGCTGATGGAATAGCCCAGTTCGCCACCTTCATGGATGGAGCCGGGGGTTTCGGGTGCGGCATGACTTGGAATTCCTCCCGGGAATGAGAACTGTTTGAAGAGTTTCTTCATCCCCTGCTCATCCTGGCTGATATCGGGGTAAATTTCGCTGTAGGTTCCTTCCAGATAAACATTGCCCACCACGGCCGGCCCCCCATGCCCTGGGCCGGAGAGAAAAATCATGTTTAAATCGTACTTGTTAATGACACGGTTCAGGTGGGTGTAGATAAAATTCTGCCCGGGGGTTGTGCCCCAATGGCCCAGAAGCATAGGCTTGATGTGCTCCAAGGCAAGGGGCTTTTTCAGCAGAGGATTATCGTAGAGATAAATCTGGCCGACAGAGAGATAATTGCCGGCCCGCCAATAGGCATCTATTTTGCGCAATTCATCATCAGAAAGGGTATAAGGCATAACTTTTTACTCCTTACAAACTCATTACAGTTCAAACACATCAGTCGCCTGCCGCGTCGGATTTTTAGACGCTGGGAGCCGGACTGGCAGCAGGCCGCGAACAATTCGGGCCAACTGAATTTGCTCATCGGTGGGAATTATGCGGACGGCCACCCTTGAATGGGGCGTAGAAATGACCGACGCACGGTCGCGATTGGCACGGATATCCAGATCGATATCCAGAAACTTCAAACCTCGGCAGATTTCCTGCCGAATTTGCCAGGCGTGCTGACCAATGCCACCGGAAAAGATCAGGGTGTCAATGCCCCCCATCGATGCCGCCATCGCCGCTATCCATTGCCGGGCACGGTGGCAGAATAAGGCCACTGCAGCCGCCGCTCGTGGATCAGTCTTTTGGGTCTGCAGCAAGTCCCGCATATCGCCCGAGCGTTGCGATACGCCCCGCAGGCCGCATTGCTCGGTTATCCATTGTTCCATCGCCCGCGGCGTAAGTTTTTCATGCTCCATCAGATACAGCAATACACCCGGATCCATATCCCCTGTGCGAGAGGCCATCACCAAGCCTCCCGCTGGCGTGAAACCCATGGTCGTATCCACCGGCTTGCCATTACGCACCGCGGCCAGGCTGCATCCGGAACCAAGATGGGCAATGACCACACGCCCCCGCGCCTGTGCGGGCGCGATACGCCTTAAGGTGGCCACAATATATTCATATGAAATGCCATGAAACCCCAGCTTTTGGATGCCCTGCTTGTAATATGTCCATGGTATGGGCAGAATTCGGGCTTCCTGCGGCATGGCATGATGGAAGGCAGTATCGAAACAGGCATACTGAGGCAACAGGGGATATTCATTGCGCACGGCACGAATCAGCGCGATATCGCGAGGAAGATGCGATGGATCAAGAGAGCTATCCCGCTGCAATTCTTTAAGCACGGCGGCCGTAATTCTCTGATGGTGGATCAATTTTGGTCCGCCGAAAACAATGCGATGCCCTACTGCCACCATTTGTTGACCTTCGATGGCGACCTGCATCCATTTAAGCACGTGGGCGGCCGCAGATGCATGACTCCCGGCTCGAATGGACCATCGCGTGGCGGCGGCCGCCCCAGTCGTCTGCGCGGTGAAAGTGGCGTGCGGGGTGCCAATGCGTTCCACCTGCCCTTCCGTCAGCCGGGTTAAATTGTCATCGGCCAGAAATGCAGCAAATTTAATACTGGACGAACCAGCGTTGAGAATAAGGATGCAGGGGGATGTCCCCGTGTGTGTATTACTTTTTCTCATCGTTGCCACACAATCCAACTGCTCTCCAGCGGAACGGCGATGCCATCAAAGTGCGGCACTATCCGAGGGGTAAAATCGGTGGCTCGGCGGCTGGACGGGACTTGAGCCCGATAAGCATAGCCCCCTACTGCACCGGTCAGTTGCCGCACACACTCCATGATTTGCCGCATGGGGCGTGTGCCGACGGTGGCATCAGCATATAGCTCTACACGCACCAAATTGGGATTCAGGTCGTGAAGGTATACCTGCACTTCAAATTCATGAATGTCATTGGTGGTGTTGACGTGACAGGAACCGAAACGTATGGCGTGCCACATTTTACTCAGTTGCTGCTGCCACTGCACGATGGCTGTCCCAACGGCACCTTTATTGGCAGTGCGTGAGAGATAATTTTCAGCCGCCGGCACATAGTGCTGCTGAGTGTAATCGCGCACTGTGCGGTTGGTGCAATATTGCGGCGTAAGCTGAGCCATGCTTTCGCGCATGCGGCGAACCCACGCGATGGGTATGCCAGCTGCATCACGGGCATAAAATTCTTCAACAATCTGCTGTTCAAGTAACTCATAAAGTTGCCCGGCTTCATAAGCATCCCAAGCTGGATCATCGCCATGTTCTTTGCCGTCCCCAATGGCCCAGCCAACTTGCGGGGTGTAGGCTTCTGCCCACCATCCATCCATTTCTGACAGATTCAGCCCGCCGTTGACGAGTACCTTCATGCCGCTGGTGCCAGATGCCTCCCACGGCCGCCGGGGGTTGTTGATCCATAGATCGACACCACGTGCAAACCGCTGGGCAAGCCGCATGTCATAATCAGCAATAAAAACCGCGTGGTGTCGGACTTCAGGCCGGCGGATGAAATCGATCCATTGTTTAATCAGTGTCTGGCCAGTCTGATCAGCCGGATGGGCTTTGCCGGCGATGATTAATTGCACCGGTCGCTGGGGATGAGTCAGCAACCGTAAAAGTCGATCAGCATCGTGCAGCAATAAATTGGGGCGCTTGTAAGTGGCAAACCGTCGTGCAAATCCCAATGTGATCACATTGGGATCCAAAATGCGTGCGGCATCTTGGATGGCTTGATCGCTGTGACCGGAAGCTGCCAACTGCCGTACCAGCCGGTGCCGGGCCTCCTCAATCAATAATCGTCTTCCCGTGCATCGTAATTCCCAAAGCCGCGCGTCGGGAACGGTGCGAATGCCCTGAGCCAGAGTGCTTGTATCGCCGGACCAGCGAGCTGGCCCACAGGCGCCCTGCCACACCTCATCTGATGCGGCTGATTCCCATGTGGGAACATGAATACCGTTGGTCACGTGCGAGACGGGTATTTCATCAAGCGACCATCGCGGGAACAGCGGTGAAAAAAGCTGCCGACTTACATATCCATGCAGGCGGCTGACTGCATTAACCGCCCCACTGCCGCGCATGGCCAGGTAGGCCATATTGAACGGCTCGTTATTGTCGGCGGAGTTGAGACGGCCGAGGGCAAATAAATCATGATGCGAAATACGTAGTTTATCTTCCGCGTACTGCCCCAGATATCGGGCGATCAGGGCTGGCTCAAAGCGATCAAACCCCGCCGCCACAGCCGTGTGGGTGGTAAACAGATTGCCGGCACGGGTGATGGCCAGCGACTCTTGGAATGTGCGTCCGGTTTTCTCCATGAAACTTCGTGCCCGCTCCATAACGGCGAAAGCCGCATGTCCCTCGTTGAGGTGGCATACTTCCGGATTCAGGCCGATGGCTTCAAGCAGCCGCCATCCGCCAATGCCCAGCAGCAATTCCTGCTGAAGTCGAAGTTCAGGGCCACCGCCGTAAAGCTCGCTGGTGATGCCGCGATGGACCGGGTTATTGGCCGGATCGTTGCTGTCGAGCAGGTAGAGCTTTGTCCGCCCCACCTGCACCTGCCAGGCACGCAGCCAGAGAGAATAGCCGGGCAGGGCGATCTTGAGGCGAAGCCATTCGTCGTTGGCCAGCCGCAATGGTGTGATGGGCAACTGTCCAGGGTCATTGTACGGATAGAGCGCCTGCTGACGACCATCAACGTCAATGATTTGCCGAAAATATCCCTGCTGATAAAGGAGTCCGACACCAACCACCGGCACGCCCAGATCGCTGGCCGATTTGAGTTGATCGCCCGCGACGTTTCCCAAACCGCCAGAGTAAATGGGAAGCGCCTCGCTTAGCATGAATTCCATGCTGAAATAGGCAACGCACGAAAGTTTGGACTTGGGGTATTGGTGGCCAAACCACGTTGGTGCGTCCATTAATTGTTTTTGCTCTTGCAGCAGCGTCTCCACCTGGCTGCGGAAGGCCTCCTGAGCAAGCAGGGTTTTTAATTTTTGAGGGGATGCTGTTTGCAACACTTCCCACGGGTTGCGCGTCTCGTCCCACAGTACCTCATCAAGTTGCCGCCATATGCCGTCAGCCGCCCGATTCCAGCTCCACCTCAGGTCCAAGGCCAAACGAGCGAGCGAATCAAAGCCTTCTAAATTCTGGATGTAAAAGTGGAACCGTAAATTTCCGAAGTCGCTGCGGGTAGTCATATCAACCCTTTCAACATGGGCACACCTCTTCAACGCAGCTTTTAACCAAGTTAGTGATTTACAGGGCTAAGGTCAAGCCAACCGTCAGCTGCGTCAGGAAGGTCAGGTTCATTGATACAATCTGTTGAAAATCAAAAACTTTCAGTTTCAACGGTAAGCCAGCAGTCCGCCAAGCGCGTTATCCCGCGGAGAGCAGCCACCGGCACTGACGAAAGTGCGTATTGACGATGGCTTGACCTCGCGAGTTGCGGCGCGGATGATTAGAGTAGCTCGGAGAGATGGCTGAGCGGCTGAAGGCGCCGGTTTCGAAAACCGGTTCGTGCGCAAGTGCGACGTGGGTTCGAATCCCACTCTCTCCGTTGTGTTGATGGGTATTGCGAGATGGTTCGGGCTGCAAAGGCTTGCTTGGGGCGCTGTCGTTGCGGTGGTTTTATCATGGCGGGCTTTTTACTGTGTGTGCACGTTATCGATTAAGCCGGTCGCCGTCGCAGATCGCCAGGCATCTGGGCGTGCTGGATGTCGATATTAATACTAATCCATGGCAGCCACGACTCAATATCGCCATTTCGCAATCGGTTCCCGTGATAAAGACTGCTGCTGGTCAGCCGAGACTGCTCATGGCAGATTGGGGCTTCAAGGCCCCGTGGGACCCTGCCAAGCGAATATTTAATGCGATGGCGGAAACTGCTGCCGCAAAACCAACCTTCCGGGCAGCCTTCAACCGCGGCCGCTGCCTGATGCCAGCCGATGGTTTTTATGAATGGCCTGGTAAAAAGGCGACGCTGATTCGCTTTGCAGATGAGCGTGTGTTCTGCTTTGCGGGCTTGTGTTCTGGCAATCAGGTCACCATGCTCACTTGCGCTCCGAACGAATTTATGCAGCCCATTCACCATCGCATGCCCGTAATTCTGGAATCCGATCAATGGGATCGGTGGCTTAACCCGCAGGCCACAAGCGAGGAACTTAAATCCATCATCTCACCGCGGCCATGGAGCGATGTTGTGGCCACACCCGTCGGCACCATCCACCACGATGCCATTTGAATCCGGTACTTGTAAGCCGAGTCAGAAAGGAAGAAGTTCATGCACCAATCAAATAAAGACCATTTTTTCAATCGCCGCCAGTTTCTGGCAGGAGTTGCCGGATTGGGTGGGTACGCCGTTGGATTGGCATCGGCGGCCAACGGTGCCACCGCACTCGCGGACGAGCAGAAGCACCGCCGCAATGCGGTAAAGCAATATCTTGGAAGCGTCTATCGTCGGCCACGCGGCTGCATTTATGTTCCCGCCCGCGCTTGGAACGATTACCAGGCCTGGCGAGATTACAATCCCAATGAGGCCCGGCGGGATATCGGTTTTGCCCGCAAGCTGCGGGTAAATGCCTTTCGGGTATGGCTCAGTTATGAGTTCTGGCTTCATGACGCCGATGCTTTGCTGTCGCATTTTACTGATTTTTTAAGTGCGTGTGCCGCGGCGGGCATACGGGTAATGCCTGATTTGTTTGAGAGTGATGGGGTGGAACCGACACCCGCTAATCTGATGGATACCAATCCATGGACGGCTTCAGACGTGGTGTCGCCGTCAACCAGGGTTGTGCACGACCGGAGGTTGTGGCATAAGCCGCTGGAGTATGTGCAATGGTTCATGCACCATTTCGGAAATGATCGGCGGCTTCTGGCCATAGAGGTTGATAACGAGCCGTGGGTACCTTGGAGGATGCGTTTTGCCCGCGAGGTCATGCGCACGGCTCACGCCGCCAACGGAATCGTACCACTGACAGTGGGAGGCAGGCGCACCAGAGAGTGTCTTTACTTCCTCAACGATGGCATCGATATTCTGCAGACCCACTGCAATTTTCCTGCGACAGCGACGGTGTTTAAACACCGAGTTTACAGCGAGATCACAATTCCAGAGATGGTTCTTGAGATGCCCATCTGGATGACGGAATGGCAGCGTTTGCGACCTGGCGGAAGCGGTTGGTCCGGCCCTGCAGGGGTACTGCGCAATAATGCATGGCAGCCGGACTATAGGTCAATGGCGCCGCTGGTGCATCGCGCCAATCTGGGTAATTTCTTTTGGAGCCTTATGGTCAAGCCCGCATGGCTGCTTGTGCAGCGACATCGAGGGACGATTTCCGGAGTGTTTCATGAAGACGGGCGGGTATGGAGCTTGGCAGACGCCCGAGCGATCTCTGAGGATCCCGCCTTTGCCGCAGGGGAACTTAAGGCATGGCCGCAATGGGCGGACGCCATCCCACGGAGGCTCGGTCTGCCGTTGAAGCTGCGTTGAACCCGCGATCTGGCGGAGTCACAGGCCAGCTGGCAACGCGCCAAAACCGCTTGCCCGCGATGATCCTTAGTGAGCGATCTTATAACTGACCAATCTGGCGGTCATATGGTTGGCTTTGCGTTCGATGAGTCCGACGCCCTTGGCATAATATTCTGTCAAATGAAGTACCATGCGATGTGTCTGCACCTGACCCGCCACACTCACTGCGCTCGTGACGCTTTCCTGCACCCTGACGCGATAACATTTGAAAGTACCAGCAGGCACAGTGATGCGTCTGAGGCCGGTAATTTTTAATCTGGAATCTATAGTGGTTTTGATAATCGCCTTAAATGGGCCGGTCGCTTCAGAGGATTGGTAGGTTGTGGCAAACACCCACTTGTAGCCGGGCTTCCAAAGGGATGCATTGGGGATCACAACGCCGGAAGCGCGGATAACCTTGACGCCCACCTTTCGGCCACCCATGTTCCGAACCAGCATCTTGCCCAACTCGTCCAATTCCCATCCCTTGGTACCCAGCTTGTAGCGTACAACGGTGGAAACGGTGCCGGTTTCTTTTTGAGTAAAATGCGTTGGATTGGACGCTGTAATTGTTTGAGCGAATGCATTGGCACCGCCAGTAAACTGGTAGTGCCAGGTGCAACCTTTGGTAGTTGGCATAATGCTGCCCGCACGGGCAAGAGTGCAGCATATACCACAAACGATGGCGAAAATGGTCAGGACTGCGGGTATTTTTGCAAGCTTCATACTGACCCTTTCATTCTCCTGCTGTCACGTGTCATTATTACCGACCAGCGAACCGCGCACAATGGCTGCGCCTGCTGCAGTTTTGAGTCTTTTTGATCGCAAATAGAGGACCGGCGAGATCGTCGCATGCGCGAACCGTTTGTGGGTTAAGGCTTGCTGGCGGCGGGGAACTTATTGCACAATTCGCGAAATGCCTTGAGCGCTTCCCATGCCTGCATGGGGGACATCCGCTCCATATCCAAGGCCTGAATCTGGGAGATAATCTGCGTACCCAGCGGGTCGAACATGTTGACCTGACCGCTGGCTCGCGTGGCGGAGGCTCGCGGACGTGGACGCCCCACCTGCACAGTTAGTTGATCCATCAACCGCCGGGCGCGTTCCACCACGCATCGAGGCACACCCGCCAGACGTGCCACATGCACGCCGTACGACTTATCTGCCCGCCCCGACACGATTCGGTGCATAAACAGAATCTGATCCTGCCATTCGCGCACCAGCACACTGGCGTTGCGTATTTTATCCGAACTGTCCGCCAATTCGGTCAGTTCGTGATAATGGGTGGCAAACAGGGTCCGACAGCCGATGTTTTCTGAAAGATGCTCGGCGATGGCCCACGCCAATGCAAGGCCGTCCAAGGTACTGGTCCCCCGCCCCACCTCGTCCAGAATCACCAAGGCATCGGGTGAGGCATGAAGCAGAATATCGGCCGTTTCTACCATTTCAACCATGAACGTGGATTGGCCTGCGGCCAGATCATCGGATGCCCCGATGCGGGTGAATATGCGGTCCACCAGACCAACAACAGCCTCTTTTGCTGGAACATAAAGGCCTGCCTGCGACATGAGCGTGATGAGAGCAGCCTGGCGAATGTACGTGGACTTGCCCGCCATGTTGGGGCCGGTGATCAATTGCAGCACAGCCCCGCCGGGTTCAAAAATCAGATCATTGGCGACAAATTTTTCGCGCAGCAGTTTTTCCAGTACAGGATGGCGGCCATCGATGATACGCATTTCGCGTGCGGTGGTAAGCATGGGGCGGCAATATCCACGCAAACGTGCCAGATGCGCACTGCACATCAATACGTCAATTTCGGCAATCAGCCGGGCGATGCGCCCCAGTGCATCAACGTAGGAGGTAAGCGTCCGAACCAAGGCCTGATAGATGTCGGCTTCCAGTGCGATGGATCGCTCCCGCGATGTGAGGGCTTTGGACTCATAATCCTTAAGCTCCGGCGTAATGTAGCGCTCCGCATTTTTGACTGTCTGACGACGGATAAACTCCGGCGGCATGCGGCCGGCATTGGCGTGCGATACTTCAATGTAAAAGCCGAAGACTTTATTAAACCCCACCTTAAGGTTCGCGATGCCGGTGGTTTTAATCAAATTATTTTGATAGTCAGTCAGCCATTGGCGCGAATCACCAGCGAAGGCCCGCAAGGTATCCAATTCAGGGTTGACTCCAGCCTTGATGTATCCTCCCTCGCGCATATGGGCCGGGGGATCATCCGCAAGATGACTGCGGATAGTCTCGGCAAGGGGGATAACAGCGTCGAGGCATTGCTGCAGCGACACCAGGATCGATGGCGCGGGCGTTTGCTGGGCAAATATACGGCACATGCCGTTTACAGCGTCAATCGACCGGGCCAGGCTGTTGAGTTCGCGCGGGCCGACACGTCCCATGGCAATCCGTGCACACGACCGTTCGATATCTCCAACATCAGTGATCAGCAGGCGACCTTGTTCCAGCAATTTGGGGGCATCGATAAACTCGGCCGTCCGATCCAGACGTTCGTTGATCGCAGCGATGTCTCGCAGTGGGAAGAGTATCCAGTTTTTAAGCAGGCGGGCACCCATGGGTGTGCGCGTCTCATCCAAGGCGTCCACCAGCGATCCTTCAGCCGCATTAAGCCGATATGAACGCACCAGTTCAAGCGATTTGATCGAGGCACCGTCGATCACCAGATGACGCCGCCGGTCAAAAGGCTGAGGCGGTGGGAGATGACCAATGGCGGCAAGCTGCGTCTCCGTCAGATAGCTGATTACCAGCCCGGCGGCACAGATTGCCGGATCGGAGGCAGTTTCATAACCAAAGGCGTTGAGCTGTGCCACGGCGTAATGATTTCGCAATGTTTCCGCAGCACGGTGTGGCTGTGCCTGCCATGCGGGTCGCACTGTCAACGTGATATGCCTGGCATCGGCAAGCTGCGAGAGAAACCCCGGAGGTCGATGATCCGGTCCCTCGGCCACGAGTAATTCACGTGGATTGATGCGCGAAAGTTCGCTTAAACATACCGACACACTCTCCACCAGCGTCAGAAATTTGCCGGTGGATAAATCGCACCATGCCACGGCAGCCCGAGGTTCATCCGCATCGATGAAATCGGGGGTAGCATCCGCGCCTGCTCCCGACAAATTGTCAATCTTCTCTGGTAAGATGATGGCGGCAAGGAAATTTTCCTCACCAGTTGGCAAAAGGGTTTCTTCCGTGAGCGTGCCGGGCGTCATCAGGCGAGTGACTTTGCGGTCAATAACGCCTTTGGCGTCTTTGGGGTCCTGCACCTGCTCGCACATCGCCACGCGGTAGCCTGCTGCGATCATCCGCTGCAGGTACCCATCCACTGCGTGGTGCGGCACACCCGCCATGGGGATGGGGTTTTCACCCTTGCTGCGACTGGTAAGCGCAATACCAAGCACTCGCGAAACGGTTCGGGCATCTTCGTAAAATGTTTCGTAAAAGTCACCCATCCGAAAAAATAATATTGCCTCCGGATATTGTGCCTTGTACATCTGATACTGGCGCATCGCCGGGGTCAGATCAGCGGCGCTGATGGAACCGATAGGTGTGACATTTTCCGGCAGGACTTCAGGCATGCGACGGATTATATCGCGGGCGGGCTGAAGCACCAAAGCTGCGCTGGTGCGCTGTCTGGTGTGTGGTCATGGCCGGGCCACTTGGCGGAATGTCATAGGCAAATCATCCCGCCATGCCCGTGGCCTTAGCCCTGCGACTTGAACGGCGGGCTGCGCGAGTTGTTCTCGATCAAGATGCGAACTTGCCAACGGCTTTATGGGTGGTTTTGCGCCAACCAGCGGCGAAATTCACCATGATCCAAGTGGGCTAAATCGGGCACGGCCCACGTTGCCCATCGCCGCACAGATTCAATTGTGCTGGAGGTGGCTACACCCAAAACCTGTAAACCTGCGGCCTTGGCGGCCATCGCACCGCCCGGTGTATCTTCAATCACAATCACGTGCTGCGCGTCGAGATCAGGACGGAGATACTGAAGCATAGTGAACGCCTTTGAATACCCCTCAGGGTCCGGCTTGCTGTGCAGGACATCGTCGGCTGACACGATCACTTTAAAGTGATTGGCGATTCCAAGCGCACGGATCACCTGCCGTATCTCGGGCCCCCTGGCGCCACTGCAGATACCGCAGATGCACCCCTCGGCGGCTAGGAAAGTCAGCAGGGATCGAACGCCCGGCAGCGGCTCGGCGACGGTGCCGAGTTGAGATTCAAGAAACTCCCCTTTCCGCTGGCAAAGCAGCCCGAGAAGTTCCTGCGATGGCGGAATGCCCGCATCCATCAACATGTGAGTAAAGCCATCGACCGAACTATATACAATGTATCGATCAACGTACAGGTCGGGGGATATATGGATCCGCTTTTTTAATTCCTTTTCGGTGGCAGCCAGGGCATAGTTGTAACCTTGAAGATGCAGGTCTTCGGTACTGGCAATCACTCCGTCAAAATCGAAAATTACGGCGGCAGATGGCATGGATGTCAATCCTCTCATATCCGGGCTTTAAACGGTGGGCGCATCGCCACGCGACCGCGGCCGGCAACGCTTGAAAGGCAGAGGATACCAGAAATTCAAAGTTGCATCGGTATGACAGGGTATTACTTTTTTTCAAGCTGCAGGAGCAAGGTGCCGATAAGTTTCGCGCGGGGCATTGATTGCCGCACCTGGATTTTATACAATGTATAACGCCAGCAAGAGGTGTAGACCTCTGACCATGCCATGGACATTTTGAAAGGTGTTGTGCATATGAATGATGCAAATCGCGCTAAAGCATTGAAAGATCAGGTAGTAGCATTCAAGGCGGATGCTCAGCTCGCGGCGCTTTTATCGGGCGTAAAAAATAAAAGTGAATTGATTCGCGACGCCGTTTATGCCTTTCTGGGGCATTTGTGTCCGCTTTGCAATGGTAAAGGCACAATTGATGCCAATCGTGGGCATGAGATTGAACTGTTGCTTAAACAGCTCGAATTTGCCAGTTGTTCCGGGTGTCATACGCCACTGCCGGTCATTCCTAAACTGCGTGCCATCGTACGCCAGTTGCCTATGGCGGACCGGCAGCGCCTCGGCGAGTACGAAAAAACCGGTGAGTTACTTTGCATAAGCTGTTTTGAAAAGGCCGACCAATGCAATGATTGCGGCCAGCACGTTCCGCAGGGCACACTTCGTCGTCATCAACACACGCGTCATATTGCTGGCGGGCGAACGGAAAGGAAACGCACCATATGAGCATTCACATGTTGCTCCTTGGAACCATCGATCTCTGGAACCCCTCGGGGGCGGGACTTGGAATTGTGGGGATTCTCGCCACGGCTTTATTGCTGGGCATGGTGCATGGAATCACGCCTGATGAACACACGTGGCCAATTACCTTCAGCTACGCGGTTGGAAGCTACAGCTGGAAGGGTGGGATGCGGGCTGGAATGCTGTTCTCCCTCGCATTTACCATTCAGCGGTCCATCATGTCGGAGCTGGCGTATTTTGCGTTGACTGATTTCGCGAAGCATGCTCTGTTCAATTTCTGGGTTTATATCGTCATTGGTGCGGTCATGGCGGCGTCGGGTTTTTACGTGCTTAAGCGGGGCAAGATCCTGCATATGTTTCACGCCCACAAAATGGGAACCGAGTCCGGCGGAGCCAATACGCAAAACATGCCCAAATACATGCCACTGGTGCATGGCTTTATCGCCGGTTTTGGAACCGGGGCATTTGCCTTGATCACTTATACGGCCCTTTCGCCTCACATGGGATCGCCTTGGCTGGCTTTTCTTCCAGGCACGTTTTTTGGCCTAGGCACCATGGCCATGCAAGTTGCGGCCGGCGCCCTTTTTGGCCAGTGGATGGCCAAGCGTCATCTGCCACCAGCAGCCCGTGCTGCGCTGGCCAGGCTGATGTCAGGAAGGACTCTGTCATGGGCCGGGTCGGCGTTTGTTCTGGTGGGTATTGCTGGCCTTATCTGGCCTAATCTGTGGAATATCTCAATTAACACCCATATTCATGTTCATAATCTGCACTCGCTGGGTGTGGGATTTTTCCTTGCCTTTATTGTTCTCATTACGGTTGCCACAGCGGCATTCGTCAAGTCAATTCGGGATGTTTCCAAAATGGCATTCAAAGCTGAAAGTCCTGCAGATCAAACGGTAAGTCACATCGCCGGTGCTTCAAATTGATTTCCGACTCCCTGAGTCGGCATGGCTTGCGCCATTTGCGCAGCGTTTTGCTCTTGTGTTCATTCCCGTCGGCACATTCCATTTAGTAGCGCCGGTTTTGCCTGGGGATATGCTGCGCATTGACGATAGAGTTTTCCTGACTCATTTGGTCAGGCAGTTGTAGAAATTTTAAGAAGCGGATAAATTAATGTAATCAATGTACGGGGTCCTGGTGATGTTCGGTCACCCGGCTTGGTGCCGTTGTGATATATAAAATGAGTCGGGCTTTTTTAAGAAGCGATCCCTTGGGAATTTTGGAACGCGTAATTTTTTAGCGAAGGGCTGAATATGATTCTTCCATACGATTGGCGGGAAAAGCTAAAACCATCCAATCTTCGTCAGACCATCAATGAGAACTCGGCCGCGGTCAGCATCATTGCGGCCGTGATAGCCGTGCTGGCAATTGTATACATCTTCCATAATTCAGTTGGAGGCGGAGGAACGGGAGCGGCTCCCAAGGCGTATTACTACGACACGAGCACCGGTCAGTTTTATACCTATCGCAGTTCGCGGCCAGCGCCAATCAAAAATGCCCAGGGTAAACGAACCATCGTGCTGGCTTATATGTATACCTGCAGTTCGTGTGGGAATCGGAAAATTGCGTGGCTTCAGAAATACACTCGGCAGGCCCGCAAGGCTCTTGAACAGATGCTGAATTATAAGCCTGTACCGGGAAAACCACCGGCCCCCCCGCCGATGGAGGCGCCGATGTTTGGCACCGGCATCCTGGTGCGATCGCCGGCGAAGGGATCCAAGTGGTATCCAGTCCAGTCGCCAGAAGGACAGGCGATTCAACAGCTGCCGAAGTGTACATCGGGGACGGCTAAGATCTGCCTGCCTGGCTAGGCATTGGCCCGCATGCACATGAACGATCGGTTTATCAATGAGTGCATTTTCGTCTATTGAGACGGTTGTCGCGGCTATCCGTCGTGGCGAGATGGTGATTCTGGTCGACGACGAGGACCGTGAAAACGAAGGCGATCTGGTCTGCGCGGCCCAGTTTATAACACCACAAGTTGTTAATTTTATGCTGCGCGAGGCCCGCGGCGTTTTATGCGTTGCCCTCACCGGCGAGGATTGCGAGCGGCTCAGCCTCTACCCACAGGCACCTTTCAACACCGCGCCCCTTGGCACCGCATTTACCGTTACGGTTGATGCCCATCCACGTTTTGGAATTACCACCGGTGTATCCGCTGCTGAACGCGCCAAAACCATTCAGGTCATAATCGACCCCAAGAGCCGCCCAGATGACCTTTGTCGGCCGGGGCATATCAATCCTCTTCGTGCACGAACCGGCGGAGTTTTGGAGCGAGCCGGTCAGACCGAAGGATCGGTCGATCTGGCCAAACTCGCCGGGCTGCATCCTTCCGGGGTCATCATTGAAATCATGTCTGATGATGGCTCGATGGCTAGGTTGCCTCAGCTCAAGGCCTTTGCCGACAAGCACCATTTAAACCTTTGCAGCATTGCCGATATTATTCAGTACCGCCTGAGGCAGGAAACACTCATTCGACGAATCGCCCAACAGCCGCTTGCCACCCAGTGGGGACGTTTCGACCTGATCGTGTACGAAACCATGCACGATCCTTTACTGCACATCGCTTTAACCTGCGGTGGGATCGGAGTACGTGATCAGAACACTGGTCGCGTCCCTTTTCAGACGACACCAACGCTTGTTCGCATGCATTCGGAAAATCTCCTCAGCGATGTATTCAAAGGTGATGACTCGCCAAGTGGAAAAGAGCTGCAGGCCTCCATGGAAATCATTGCCAAAGCAGGCAGCGGAGTGGTGGTGTATCTGCGGCAGGAATCGCGCGGCTTGGCACTTCTTTCTCGATTGAAAGAATTTCAAACCGCAGCCGGTCCAACACCACAAATTGGCGAGGCACTGGCCAATCCCATGGGCAGGCGCGACTTCGGCGTTGGAGCGCAAATTTTAAGAGATCTGGGGCTTTCAGAACTGGTGCTGCTTACCAACCGACCCAAGAAGCTGCACGGGCTCGAGGCATTCGGTCTGCATGTCATCGACCAGCGGCCCATCCAATACTAATTCCATCCCATGCCCATGAATTGGGTGCACGGGGTCAGTTTGAATGTCTATTCCGCATCGTCGTCTTCGTAGTAGACATCATCCTCGTCGAGGTCATCATCATCGAAATCATCGTTTAATGACTCTTCGCCGAAGTCGTCCTCATCGTCATCGTCGTCATCTTCATCATCCAGATCATCTTCGTCGTCGTCGAAGTCGTCATCCTCACTGTCCTCTTCATCGTCACTTTCATCCTCATCTTCTTCCTCATCATCATCTGGTGACGGACGACGCTTCGCCGCCTTAAATTCTGTTGGCCATCCGAAGTCATCCTTGACTGACGCAGATAGGAGTCCGCTTAAAGACGATCCATCCAAATGGCCGGTAGCCGTGCACTCCAGCGAATCCGGCGCCTCAAGTGGCAAACAACCAAGCGATGACACACTGGCCGCGAGCACATGCTTCCTACCGATGATGGACATTACTGACTCTCCTGCTAAGGCCACGGAGCAACAACTCCGAATAAAACACAAGACCAAGACTGCGTTACAATGCCAGTCCAAGCCGAGTTGGCAATCACCGCGCTTTGCGGAAGCCATTGTCGGCTAACGCCGGTAAAATATCGTCAATTTCGGCTAAGTCAATGACACCGAAACTGGCTTGGGTACCACCGGGCGGTTTGGGCCAGACCGATGCTGCGAAGCAGCACCTTTTGCGGAGTTTAACGAAGTTGAAGACACAAGAAAAGATAGCCATCTTTCCCGGAACTTTTGATCCGCCAACGCTGGGCCATCTGGATGTCATAGAGCGCGGACGGCACCTATTTGACCGCCTCATCGTGGCCATCGGTGTGAATTCGGATAAGACGCAGCTCTTTCCCGTCGAATTGCGTCAGCGATTGCTTCACGAACTGACAAAACAGTGGAGCAATATTACCGTGGAGTACTATCAGGGCTTGACGGTGGATTTAGTTAAAAAACGGTGTGCAGTAGCGATTCTACGCGGTCTTCGCAATATGACTGATCTGGAATATGAATTTCAACTGGCATTGACCAACAGGGCTATCGCATCGGTGGATACGGTGTTCATCATGACCAATGAAAAATTTGGTTTTACCAGCAGCAGTTTGATACGGCAGATTGCCGCGCTCGGTGGCGATTTAAATAAGCTCACCACCCTGCTGCCCGCCAATGTGATTGCTGAATTGGAGCATCGCCGGCCGCAACTGATCAGCCAACCGGATTAGCTCATCGATCGAATTTTAACCTTAGTGAAAATTCAGGCGTCACGTGGCTTTGCTGCGAAAGCCGCGGATGATCAGGGTGAAAAACTTTCGCCAGCGCGTAAACTACCTGATATAAGGAACCTGACCGGTGTAGAAGGGTGATGTCCTCCGGTTTTGGTAATTTCAATAGGAGACGAATCAAGTGATCAACCGACCACGAAGTGTAGAAGTAACCGATGGCCCGGAGCGCGCCCCGCAGCGGGCATTTTTTCGATCCATGGGGCTTACCGATGCCGATATATACAAACCCTGGGTTGGCATCGCCAGTACTTGGAATCAGGCGACGCCCTGCAATTTGACGTTAGATCGACAAGCCAAAGCCGCCGCAGAAGGTGTGCGAAAGGCGGGCGGCACGCCTCGGGAATTTGTCACCATTGCCGTATCAGATGGCATCGCCATGGGCCACCAAGGTATGAAGGCGTCGCTGGTATCGCGTGAAGTCATTGCCGATTCGATTGAGTTGATGATGCACGCCCATCGATATGATGCATTGGTAGGTCTGGCCGGATGCGATAAATCTTTACCCGGAACGCTGATGGCAATGATTCGGCTTAACTTGCCAAGCGTCTTTCTATACGGTGGAACCATTCTTCCGGGCAAATTTCGCGGCAAAGACGTCACCATTGTGGATGTGTATGAGGGTGTTGGTTCCCACGCCGCAGGAAAAATGTCCGATGCCGATCTGAAGGAACTGGAATGTGCCGCTTGTCCCTCTGCCGGTTCATGTGGCGGCCAATTTACGGCTAATACCATGGCGTGCGTAGCCGAGGCTATTGGAATGGCGTTGCCCGGATCAGGGTCGCCCCCCGCCGTTGAAACTGCACGCGATCAATTCTGCATGCAGGCCGGGGCGACAGTGATATCGCTGCTGGAACGCAACCTGCGTCCCAAGGAAATTGTAACGCGCGAAGCTCTCGAAAATGGCGTAGCCATTGCTGCCGCTACTGGCGGGAGCACCAATATTGCGCTGCACCTGCCGGCCATTGCCCACGAGGCAGGTATTCCACTTACATTGGACGATATTGAACGCATAAGCAATCGAACGCCCACCATCGCCGATTTGAAGCCCGGTGGGCGCTACGTAGCGCTTGATGTCTATCGCGTGGGTGGCATACCAGTCATATTGAAGGTACTTTTGGATAATGGCCTGATTCATGGCGACTGCCTGACGGTTACTGGCAAAACCATGCGAGAGAATTTGCAGGGCATTAAGTTGCCCGGCGATCAAGACGTGGTCCTGCCGATCGACAAAGCACTTAGCAAGCACGGCGGATTAAAAATTTTGAAGGGGAATTTAGCACCCGAGGGGTGCGTTATTAAAACCACCGGCGTGAAAAAGCTTAAGCACCGCGGTCCGGCCAGATGCTTTGATTGCGAAGAAGATGCCATGAAGGCCGTGCAGGCTTTGAAAATTAAGCCCCGCGATGTTGTGGTGGTGCGCTACGAAGGCCCCAAGGGTGGTCCGGGAATGCGTGAGATGCTTGCAGTTACAGCGGCCATTGCCGGCCAAGGACTGGGTTACGATGTTTGTCTGATCACTGATGGTCGTTTCAGCGGTGGAACGCGCGGACTTTGCATCGGGCATGTAGGACCGGAGGCCCAGGTGGGTGGCCCGATAGGTTTGCTGCGCGATGGAGACATGGTGGTTGTTGATGCAGAACTTGGAAGCATTAACGCCGAATTATCTGAGGAAGAATGGACCGCCCGCCGTGCGGCGTGGAAACCACGCGCCAATGGCTATGACCGCGGTGCCCTCGCCAAATATTCCAAACTGGTTGGGCCGGCATGCAACGGAGCCGTGACGCACTGAAGGCGCGCTGCAAAGGCGGTTGATCGACCGGTAACATCAGGCAGTCTTCATTAACATCATGGCAGTGTGACATTGTGCGGGCTGAAATTGCCGGACCAATTAAGACTCCATAGTTTTTGCAGGGGTACTGTCCGCGCTGAGCCATCGGTGAAGGAAACATTAATGGCACCCAGATGGCGATCGATGCAGAAGCGTCCCATCTGGTCGTTAGCATCAAGCGTTGGATCGCCGGTTTGCAGATTGGTCGGAACCGGGTCGGTGTCGGACGGACTTCCATCAACCCAGATGCTGTCGGCAAACAAAGGCTGATCTGGGACGATGCTGGTCCCATTGGCGCGGGGATCGAACGATGGCGGAGGTGCCTGTTCGATGTAACCCTTGCCTTTGTCATCGTATGTGCCCCCCACCACGATATTGCCGCGTATGGAGTGACCTCCACCGCTAACAAAATTGCCCGCCGTATAAATGCTGCCGTCGAGATTAAGCTGCCCATGAATGGTGACGCTGCCAAGCGCGACAATGTTCATGTCCGCAGACCCTTGAGATGGAAACTGTCCGTCAATCGTGACATTACCGGACACGACCAATGTGCCGCTCCCCTCAACCTGAATCTGGCCGCTGGTGCTGAAGTCACCATTGACAAAGAGGAATGGGCTGTTGCTGAAATTGATCGTGTTACCACCGGAAAATGCCTGTGGGTTGTCAGTCTGCATAATCTGGTTGTAAATGGTTGTCACATTGGGAGGTTGCATGCCGGGCATGTTTGGCATTTGCGAGCCACCAACTGAAACCGCACCCTTAAGCGTGATCCCTCCTCCGGATTCAATATTTCCGGTGACCATGGCATTACCGTTGGCCTCTATGTCACTTGCTGATGCCATACTGCCGTAGAAACTGGTACTACCACCAAAGCTGGCGGTACCGTACGCTGCAACCACGGGGATAAAGCTGGAGCCACCCGCATGGGTATTAAGCCCGTAGCTGCACACCACACCATGCAACCAGCCGTACGGACCATTTGGATTTACAAATCCCCAGGCGGTATTCGCGGAACCTACGCCCAGTGTCGTGGCCGAAGGATCCGCTGGCGTACTGGCATCTGGACAAATGGCATTGTCGGCCACATTATTATCATAAGGTTTAATTTCCTGATACCAATACCCTGTCGGAGACTGATAATCGTTGGGAAATTGTCCATCGTGTATCTCTCTAAAATTCAGCGCCGCCAGAGAAAGTTGGTGCAAATTTGACAGACACTCTGTGCGCTGCGCCAACTCCCGCGCATGGGCTAAACCGGCCAGCAGCATTGAAATAAGCAGTACCACAACGGTAATGACCACCAGAAGTTCAGTCATGGTAAATGCACTCTGGTTTCCAGCGCGTACAGGATTGATGTGCCTCATGGCGTGCCTCCATCACTCTCAACCTCGTGGACAAACTGCAACACGGGAAACAGTCTGTCCGCCGATCAGATTCGACAACGCACGGGATCAGGCATGAATAATATTTTTCAGCGTCTTAGTAAATCGTGGGTGGCAGCGATTTTTTTCGGTTCAGGTCCGAAAAAGGTGAAGTCCCAATATGACGACGGATGGCCGCTGTTAAACCGTTCGAGTACCACGCAGCAGCGGAAATCTTCTGGTTCAGAGTCGCCAACAGGCCCGAGTTCCGTCAGTGATTATGGCAACAGATTAATCTTGGTCTGGGCGGCGATGCGATCACTGGCGTGGCCAACAAGTATGTTCACTTTGCCGGGTTGCACCACGAACGTCTGCTTTTGCACATCCCAGTAGCGCAACGCAGGATGATCGTACGGCAACGAAAGCTTTACCTGCCGAGATTCACCCGGACGCAGATTCTGAACCCTTTCAAACGCCACCAACTGCCTGATCGGACGCTTCACCGGCGATGGGGGCGGAGTGATGTATACCTGCACCACTTCATCGCCATCACGGTGACCGGTATTTGTCACTGTGACCGATATGGACAGCTGTCCACCTCTGCCCAGATATGGTTTGTCGGTTGAGAGCTTCGAGAACTGAAATGTGGTATAGCTGAGCCCGTGGCCAAAGGCGTATAACGGCTTCCCGGTGAAATACATGTACGTGCGATTGTTCATAATGTTAAAATCATGGAATCTCGGCAGTTGCTTTAATCCCGTGAACCACGTTTCGGCCAGCTTTCCCCCGGGGTTGTAATCACCGAACAGCACTTCCGCTATGGCCTGACCGCCCGCCTGACCGGCGGCATAAGCACAGAGAATGGCAGGAACGTTCGAACTGGCCTGCTCATGCGGAATAGCCACTGGGCAATTGCTGGTGAGCACCAGGATGGTATGTGGATTCACCTGGCTGACAGCCTCAATGAGCCTATGCTGAGCACCCGGAAGCGCGATATCCTTGCGGTCGAGTTGCTCGTGGTCAACCGTCTGGTCATCACCTGCCACGACAATGGCAATATCTGCCTCGCGGGCCAGTTCCACGGCCTCATTAAGCCATTGTTCATTGACCGGCCCGTTTACCGTGCATCCGAGTGCGGACATTACTTTTACCTTGGCCGATCCAGCTGCTGGATTTTGCGGTTCCAATTCGATCCAGTCGAGGTGCATCAGATCTTGAGAAGATGCCGGCCCGGTAAAAACCAAATAAATCGACTGATACCCCCGCGTCGCATTGATTTTGGAAGAAAATACCCCCCACTTGTTCCAACTTCCCGTTACGCCGACCGGTATGCGGCATACCAGCGGCCCTCCTGGATAGCCAGTCCGCACTTCAACGGCAGAGCCTTTCTGAATGGCCGCAGCCCGTATTTTAATCGTTTGGACGCCCGTGAAATCTGCCGCCGGTAATTCCACCCAAAAACCATTCTGCATCAGACCGAGAGTAGAATTAGGAAGCACGCAGTTAATAAACTTGTAATTCCAGTCAATGGAAGTGAAATCCACGGCTGGAATGCGGTTGGTCGGCAGTTTGACGCCGAGAGCAGACGCAATGCCAACCAGCGGCGATATGTGTACAAATGGCCCACCGGCATAGCCCCCCAGGGGACACCGCGCCGCCAACGGACCAATGACTGCAATCGACTTTATAGTATCCTTCTTGAGAGGCAAAAAGTGACGTTCATTTTTGAGCAGAACGATCGATTGCCGGGCGGCTTCAAGTGCCAGTTGGCGATGTGCTGGCGAGTCTACCACGCTCCATGAAATCTGGCGGTAAGGGACCTGCTTTGGATCATCAAATTCACCCAGCAGCACCCGAATGGTCAGCAGACGTGCCACCGATCGCGCGATCTGCTGCACGGTGACCAGATTAAGCTCCATCGCCCGAAATAAATAATCCGGGTAAGTGGTGCCACAGTTTAGATCGCACCCGGCCTGTAAAGCCAACGCTGCCGCCTGCGGCGCAGTTGGTACATATTTATGCGTTTGATAGATGTCAGCTACTGCATCACAATCGGATGTAACGTAACCACGAAAACCCCATCGCCGACGGAGAATATCCGTCAGAATCGTGCGGTCAGCGGGGCACGGGATACCGTTGACCTCATTGTAAGCCGCCATGACCGTGGCCACGCCTGCTTTAACCGCCGCATCGAAGGGCTGGAGGTAATATTCCCAGAAACTACGGTCATTGACGGCTTCGGATACGGTATGCCGGTCATCATCAGTTTCATTGCAGATGAAATGTTTAGCGCAGCAGGCGGTTTTCAGATAGCGACTGTTGTCCCCCTGCATGCCGCGTATGGTTGCCGACGCCATAGCGCCAATCAGATGTGGATCTTCACCCAATGTCTCATCAATCCGTCCCCACCGTGGGTCCTTGGCGGTGTTCAGCGTTTGGGGAGAATAAAAAGTCAGATCGGTGCCATATCGATTGTTGTACGCGCGGGCCTCATCCGAGACAGCACGGTAAACTTGGTACTGTAAAAGGGGATTCCACGTATTGGCCAGTGCGAGGGGAATTGGAAAGCACGTCACCGGACCGCTGCGCAGAAGTCCATGCAATGCCTCGTGCCAGTATTGATAAGCTGGTAGACCCATTCTTTTCAAGGCGGGTGCCGTATTGCCCAGTTGATGAACCATCTCGGCCGGGGTCATCTTCTGAACAATAGACTCGGCTCGCCGGCGCGCCAGGTCGAACACGGCAGGCGGAATGGCTCCCAGGACAGCGCCCTGTTCAGCCTGCCTCATTTGCGCTGCAGGCGATTTTGGTGATAGCGAGGCCCAAGCCATCGCACCACTGACTGCCATAAAACTCCGACGATCTATTGGCAATTTCATTCAATGCTCCGAATAGTTTTAATGTCTCAATCTATTGTATAGTTTGCCATTCCAATAATGTCTCAACCGCAGATAGGACTCCAGCCATCGCAGGGCCGGACGTGGCTGCCCATTGGATAAAAGCAGATAGCTGTGGGGTAACCATGTATGGCCCTGAAGAAAGTCCCAGAAGGTAATTCCCGCAACATGACGATCGAGCCAGAAGATGGGGAATTGTCTCTGCATCTCGGCAAGCTGTCGGGCGCTGCTCTTCCAATTCAGATCAAACTCGCTGATGTAAACCGGCACACCAGTGCTTTCAATAATTCTTAAGCATTGGCGAATCGTGCGGTCTGAGGTGTGCTCCAGGCCGTGCGCCTGGCACCCTACGCCATCAATAAGCCTCAGCGACTTGAGCCGTCGGACGAGTGAAGCGTAGATGCGAGCGGTCGGGGGTGAGTTGAGAATGTTATAGTCGTTGAGTAACAGCCGTGTATGCGGAAAATCCTTCCGCGCAAGGCGATAACACCAGATGACCCAGCCCCATCGCGTGCTCCCACCAGGCAGGCCGGCCCGGTATCTTGGCGGATGCTGCAGCGGTTCATTGACGACATCTATGAGTGCGGTACGGTTGGCGTAGCGACGGGCAAAGGCTGCAAACCATTTTTCAACGGCCACTTTCGCGTTGCGGCGGTTTACCCAGCGCGGTTGCTGCTCGCCCCAGATCAAATTATGCTCTTTTATGAGCAGATGCCGTCTGGCAGCAAGTCGATACATTCGGTCCAACGCCTGCCAGTGAAAGACCCCTTTTTGAGGCTCCACACTTCCCCATTTTCCAGCATTTTCCGGGGTCAATTGTTTAAAGATCGAGCCAAAATAGGGCGAATCAAATCCGCTCCAGGTGGTACCGACAAAACGCTTCAGAGGCGATAGGTGGCCAAAGGCTGGAATAGCGGCCACAAAACCGCCAACACACGCCAAACGCCAGATCGCGCCACGGCGACCGAACATCACGCTCAACTCCAGGCTGCCAAAGTCATGCAAGATGACATGGTCCAGCCACCAACACCACCCGATTTTGTGATCGTAATTGCAAAACTTGATTTCAGCAACTCATTGACACCGAACTCGCAGGAAGAGTGCGGTCGTTCACACCATTGTCCACAGAGGATTGCGGTGGAGTCATTGATAGAACAGCAGAGAAGGGGAATGCCAACAGTGCCATTCACGATGAAAAGGTTTTAATCAGCATCGACATGCGCCTTTACAACGTCTTTTACTTACAATAAATCTAAACCCTGCAGCCTGTGTGTCTTACAGGAATATTAATTTGGAGCGGCAATCATGCGACGAATGTTGATGCTTATTTCTCTTTTTGTATGCGCATCGAATGCATGGGCCGGAAGTGCCAGCTTCAAGTTTTTCAAACGGCTCAGTGTAGCGCAACTTAACCATATCCTTCAGGCTGAGCGAGCGGGCTTTTTACCAGCCAGTGATCGCATGAGAACCTACCACTGGCCGCACGCCACCGCCGCCAGATATGCTGTCGACATATACAGAGTGCATTACCCATCAACTGTGCCAGAATGGAACGGCAGGCGTACGATAGCGTCGGGCATATTGGCGATCCCTGTGCGTCCCGCCACGCATAAAATGCCCGTGCTCTGTTACCAGCACGGTACGGTTTACGGCCGTTATGAGGTTCCATCGTATTGCTTTTCACACACCAATCCTGCCGGATTTTCACAGTACGCTGGTGCCTATGAAACGCGGCTGATGGTGGCCCAATACGCAGGCCAGGGCTACGTGATTGAGGCGGCGGATTATTTTGGCATGGGCGATTCTCGATTACCCGAAGCTTACACGGTAAAGGGTGCCGAGCAGGCCGCGTGCATGTCGCTCTACCGGGCTGCCGGGCACTTTCTCGCCACCAAGGGTATCAAACAATCCCACCTTTTTCTTGCCGGCTGGTCCGCTGGTGGATTGGCGACGACGGCATTTCTTGAAAAACTTCAGTCCTCCGGCGTAAAGGTGGCCGCTACTTTTACGGCTGCCTCGCCCAACGATCCCTATGTAGGTCTTAATACCTGGCTGTACCACCCTCGTAAGCATGAAGCCGTGTGGGAAAATACCCTGCTGGGTTTGACATTGTTTTCATATCAGCATTATTATTCGGCACCCGGGTTGGCCAAGTCGGTACTCAATGCAAAATATTACAGGGCGTTTCGTGATATCTATTACCGCAATTATAATAGTGAAGTACAACTGCGGCGCATCTTTGCCACATTGGTTCAGCCACAGGTTCCACTGCTCGCCTACCTGAAAAAGCCTTACGCCAACCCAACCTATTTTGCTGATTCCCTGTACGGCAGACTGCTGGCTCGCTCGCAGGCTTATCAGCAGATTTTTCAGTCACCTGTAGACATGTATTACGGATCAGACGACGAGGCTGTCCCCGTCGCACTGGCCAAACTTGCTGCACATTACCAAATGGCTATGGGAAGCCATGCCATACGTCTGATACCAGTGCCAGGTGGCAGCCACCGTGGTACTTTTCTGACGGCCGTGTCCCGTTCGCTGAAGTGGTTCAACCACCACCTGTAAATGCAGCCAGGCTATCAGGTGCATTGATAGCAGGCACAGGCCCAGGCGTGCGGCCAATCAGTACCTTAAAGGCGTTTTTTACAAGCGGGCTTGGCCGACCCTGAAGGACAAATCGAATGACACGGCCATATTGAAAAAAACAAGCCCCGACGGATCGAACCGTCGAGGCCTGCTTGAGGGAGGCCCATGAGGAGAGTAACCAAGGCCTGCCGTATTTAACCCATCAGCCGAACCCTAGTTTTTCTGAACAAAAATATAGCTTTCGGTCCCCGATCGGTCGCGAACTGACATGCGAATACCTTTGGAGATATCCAGTTTTCCGATGATGTCATTGAACTGGGATGGAGAATTCACCGGGTGCCCCTGCACACTGATGATGATATCTCCCGGCTGCACGCCACTGCTCAGCAGGATGCTGTTGGATTTCAGACCGGTAATCAGCACACCCCGGGGCGCGGAAAGGCCATACGCCTTGGCTATTTTCGGGGTAACGGGTGATACCGTTACTCCCAGTTTGTGCGATTCCGCTGGTCCTACCGTCAACTGCGACGGATTGCCGCCGGCCATCGCCAATGTGGCGGGCTGTGTTCCAACCGGGAAGGTTGTGGATAAGATCTTGCCGTCGTTGTAAAGCTTGAGCGTAATTTTTGTACCTGGCCGCATCATGGCTATCTTGTCTCGCAGGGTGCTCATCCGTCGGACGGGCCGCCCATCCACGCCAATAATGATTTCACCGCGATGCAGACCACCTTTGGCGGCAGGAGATCCCGGCTCTACTTGATCGATCAATACGCCGTGGTGTCGCTTGTAGCCGAATGTCATGGCAATCTTATGTACATAACTGTGCCTCACATCTGCTATGCTGATTCCAAGGTAGCCCCGTACAACCTTGCCGTATTTAATCAACTGGTGGGTGACATACTTTACCTCGTCGGACGGGATTGAAAACCCGATGCCATCAAAAGAACCCGATGTACTGGCGATGGCGCTGTTGATGCCAATAACGTGTCCATTCATATTGATGAGTGGCCCGCCAGAATTTCCGGGGTTAATCGGCGCATCTGTCTGGATGAAATCTTCATAAGTGAGGCCGGCGAGTTGCGGGTCGTGTTCTGCAATAATGTTGACGCTGGTTCGACCTACGGCCGAAACAATGCCATGGGTTAACGTCTGACGGAATCCAAACGGCGCGCCAATGGCCATTACCCAATCGCCTGGGTGAACATTGGCTGAATCACCAAAGGTGGCAGGCTGCAAGCCTGTAGCGTTGATCTTTACAACTGCCAAGTCGGTTTTTGGGTCGGTACCAACAACTCGGGCGGTATAATTTCTGCCATCTGCCAGCCGCACTTTTACAGAGGTGGCATCGTTGACGACGTGATTGTTAGTGACGATGTAGCCATTGGATGTGAGAATAACACCGCTGCCGGTGCCGTATATTTTTTCAACTGATTTTTGCGACGGAGGAGTCAGCGGAAACGCTCCGGGGGGCAGCATCTGCTGAAATTGTTTTGGGAGCTGCATCGGCACGGAGCTTTGCGTTTCAGGGACTTCCTGAATAACACTGATGCACACCACAGAATTTTTGATCGCGCGGTGCATCTCTTCAAATTCTTTAGATAAACGCTTCGCAAGGGACATACGCGGCATCTGTACGCTTGGCATGGACGCCGCCTGAGTAGGTGATGAACCCTCGTTGGCCACCAAGCCAATACCAGCCAGAGTAAGAGCCGTGGCCGCCGCAACTGCCGATGCGAACTTGACGCGTTTGGAAATCATGCTGAAACTCCTAAAAAGATTTCGATCCTTACTTTGCGGGACACTTCACGCTGGTTGTGCGACCACCGTTATCCCGTACACCTAAACGTTGCCATGCAAAAAATTATCTTTCATCACCCGGGTTGGCTGCTCTTGGCCTGCACAGCAGGCCAAGAGGAATTGATTTGCGTAACCAATTCTCGAAACACCGCCCCACGATGCTCGTAGTTGTCAAATTGATCATAAGATGCACATGCCGGTGAAAGCAGGACGCAACTGGGTGCGGCAATCTCTACCCCCAGGCTGATTGAGGGCGGCTCAGTAATCCAACAATGGGCCCGCTTAACCGCTTCTGCCAGGGTATTTGCTTCAAACAAGCGAGGCGCGGCTTGGCGATCCACCATCCGGCCATCTTCCGCAAGGAAGTGTTTGATGGCTGCCGCTATCTGTGGGCCGGTGCTGCCAATGGTGATGATGCCCCACGATAATCTGACCAGGGACTGAGCCAGAGTACTCATATCTGCCTGCTTATCTGCTCCCCCGACGATCACCACGGCTTGACCTCGAGGAACCGCATTTACGGCCGTGAGCGTGCTTTCCGGAGTAGTGGCTTTGGAGTCATTTATCCAGGTGACATTTTCACCCCGATAGTTTTTTGACATCCCAACCGATTCCATGCGGTGTGGGAGGGATTCAAATTGCTCCAAAGCTTCAATGGCAGCCGACAGGCTGTTGGAAAAACCGAGCGCCTCAACCGCTGCCAGAGCGGCGGCCGCGTTAATCTGATTATGTGACCCAGGTGCCTGGAGGTTCAGTCGGGCGGAATCAAAATAAATGACGCGTCCAGACGTATACCGCCCCCATTGGTTGACGTGTGCGTCGTTGCGATTCAGGACCGCCGCATCCCTCGGTTTTTGAAAACGCAGGATGTTTATCTTTGCCGCCGCGTAAGCCTCCATGGTGCGATGTCGATCCAAGTGGTTATTGACCAAATTGGTGACCACCGCAACATGAGGTGAAAACTGTATCAGCGGCAGGTCTTCCAGCATAAAGCTGGAAAGCTCCAGCACCACCAGATGATCGGATCGGATAATCGGTAATCGCGGCAGAAGCGATTGCCCGATATTTCCTCCCAAGTGACAGCGATCGGCACCCATAAGCCTCACCAGTGAAGCAAAAATCATGGATGCCGTGGTTGATTTTCCAGCACTACCAGTGACGCCGACTATCGGGGCGGGGCATTGTCGGCAAAATTCGTTGATCTCGGTTGTCCACGACACACCTCGCTTCACGGCTGACTGAAAAAAGGCCGAGCGTTGTTTATCGACTGCCGGACTTACAATCAGCAGATCGCACCGATCTAAAAGCCTCTCATCGTGGCTGCCGAGGGAATATTCCACAGCAAAATCTCTCAGTTGCGCAACCGAGTCGGCAAGTTTCTCTGCGGGTTGCTGATCGGTGATGATCACATGGTGTCCCTGCGATGCATACCACCTGGCTGCACCAATACCACCGCCAAAGTGACCGAGTCCCATGATAATGACATTCATTATTTTATTTTTATCCCTGAAAGTAAGATCATTCCATCGGCTTTGCTGCCATGTCGTCCCACGAGTCTGCTCTGATCGCGGCTAGCCGCATTTTATCATGGCCGCGATCCGCACCTTGTGATCAAGGAGAGATTGTTCCACGGCACGTCGCCAGTCGGTCTCCGCCAGCTCTGCATATTTTGCATCGCGGTAAGCGTAGATGATGGACCGGCTTGCGGCAATGACGGCACCCAGCCCACGACTGTCAAAGGCCGGCAAGCAGTCGGCCAATGAGCCGCCCTGAGCTCCGATGCCGGGTATTAAAAATATGGCTTTGGGTGCCGCGGCCCTGACAGCGGCCAAGGCCGGACCCGTTGTGGCACCAACCACAGCTCCCAGGTCGTTGTAGCCATAGCTGCCGGCCGCATTTCCCCAGCGGTCGACCAATGCAGCCATCTCGAGATAGACCGGTCGCCCATTCGACAAAAGCTGTTCCTGAATTTCCATACTGCTGGGATTGCTGGTGCGCACCAGCACAAACACTCCTTTTCCACCATCCGCCGCCGCCTGCAGGAATGGCTTTACCCCATCAGAACCCAAATAGGCGTTGACCGTAATTGCATCAGGCCCGGTATTTTCAGCGGAATCGATATAACGGGTGTCGGCCAGCTGGCCGATCGCGTACTGCTCAGCTGTATGCCCGATGTCTGATCGCTTGACATCACCGATTACCATCAATTCTGCCTGACGAGCCGCCTTGATGAGCTGGCGATAAACCTGCACGCCGTGTGCATGGTATCTTTCAAAATAAGCACTGTTGATTTTGACGGCGGCCACCAGCGGCGCAGATATCTCGATGATCGCCAGTCCAAATTTTAAAAAGGCTTCAGCGGTGGCTGCAGCATTTTCAACACTGGGCAAAGCCGATTTCAAATCAGGCGGTAGCTGCTCAACGACAGGGTCAATTCCCACCACGAGAGGTGTCTTTTTTTTAATAATGGCATGACACAAGCGGTCTGAAAAGAGTTTCATATTGATCCACCATCCTTGATGAAATCTTTACCACGTCGGCGCTGGCTACCGGCCGCCAAAGCCATTGATGACATCCGCCACATTATCACGGATTGCCTTGTCGGCAGCCTTTGCGCCGACGGCCGTAGCTTATCGCAAAATTCGCTCGTCGAAAATTGCAGGTGCATACTGTTAGGCCGTGCGTATCGTCCTCCAACATGGGGATGCTCAGCCTTGCCTGCCAATGGTCGTTCGCCGCTGAACTCTGCAACGTCAGGCCGGCCCGAATTCCACTTATTCGCTATTGCGAATTTTATGCTTATATGACCATTTGACAGGCTGATCAATTAGCAGCATATTTTGGAGTAGTCCGAGAACATTTCCCCGGACTCTGGCATGCGCATTCACATCTGCTGTCTCAGCGCGTGCGTGGTTCAAAACTTTGCTCGGACGGAGGTCGATGCCATGGCTCGTCTACTCGGTCGCGTCAAGTGGTTTAATGATCGCAAAGGGTTTGGCTTCCTAACCGCTCTGGATAATCAAGATGTTTTTGTACATCACACGGCCATACGCGGCGGTGGGTTTCGAACTCTCATGGAGGGCGAAATGGTCGAATATGAAGCGGAAGTTGGCCCCAAAGGCCTTAAGGCGACGGTTGTCCGCCGACTCAAAATTACCTCTCAGGAGACTCAACACACCCATAGCCAAGCTGATCACGCAGCCGGATGATCGTTTATACCCTGAAGTCAAAATATTCGCGGTTTATCCGCGCTCCATCAGTGCGCACTTAACGGTTGCGTCTGAATGGTTATATGCGCCGCCGGTAAACCCGCACTGTGCGCGGTTACCGTGATGCTTCCCGGCCGCAAACCAGCGCGAACCAAAACCATGCACCGCCCAAAAAACGCGCGGCTGTAATGTGCCTGATTGGGAATATGGCTCGCTGGATCGCCGTTGGACGTGCCGGCAATCGAGCCAGGCCCTGATACCGTAAATGTAACCTTGCGCGAAGAGTCCGAGGCGATATTGCTTTGAGCATCGTAAAAGCGGACGGCGATAGGCGCGATGCTCAATCCATTGGCTCTGATGTGTGGCCACTCGTCCGAGAGTACCATCTTCGCCGCCGGACCTGGCGTTGCGTCTACATAGGTGGCTGCCAGCCGCCCCTGATTGAAGCCTTCAACCTTCAATGTGCCGGGATGCCAGGGAATATGCCAATCGACATAACCGAATCTCGGCATCACTTTACGCCCCCCAACGCCCTTACCGTCCATAAATAATTGAACCTGATCACAGTTTGAAAAACAGCGTACCAGAATGGGAGTGCCGGGTTTGACACCAGGCTGATCCCACTGCGGCTGAATATAGACCATAGGCTTTTTGGACCAGACCGACAGGTAGTAATAGGAGTCCGGCTTCCGGAAGCCGCAGATATCCAAGAGTCCGAAGTGGGAATTAATATCCGGCCATTGATACGGCGTCGGCTCCCCACGATAGTCAAAGCCCGTCCATACAAAACCGCCGGCCACGAATGGTTGCTCACCAATGGGCCGCCATGAATCCCACGGCAACTGTGACCATGGGCTGTGCATGGTATATTGGCTCACCAGACCGGCTTTGGCATTATTTGCCATCACACCGCGGTCACTTTCTGAACTGCCAATTTCACTGCCGAAGATCGGCATCAGCGGAAAGTGCTTGTGCATCGCCGCATAAGCCGGCGGATTGTAATTAATGCCCAGCAGGTCCTCTACCTGCGCAAAACCATTCGGGTATCCGCCGTTCATGGCACAGGAGATGGGTCTGGTAGGATCGAGCTTGCGGACAATTTTCATCATGTGGCGGAATAATTTCTCGCCAAATGAAGTGCCTTCGGTATAAACCTCTTCATTACAAAGCGACCACATAATCACGCAGGGGTCATTGCGATCACGCAGAATTTCAGCAATTAAATTCTGGGCCCTTCCATATGGGGCTCCTACATACGATTTGGAAGCTCCGTATTGCCCACCTTCACGGGTATCGCCGATCTGCCGATTCTCATCCATGACCAGCATGCCGAGGTGATCGCATGCCCGGTACATTGCACGTCCCATGGCATTGTGCGAGCAGCGATAAGCATTGCAACCGATGGACTTAAGCCGGGCGATACGCCACCACCATAAATCATTCGGTGTGCCGACGCCCACGGCCGGAAAGTCCTGATGATTGCAGGTGCCGTCAAGTTCCACGTGCCGGCCATCGAGATAAAAACCGGAGTTTGGATTGTACGCGATTGTTCGGATGCCAAAATGCACTTCTTTAGCGTCTGCAAGCTGCATACGCCGGATTAACCGTGTGCGGAGTTGATACAGGTTGGTGTGGTGAAGCGACCACAAGGCTGCGTTTAGGACGGGCAGCGTCTGGGTGTATGTTTGACGTGTGCGAGGTGCCAGTACCTCCCGGGAGATCAGCGTACCAACTGGTTGGCCCTGTGGGCCAATGACAGCCGAGCGAATCGCAAATGATTCCTGGTGCGCCGTCTGGTTGGTCACAGTGGTTTGAATGATCAGGTTTGCATCGCCTCTTAGATTACCATGTGGGCCACGCCGGATGTAACCGGGCACCTGGGACATGACGAACGTGCCCCAGCGCGACACGTGCAGTCGATGCATCACAACAAATGACACGTGCCGGTAGATTCCACCGCCCTCATACCACCAGCCCTCCCGCAGACGAGGATCTACGTAAACCGTCAGGACATTATTGCCTCCGTAATTGACATATTTGGATACATCGAACCGGTAGGGGGAATATCCATCGGCATGCTCCCCGACATAATGGCCGTTAAGGTAGACGACGGCGTCGCTCAGTACCCCGCCAAATCGGATTTGGCACACACGGCCCTTGGCCGCAAGGGGCGTGACAAACGTGCGTTGGTACCACACCGGGTAAACATGCAGATAACCGTGAGAACCGTTGGCTATTTTATTGAATTTTCCATTTACAATATAATCGTTTGGCACCAACACATTGTGGGCGTTCTGCAGGCCACCCCTGCAAGTCGGTGGAAATGCATCTGGGTCGTACATTCCATACCTGACCGTCGACATCGTAGGCTTATTTAAATCCCCGATCTGTTTGAGGATTGCGGTCGGCGGACTGTGTACAAGTACTGTGAGAACAGATTTTCCGGCAGCAACAGCTCTGATTGGCAGCGGAACCTGAAACCAAAAATCGCCACCTCGGTGATCGGTCACCAACCTGCCGTTGAGATAAATCACCGCACGAGTCACGACGCCATGAAAATGCAACATGACCGGCGCAGAACTTGTTGCGTGCAGCCGTGGCAGCGTGGTTTGCACCCACGCATACCCCGGTTTACCACCAAAGAGCACCTGACCCTTTGCATATGGGTGCCAACCGCCACCTCTGCCGGCTAGAACCGCGGCCGGCACGCGACTTGGCGGCGAATCCATGCCCAGTCCGGCACGCTTCCAGCGCCAACTCGAAAGCGTCACCGCCCCCATGCCGAGGGGCGTGAAATGTGCTTTGGCAATCTGCCACGGCCCATCAAGATTAATCCGAAACCGTGGCGAGGCAGCGAAAGTTGAATGAAGGCCAATAACAGCAAATATCGTTATCGCAGTCCATGTGGCGTATCGGCGCACTTACTACTCCTCAACAGAACATAAGCAGAACGTAATCACGCGCGCCGCAATTTCACATTGTCGCGGCACACTTAAGCCAGCGTATATTAAAGGGGAAACGATCAGCGTCAAAGGTGATTTTTTGCATCAGGATGGTAAATTTTTTACTGCATCGAGTCGCAGTCGTGCCATCTATAACTTGCACGGCATCTCCTGCATTCTGCAGGCTGGCTGCAAATTATTTTCTGACGTTTATACTTCTTCACCATGTTAGTTGCTCAAACCAACTGGGTATTGTTTATTGGCCGCTTTCATCCGGTCCTCGTGCACCTACCGATTGGCATCATGGTGCTGCTTGCGATTTTGGAAATAGTCGGAATCAAGCCAAGCCAGCGCGATACCATAGCCAAAGTTCGCCGCTTGATTGTCCCCGTGCTTGCAATTTGCGCCTTGATTGGAGCAACCTGCGGGTGGTTGCTCGCCAGCGGAGGAGGCTACAATCCCTCGCTTTTATTCTGGCATCGCTGGTTGGGCGTAACAGTTGCGGGGCTGTGCGTGCTGATGATGGTGGAAACGCGATTCAATTTCATCAAGACATACTTCGCGACGCTGGCGGTATCGGTAATCGCTGTGGCAATCACCGGTCACTTGGGTGGTTCCATGACCTACGGCAGTAATTATCTCACCGAGTATGCGCCGCAGCCCATTAAAAGTCTTCTCGGGATTCCCAGCCGACAGCAACTGATCGCATTGCCTAAGTTGTCGCATATCAAGAATGCTGTCGTCTATCCCCAGATCATTCAGGCCATTTTCAATCAAAACTGTATAGACTGCCATGGCGTTGATCGCCAAAAGGGTGGTTTACGCCTGGATTCTTATCACGAACTCATGCAAGGGGCTCACAATAGGCCTGTGGTTCTCCCCGGTGACGCCGCCCGTAGCAAACTGATCAGATGGATTAATCTACCAATTGCTGACAGTCACCACATGCCGCCCAGAAGCCACCGCCAGTTAACGGGCGACGAGTTGGCAATTTTGAAATGGTGGGTGCAAAGCGGGGCGGTGGATCTCCAGCCCTTGAATAAACACCCCCCCCCATTGCAAATCATGGCTGATATCCGCAAGCTATTTGCAGCTACGGCCAGTCACATGCCATTGTCGAGGCTAAAAATAGAACCAATGCTGCCTGCATTGGCGCGACAAACCGGAATGCGGATTACTTTTTTAAGCAAAAAATCCGCCATGCTGGGTTGCAGTGCGAGGCATAGTAGCCAGTTCACTGACCGCCAACTCGCGATGCTGCGGCCGATCCGGTTAAACATCGCCGACTTAAATTTAGACTCTGCTAAAGTGACAAACGCCGCCATCAAATCAATTGACAAAATGGTGAATCTAGAAGCACTGCACTTGCGGCAGACCCTGATTAGCCCGCAAGGGTTGCTGCAGATGGATCATCTTGCGCACCTCCGGTACCTTAGCGTGCCGTCGCACAAGGTTACCGCTGCTGATATCAGGGTATTCAAGCAACATAATTTTACGCCTCATCTCGTGGTAACTGGAAATGGCGGAGTGAGTGATCTTCCAAATTTTTAAGATGTTGCAACATTGTTACATTGACGCCGTTTGACAAGCGCGTGGCCTTGGAAACAGATGGGATTCCCGGCCCTAAATGGACCAAAAAAACAGGCGAAAGGGTTGTTTGTTATGTCGATCAAAAAGCCTTGGCGGGCAGCGGCTTCGGTTATGTCGGTTATAGCCGCCACATGTGCATTAAGCGGTGCTGGCATTGTAATGGCTTTGAGTCACCGTACCAGCGAAACATCTGTCAGCAATAGCCAGGCTGTTTCCGCAACTGCAGACTCGCGTGCCGTGCGAATCGACGGCTCCATGAACGTTTACAACCATTTAATCCAACCCATCTTTATTCAAAATTGCATCATGTGCCATGGGGTTAACCGGCAAAAAGGGCACCTGCGCCTTGATACGTACCGGAACGTCATGTATGGCAAGTTTGGACACAAAGTGGTGCTGCCGCGAGATCCACAAAACAGCATTTTGATGCGACGGGTACTTTTGCCAGCCTGGAATCACCATCGCATGCCGCCCCACGGCCACGCGGGTTTAACTCGATCACAGATTACTCTTTTGCGGTGGTGGATTACAACGGGTGCCGGTAATACCGGTACACTCAATTCACTTCACGCAACCGAGGCAATTGATGAGGCAGCACAAAACGAGTTGACGATCATAAAGCGCTTTATGCCTCAGCCGATCACCAGGATAAGAGGTGAAATTCATCGTATCGAAAAGAAAACCGGGGTGGCCATTCGTGTGCTGCGCCCCGGCCAGCCATGGATCTCATGCGATGCGTCGCGTGATACGGCGTTTAATAATCAGGGGCTGCAGATGCTGTCCAGCATTGCCAGCAATATCGTGGTTCTCAAGTTAAGCGGTACTGAAATAAGTAATGCGGGGCTTACCACTGTGAACCGTATGGTCAATCTGGTCTATCTGCATCTTGACCATACGGCAATCGGCAATGAGGGCCTGAGCCACCTAAGCCACATGGGGCACCTGGACTACCTGAATGTAACGGATACCCATGTTACCGCTGCGGGGGTGAACGCGTTCAAGCGTGTAAACCATCTCTGGCGGCTTTGGGTCGTTGGGGCACGTTAAACAAGCGGGACGTAATACACATGCACTCCCACGCGTGTTACGCGATGTGCGTACCTTGCCGAATCAAAAATGCAGCGTAATCTTCCGGGGTGTCGATTCCGTGATGGGCCTGCGGGCTGTCATGCACGATGATCTTAGCCCCCATGTAAAGTGCTCGGAGCTGCTCAAGCTTTTCGACTTTTTCCAACTCGCAAGGCTCGGTTTGACTCATCGCAAGAAGAAATTCGCGCCGGTAGGCATAAATGCCGAGGTGTTTGCGATAAAGGCCGCCAAGCAGAAGGCCCGGCGCATTTTGTAAAATGCCGTCGCGATCATGCGGAATCACACTACGGGAAAAATACATGGCAAAACGGCGCTGATCGACTACCACTTTAACCACATTGGTACGATACACCTCCTCCGAATCATCAAATGGGGCCGCAGCGGTAGCCATTTGCACGTCGGTGTTTTCAAGAATACGAAACAAGCTGTCGATCAATCCGGGATCGACCTCCGGCTCATCGCCCTGAAGATTAACAATGCAACTGTGGCTCTGGTATTCGGCCATCTGCACCACTTCAGCAATGCGGTCAGTACCGGACTGATGTTCACATGCTGTCATGACAGCACTGCCGCCGAAGCTCTTGACGGCCCTCATGATCCGCATGTCATCCGTGGCTACAACGACAGCATTGGCACGTGTGGCAGAGACCGCTCGCTCATAAACATGCTCGATAAGGTATTTGCCGGACTGCCTGAGCAGCGGCTTACCGGGAAGCCGCGTGGATTCATATCGGGCAGGAATCACTATTAAATTCGACAAAGAAAGCCCCTTTCACATTTTTTATACACGTATCGAGAAAACTGCGCTACAGGATAATCCTCTGCCACTGCGTGTCTGGATCTGCAGTGGTTTGATATTTCAATGCCACGGTTCCGTCTGGACTGACCATGGGTATGGCTTAAGGCCTCAACTCTGCCCCAGCGCAAGATGCGCACGGCGCAACTGTTCATAAGCCGCCTCCAAAGCCTGCGGTATCACCCGCACTTGGCCCACGGTTGTCATAAAGTTAATATCTCCATTCCAACGGGGAACAATGTGCATATGGATATGGCCGGGTACACCCGCCCCCGCACAGCGGCCGATATTAAACCCGATATTAAACCCCTGTGGATTCATGGCTTGTTCCAACAAACGTTGGCCATGCAGGGCAAGCTCCATGATGACGGCGCGATGATCGGTCGCCACTTCACCAAGTTGAGCCACATGCGCATAGGGGGCAACCAGCATGTGGCCGTTCACGTAGGGATATCGATTCAACATCAGCAGCGCACATGAGGTTCGCGCCACAACCAGATGCTTTTCATCATTATCCGGATCACGCGCCGCATCGCATAAAAAGCAGCCAGGCTTTTCGGCCGTGACGCTTTTGATGTATTCCATTCGCCATGGTGCCCAGATGGTTCCCGTCATAAAATTCTCCACACGCTGCCGCCAATTTAGGCTAAAATTGCGTCCACGGCCACCCTGATTTTCGGCCAAAATGCAAAGATTGAAAAGGATCTCCATTCATGCCTGAAATCTCAAACTCCAAGCCAAAGCCTCAGCAGGCACCTGCGTGTGCCATTGTCATTTTTGGTGCCACCGGCGACCTGACCGCCCGCAAACTTTTGCCCGCCATTTATAACCTTACCCACGACGGCTGGCTGCACCCCGACACAATTGTCATCGGCTTTGCCCGCCGGCCGAAAACCGATGACGAATTCCGGCAGGAGATGCTCAAAGGCCTGGAGTCATTTTCACGAAGTCGCCCGATTGATAAAACACTTTGGGAGAAATTGTCATCGAGACTTTTTTATCATCAGAGCACATTTGAGGATGCCAATGGCTACCAGTCGCTGGCGAAAAGGCTTGCGGAATTAGATCAACGCCAGGGTCTCTCGGGCCGCCGCCTTTATTACCTTTCCACCAGTCCTACGGAGTTCAGCACCATTGTGCACCAGTTGGGAGAGGCTGGTCTGGGTAACATAGATCCGTTTAACTCAAGTGCATGGCGACGGGTGATCGTTGAAAAGCCCTTCGGGCACGATCTGGCCTCCGCCCACGAATTGAATCATCAAATTAACCGCGTCTTTGACGAGTCACAGGTGTATCGCATCGACCATTACCTGGGCAAGCAGACAGTACAGAATTTGCTAGTCTTCCGCTTTGCCAATGGCATTTTTGAACCCATATGGAATCGTCGATACGTTGATCATGTGCAAGTGACCGTAGCCGAAGATATCGGTGTGGAAGGCCGGGGAGGCTATTTCGATACTGCCGGTACGCTGCGAGATATGATTCAGAACCACTTGATGCAATTGCTGACATTGGTCGCGATGGAACCGCCGGTATCGCTGGATGGTGACGCCATACGCGATGAAAAAGTTAGAGTGCTTAAGTCCATCATACCCTTTACTCCAGAGCAGGTGGAAGCTTTTACCGTGCGTGGCCAATATGTGCGCGGGGAGCGCAACGGAAAGGCCGTCATCGGCTATCTGGAAGAGCGCGGCGTTTCACCGCAAAGTCAGATGGAGACCTATGCCTGTGTAAGGCTCGCCATCGATAACTGGCGTTGGTATGGCGTGCCATTTTACCTTCGCAGCGGCAAGCACTTAAAGCGGAAAGGATCAGAAATAAGTATTCATTTCAATCGTGCGCCTGGTGTGCTTTTTAATGCGCCGCAGCGAGGAACCGATGCCAATGTCCTGACCTTGCGCATACAGCCGCGAGAGAGTATTGGCTTGCAGATCAATGCCAAACGTCCGGGCACCTCGGCTGCCGTCACGCCTGTGCAAATGAATTTTCAGTACAGTGAAGCATTTGGCAGCTATTCGCCGGAAGCCTATGAACGGCTATTGCTGGATGCCATACTTGGGGATTCCACCCTGTTTATTCGACGCGATGAAGTTGAAAGTGCGTGGAAGATCATCGACCGCATTGAGGAATCCTGGTCATCTGGAAAGCCGCCTTTGAAGTTTTACGCACCTGGTTCCTGGGGGCCAGATGAAGCCGATCAACTATTGCGAAGGGATGGCAGGAATTGGGACGAATTGCCGCAATAAGTGCTATTGGGTCGCCGAGGCTTTTTTCAGGGGAATTGATCCACGCTTAAGGTCGATAAGCCTGTTCGTAAAACGGGTGACAAAGTCGGCCATGGAGTGCTGCCGCTTGACGCACAAGTGCGCGTTTTCACACAAAATACGCGTACGTGTCGGCTGCATTGCCAAATCCTCCAGGCATTGTGCCCAGTCGTCTGAAGAGGTCACAAGACGACAGGTATCCGCCGTGAATATGGACGTAAGAGACGAACCGCGACAGACAACTGCGCGGCCAGCCGCCATGGCCTCAATCCCGACCAGCCAGAGACGCGATTGCGGACTGATGTTGATAACGACATCCACACTTTGTATCGCCGGAGAAATGGCTCCGACGGCTGGAATAAAACTGACACGATTGAGAAGTTTTAAATCCCGAGCCGTGCGCCAGACCGTATCCTTGGCCGGACCGGCGTCGAGCAGAAGTAGAATGTGGTCAGTCGATCGACGCGCTGCAGCAAAAGCCTTTAAGAACCGTTCATACTCCGACGGGTTATCAATCGGGTCGAGGCAGGCAAACGCAGTGATCCCTTCACCAGCATGCCGCCGCGTGGTTGGGTTGCCTTCATTTATAAGGATACCGGGTGCGATAACCGTGCTATGCTCCGGAGCGCCACATGCCAGCCGAATTTCCTGGGAAGCGAAAATTGAATGGCTATCCTCGCCGACCTCTGAACTGCCCGTGCGATCCAACTGCCATCGGATGATGGTTACCTCGGGTATGTGAGATAGTACCGATGCCTGTGCCTGACTCCAGCCCATCAGCAGCAGCACATCGATCTTGTGGCGGCGAAGTTCTGAAGCAATGAATTTCTCATTACCCACGCGCCCAGATTTAACCCATTTCTTCCACGACCCGGATTGCACCGCCCAATACCCGGCAAAATAAGGTATCAAGGCCGGCGATATTACATCATCACCCAGAATGTAAACGCGGGTTCCTTCAGCGGATAATGCCACGCCTAACTGTCGCAGCAGCGTCAGGTCCGAGAGAAGATTCCGCTGATCAATCCAGATGGCAATCCGCAAAGATGGGCTTGGCACGGCATTGAATTCCGCCACATTTGCATTCATGCCAGGAGAAAATCCTCATCATTCATCCATCGCCTGTCGTGCGGATGCCACGTGAGAGGTACCAATCACCCGCTCAGGCACTCTCTTTAAGAGGGATGGGTTTGCTGTCAAAAAGGCTCACGCGCCCCGCTACGACGTCGGCTGTAATGCAATAACGCCCTTTTTGCGGCTGGTCGGGCAGGTGGTACATAAAGTCCAGCATGATCTCCTCCATCACTCCGCGCAATGCCCGTGCGCCCGTATCACGTTTGAAGGCACGCTGCGCAATCAAACGCAGAGCCTCATCAGAAAATTCCAGCTCACTGCCCTCCATCTGAAAGAATCGCTGATACTGCTTGACCAGGGCATTTTTGGGTTCGGTAAGGATCTGAATCATTCCTTTTTCGTCCAGCGGCGCCAGGGGGGCAATAATCGGAAGTCGGCCGACAAATTCAGGAATCATTCCAAACTCTATAAGATCGTCCGGCGTCACCTGCCGTATTAATTCCATCTGACGCTGCATTTGCTGCGATTCAGCTTCAACTTCCGTGTTGAAACCAATAAGTTTGCGACCCAACCGTTTGGCGATAATCTGATCCAAACCAACGAATGTGCCGCCGCAGATAAACAGGATATGGGAAGTATCCAATTGAATGTACTGTTGTTCGGGGTGTTTGCGGCCACCCTGCGGAGGCACATTAGCCAAGGTACCTTCCAGCATTTTCAGCAAGGCCTGCTGAACACCTTCACCCGAGACGTCACGGGTGATTGATACATTCATGTTGGTTTTGCCGATCTTGTCAATCTCGTCAATGTAGATGATGCCACGCTGAGCGGCTTCCAAGTCATAATCTGCATTTTGCAAAAGTTTTAGGAGGAGATTTTCGACGTCTTCGCCGACGTAGCCAGCCTCGGTAAGCGTGGTCGCATCACCAATCGCGAATGGAACGTTCAAGCTGCGTGCCAGCGTCTTGGCCAGAAGTGTTTTGCCAGATCCGGTCGGCCCGATCAGCAAAACATTTGACTTATCCAGCTCAATATCTTCCTTCCCTCGAGCGTCCGAATGGGCCAACCGCTTGTAATGGTTATGCACCGCCACCGCCATTGCACGTTTGGCGTCATTTTGCCCGATAACATATTGATCCATGAATTCTTTCAATTGTCGCGGCGAGGGAATCTGGCCAATGGGCTGTTTGGGACCGCTGACTTTGCGTTTTTCCTGCTTGAAGATATTGAGGCAAAGCTCGGAGCAATTTTCGCAAATATAGATATCATTGGGGCCTTCAACCATCAGGCCCACTTCGCGGCTCGACTTGCCACAGAACGAACAATTGGTCACCCGCCGCCCTTTGAACTTTGTGTTTGCGCCCTCGTCGCCGCCGCGGTTGCCGCCATTTCCACCGTCGTTTGTCTGGTTTGCCATTGCAATAAACCACCGATCGCCGGTGGTGTTTCTCCACTAGAAAAACGTAATCAACGCCGCAACCCTCTGCGCCGAACCAACCCACGGAACGACACCCGGATTGCGGGATGGTTAGCGTCGGTCAGGCCGACCACCAAGCCATGCTTCCAACCTATGATAGCATAAAACGACCGCCGCCGAATAAAACCGCGACGCCTCGATGGGCCCATAGCGCTTTGCTTGGAAGGCTGATAGTAATGCAGCGACCACGTTGAGTTGGTACTCCGCTGTTCGCTTTGCACGCTACGCGGGCTCATCGCGCAGCCGTTTGGCCATCTTCATTGCCCTGGCACGCTTAATCTGCTTAAACTCGTCTGGAGAGATCAGACCGCGCTCCACCATGCGTTCCATATCGCGGAATGAAAACCCCTCATTGACTTCGTTTTGAGTGTTCAGCGATCGCCGCCGAACCCACATGATGAGCACGAAACTGCCAATCACAATCGCGATCAATACTGCACAGCCTACTGCCAGACTCGCAAGGGTAGATCCGGTTGCCAAATGGGCTGTTGCGGTGCTGGTCCCAGAAGCCATAGAATTCGGGTTCCACATAGTAAACGTTTCACCATTAAGCGAAGACAACACTCGCATCCTCGCCGTCACCCATTATTATACGACATAGACGCCGCAAAAGACGGCGCAAGTTTAGGAGTACGACCATGGGCGACGACTATGAACTCAAACCACACGAGCCTCTAAAACCGCAGGCCAGCCCCCCACCACCTGCGGAAACCTCACATCCACTTGAATCGTCGGCAAAATCAGTTGCCGGGCGAGAGGAAAAATCGGACGCAGACATTGGTAATCATCGGGCCATGGCCATGTTGGCCTATATCCCGGTTTTGGTGATCATACCGCTGGTGTTTGGGCAGCAAAGCCGATTTGTCCGTTACCACACCAATCAGGGTTTTCTACTTTTTATTCTTGAGGCGCTCCGCTGGGGCATTATGCGGGTGCTGTACAGTGCCCTTATGTCGGCCCTCCCCTATCATCCTATTCTGGCGCTCTACGGCTTGGTAAACAGCGCTATTTCGTTTGTGTTTTTGGCCCTCGCGATCGTTGGGGGACTTCATGTAATCAGCGGACACTGCGAAGAATTACCCGGTATTGGTAAATACCAGGTGATGGAAATCGACTCGGACGAATGACTCACCGTTGCGGGGCACCGCGACTTATGGAGGGCTGATTTGCTTGGCACCCGAAAAATGGTTTGATGCCCATCTTGATCTGGCTTATTTGGCGATGCAAGGGCGACCCATGCATCAGCCCCTGTCCAAGGTGCAAGCGTACTCACCGGGTGCGTCCGTGTCGATATCGAGCTTGGTCAGCGGGCGTGTAAAGACTCTGTTGGCAACCATCTTTGTGCAGCCATGGGATTCCCAATCATCGGTCACGAACGGTCCATGGTGTTATAAATCGCTTCAGGACGCACATGATTTGGCCAAGGCGCAAATTGACATTTACGACCGCTGGATTGCCGATGGGCTCCTCTGCGGGCAAAACCAAGGCGAGGAGTCAACGGCCCCCGTCGCGAAGCTTCTGATGGAGGGATGTGATCCGATCCTTGAAATTGATGATCTGAATTTTTTCTATCATCGTGGCGTACGCGCCATCAGCCTGACTTGGATAGATGCCAACCGCTGGGCGGGAGGTAATAATTCGCAGATGGGATTAAGCCATGACGGAGAAAAACTGCTGCAGCGGGCCGCTGACCTTGGCATGGTTCTGGATGTATCGCATTTATCAGAGCAAGCATTTGATGCGGTTATCGACTTATACCCCGGGGTGATTATTGCATCTCACTCCAATTGCCGAGACCTTCTGCCTGCAGCGCTGCAGACGCCAAGGAACTTAAGCAATGCGCAGATCCGCCGGCTTATGAAGCGTGAGGGGGTAATGGGTATCAATTTATATTCAAAATTTCTCACGGCCGGTCGAGCAACACTGGATGACGTAGTAAGACATGTCATGCACGCAGCGGATATTGCCGGAACCATGAAACAAGTGGGACTAGGCTCCGACATGGATGGCGGCTTTGATGCCAGCGCCCTGCCCGTGGGCCTCATTTCGCATGAAGACCTCCCGAACCTTTCGGATGCCCTGTCGCAGGCGGGCCTCAGTGATGACGATATCAACCGGTTCGCTTATCAGAATTGGCACGACAAATTGGACAGCGTATGCTTCTGAAAAAACTGAAAGCGATCTCAAATAGGCCCTTCGTATCGTACGAGTCATCCTCGCACTGGCGGTTTTTTTAATGTTTTATCCCACCACGCAATCTGCTGCTTAACCGATTGAAAGCCGCCCGCCCCTGCCGATTGATACGCCCGCAAAACGTTCAATGATCCCAATGTTTTGTAAACATCATCACCGATCGCCGGACACTCGCTTTGCATGTCCTGCAATGTCAACTTTGAGAGCGCTGCCACGCCAAGGCGTTCGCAACGGGCCACAAGCTTGCCAACAATCTGATGGGCTGTTCGAAACGCAATACCCTTTTTAACCAGATACTCCGCAAGCACAGTGGCGTCGGGAAACCCATCATCGATATTGCTTTCCATGGCCGCCGAATCTACGGAAACATGGTCAACCATTGCCTTGGTCATTTCAATGCACGGAAGCAGGCTGTCGTAGGCGGCAAACGTGCAGCGTTTGTCCTCCTGCATATCGCGATTGTACGCCAGTGGTAAGCCTTTAAACATGGTCAGCAAAGCCATCAATTGGCCATAAACGCCCCCGGTTTTACCGCGTACAAGTTCCAACATATCCGGATTGCGTTTCTGAGGCATCATTGAACTGCCCGTGGTATGCTGATCGGCCAGCCGAATAAATTGAAACTCCGTGGAGCTGTAGATGATCCACTGTTCTGCCAGGCGCGACAGGTGCATGGCAATCAACGACATGGCAAAAACCAACTCAATTGCAAAATCGCGATCGCTCACAGAATCAAGGCTGTTGCGCGTGATGCCGCTAAATTCCAGTTCGCACGCCGTCATAGCTCTGTCGATGGGCAGAGTAGAACCCGCAATCGCACCAGACCCAAGTGGTGACCAATCGGCGCGGCGGACGGCATCGGTGAGCCGCGATTTATCTCGGTCAAGCATTTCAATATACGCCAGTAGTTCATGCGCAAATACGATGGGCTGTGCCCGTTGTAAATGAGTATAGGACGGAGCCGCCACTGCGGCTGTGCTCTTTGCCAGCTTCAACAACGATATCTGTAAATGATGAAGGCTGGCCCACAGATTGGCATTTGCATCGCGGCACCAGAGTCGAAAGTCCAATGCCACCTGATCATTGCGCGACCGGCCGGTGTGCAGTTTGCGCCCCGGCTCCCCAATTCGCTCCACCAGCGACGCTTCAATGGCCATGTGAATGTCTTCCTGACTGACATCCCACTTGAATGTACCGGCGCGGATATCGGCCAGGATGTCGTTTAAACCACGTTCAATCTGGCGCAGGTCGGCCCGTGTGATAAGCCCCACTTTGGCCAGCATCCTGGCATGTGCCAGCGAACCACGTACATCGTATTCAGCCAGCCGGTAGTCAAACGACAGTGATTCAACAAAACTTTCAGCCATCTTGTCCTGCGTGTCGCCAATGCGAGCCTGCCAGGATTTAGCTGAAACCGGTGCGACTGTACGGGGTTTGTCTGTCTTTATCGACGGAGATTTACTTCTCATTATCTGTCCGTTCGTGATGCAGTTTTTGATTTATCCACTAGCCTGAACACCCGTCCGTGCGGGCGGTATCCTCAATGCTCTCAAACTCCCGGGCCGAATGTTTTATCTGAATCGCCAGCATGAGGGTGCGAAAGCGGAATGGTGATGCGAAATGTCGTCCCGCTGCCCAGTTTGGAATTGGCTTCAATGCGCCCGCCGTGCTCCTCAACAATTTTCTTTGTTACAGCCAGGCCCAAACCGGTACCTTTTTGCCCTTTGGTGGAATAAAAAGGCTGGAAGATACGTTGCAGATCATCCGGCTTAATGCCCACACCGTTATCCTGGACCTCAATGACCGCCAGATGAGCAATCGCATCCACATCACTTTTCAGCGTGATGACGCCGCGCCCGGACTCCACCGCATCGATGGCGTTGCCCAGCAGGTTAAGCACCGCCTGATGCAGGCCATCGGCATCGGCGGGCACGGGCGGCTGGTCCTTGTTGATCTCCGTCAGCAATGTAACTTTTTTATCTTTCGCGGCGGCCACCAGCAGTTCAAGGCACTCGTTAAGCACATAGGGTATGTTGGTTAATTCGTAATTCGGGCTGCGCGGCTTGGAATATGCGAGCATGTTCATGGTAAGAGCCTGCACCTTATCTAAATTACGCTGCAGGATGGACCAGCCCATTTTAATCTGGTTGATGTCGGTATTTTTGATGCCCATATCTACCACATCCGCCCCGCCACGCATTCCCTGCAATATATTTTTTATCGAGTGTGAAAGAGATGCCACGGTTTGCCCGGTTGCGGCCAGACGCTCCTGGCGGACCGACTCCTGATAAAGACGGGCAATTTCAATGGCCAAACCCGTTTGAAGACCGATGGCCGTCAGCAGGCGAAGCTGGTCGGGCGTATACGAGTAATTTTTGACGCTGGAATCGATGTGCAAAACGCCCAGATTTTTCTCGCGGCCCTTGATGGGTACACATATGGCGCTTCGGATCGACATGTCATGAACCGATTTGCCTTTTAAAAAGCGCTGATCCGTCATCGCGTTGCTGGAAAGCACACCTTCATTTTTCGAAAGCACATGCTGAATGATGGTCTGGCTTACCGCAATTTTGCCCACCTGCTCTTCGTCGCGGTACCGAACCACCACGGGCAGCACTTTGCCCGTGGCGTCATCCAGCAAGCCGATGAAGCCGCGATCCGCTCGCAATTGTTCAAATACCAGATCCATGACCTTGTTGAGCAGTTGTTGCTGATCAAAGACGCTTGCAATGGCTGTGGAGATCTGCAGCAAAACTTTAAAGTGGGCCATGGCCACCTGCGACGGTTCCGGCGCGGCAAGTATCACGGAATCGTCACTGCTGGGAACGGTGCTGATGATACTTGAGTCCCCGGGACCGGGTGATCCGTCGGACGAAATGTGATCCGATTCTGCCAGGCTTACGCTGTTGGCCGCCGCCCCGAAGACCAGCAAAGTTGAACCCAGCCGTATCTGGTCGCCCACTTTTAGCCGGGATGATTTATTAAGTCGCACTCCGTTTACAAATACGCCATTGGCCCCGCCTGCGTCGGATATCGTCCAAGTGTTATTCATGTATTCAATGTACGCATGCTTTCGCGATACGGTCAGATCAGACAGCGGCACCTGCTCGCTGCTGCGACCGATTAATACCGGCTCCCGCATGGGGAATTCAAATTGGCGACCCTTATCCGGGCCTTGCAGTACATAAAGGGAAAGTTGCGGCACGCTGATATATCCGTCTAAAGCCCTGTAAGCCGGTGCGCATCCGTACAACACCGGGCAGCATCATGAACCCACCCTAAGCCCGCAGCCAGCCCAGAAGGCCCGCCGTCATCGGGTTTGGCGGCACGACCGGAACCAAGCTGCCACCATTTCTGGTCGGTGTATTGTAGTTACATCCACGACGGATGGATAGTCAACACCCGTGCATGGGATACATTCTGGCTCGTGGCCACGCCTGACGATATGACAGCCCACACCGTCATTGGTTGGCGGAGCAGGATCACAGGACAGAGCAATAGAGCGATTTTCAGTTCGTCTTCACCGGTTGGCTTTTTTCACTGTTTGTACTTGAGGCATCAAGTAATTGCAGCATGGAATCCATTTGAGTGCGAAGCCGATGACTGACAGCTTCAAGCGTACCAGCGGCATCCGGTGCCAGAGGGCCGTATTGCCGCATCTGTTTGGGCCGCAGGTTATCGGCGTAATTGGCCGCCTGAATCATGCTGACGCGGAAGTTCCATACGGCACTGATTTCCGAGGCTGGAAGCTCAATTGCATTTTCTTCCAATATTGACCGCATGGTGGCCCGAACATCCTCCAGCCAATTCTGTGCGATCGATATCAACATCTCGTCGGCGTCGGCGTTAAACGCATCAAGCGGCGAAGGGGACTCGGAAACTTCCAGCCGTGAAACGGCCTGCGTCAGAATCCGGTCTATCTCCTGAAACGTTGATACCAGGTTACGCTTATGGTTTTCATTAAGTCCGGACATTTTCTTCACCAAACGCTGGCCACGACCGCAGCTTCAGTTACAACACTCCTGCACGACTCGATCAGACTCAGATCATGCTTGAAAGTGGCACACTGCCCGTTAAATTTTTCCTCGCGTGCACCGCAAGTCCTAAAAACCCCGGTTACACCGCAAGCATATTGCCGCTCCCAAGCAGATTTGTCAAATAGAATTTCCCACGTCGTGACAGCGATGCGCCTGGCAGACATTGCATGCCTTTGAGGCATATGGCGGTTACCCGCATCTTCAATCCGCCTGGCCGCTGCGGCAATATTACCGCCGGGAAAACCGCACCGAAAACCATAATTTATGGTAGAGACACCTTGCCCTCGGTTAAGCGCCGAGGACATTTTTGGTACCGAAGTACGAAGGTTGGTTTAGGCTGGCAGGTTCGTCCACCGCGCGATGGCTAGAATACACCCGCGGCGGGAATAAGTACTTAAACGCCCGCCATGATGGAAGGAAAATCGCCCGCGAGCCATCGCGCCATCAATCCCGGGTTTATCCGACACCGACGCCCGCGCCGAACGACGGCCTGACGTTTACCAATCACCGGGCGGCGGCACGTCGGAATCCACGTCCGTTGCGGCCCCGCCGCCACCGAAGCTGAGCCGGCCCCGGCCACAAAAGCTGCGTAAGCACCCGCCACGCTTACGCACCATCCGCAAGCAACACCAAATCAGCAATACTGCAACACGCCGACGAGAAAATAAATATCCACGCCAAAAAATCATCGCCAAAAAAAAAAGCGGCCGCCGCCGGCACCCCCCTGTGCTTGGTCGGCTTACAATTACCCACAAATCCAGTGGCGTAGTCAGGCGATGGCCGCTTTCTAAACGTCCGCCCATCGCCACCAAAAGCGGCCTTGGCACCCAGCCAATAGCAAAAACGTGGACCATAGATCATGGATTTCCAATGTCTTTTTCGCCCTTGCAAAGTACCGACGCCGCGGGTTGCACGGCATCTATCTTCGGGCTATTTATCGCGCAAGCGTAATCCGCCGCCGGGCAACATGATGATCTGGCACAGCTTAACTCGTCTGATGGATATTCATCGCGATTGCTGCATCACAGTAAAATTTGTAGGTAATAGGAAGTTGGCAGTGCATTTTCTAGCCGGGCGGCTGATTGGAACCATCTCCTCCGCTGAGTAAACCGATCTCCCCATTGAGCACCCTATGTCAGACCGATTGCACCTGGATGAACCCGGCGTTTCACCCTTTGCGCTGCGATCGATTCTTACCGAATCCCGGCGAGCCAGCTCATCTGCTCGGTTGCGCGGCGGGGTGATCTTCTAATTTTTGATAACTGAAAGTTGATCGGGGCGTTTCACGATGTCGATGATCGGATTGCGGTCGTGATGCACGTATGGGGCCAACTGGTGTGTCATGAAAAGCCCGAAACGCAAAACATCTGACGTGCCCATTTTGCATCCACAACTGCGTCGCCATTTAACGTGAGTGTTAAGTCAGGCTAGAATGATTTGCTGCCCAATCGATATTGGTTTGAGCGGGCGTGGAATTGTCGGGCTGGAGGCATGAATGTCGGAAGCGGTTGAAAAATGTGTTATTGTTGGCTCGGGACCGGCCGGATGGACCGCCGCCATCTATGCTGCACGCGCCAATCTTAAGCCATTGGTATTGGCGGGAGATGGATTTAACCGAGACCGCTTTCCCGGTGGCCAATTGATGTTTACTTCCGAAGTTGAAAATTATCCCGGTTTTGTGCATGGCATCAGTGGACAAAAGCTTATGGCTACGCTGCAGGAGCAGGCGGAGCGGTTTGGCACTCGCGTGGAATCTGCGGTCGCGGCTAAAATTACACTAAGCCAACGCCCTTTTGTGATCCAGGCAGCCGATGAACTTAACTCGAGGGAATTTGAGGTCAGGGCGCACTCGATCATCATTTCCACGGGTGCCAGTGCCAACTATCTGGGTCTGGAATCGGAAAAGAAATTTGAAAATATGGGCGTCTCAGCTTGCGCGGTTTGCGACGGTGCATTGCCAAGGTTCCGCGATCAGCCTTTAGTTGTGGTTGGCGGCGGCGATACGGCGGTTGAGGAGGCAACATACCTGACAAAATTCGCCAGTCGGGTTTATCTGGTACACCGCCGTGATACGCTGCGCGCGAGCAAAATTATGGCGACGCGGGCAATTGACAATCCTAAAATTGAAATGGTTTGGGACAGCGCGGTGCAGGAAGTGCTTGGCAACGAACAGGACGGCGTAACGGGTGTACGTATTCAAAATGTCAAAACGCACGCGGAAAGGGAGATCGCCTGCCGTGGAATGTTCGCGGCCATTGGTCATACCCCCAATACGGCATTTTTGGGTGGGCAGGTTGCTCTAACCGAAAAAGGATACATCAAACTTGCGGACCCATTCAGATCTGCCACCAATGTGCCCGGAGTTTTTGCGGCAGGTGACTGCGCAGATGCGGTTTATCGACAGGCAATTACCGCTGCCGGGATGGGGTGTAAGGCGGCCATCGATGCTGAGCGGTGGTTGGCGGCGGAGGGGATCCATTGACCCTGCGCAAACATTCTGCGGCAGGTGGGGATCGCCGGGCGCATGATTCCCGACAGATAGCCAGTCTGGTGCCAACTCCCAATCCGCGTTTACCGCTGGATATACTGCATGTGGACAGCCAGTATTTAATCGTAAACAAATCGCCTGGAATGGTCAGCCAGCCAGGTCTTGGTCACATCGATGATACCGTTCTTAATGCGGCTTTTGGTCGCTACGGCCATCAGCTTCGTACACTGGGGGCTCGACGGGACTGGGGCCTGTTACACCGACTGGACAAACCCACCAGCGGCGCAATGGTGCTGGCCCTTACGCCCGAAAGTTACGACCATCTTCGCCTGGCTTTTCAGGAACGGAAGGTAAAAAAAGAGTATCTGGCATTGGTGTGCAACCGCCCCACACCCCCCAGCGGAAAGATTGAAGCCCGGCTTGCCGAAACGGATGTCGGCTTCAAGAAAGTAGTTATTTCGGCAGCCGGTCAGGACGCATTAACCTACTATTGGACACTCGCCAGCAGTAGCCAGGCGTCGTTGGTTCGCATTGAAATCATCACTGGCCGCCTGCACCAGATACGTGCACACATGATGTTTGCTGGAAGCAGCCTTATCGGCGATAGCTTATACCCCCAGCCCGGCATGCCTGCAGGGCGTGGTGATGCTTTTTATTTGCATTGCCGGTTGCTGCAATTCGCTTACCCACAATGCGATGAACCGCAACGCTTTCTTGCCCGACTGCCAGCCGGATTTGTATCAGCGGCCCAAAAATTGGGCATCGTATTGCCTCGCAGCCTTCAGCCAGTGGATGGATCAGACGCGATGGCCTAAGTTGCCACGCAACTTATACCGCCAGGCGACAATGCTCTCTGTGTGTCGTCGTCGATATAATTGCGGGGCTATGGAGAAGCGGACCCGATATGGAATTTAAATCGGCTATTGTTTGCGGTAATGATTCGGCAGTTTTAACGCGCGCTATTTGCGATGAGCTGGCAGCGATATCCGCTCCGGATATGGTCATGTTATACATAAGCAGCCGACTGAACTCCGCCTTTGAGCGCATCGTGCTGCATGTGCGCCAGCGTACCGGTTGCAGACATCTACTGGCGTGCAACGCGCAAAGCGTGTTGGGCAATAATCAGGAGGTGGAAGATCAGGCCGCAATTTCAGCTTTGGCGATGGCTATGCCGGGTGTAGATGTATCACCATTTCGGCTTGATGAAAACCGCTGGCAGGAATTTCTGACCGATAGGACCGTCTTGGAGGCCACATTAGGCGTATCCGATGACACGCGTGGCTTTCTGCTTTTTGGCGATCCATTTACCACGCCCATTACACAATTGCTGGAAGTGCTGTCACGGGAATTTCCCTTTTCGCCGGTGATTGGTGGAATGACCAGCGGCATCCGCCTGGCGGGTGAATCGCGCATGGCTATTAATGATAATATATTTAATGTCGGCGCAATCGGGGTGACGATTTCCGGCCCCGTGCAAATTAACTGTGTCGTGTCGCAAGGATGCAGACCCATTGGTCAGCCGCTTAAAATCACAGCAGCGCACGATAATATGATTGATTCACTCGATGAACAGCCCCCCGTTGAGATCATTGCTGATCTGTGCCGCAATCTGGCACGGCCGGATCAGCTTGCCGTGGAAAAAAGGGGGCTTCTGATAGGTCGCGTGATCGACCAGCGTAAGGGGAATTTTGGGCGGGGTGATTTTCTGGTACGAAATATTCTGGATGCCAACCGTACCACCGGCAGCATCGCCATTGGCGACCTGGTCAGCAGCGGTCAAGTTGTGCAGTTTCATGTACAGGATGCGCAGACTGCGACTGAAGATTTAACGTTGCTGCTGCAGGGGCACCTTGTTCTGGCGGATAAGCCGCGGGGCGCGCTGGCATTCAGTTGTAATGGGCGGGGGCAGCGGCTCTTTGGGCGGCCGAATCATGATGTGAGTATTATCCAGAGCCTGCTTGGGCCGTTGCCGCTGGCGGGCTTTTTTGCCGCTGGCGAACTGGGGCCAGTGGGACGAAACAATTTCATACACGGCCAGACCGTGTGCATCGCCTTGTTTGATAACGGCTGAAAGGTACCGAATGGAAAGCGCACACGCGGCCCTCTGGGATGAGCACCGGGAGATTGAAATTAAATTGCAATGCACTTCGCACGATGCGGTAACGCAGATGCTGCAAACTCTCCGCGCAGAGGATCTCGGCGCCGTGCGCGAATGGAATGAATTTTTTGATACCCGTGATCGTGAACTTTCCAGCCGCCGTATGGCCCTGCGGGTCAGAACCATTGCACATGCCAACGGTCATCGCGAATCGCTTATTACCTTGAAAGGGGCGGGAGGATCGGGGAACATTCAAAATCGCCCATCGCTTGATATTTCGGCTCAGCCGGTTGATGTGGTGAGCGAGTTATTTTTTCGGCTGGGTTATCAGCGAACGGGCGCGTTTGAAAAGTGGCGGCATTCATGGATCGTTGATGGCGTGCGGGTGGAATTGGACCGCCTTCCACATTACGGCTTATTTATTGAAATTGAGGGGCCAGACGAAAGGCAGATTAACGCCGTTCAGACTAAATTGCGGCTGGAATCGCTTCCTGTGGAACGCACCAGCTACCATTCCATGCTGATGCAGTACTTGGCAGACCATCCTGAGGCTCAGGGCATGATGCGGTTTGCCGACGAGAAGTGATTGGCGCTGTTGCAATACGCGTGGAACCGCAAAGAGTTTGCTTTGGGAGGCTTTCAAATTGTTTCCTCGCAGCCGTAGGGATTGGAGCGCCCGGGATGCGGTGAAAAAAAGTGGTTGCCTAAAAAAAACTGAATGGCACCTGCAACTCTTCATCAATTTGAATGTGTCAAATCGTTGAATACACAAAAGACGCGTTCACAGAATCTGCTCTCCTTCCGATGATTTTTAAATTCGGTAACCGAGTCGCTCGAGGCATTAATCTCCGGCCCTCTTCAAATTGGATCAAGCTGTTATCATTTGTAAGCGATGATAAACAGCCGGCGGAATGGGAAAAGTACCCGGCCATCAGGCTGTAAGGGATAGGCTTGGGTTATCCGCCCCTGATAGGCAGCGATGAACTTCGCACACTCGGCAAGTGGCAAAACGTCCAGATAGGGCCGCAATCCGGTGCCCTTGTACCATTCCACGATGGCTTCCGGGCCACTGAGAATATGAATGTATTCACTTGTCCATATATCAAGCGTCTTTGTGCAGGAGCATAGCAAATCGTAATAAAATGCCGGTTCGTGACAATGCCATCGGCGAATGTCCTTTGGAAATTTATTGGCCCATTGTTTACTGCTTGCCAGATCGCGTATGAGTGTTTGTGCCGGTGAGGTGTAATAATTTGCCGGCATCTGGATGGCCATGGCACCGCCCGGAATGAGCATCTGCAACATTCGCGGCAATAACTCGGTGTGGTGGTCCACCCATTGCAGGGCCGCGTTGGAAAATATCAGATCCAGGGGTTCCGGGGCGATCCAATTGGAAATATCCGACTGTAGCCATTGGCGCTGCGGGTAGCGGCCACTGGCGCAAGCAATCATATCCGGCGAACTGTCCAAGCCAGTTATTTCAGCCTTGGGCCAACGCCTGGCCAGTACTTCAGTGCTGTTGCCCGGCCCGCAGCCGACATCAACAATCCGCTGTGGAGAGGAGAGATTTATCCGCCCGACAAGATCAAGGCTTGGCCGCGATCTTTCATCGGCAAACTTGAGATACTGTTGCGGATCCCATACAGCCATGCCAAAACAGTAGCGGACCGGGCACCACGGCGTCAAATATCGACCGGAAGTTCGGGCTTTATTGATCAGCGTCATTGTGGACATGAGATACCGATAACTGCGCCGGCCAAGCTTTATCGTACGCGGACGCCTGAAAAGCCGGTCTGACACCGGCACCCTGCCGTTCGCATTGGGAGGAATGAATTGCTGGCCACAATTCTTAGCTTCCTGCTGTAGAGCATTGGAACTGTCAATTATTGAATTTGAACTAAATATCGCTGCCGAAGAATGTCGTGAGCGGTTGCTTGTGAGTCTGCCGAATCATGGGGTAAAGGAGGCCCCGAATTCTCTTCCAGTTGCGATGATGAGCAGTGAATTTTTGCTTTCCCGATGCCCGAAACAGGGACGCACCTGGTGGTGCGAAACACCAGGCCTTGGCAGGCTCATGTCGCATGCGGACGCGGTATTTGACAGTGTTACACTTGGAACAATTTGGCCGGTATTGACCGATGCGGCTTCGCACACGTTATGGATATTCACTTCGGCGGAACAACCCCCTCGCTTTTTAGCACTGGACTGCCAGGTCGTGGGACCCCTCTGGCCCGCTATTGCCAGCAGCCAGCAATAGCGCAGCCCCTTTGAAATTCTGTATAAAACTGCAAATAGCCACGTCGCAGAAACATCCACTTTGTTGCTTTCCATCCAGCCCGTGGATGCTTGCCAAATCGGCGCACATGACAGAGCCGGTGCTATAAAATGGTTCCGGAGGGACGAATGTTGGCCGCTGACTGTGCGGAAGCGTTTATCGACTGCTGCGGAGTCTGGCGGTAATCACACAAGGTGACACCCAGATAATATTTGCGCGTATTGGCTATTTGCGCGGCAGCAAAAATCGATTACATTACCGCAGGTAAAGTGCTGCGACACGCTTTCGGAAGCTGACAGATGGTGGGATCAAAGGGTGCGGGCACATAATGACAAGCAGACACGCGAGGCGTTCATTGCCCACCCTGGTATAGAGCGCTTCTTGTTGGCTGTTGCCGATAATGTTTGGGCAAGTGCTGAGATCGACTTGAAATAGAAGGGTGTCTTCAAATGCGTAAGCTGCTGGTAGCCAATAGAAGCGAAATTGCGATCCGAGTGATGCGAGCCGCTACCGAGTTGGGATTGCGTACTGTCGCAATTTATTCGCATGAGGATCGGTATTCGCTGCACCGATTCAAGGCGGATGAAAGCTATCAAGTGGGTGGACCCGATGCACCGGTTAAAAATTATCTCAACATTCCAGCGATTATTGAACTTGCCAAAGCGCATGAAGTTGATGCCATCCACCCGGGATATGGATTTTTATCAGAGAATGCTGAATTTGCTCAGGCGTGTGGCGATGCTGGGATCACGTTCATTGGCCCGACACCAGAAATGTTGCGAAGCTTTGGTGATAAGACGGCGGCTCGAGCCCTTGCCAAGCGTGCTGGTGCTCCGATACTACCCGGCACGCAGCATGGCATCAGCGATCCGGCCGCGATAAAAAAAATGGCCAAGGAAATTGGCTTTCCGCTGATTATCAAAGCCAGCTTCGGCGGCGGCGGTCGCGGCATGCGCGTGGTACACAAGCCTGGAGAGCTTGCCGCCAAGTTGGAGGAAGCACAGCGCGAAGCCGGCGGTGCCTTTGGCAAGTCGGAAGTATTTTTGGAACGCTACATCACGCGAGCCAAGCACATCGAGGTGCAGTTGCTTGGCGACAGTCATGGCAACCTGGTGCATCTTTTTGAACGCGACTGCAGCGTGCAGAGGCGGCACCAAAAGGTAGTGGAATTGGCTCCGAGCGTGGGGCTTGATCCAGAATTGCGGCAGAAAATTTGCGATACCGCGGTACGTATAGGACGAGAGGTCAATTATCGCAATGCTGGCACGGTTGAATTTCTGGTGGATATCGACAGCAATGAATTTTTCTTTATTGAAGTTAACCCGCGTATTCAGGTGGAACACACGGTTACCGAGATCATCACCGGCATTGACCTTGTTCGGTCACAAATTCTTGTTGCGCAGGGGTATCACCTGCACGAATCACCATTGAGCATCCCGCGTCAGCCGGAGATGGCTTACCGAGGGGTTGCCCTGCAGTGCCGCATTACAACTGAAGATGCAGCCAACCAATTCACACCGGACTATGGCCGGATATCAAGTTATCGCTCTCCGGCCGGATTTGGGGTGCGCCTGGATGGTGGCACCGCGTATGCCGGCGCGGTCATCACACCTTACTTTGATTCACTGCTGGTCAAGCTGACCTGTTTTGCGCCGACGTTGGAAGAATCGATCAGTCGGTCGCTGCGGGCACTTTCTGAATTTCGCGTGCGAGGGGTCAAAACCAACATCCCGTTTCTGGAAAATGTTGTCAAACATCCTGATTTTGCCGCTGGGCGGGCAACCACCACACTCATTGATTCAACCCCATCGCTGTTTCGCTTTGCCACTCGGCGTGACCGGGCATCCAAATTGCTCAGCTATTTGGGCGAGGTGATCGTAAATGGATCGCCCGAGGTTAAAAAACTTCCTGATTTGTCGCTCATGACTCCCCCGCCATCACTCGCGTCGTCCAGCAGTCAGCCATTGCCAGCGGGATCGCGTGATGCATTCAAAAAGTTTGGTGCCCGGGCGTATTGCCAATCGCTGATAGACTCAAAAGCGGTTCTTCTGACCGATACGACTATGCGCGATGCCCATCAGAGCCTTTTGGCCACGCGCATGCGAACCATTGATATGCTGCCCGCCGCTGCGGCCATTGCCCGGCGGGTGCCGCACATGTTCAGTCTTGAAATGTGGGGTGGTGCGACCTTTGACAGTGCCATGCGATTTCTGCATGAAGACCCGTGGGATCGGTTGGCACAATTGCGCCAGGCCGCGCCCAACATCTTGTTCCAGATGCTGCTGCGGGCCAGTAACGCCGTAGGCTACACGAATTACCCGGATAATGTGGTTGAATACTTTGTTAAAATCGCCGCAGCCCAAGGTATTGATATCTTCCGCATCTTTGATTCATTAAATTGGACGCGCAACATGCGCGTGGCGATGGATGCGGTCAATGAGGCTGGTGCGATTTGTGAAGCGGCTATCTGCTATACGGGCGACATTCTTGACCCAAACCGTAAAAAATACTCACTCTCTTATTACGTCAAAATGGCCCGCGAGCTTGAAAAAATGGGCGCGCATATCCTGGCCATCAAAGATATGGCTGGATTGCTCAAACCGCCGGCAGCCAAAGTTCTGATTCATGCGTTAAGACAGGAAATCGGTTTGCCGATTGCCCTTCATACTCACGATACGGCGGGCGTTCAGTCGGCGACGTTGTTGATGGCCGCGGAAGCTGGTGTGCAGATTGTCGATTGTGCCTTTGGGCCGATGAGTGGAATGACCAGCCAGCCCAATTTGAATTCTCTGGTAGCGTCACTGACCAACACGGAGCGCGATACTGGTCTTGATTCTGGTGCACTGGCGGCACTTTCGGATTATTGGGAAGCGGTTCGTCGCTTCTATCAGCCATTTGAGGAAGGCATGCTGGCCACCACCGCCTCGGTTTATCAGCACGAAATGCCGGGTGGGCAGTATACCAATCTGCGCGTGCAGGCTCGCAGTTTGGGACTAAGTGATCACTGGAATGAAATTACTCAGATGTACGCCGAAGTGAACCGCTTGTTTGGCGATATCGTCAAAGTAACGCCATCGAGTAAGGTTGTGGGTGATATGGCTCTGTTTATGGTCACCAACAATCTGAAACCCACAGACATTCTGGATGAATCCCGCCATATAGACTTTCCCAAAAGCGTCGTTGAAATGTTCCGGGGCGATCTAGGACAGCCGCCTGGAGGCTGGCCAAAGAAATTGCAAAAAATTATTCTCCGTGGCGACAAACCCTCCAGCGCTCGGCCTGGCAGTAAACTGCGGCCGGTTGACCTGGAAAAGGCGCGGTTGGAATTATCAAAAAAAATTCATCACGAGGTCGCCGATACCGATCTGGCCAGCTATCTGATGTATCCGGATGTTTTTACTGCTTTTGAAAAATTCCGGCGACAGTTTGATGACGTCAGCGTGCTGCCGACCCAGGCGTTCTTCTATCCTCTGCAACCGTTTGTGGAAGTGCCCGTTGAATTAGAGCCAGGTAAAACCATGCTGGTTAAATTCATTACTTCCGGCGATGCCGATCCGGATGGCATGCGGACGATCTTCTTCGAGCTTAACGGCCAGCCACGCGAGGCCAAAATTCACGATCGGTCTCTGGGCGGAAAATCGCGTACCAGCCTGCCAAAGGCCGACCGCGATAATCCCAAGCATGTTGGTGCCCCTATGCCCGGCAAAATTGCTACGGTGGCGGTAAGTCTTGGGCAGGCCATCAGCAAAGGTGACAAATTGCTGTCCATTGAGGCCATGAAGATGGAAACCAGCGTCTACTGCCCGATTGACGGCAAAATTGCCAAGATTGTGACGCCACCGGGATCGATTGTTGCCTCGGGTGATTTGCTAATTGAGTTGGAGTAAAGGACCATTGGAGAGGTGTCGCGGGCAGAGAGGCCGAAGGTGGCCGGCAGGCTCGTTTGTGTAAAACCTGTGCTCGTGGTTAAATCCATCTGATGAACAAGCGTTTTGTCACGTTGTCGGCCTTGGTAACTGCCCTGCTGAGTCTTTCAGGTTGCGTGGAAAGATCGATCACGATTGTGACCGATCCGCCCGGTTCGGTGGTTTATCTCAACGACGTTGAAAAGGGTACAACCCCGCTGACCACCTCCTTTGAATGGTACGGCACCTATGGCATTCGAATTCGCGGCAAGAAGAATATCGGGACCGCGACCGAACCGAAATACCAATATTATTATCTGCACACGCACCGCACCACCACAAGGCCATGGTTTCAATACTACGGACTGGATTTAGTGGCATCGCTGCTGCCGATTGAATTTAAGGATCATAAAATCTGGGCATTTGTTGTTCCTCCCGTTAAAACGCTGTCGAAGCAACAACTGATTAAAAATGCACAAAAGCTTAAATCGCAACTCAATGCCGACGTTAAGCCGCACTGAGGCGTGCATATTGCCTGTCGAACCAACGCCGCGAATCTGGCCAACAATTTCCACCGCAGCAACAGCCGGCCGGAGGAAATACAGCTCAATGGGCCCCCGACGCCCGTAAGCACTCACGCTGTGACTGCGCCAATATGGGCAGAAGGTGGATTGTCAAATAACTATCGGAAGAACGCTCTCAGGCGTCTTTCACTTCAGCCAGGGCAGGTGCTCGCTGAAATTTGAACCAGATGTAGCCAATCGCAAGAGCAACCGCCACGGATAAGATTGCCGCCACGGGCATCGTACCGAAGCCCAGCCCACTCATCTGGCGGGGTTTGTCGAACCAGTCCGCAAAGGAAGCTCCCATCGGCCGGGTAAGAATGTAGGCAATCCAAAATGCAGGCACCTCATTGAGCTTGAAAACGAAGTAGGCGATTCCGGGCAGAATGAAAAGAATGCTGAATAAGATGGCTGAGTTAAGATATCCAAGCCCAAAAGTTGACGCGGTCAGATCGCCGACTGCCGTACCCAGTGCAAAGGTGGCGATTACCGTCGCCCAGTAAAACATTTCTCGCCGCGGGGTGGCGACGCTGTGAATTGAAAGGGTCTTTTCACTTGCATTCCAACCCAGGAGTATTAATACAAGACTTACGGCAAAAAGGCTTGTAGAAATGATGTACGGCACACCCAGCACCACATGTATGACATCAGCAACCATGGTGCCAAAAATGCTTACCATTACGATCAGCACCCAGTAAGCGACCGGCCTGTAACGGGTGGTCCTGAACTGCAACCAAAGTGCGCCCAAAAATCCCAGGCCACCGGCAATTACCGCAGCATAGGGGTTGATGTGGAAGACCAGGAAGTCGGATGTCGCCTCCCCCATGGCGGTGGACAATATCTTTGCGACCCAGAATGCCAGCGTAATCTCCGGCACTTTGGTGCCGTAATATTTGCGTTCATCCATTTGACGAAAAATATCAGCCCAGCCCATGGTGCTCTCCTTCAAATATTAATCCCGCGGGCGGAGACCGATTCTCTGCCCGAAAAGCGCCCGAGACGCACAACGTACACAATGCAAAGCGCGCCAACCGGCCTCGCCGGCAGCGAGGGCCTGTGCAGATGCACAGGCACGGTATTCTGACGTCTTACGCTAAAAAACGAAAAAAGTTTTCTCAAAAATATTCGCAACCACCATTGATTTCCTCGTTATCTGCGACCTACGGAATTATCGGAACCAGCCGACACCAGCATTCCTGGATCGTTCGGTTAGCACCGATTTAATAATTTTCAGGCACATGTGTGATGAGCATTGCGTAATGGCCGACCTGGACAGTATTTGGCATCTGATGGCAGTCCTTTGTTGCATCCTGCCAAGGCAAAATCCGATCCATAACGTTTCGGGCTATAATAACGGCATGGAGCCGAAGGTTGGAACATCAGCGGTTGGACGAGCGACCGGGTTGCCGGGCAAAATGGAACCGGATGAGCGTCTCTGGAGCGACGAAAACCTGTCCAACCCGCATTTGCCTGCCGATAAATCGGCCCGTGTGCGGGCGATGTTTTCTGCCATTGCGCCCGCTTATGATTTGAACAATCACCTGCACTCAATGGGAATCGACCATCTCTGGCGAAGGCACGCGGTAGCCCAAGCCGATGTAAAATCTACAGATGTAATTGCTGATATTGCCTGCGGAACGGGTGATTTGTCTCTGGCGTTTGCCAAAGCAGGAGCGAGCCGTATATTGGGGCTTGACTTTTGTCATCCCATGGTTTGTGGCGCGATCCAAAAAGCAAGGCAGTACCGCAAACCGGCATCTCTGACATTTTGCGACGGCGATGCCACTCGATTGCCGTTGGCCGATCAATCGGTGGATGTGGTTTCAATCGCATTTGGTCTTCGTAATGTGGATCGATGGGAAATCGCCATCCGGGAATTTTTTCGCGTGCTGCGTCCTGGCGGAAGGCTGATCATCCTGGAATTTACAAGTCCATCCAACTTCATTATGCGCCATATGTTTCACCTGTATTTTAATCACATTGTTCCGGTCACGGCGACTTTGATAAGCCGCGATCGCACAGGTGCGTACCGTTATCTGCCTCGAAGCGTAGAGACATTTCCCGGCTCTGATCGCATCTGTGAGGCGATGACCCATGCAGGATTCGTGTCGGTGAGATGCGAATCGCTGACGCTGAGCATCTGCGCCTGTTATCGAGGATTGAAACATGGTTGAAGAACGTGCAGCCCCATCCGTCATGCGGCGGATATTTCGATCTCGATGGCAATGTCGAAAATGTCGCGAGTATATTGGTGGTGAGAACATTGCGGTTTACTCCACCCGGATGCCCGATCGTACCAGACCCACGTGGTTTTTTGCAGCCATGACACTGCTGGATCATCTGCGCGATTGCAGCGGTCACGATTATTGCGATGAACTCAGACAGCGATACGGGCAGGATTTTTTGCGGCATCCTGAGATATATCATTGGTTTAATCAGCATGGGATGATCGATACACAGTTGATTGAGGAATATGCCGTTGACGAAGAAGCAACGAAAGGGTAAGCGTTTATGAATGACAGTGACCCCATTATTCTCGCAATCACGGGTGCATCGGGGGCGCCTTACGCCCGACGGATATTGCAGGGTCTGGTGGAGGCCCAAAGACGGGTACATTTGATCATTTCACCTGCGGGGCGGCGGCTGCTGCATGATGAGTTAGGGGTGGAGCAGCCGGATGTGGAAGCGATTTTGGGGCGATCTGTACCGCATCATATTTCGATACTGCCGTACAACGATGTGGGATCGTGTGCGGCTTCTGGTTCATATCCCACGGCGGGGATGGTAGTAGCGCCTTGTTCCAGCAGCCGACTGGCGCAAATTGCTCATGGCCTGGGCGATAATTTGATCTCGCGTGCAGCGCAGGTTACTCTCAAGGAGCGGCGGCCACTCATCCTGCTGCACCGCGAGATGCCACTGAGCCTTATTGAACTGCGAAACATGGTGCAGGTCACCGAAGCAGGAGCCATTGTTTGCCCGGCCAGTCCGGGCTTTTATCTTAGACCGCAAAGCATTGATGATCTGGTGACGATGACGGCTGGGCGTGTGCTGGATCTATTAGCAGTTGAACATCATTGGGCAATCCGCTGGCATGGGGCCGGTGCACAATGACGCCTCCATCCGCCACCCCCCTGCCATCCGCTGCGATAAGAGCCGGCACCAAAGATTCGTCCTTGAAAACGTTTCTTGATTTAATTAAATTTTCGCATTCGATTTTTGCGATGCCATTCGCCTTGGTTGCCATGTTTCTAGCGGGACAGGCGACAGGTCACCCGATGCCGGGATTGCTGCAATGGATATTGATCATTGGATGCATGGTCAGCGCACGCACCTTTGGGATGACATTTAATCGCCTGGTGGACCGCAAATTTGATGCTGGCAATCCCCGCACCCGCAATCGGCCCAGTGTCACAGGTGCCCTGTCGGTGCGGTGGATGACAACAGCACTCTTTGTTGCGGGAGCCGTATTCATCGCATTGACCACTGCCTTCTGGTGGCTGCTGCACAACCCATGGCCAGCGATATTAGCGCTGCCGGTTTTGGGCTTCATTGCCCTTTACAGCTATACCAAGCGATTTACCTGGTTGTGTCATTTTGTCATCGGGGCATCCCTTGGCCTGGCACCGCTGAGCACCTGGGTGGCCCTGGTTCCTCCGCATGGCGCATTGATTACAATCCAAATCGGGTGGCTGGCAATAGCCGTAACCACCTGGACAGCAGGTTTTGACCTGCTCTACGCCATGCAGGATATTGCCATTGACCGGCGTGACAGGTTGCATTCCCTGCCTGCCAGATTTGGCCCGCGTGCGGCGCTGATCATTTCGCGTATGTGCCACCTTGTCACTCTGTTTAGCCTGGCCACGTTTGGCGCGGCTTTGGGCGGTGGAATTCGCCTTGGCGTGGTCTACTGGCTGGGCTGGATCATCGTGGCCATTTTGCTTGCCGTTGAGCAATCGCTGGTGAAGCCAGATGATATTTCCCGTGTTAATCTGGCATTTATGACTATCAATGGCATAGTGGGACTGGTATTCGGCGTGCTTAGTATTACGGCCATATTGCTGGCTTAGTATGTTAACAAAAGGCTCTTACGGCTTTTGCTGGCTTTGCCGTGGCCCCTCCGCAAGGATCGAGGCTGGGCGTGGTCATGCCGGTCTGACGTCGGTTAAAATGCATATATGAATCAGCGTCCTCATGTTGTTGTAACCGCCGGTGGTGCCAGCGAACCCATTGATGCCGTGCGATCATGGGGAAATCCGTTTACCGGTCGAACGGGCATGGCCATAGCTGATGCCGTGCGACAATTTGCTGATGTCACGGTGCTATTAGCGCGGTCTGCACAACCGGTAATCACGGTAACTGAATCGCGGCCTGGTAAGCTGACGGTGTACCCTTATACAACCAGCGCAGAACTGGCCGAGCAGTTAAAAACGATTGTTTTGAGCCAACCTGCAGCTATATTTATGACTGCCGCCGTCAGCGATTACAGGCCGGTGAAGGTGGTTCGCATTCTGGAGCAGCAATCTCTGGGAGATGATTATCCGCAGCAATCCAGATTACTGGTTGAAGATGTGGGCGGCAGTAAAATCAAGTCCGATTACGAAGCCATTGCAGTATTGGGTGTCAGAAATCCAAAAATTATTGATATGGTTCGGTTTGACTGGGGTTATAAGGGTCTGGTGTATAAGTTTAAACTGGAGGCAAGCGTAACGGAAGATGAGTTAATTCAAATCGCTGTCGCAAGCCGCAAGGCTTCCAAGGCAGATGTGATCGTGGCCAACACGATGGAAATGGTGGATGCCAAAACAGGAGGTGCCTGGGTCATTGACGATATCGGGCAACGCCGAGTTGGCCGGGCCACCTTAGCGGCCGAATTGGCCGATGATTTAAGACGGCGAATGATACTCAGACCTGCCACCTATTGAATCGAACGCGAGGCATTTTGGTGGCTAAAATAGCAGCGTGAGGAAGACTACTCCAACTGAGCCTGTCAGTAGCAGAATGGTGCCATTGCCCACATACTCTGCCCGGCTTGCCTCGCTTGCGGCGTGGTACGTCCCCCGCTATATCCGGCGACATTTTCATTGCGTGCGATGCGACCGGGATGGGCAGCCACCAATTGTTAACTCGCCAACAGTGTTTTTTGTCAATCACAGTTCCTGGTGGGACCCTGCCATAGGCGCACTTTTTGCGGCGCGACATTATGCAAACCACCGACACTACACACCGATCGATGCTGCGGCGCTGAGCCGGTACAGGGTCATGGCTAAGTTGGGGTTCTTCCCTGTGGATCGCAATGCGAGGATTGGCGCGAAACAATTTCTGGATGTCTGCACCCAGGTGTTCAGTACAACCAACGCTATTCTGTGGCTTACGCCCGAGGGGCAATTTCGAGATGTGCGGGCCAGACCTGTATCCATGAAGCGCGGCATCGGGCATTTACCAGCCGTCTGCAACAACCTGACTTTTATCCCCATGGCCATAGAATACACGTTCGACCAGGAAAGTACGGCAGAAGTAGCTGTGCGTTTTGGCCGGGGCATATGCGTCAATCAAGAGCCCGAGCGATCTGCGGCCGAATGGACAGAATTTTTCAGCCGAAGATTGGAAAACGAAATGGATCAACTGGCCGCCAAGGTTGTTGCCCGCCATTGGAATGATTTTAATATCATCCAGGACGGCACCTCCGGGGTGGGAGGCATTTATGATCTGATCAGAAGAACCGGGGCGATTATCAGAGGCAGGCGATTTGTTCCTTCTCATAGCAAGGATACCATTTGATTCTATTAATAGTTTCGATAGTATGTTTTGGGTTGGCTGTCATCCCAACATTCATGTTTGCGGTCAATTTACGATTTTTCACTTTACCGCGCAAACCGGCTGAGGGCAGTACTTTTGAGTTATCGCTGCTGATTCCGGCACGGGATGAAGCCAATAACATTCGCAGAGCGGTTGAGTCCGCACTTAAAAGCCAGCAGGTAAAATTGGAAGTTGTGGTGCTGGATGATCATTCCACCGATGCCACGGCAGATATTGTTCGTGATATGGCCTTGCATGACTCGCGTGTGCGGCTGGCAGCCAGCCCCCGGCTTCCAGATGGTTGGTGCGGCAAACAGTATGCTTGCTGGCAACTGGCGCAGATGGCTACCTACGATCTGATGGTCTTTATGGATGCCGATGTGGAACTAGCGCCTGAAACGCTGGCAATGCTGGCGGCCGAGCTTTCGGAAGGGCGCAGCGGCCTGATAAGCTTGTTTCCACGACAAGTGACAGTTGGCTGGACTGAGCAACTGGTGATTCCGTTGATGCATGTTGTGTTGCTGGGCTTTTTACCCATGTGGCAGATGCGCTGCAGTAAAAAGCCATCATTAGCCGCTGGTTGCGGACAATTATTTGCCGCCAGGCGCGACGACTATTTTAACGCCGGCGGCCATCAGGCTATTAAATCTTCCCGACACGATGGCATCACATTGCCACGTGCATTCCGTCGGCAAGGAATTTGGACGGATGTATTTGATGGTACTCAGTTGACGTCCTGTCGGATGTACAGTTCCGCTCCCCAGCTACTTGCTGGGTTAGCGAAAAATGCCACCGAAGGGCTGGCGTCACCGCAATTGATCGTGCCAGCATCTGCTATCCTGTTGGGAGGGCAGGTCTTACCCGCAGTGGTTTGGATTGCGGCCTTGTTTACCGCGCACGTCGCCGCCAGCATCTGGGCCGGGACTGCACTACTGATGACCATTGCGGTGCGACTAATTGCAGCGGTGACATTTGACCAATCCATCCCAAGTGCCATGCTGAATCCTGTCGGGGTGACAATTTTAGTCGGCATACAATGGTACGCCGCTGCCCGCCGATTATGCGGAAAGCCCATTGCGTGGCGCGGACGCTACGGATAGTGGGCTTGTACGGCAGAGCGATTATGCTACTTCGCAATGATTATTGCGAAGCAAGCTTCAGGAGTATGATTCCATTAGTCCGCATGGGAATACTCATGGTAAAGAGACCGTTGCTGCCAATGCGTACTCTTTTTGTCAGAGCTGGCTGGTCTGCCACTTCCCGGCGCAACGCCCTAAGCTGCCGCACTGTGAGGTGTGTGGGATAACCCATTTTCTGATAGAGCGTATAGGCATCGTTGTGATAGTATCCTTCGCGGTACAAACTCAGCCGATATCGCCCCGGCTTAATATGCGTGAGGGTAAGTGTGATCGGTGGTGCCACCATTGATGGATGCGGCATCCGGAAGAACGAACTATCTCCGGATGTTTGCCGCGGCCAGTGATAATCCCACGCCAAAAGCCGCAAGCCACTCTGGTTTGCGACGGCAATTGATTGACCGTCGCCGGTGGCCAGTTCGCGGCCCTTTAACTGATGCAGGTACCTAAGGGCAAAAAAGGTAGGTTTAGGAATGCCTTCTGGGTTGAAGATGCCAAATCCACCCTCAAAAGGTCTGGTCTGTGGGCCATCTTCATCAAAGATATCCGAAAGCGCCCAGTAAGACATCAGGACGGGTGGGTTCTTTATGGCGCGTACCTGTTGCAGTAACCACACCGCTTGAAAATAGGTATCGTGAACGGCATCACGGCTGGAGTAAGATGGCCCCCATTCAGTTATAAGCAGCGGAAGATGGGGCATTGCTGAACGTTTAATACGCTGCTGCGTCCACTGAATTCCACCGGCAATAGCATCGGGCGATGCGGCAACCCGCAAGCCAGTTTTACCATCTGCGAATTTGTGCGGCCCGCAGCCATACGTGTGACAAGAAATGAAGTCCAACGGTAGGCGGTGCTGGTGACAAAACCTGATGAATCGAGATATCCACCCCATACCAGCTGTCGCGGGACCGCCTACGCGAACCTTTGGATCGACGTTCTTTATAGCCCTGGCCGCGGCCGCGTAAAGCTTCATATATCCCTTAAATCCAACGGTGGAAAAACCGGAATAGTTGGGTTCGTTCCACACCTCAAAATACCAGCTGCGTATCTGATGGCGTCCAAATCGCTTTTCTAAATGACGAACCATTGAACGGATCATGTCGCCCCACTGTCGATAATGGCGTGGAGGAGTTATATTTCCTTTATAATAAAAGCATGTCTTTTTACCCGAGGCTATCACTGTCGGCATGAAGCTTAATTCGACAATCGGTTTAACGCCAGTGTGAAGAATAGCGGAATACAAGCGGTCTACACGTGACCAATTAAAAATTAATCTTCCATCCGGCAGGCTGCGGACCGTATGCATATCGGGATTGAGAATGCCGTGAAAACGGATGTAATTAATGCCACAGAGACGATGAGCAACGGCAAGCTGCCGCAACGATTCAGGCGTAAATTCCAGCGCGGCGTGTTCACCGCCAATGCACTGGTTGAGAGGTGAGTAAAAAAGGCTACCCGGATGTCGGTAGTTGATGAGAATCTTTCGCTTTGCTGATACTGTCGCCATTGCCGAAGAAGTCGAATGCAACAGACACACCGCAAAACATGCAATAATTGCAGGCAAAGTGTGGAGCACGGCCCTAGCCTTGAAACCAAAGTGGTACAAGGCCACATACACCTCAGAACTTTTGCAAGTCATTTCGGAACAATCTCTGCTATTAAACCACCCGGTGAAAGTTTACGGGTGGCAGAGTTTTTACGCAACCGCATGTCACCAGGTGCTGGGCACTCACACCGCCCAAGCCGATTTATTTGAGTTCCACACTCCAATAGGCGTGATCCAAAAAGTGCTGCCAAGAAGCATATTTGTCCGACCCGAGCCGCACGTTGATAACCGGGTTACGCTTAGGCTTTACCGGCGGACGCATCAGATGCATATTGGCTTGATGCGGCGTTCGGCCCCCTTTTTTGGCATTGCAATAGACGCACGCACAGACCAAATTTTCCCAGACGGTTTTGCCGCCCAGCGAGCGGGGTACCACGTGATCAAGCGATAGCTCACTCGATGGGAAACGCTTGGCGCAATATTGGCAGGTGCCGCTGTCGCGGGCATAAATGTTGCGGCGATTTAGCTTCACATCCTGCCTAGGGAGACGGTCATAGCCCAAAAGCCGAATGATTCGCGGCACGGCAATTTCACACCGGACCGTACGGACAAAGTCATGGGTTTCGCGCTCAAACTGGGCCTTGAGCTGCGATATTTCGATCCACGATTCAATATTATAATTGAAATAGGAGCCATTTTCGACGGAGATAACTTCCGCGCGGCTGCGTGAAAGCAGCGAAAACGCCCGCGTGGCACTTACGACACGAATCGCCATGTACAGGCGATTAAGCACCAGCACATTGCATGAAAGACCGGAAATCGGGGCTGCCCTGGACACGCCACACACTCCGTAAAATCTACCTACACCGGTCTGGCACGATGAATGTTTCCCATCGGCCATCACACGGCACGTATTAGGCTTCACATGTCGCATGGTGAAACCCAAGGCCTGTATTCTGCCCTCGGATACACCGCTATGCAAGCGGGCCCGCATCCCGCGTCGATTATCTGCAGCACGCCCTTATTGCGGTGACCTTTCGGGTTTTACTTTTTCTACGCCACATGATCGCAAAGGGCGTCAGATGGAATTCAATATCCGTTCACGTTGCCGTTGAAATTCATCGTCGGTAATGGTGCCGTGATCGCGCAGCGCGGAAAGTTCCGCAAGGCGTTGCTGAATATCTTCGCTGTGGATGCTTCCAGCCCTGACCGGCCCTTCCCCCTGCGCAATACCACCGGAACCGGGCACCGTGGTACCTGCCGCCGGTTTCGGACCCAATCGGTCCTTTACAAGTGCGCCAATGGGGTCTGGTTCTTCATTATTGGTTGTTACATCCAGCAAAGATGGACGGTTGACAGCCGTTGTATTGTAAAGGTCATAAATTAACTTCCCAATACCGACGAGAATAAATAGCACACCAAAAAGTGGAAACACAATGTGCAACACTGACATAAGGTGGTTCACTCTGTGCTCCATTGGAAATCCGGATGGAAGGCCGGCTGGAAACCCGGCTGGAAATCCGGGTGGAACGCCATCGGTGGGCGAATTTGTCGTCCCCGGGCCTGCGGTGAGAATACACGCTACTATCGTCCAGACAACGCCAAAGATGATGATGAACAAACTGCCAAACGCCCCCATAAGTGAGAGACCGCGTCCTTCTTTAACGGAGTATACAGCCATGCCGCACCTCAATTCATACTTGCTGCGTCATTAAACTACCCTATTTCACTTGCGGTGCCAAGGCGGGTGCCTCTGTGGTTTCGTTGCATTATCGATCATCGGCTCTCGCGCGGCAGTCACAGTCTGAATTTGTTCTTGGTAACAATGGCGGTGATCGCCGCGAGATATCGCATTTTGGTGTAAATCCGTTGCGAAGGCGCCACCGTTTTGGCCCTAAGCGAACGGCCATCCAAGCTAATCCACATTGAAATAGCGGGCGTCGGGGTGATGCATCACGAGTGCGGACGTGGATTGCTCGGGCTGGATCATCCAATTTTCGGAAAGGGTGCAACCGATGCGACTGGGATCCAGCAGTGCGAAAAGCTTTTCTTGGTCTTGCAGATCGGGGCACGCGGGATAGCCGAAGCTGTACCGGCAACCTTGATAATGGCACGCGAAAAGGTCACGCATGGTTGGGCCGTCCTGATGGGCAATGCCCAGTTCCTGCCGGATGCGTTTGTGCCACATTTCAGCCAGAGCCTCGGCAATTTGCACCCCCATGCCGTGGAAGTAAAGATATTCAGTGAATTCGCCTTTTTCAAAAAGTTGTTTTTCGTATGGGGTAATGGAGTGCCCGGCTGTGACACACATAACGGGCAGCACATCCATTTTGCCGGTGGCTTTGGGGGTGATGAAATCGCTTAAGCACCAAAATTTGCGGTTTGGCTGGCGCGGGAAGTGGAATCGCAGCCACTCGGTTTTGCCATCATCACGGTAAACGATCAGGTCGTCATTTTCTGATTGGGCGTGGAAATAGCCGTAAACAACCTGCGGTTCAAATAACTTCATCTCCGCAGACTTTTCTTTGATGCGTTTAAAGATGGGCTGGACATTCTCCTGCGTCCAGCGGCGGAATTCATCGCGCGGCATGGAGCCGCTTTTAAATTGCCATTGGCCCCGGAAAAGCGCCACCTCGTCAATATAGGGAAAGATGCTTTCAACAGGAACGTGGTTGACGACGCGGGTGCCCCAGAATGGTGCAGGCGGAATCTGCACATCCTCTCGAACGCCAACGGGATTGCGACGCGGCACTTGGGTCAATGGGGCCGCAGGTGCATCGACGGTGGGTATCGCCAATTGGCCGCTGGCGCGTTGCTGCGCGGTGTCCGCGTCTTCGCCGGTGGCAATGAGAATCTCAAGCAATTTTCCGGTGCTGAGATGATCCATAATCCGCAGCCCCTCAAACGCATCTTTACCATAAAAAAGCGGGCCGGTGTAGATTTTACGCAGATCGGATTCTACAAAAGATCGAGTCAGCGCCGCCCCACCTAAAATTACCGGCGTTTTAATACCGAGGCGGTTAAGCTCCACAAGATCATCTTTCATCACCAGGGTGGATTTAACCAGCAGGCCGGAGAGACCGATGGCATCGGCATTGTATTTTTTGGCGGCCTCAATCACGTTGGTGATCGGCTGCTTGATACCAAGGTTGTAAACCTTGAAACCGTTATTGGAAAGAATAATATCGACCAGGTTTTTTCCAATGTCATGCACATCGCCGCGGACGGTAGCCAGGACCAGTGTTCCCCGTGACGAACCTTCGGCTTTGGGCATAAATGGCTCGAGAAAAGCCACCGCGGCTTTCATAACCTCTGCGCTTTGCAATACAAAAGGCAATTGCATCTTGCCGGATCCAAACAGCTCTCCCACCGTCTTCATCCCGGCCAACAGATAGCCATTTATGATGGTCAGAGGCGGATATTTTTCCAGAGCCGCCTTGAGATGTTCCGGCAGCAACTGTTTGTCGCCATCGATGATATGGCGTTGAAGTTTTTCCTCCAGGGGGAGGTTTTCTTCCACCGAGGCATCTTTTTTCGGCGTACCAAGATTGCTCAGCAGCCCGAGGGGGTTGTAGTCGTCCGTGCGGCGGTCATAGATCAAATCGAGCGCCCAGCGGTAATGCTCAGGGTCAATGCGGTTCTCGGGCAAAATCTTGCTGGAATGCACAATGGCAGATGTCAGCCCGGCCTTTACACATTCACTGAAAAATGCACTGTTAATGACCAGCCGGGCATAAGGCTTAAGCCCGAATGATACGTTTGACAGGCCGAGGGTGGTGTGGCAATTGGGAAAGCGGCGTGAGATGGCCGCAATGCCGTTGATGGTTTCAACCGCCAGTCGCCGTACTTCATCCTGGCCGGTGACGATGGGGAAAATGAGCGGATCAAAATAAATATCAGTTTCAGCAATGCCATATTTATTTACCAGTAAATCGTAAAGACGCTCGGCAATCTGCAATTTGCGGTCAGCGGTTTTGGCCATCGCTTCGGTTTTGTCTTCGTCGATGGTACCGGCTACCACGGCGGCACCATATCGGCGCAGCAAAGCCGCCATGCGGGCAAGTTTTTCCTCGCCATCTTCCAGATTGATTGAATTGACAATGCATTTGCCCGGCGCAGCCTGAAGTCCGGCTTCCACAACATCCAACTGGGTGGAATCGATCATGAGCGGTGCGGTAACTTCCTTGGCAAAACGCTGCACCACGGCCCGCATGTCAGGCACGCCGTCGCGCCCGACGTAATCCACGCATACATCAATCACGTGCGAAGATTCTTTCACCTGTTCGCGTCCCATGGCAACCAGTGTGTCCCAGTCGCCGGCCAGCAGTGCATCACGGAATTTCTTGCTGCCATTGGTGTTGGTCCGCTCGCCGATGATCAATATGGAATTATCCTGCCGAGCATCCACTGAGGAATACAAGCTCGACACAGCACTGTGCTGTGCATCCGGCTTGCGGCCAAACGCTGCACGAGGGGTGGGATCGATGCCTGCAATGGCTTCTGCCACAGCACGAATGTGCGCCGGCGTGGTGCCGCAGCAGCCGCCGACAATGTTGACGCCAAAATCGCGGATGAATTCGACATGAGCCTGAGCCAACTCCGCCGGGCCCAGGGGAAAGTGCGTGCGGCCTTCATGCTGTACCGGCAGACCGGCGTTGGGCTGCACCGATATAAACCTTGTGCAATGGCGGCTCAGCACCTCAACATGCTGGCGCATCAGCTCTGGGCCAGTGGCACAATTCATGCCGATTACATCCACCGGTAGTGCCTCCAGAGTGGTGATGACGGCGGGCATTTCAGTACCCAACAACATGGTTCCGACGGTCTCCATCGTCACCTGAACCATGATCGGTACATGAATCTGCGCCTCGCGCATGGCATCTATGGCCGCAATGACTGCCACTTTGGCCTGAAGCAGATCAAAACATGTTTCAATTAATATCGAATCCACACCACCTTCAAGCAGGCCGATGATCTGCTCGCGATAGGAGTCGTGCATGATATCAAACGTGGTATTGCCCAAGGTGATGGCTTTGGTTCCTGGGCCGACCGAGCCTGCAACAAACCGTGGGTGGTGCGGTGTGCGGGCAGCATCGGCGGCTTTGCGTGCAATACCAGCCGCAACACGATTGATTTCGCGGCAGCGATCCTGGAGATCAAATTCCGCCAGCACAATTTTACTGGCACCAAACGTGTCCGTTTCCACTGTATGGCTGCCGGCTGCGTAGTATGAGGCGTGAATGTTTTCAATCACGTCAGGCCGGCTTAGCACCAGCACCTCCGGGCAATTTTCGAGATTCCAAAAGTCGGAAAGCTGCAGATTGGCCTCAAATATCTGAGTACCCAGCCCACCGTCGAAAAGCATGACGCGATGGCGCAGAAAGTCTAAAAATGACCGCTCGCTGACTGCGGAAGCCAATGGAGATGCCTCCACGAGATCGCCCGGATTAGATTGTGATTGGGATGATGCAATGATCATTTAATATGCTTCCATCAGTTATCGTCGGTGCCCGGTGGAACGGGATGAAGCCTTACGCTGCACCGGTCTGGTTTTACCCGGCGGTGCCGCTGCCTTTGGCTGGGCATTGGTGCCGGCATTTAATATACGGCGGCGTTCTTTGTCCAATTCTTTGCGTTCAAACCATCGCTGCGATGCATTGCGCTGCTGCTCATGATATTCACGTGAGCTGGCATATCGCAGCCACGCCACTTCTGCTTCGCTGAGAAACCTGAATTCACCGGGCGAGAGGCCTTTAATGGTTAATTTTTGTGCAATGGCGGCACGGCACAAGTCGCGCACTCGAAATCCCACGCGAGCCAGCACACGGCGAATTTCGCGGTTGCGGGCCTCAGCAAGCCGCACTTCCAAGGTCGTAAATTGGCGGTCGCTGCTGATGAGCTTTATTTTCAAACCTGCGGTGCGGACTGCCTTGCCGCGCCCCGCTGGCCCCAGCCAAGCTCCCTTGCGAATTTTATCAATCGCCGCCGCACTCATTTTTCCGTCGACGGTGACGATGTAAAGTTTCTCCACGCCATAGCTCGGATGGGTTAACCGATTGGCCAGTTCTCCATCGTTGGTCATCAACAGCAGACCACGCGAATCCATATCCAGTCGCCCCACCGGAAAGAGTCGCTGCGGTATGGCCTTGACCAGATCGAACACGGTCTTGCGCCCGGCCTGATCTTGCCTTGTGACTAAAATCCCGCGCGGCTTGTAAAGCATGACATAAACTGGTTTTTCCACCGCAATGGGTTCAAGTAATTTGTCGCCGACGGTGATCTGATCTTTTTCCGGATCGATCAAGATCGGTAGCTCCGTACGCACCGCCCCATTGATCCGAACCTTGCCTTCACGGATCAGCTCTTCGCAGTGGCGGCGGGATGCAACACCACAATCAGCCATAAATTTTTGTAAACGCACTGGCATAGATCAGTTGCCCTTGCTGGAATTTTGAAATTGCGGCAGCCGAGCAGCCAAAACCGTACACGGGCTGACAACGCGCATGTAACTTGGACGCTGCGGATCGGTGGCGGCGGGAACTAGAACCGTATCCCCGGTGGCCAGTGCAACACCGCTCTGGCCGGCCCAATCCAGAACACCCTGTCCGGAGAGGACTATCCACACCTGAGATTGACGATCACACATTTCCGGTGGCAAAAGCACGGACCCCTCATCGAATTCTATTCGGGTCAGATTGAAAAATTCGCATTGCACCAATTCACACATTAACAAATCTTCGTGCTGGTGGGTTCGCAGATGGCTGGGCCCGGAAGTAACCGGCTGGGCGTCAAAATTTACCACTTCGAGGGCTTCTTTCAGATGCAGTGCACGCGATTTTCCGTCCGGACCGAGCCGATTCCAATCAAAAATGCGAAACGTGGTATCGCTGGGCGTTTGCGCTTCTGCTACCAGGACGCCTGCCCCCAGCGCGTGCACCATTCCAGATGGTAAAGAGTGGCAATCGCCGGGGCGGGCGGGATACTGTTGCAGTATTTCCGCAACTTTACCAGTGCGAAGTGCATTTTCAAATTTTTCTCTGGTCGTGCCTGGCAGCAACCCCTTATAGATCTTCGCACCGGGCGTGGCATCCATCACATACCAAGCCTCAGTTTTAACGTGCGTACCGGGGTGATTCCGCGTGTATTCTGCCGTGGGATGAACCTGCACGGAAAGGTCGTCGCGGGCATCCAGAAATTTTACCAGCAGCGGATAATAAGCTTCGGAACGGCCTGGTAGATAGTCGCTTCCGTGCTCATTTAAGACTGTTCGCAGGGTTTTGCCCGCCCACTGGCCGTTGGCAACAACGCTGCTTAAGGCGCCATCTTTGTCAGCTCCCAGCGAATCGGCCTTTACCGACCCTGGCGGCAGATCGGCAAGTTCCCAAGACTCGCCCCAGCGGGTGCCGGCCCCCTTTGCCGGTACCGACTTGCCCAAAATTCGATGCAAACGGTCTCCCCCCCAGATGCGAGGCTGCAGAACAGGTTTAAATTTAAGTGGATACGCCATGTTTAAGATTCCATCACAATTGCTGTAGCCTTTTAGGCTTCTTTATCCGAGCAATACTTCACAGTCGTCATAACACATCTCAAAGCCCGCGTTCCGCCATCCCCCCTCCATTGTAGTCGCAAGGCTGGCCCCTTTCGCCATGTGTACCAGCGAGTTGCAGGCACAGCTTGATAGGCTGTCCGCACTCACGGCCAGAGCACTTGCCACATGGCCCACAAAACAATATCATTCTATCCGGATGGACGGATAGTTCAAATGGAATGCTGCTGATGCCCACCTCACAATCTGCCAACTCAATTGATCAGTGGGTGCGCGTGCTGCGCAACATCGCCGACCCGGTACGCATACGCATATTGCATTTGATGGAATCGGCCGGGCGACCTGCATTGCGTGTGGGCGAATTGTCATTCGCGCTCAAAATGCCCCAATCAACCATCTCTCGGCATCTGAAAACCCTGCTGGAATCCGATTTGATTGAAGCGCGTCGACAAGGTACTGCGATTCTCTATCGCCCCCATTCCAACCGTGAAACGCCGGGGCTGAAAGAATTACGCAGCGTATCGCGCAGGGTATTGCAGGATGATGACCAACTGCAAACAGATTTATCACGCTTAAAGAAAATTCTGGCGCAACGCGATCATGACGACATCTTCGCCGAAACTGCTGCCAAATGGGATTCCATACGCGGTCAATGGTTCGGCGATACCTTTCAATTTGAGGCACTGCTGGCGGCAATGGATCCGCAATGGGCCGTTGCCGACATCGGTGCCGGCACTGCTTCGCTTTCCGTACTGATTGCTCCGCATGTTCGCCACGTCTATGCCGTTGAACCATCGCCCGCCATGCTTAAAGCTGCCAGGCAGCGGCTGGCAAACAGCGGATGCAGCAACGTTGAAATAATAGCAGGGTCGGTGGAACAGATACCCTTGCCCTATGAGAGTGTCCATGTCGTGATCGCCTCGCTGGTGTTGCATCATGTGGAAGATATCTCTCTTGCCCTGCGAGAATTGCACCGCATCGTGAGACCCGGCGGGTTTTTGCTGATCATCGATCTGCTGCCGCATCAGATCGAATATTTCCGTGAAAAGATGGGGCATCGATGGATGGGCTTTAAGCCGAATGAATTGCAGCAGCAGCTGGTGGCTGCAGGGTTTACACTTGACCGCTGGCATGCATTGACCCCTGAAACCAAAACGTTGAAGGATGCCGGCATACGTGTGCCGGATATATTTGTTATGCGAGGGAGCAGGCCGCACGTCGCGACCGTGTAACTCTCGGGAATCATCAGCCGATGAATCGGCTTAGTTTTGTGAAAGGAATACTTTTAATGTCAGTTGAACACGATGTAAAAGATCTGCATCTTGCCACCGAGGGTCGCAAGCGAATCGAGTGGGCCGATAAGGATATGCCCGTGCTGCGAGCGGTGCGAGAGCGGTTTGCAAAAGAAAAGCCGTTGGCCGGTTACCGCATGGCTGCCTGCCTGCACATTACGACGGAGACCGCAAATCTGGCCAGAGCGCTGCAGGCCGGTGGCGCGCAATTGGCCCTGTGCGCCAGCAATCCCCTCTCCACTCAGGACGACAACGCGGCTTCTCTGGTGAAAGATTTCGGCATTTCCGTTTTTGCCATCAAAGGCGAGGATCGCGACACATACTATCGGCACATGAACAAGGCGCTGGACATCAAGCCCAACGTCACTATGGATGACGGTGCCGATTTGGTCAGCTTGCTCCACGGTGAGCGTGCGAATTTGGCATCCAATATCGTCGCCTCAATGGAGGAAACCACCACTGGAGTCATTCGTCTGCGCGCGATGGAAAAGCAGGGCATCCTGAAGTTTCCGGTTATCGCCGTCAATGACGCCCAATGCAAGCATATGTTTGATAACCGTTACGGAACGGGGCAATCCACGCTCGATGGCATCATTCGTGCTACGGATCATCTCATTGCGGGCAAAAAGGTGGTCGTATGTGGCTATGGCTGGTGCGGACGTGGGGTGGCGTCACGGGCACGTGGAATGGGTGCCAACACCATCGTGACTGAAGTTGATCCGATCCGAGCCTTGGAAGCCACCATGGATGGCTTTTGGGTTATGAGCATGGAAGATGCGGCCAAAATCGGCGACATTTTTGTCACCGTCACCGGCAATACCAGCGTCATTCGGTTGGAGCATTTCAAGCTGATGAAAAATGACGCGGTGGTGTGCAATTCTGGTCACTTTAATGTGGAACTGGACTTGGAATCGCTGGCGAAACATGCGACGAGTATTCGCAAAAACGTGCGTGAATTTGTGGATGAGTACACTTTGCCCAATGGCCGCCACATACAGGTGGCCGGTGAAGGCCGCTTGATCAATCTGGCCGCGGCGCACGGACATCCCGCCTCGGTCATGGATATGAGTTTTGCGGTTCAAGCGTTGGCAACCGAGTGGGCGATTAAAAATAAATCATCGCTGAAGGCACAGGTTCACGATGTGCCGGCGGAGGTGGACGCATGGGTGGCACAACTGAAGCTCGAGACAATGGGTATCACCATCGATAAGCTCACTGCCCAGCAGGAGAAGTATCTCAATAGCCACGACATGGGCACCTGAGGTGGTGGCCAGTAGCGGCTGCCATGGTGTCGGGTTCAAATCACGGGTTTACACCGTTTGACCACGCCGATGGTTCTCGCTAATTCTCCACACCAAACTCGATCGGCCGATGGATCAAACCATCGGCCGATTTCTTTTTCCTATTCATCAATAACCGCAAAACGGTTACGTCAGCTTGCGCTGGCGGCTTCCTGCGGTGTCGGACAGGCGCAGAACAAATTCCGGTCACCATAAGCGTTGTCGATACGCCGTACTGGAGGCCAGAATTTACGGTAGCGCAGGCTATCCATGGGGTAAGCAGCCTGCTCTCGGCTGTAGGGATGCTGCCAATCGCTGGCCAGCATTTCAACAGTGTGCGGGGCATTTTTTAACGGATTGTCGCGCCGGTCGGCTTTTGCCTCTTCAATATCACGAATTTCCTGCCGGATGTGAATGAGGGCATCGCAGAAGCGATCCAGTTCATCCTTGGATTCGCTCTCGGTGGGCTCAATCATCAGTGTGCCAGGCTCTGGCCAGGACACGGTGGGTGCGTGAAAGCCAAAGTCCATCAGGCGTTTGGCGATGTCTTCCACCTTAACGCCGGCGGAGGATTCAAATGCGCGGCAGTCAATAATAAATTCATGGGCAACGCGGCCCCGGTTCCCCCGGAACCGAATGGGGTAATGGTCTTTAAGTCGATGGGCCATGTAGTTGGCGTTTAATATGGCTAGGGCAGAGGCTCGCCAAAGCCCGGCCGCCCCCATCATGACGATATACGCCCACGAAATAGTAAGAATTGACGCGCTGCCGTACGGTGCCGCCGACACCGGGCCAATGGCATTGACACCACCAAGCCCGGCCGTGGGGTGACCCGGCAGAAATGGAACCAGTTTTTTGATCACGCCAATTGGCCCCATTCCCGGCCCACCGCCACCGTGCGGTATGCAGAATGTTTTGTGTAAATTCAGATGGCAGACATCGGCACCGATGTGGGCGGGACGACATACCCCGACCATGGCATTCATATTGGCCCCATCCATGTATACAAAGCCACCGGCCTCATGGACAATTCGGCATACTGCTTCAATGTTTTCTTCAAACACGCCATGGGTGGATGGATAGGTCACCATAAGACAAGCCAGATGCTCGTGATGCAGGTCAATTTTATTTTGCAGATCGGGCAGATCAATGTTTCCGCGCCCGTCGCAGTCGACGGTCACCACTTCCAGCCCCGCTATGACAGCGCTGGCAGGGTTGGTTCCGTGGGCGGAAACGGGTATCAGGCAGACATTACGATGTGCCTGCCCTGCCGCAGCATGGTATGCGGCTATAACGCGCAGGCCCGCATATTCCCCCTGTGAGCCTGCGTTGGGCTGCAGCGACACACCGTCAAAGCCAGTTATTTCGCATAAAAACCGCTCAAGCTGGCTGGTAAGCAGGCTGTAGCCAGTGCATTGGTCGGCTGGGGCAAAGGGGTGCATGTCGGCCCAGCAGGATTGCGTGAATGATGCCATTTCCGCTGCACTGTTGAGTTTCATGGTGCATGACCCAAGGGGAATCATGGAATGCGTAAGTGAAAGATCCTTCGCCTCCAGATGCCGCATATATCTCTGCATATCAGTTTCGCTGTGATACTGATTAAATACCGGATGGGCCATAAAGTCAGTGCGGCGCTGCAATTCATGCGGTATGGAAACGCGAGCGGCTTTTACCACCGGATCCAGAAGAAACGGCAGCGGGCGATTGGGAGAAAACACATGAAGCAGCGAATGAACGTCGTCCATGGTTGTGCGCTGGTCAAGGGAGATGCCGATGGTATCGTCTTCATAACGTCGCAGATTTATATGCCTACGGTGGGCCTCACGATGAACATCAGCCACCGTCACATCCACCGATGGAATAACACGCACCGTGTCAAAAAATTGGCTGTGCACAAGTTGATGCCCCAATTTGCGCAAGCCCGCAGCCAGAACGCATGTCCATCCGTGAATGCGATTGGCAATGACACGCAGGCCGTCGGGGCCATGGTACACGCCGTGCATGGCGGCAACGATTGCCGGCAGTACCTGCGCCGTGCAGATATTGCTGGTGGCTTTTTCCCGGCGGATATGCTGTTCGCGGGTTTGAATGGCCAGTCGATATGCGATTCGGCCGGCGGCATCCCGTGAGACCCCCACGATGCGGCCGGGCAGTTTTCGGGCATATTCCGTGCGCGTGGCCATAAAAGCCGCATGTGGGCCACCGAATCCCATTGGCATGCCCAGGCGCTGTGCGCTGCCAATGGCAATATCCGCCCCCATCTTGCCTGGTGATTCCAAAATGGCCAGTGCCATCAGGTCGGTGGCCGCCACCACCAGCGCCCCATGCTTGTGTGCTTTGGCGGCCAGGGAGCTCATGTCGCGAAGCTTTCCGTCCGATGCAGGATACCCAATCAAAAACCCAAAGTAGTTGCTGTCCGCTGCATCCAATAAATCCACGTCGCCGACGACGCAGGTAACTTTTTGACCGGCAGCCCGGGCGGCCACCACCTCAATCACTTGCGGATGAAGATCCTGTGCGATGAAGAAAAGTTTCTTGCCGCCATCCACCAGCGCCCTGCACATGCTCATCGCCTCCGCCGCAGCAGTTGCTTCATCCAGCATTGATGCATTGGCCAGCGGCAGCCCTGTCAGATCGGCAACCATGGTTTGAAAATTTATCAGGGCTTCAAGACGTCCTTGGGCAATTTCAGCCTGATAAGGAGTATATTGGGTGTACCATCCGGGATTGGCCAGAATGTTTCTCTCAATAACTGGCTCAGTGATGCATGGGTAATACCCCATGCCAATAAATGAGCGAAAGATTTTATTCTGGCGGCCCAGACGTTGCAGATTTTCAAGCATCTGCGTTTCCGACAAAGGATGGGCCAGAGCCAAGGGGTCGTAGAGTCGAATCGATTCAGGAATGGTTTCAGTAAGCAATTCATCCAAGTTGCTTAACCCAAGTGAGGCAAGCATGGCAGCAGTTTCCGATTCGTTTGGCCCGATGTGGCGCTCGTGGAATGGCCGCCGTGCCTCAAGTGTGCTCCAATTGATCATGGCGGAAACCCCGGCGGGGGATTCGCTGACATCTGATTTCACCGCAATTGCATCCATCGTGGGAGATATCCTTCCAGGCAAAAACCGACGACGAATTATAGCCGATTCGAGTTCCCCCGCGCCCGTTTATCTTGATGCGGTTTCATCCGCGACCATGCCCCACTATCACTCAATGTATCCGGATTAGCGCCGGGCTGCGTATTATTGGCTATGAGATCGCGGGCTGGAATCGCTTGGATGCAGCCAAAGCGTGTAAGGATTCAGCGGCCTGCAGCGACATGACTGTCAAGGAGCTTGGAGTAAGCCATGAAAGTGTTCGTACCCGCCGAGATCGCAGCCAAAAGGTGCCCCACTGCCTCCCACCTGTCGGCATGGAGGCGTATGCCATTGGCCATTTTGATGTTTTTTGTCATGTTGACAGCGTGCTCGCAACGGGGATGGACGGCCGAGGGACGCGGACCGAAGGCCCCTGACTTTCCGCCCAATTTTGCGTGGATCAATACTTCTCAGCCTCTGAGTTTCAAACACCAGCTAAAGGGCCAGGTGGTTTTGCTGGATTTTTGGACCTACGGGTGCATCAACTGCATTCATATGTTTCCGGTGTTGGATCGTTTGCAGCGGCATTTTGCCCAACAACCCTTTGTGATTATCGGCGTCCACAGCGCCAAGTTCGCCAATGAAAGCCTGCCACGAAATGTGCGTGCTGCGGTCATGCGATACAAAATTGATCATCCAGTGGTCGTGGACGAGAATATGCAGATTTGGAACGCCTATAACGTTAATTCTTGGCCAACTTTTGTGATTGTAGGCGCTGGCGGCCATATCGATGGGTCCGCGGCCGGCGAGGTCAGCTATCAGACACTTGAACACGCCATCAGCGCAGAACTGAAATATGACAAAAAACACCACCTGCTGGCCGCAAAACCCCTGGTATTTCCCACGGCAGCAAGTGAGTTTTCAGCAACTGGTCTGGCATTCCCCGGCAAGGTTTTAGCGGTTGCCAAACTGAAGCGGCTCTTTATCGCCGATACGGACCATAATCGAATCATTGAAACCACACTGCCCAACGCACAAGGTTACGCCCGTCTGACAGCCATTTTTGGTAATGGGCATAAAGGGCGTGCAGATGGCCCTGCATCACAATGCGAATTTAATTCTCCTCAAGGAATGGCTTTACTGGGGCACACCCTCTATGTGGCCGATACAAATAATCATCTGATTCGGGCTATTGATCTTCGCAACAACACCGTCTCAACGGTTCTGGGAACCGGTAAAGAGGTTTTTGATTTTGCCGGTGGCGGAACAGGAACGCAGCAGGGCATCAATTCTCCATGGGCATTAGCAGGGCGCGGCCACACCCTTTACATTGCCATGGCTGGGGAACATCAAGTGTGGCAATTCAATACAAAAACATTGGTATCCAGCGCCTACGCAGGATCGGGATATGAGGGGCTGCAAAATGGAGTTGGCACCTCATGTGAGATGGCACAGCCGTCAGGTCTTGCGCTTCGGGGTCATTACCTTTACGTCGCTGAACCGGAAGCGTCCGGGATCGCTCGTATTAACCTCAAAACAGCGTCAGTGCGAACAATCGTCGGTCATGGACTCTTTACTTTTGGCGACCGTGATGGCAACACCAACACCGCACTACTGCAGCATTGCATGGGCGTTGCAACCTACGGCAAACATGATCTGCTGGTCGCGGATACCTACAACGACAAACTGCGGCTCATTAATCTACGCACCAAAAAAGTTACCACTTTCGCCGGTGATGGCAAACCGGGTACTGGCCATCCGGGTGGCCCAGTAAAGTTTGCCGAACCCGGCGGGCTATCGGTCATGGGCCGGATGATTTTTGTGGCGGATACCGACAACCAGAGGATAGTTGTCATAAACGGTGCCACCGGCGGCTGGCATCAACTGATTATTTCTGGTTTGAAAATCCAAGCGCCACTGGTGAAACATACAATCCTGTTGGCCAGCACCAATGTGGCATCCACCGTAGTAGCTGAATTGCAGGCCAACAGACCGGCCCGCTTGAAGGCCCACTTGAAAGTTCCTTCAGGCACCCACCTCACAGTGGGGGTTCCGATCTCGTTGCGGATTTCAAACGCCGTAGGAAAGGTTTTCTATGAATCGACTATCAGCTCAGATGGGCAATCAGTGGTGAATTTTAGACTGCCCGCCGGGCTGCCCGTTGGTAAATGGTCTGCTGGAGTATATTACGACTATTGCACCAACGGCTCGATGGGTGAATGCATTCCAGCTAGTTGCAGGTGGACGATTGCGTCGCAGCTTGGATCCCATCGAAAGATCAATCTGGTTTCGGCCAAGGCAACGTTTCGAGGGCTTATTCCGTGAAGTTATCATGCAATATCGACAGTAAGGGAGTGCGACTGCGGCTAATAGGTGGATGTGTGCTGGGGTGCGTTGGTCTGATTATGGCGATCGCCACGTGGTGGACCGGTCCGGCATGGCTATGGTGGCCAACTGGCGGCGCACTATGCGGTGGAGCGACGATGATTTTTGAAGCTCGCAGCGGATGGTGCATGATTCGTGCCATGGGATTCAAAACACGGTTTTAATTTTGCCTGCCGACTGGAAAGTCGATCCGGCGCACCATAGAGTCTCCAGATCTTTGCGCACAATATCAAGTTGAATGTGGTGAAAGTTTTTCATCTTAACCATGTTGCGTTATGCTCTGGCCTGTGTAAATATGGTCACGCCATGGTGGCGTTTTAACCTGTTTTGCATTGATTTAGGAGTAAGTTGAACATGAGTAACGCAGCCGCACCGGTTCTGGATACCAAAATTCTTAATGATCTGGCCCGTCAACTGAAGATTGATTCCATCCGCTCCACCACGGCGGCTGGTTCAGGGCATCCTACATCATCCATGTCGGCCTCTGAACTGATGGCAGTGCTGATGACGGAATACCTGAAATATGATTTTTCAGATCCCCACAACCCGTGCAATGACCGATTGATCTTCAGCAAGGGGCATGCCTGCCCGCTGCTCTATGCCATGTATAAGGCGGCCGGTGTCATAACGGATGCCGAATTGTTAACACTGCGAAAATTCGGCAGCGTGCTGCAGGGACATCCCAATCCACACGTACTTAAATGGGTGGATGTTGCCACCGGATCGCTGGGGCAAGGTTTGCCAATCGGCGTGGGCATGGCAATTAACGCCAAATACCTTGACAAGCAGCCATGCCACGTCTGGGTGCTCTGCGGCGACAGCGAGATGGCAGAAGGCTCCATATGGGAGGCGTTTGACAAGGCATCTCATTACAATCTTAATAATTTAACCGCCATTGTCGATATGAATCGCCTCGGTCAGCGCGGTGAAACTGATCTGGGATGGCACAGCGAGATATATGCGGCCCGGGCCAGGGCCTTTGGCTGGGATGCCATTGAAATCAACGGGCATGACGTCGTCGAAATTCGTAAGGCATATGCGCATGCGGCTGGACAGAACAGCAAACCCACGTGCATCATCGCTAAGACAGAAAAAGGCCATGGCGTTACATTTTTAGCAAACAAGGATGGCTGGCACGGAAAACCGCTCAGCAAGGATGAGGAAACCAAGGCCCTGGCGGAACTTGGTGCCTCCCCCAATCTTACCGTTAAGGTACAATTGCCGAAAAAGGTGCCGGTTTTACATACTCCAAAGGGTGGCGGCAAGATGCCAGCGTATGAAGTGGGCAGCAAAGAGGCGGCGCGCAAGGCATATGGTGACGGTCTGGCTGCACTGGGCTACAGCGACCCATTGCTGGTTGCGGTGGATGCAGAGGTATCCAACTCTACCCATGCCGATGAATTCAAAAAAGCCCACCCCGATCGCTTTTTTGAAATGTACATTGCCGAACAACAAATGGTTTCAGCCGCTGTGGGGATGGCGGTGCTTGGCAAAAAGGTCTTTGCATCCACCTTTGCTGCGTTTTTTACCCGTGCGTATGACCAAATTCGTATGGCGGCCATATCGAATGCAACCATCCGTCTCGTAGGCTCGCATGCCGGCGTGAGCATCGGCGCAGACGGACCATCGCAAATGGCACTGGAAGATCTGGCCATGATGCGAGCAGTGTATGAAAGCGTGGTGCTATATCCCAGCGACGCCAATCAGACCGTCAAACTGGTGGAGGAAATGGCTCGGCAACCCGGCATCAGCTATCTACGCACCACACGTGAAAAATTGCCGGTGTTGTATTCGGCTCAGGAAAGTTTCCCCATAGGCGGTTCAAAGATAGTGCAGAGTTCCAAACAAGATCGCGCCACTGTTGTCGGTGCTGGCATCACACTGCATGAAGCCATAAAGGCCGCTGCCGAACTTAAAAAAGAAGGCATCGTGGTTCGGGTGATTGATCTTTACTCGGTAAAGCCCATTGATGCCAAAACGCTTCGTCAAGCCGCCAGTGAAGCGGGTAACAAGTTTGTGGTGGTGGAAGATCACTGGATTGAAGGTGGTCTCGGCGATGCCGTTCTTGAGGTGTTTGTCCAGTCTACCGATCGCCCGCAAGTGGTCAAACTGGCTGTGGAGGGAATGCCGGGTTCTGGGACGCCTGCGGAACTGATGAACGCGGCTGGCATTGATGCCGCACATATCGTAAAGGCTGTCAAAAACCTGATCTGACCGGGTATCAGCAAATACCCTGTCAGCAAATTTCACAAAGGCCCGCGTATAGTGCCAACACATACGCGGGCCTTTGCTTTGCCCCTGCGGTCAATCAGGTCCACGGGGATGCTGTCGCATGCCGGCGACTTGCCAATATCATTCTGGCATGCAATTACTACGCGAATTTCATGTAGAATTTTGATCATGAGATGTTAATTCGAAAGGAATCCAGCTTGACCAAGTGTTCCGCTATCATCACCGCATTGTTGACGATCTTCGTTGTCTCTTCCAGTTGCATGGCCATGGATGCCGGTAAGCGTGAGGCCATCTGCCCGGGGGCAGTTTGGCGCGATACGGCGGGCAGGCGTATTGAGGCTCATGGGGGGTGCATTATCAAACAGGGGCGGTTCTACTATCTGTTCGGTGAGGACCGGTCGCGGCACGACCTCGCGGACCGCCGCTATGTCGGGTGCTACAAATCCACCGATCTTGTTCATTGGCTGTACTGCGGCGAAGTGGTAAAGCTTAGAAATCCGGACCCCAAGCTGCTGACAAGCGATTGGGTGTTGGAACGCCCTAAGGTTCTTTACAATCGTTTCACACATCGATATGTCATGTATGCGCATATCGATGGACGCCATTATTCTGTTGCCCGCGTGGCGGTATTGATAAGCCGCACGATTGATGGGCATTACCATTTTCTGCGCAGCTTTAGACCCCTCGGGCACCAAAGCCGCGACATAGGCATATATCAGGCACATAATGGCCGGGCATATCTGTTGTTTGAAGATCGCCCGTCAGGTTTTCGCATTGTACGGCTTTCGCTTGATTACCTGCGTGTGCAGTCAAATATATGTTTAATACATACGCATCTGGAGGCTTTAGGACTGGTGCATTATCAGGGTCTTTATTACGTTATGGGTTCTCATCTAACCGGGTGGGGTGCTAATCCGGATGTTTACGCCACCGCCAGATCGCTCCGCGGGCCATGGAGCAAATTTAGAAATATCGCCCCACCCCGCACCAATACCTATAACTCGCAGTCCGGTTTTTTGTTGAAAATTGTCGGCACTCGACACACCGCTGTGATCTACATGGGAGATCGCTGGAATCCAAAGCAACTTTGGAATTCACGCTACATCTGGATGCCGCTGAAGATAGGCGACGGGCGCCTTCGGCTTCCGGAACCGCGTTGCTGGCGCATCAATGTCCACACCGGCGTGGTTGAATACATCAAATAGAAGCTGGATTAATTCTTTGACGCGGCGTTGCGGCCACTGGCGGTCATTGAGGCGCACCTCTCGCACGCTAACCCTGCATCGGCAGGGCAATGGTAAGATGCTGCCGACAGGCTGATGCATAAACCGACAGATGGATTTGCGCCGGTGAGTGCCCTTGTTCGTCAAATACAATGATCGAATTGCGACCGGCGTGCATCCATGCAGACGGTATATAAAGCCCCAATGGCATGATGTGATCCGGATAGCGGCCAAGGTTATGCCCGTTGATCCAGACATATCCGCCGCCCATGTTCGTCATTGCAACACGCAGAACACGGTGAAGTCCGCCGGACAGTTTATTGATAACAAAACTGCTCTTATAAAAAGTCGGTACACCGGTTGCGACGCTGCCATCCTTCCAGCCAGTTTTAGGATCAACCGGGCCAATACCACCGTGCATTTTCCACGACGTGATACGGCCAGTTTTGCCAAATCCGGGCGCGCGATACTTGGTGACAATTCGGAACCTGGTAATGAGTTTAACAGCCTTGCTTTGAACCGGTATTAGCAAATCAATGCGGTTTTTACGGTTGCCATGATGCCAGCCCTCGCGCATCACTGTGTGCAGATTCCCCTGGGCACCTTTGCTGAGAGTTAACTGATGTCCATCTACGAACAGCATAACACCGGGGGGTAAATACGGCAGATAAACGCGCAGAGAATTGGCCGCAATTTTGCCGGTCAGGGTACGAAGCCACCAATAACCCTTCTTAGCGGCTGGCAACAGTGACCCACTTTTGAAATTTCCCCATCCCTTGTGCCCCGGCTCGTTGCTGAGCACGTTGGCCACAATATTGGCAACGGGAGATGGCACCTGCTTAAATCGCCAGGTAGCAAGCCAACGGGTTTGCATTTCTTGCCGCTTGAGATAGATCGGCCCAAACAATCCCTTCTTGAATACCGGGGCCAAGGGGCCAGCATATCCCCACATCTTGTTGCGCCCTTCATTGACGGTAAATATGGCCAGCGTCTTTTTTCCTTTGTTCAGATGCAGATCGTGCAGCCCGCTGCCGCAGATAAAACGCATATGGCCATTGATAAACACTTCGGCGTAGTTGCTTATGCCGGGCAACTCAAGGATGTAAGTGCCAGCAACAGGAACTGACATTTGAGAGCGATACCACTCGTAAGCACCCGGATAATCGTCAGCGCCCATTTGCCGCGGATTAACGCATGAAAGCCAGTTTGCATCGTTAAATGCGGGCGATGCAGGACCATCATCAACGCGCCACTGCCACTGCGCCAGCGCAGGAGCGGTCGGCGGGGCTGATTTGGCAAAATTCACCACTTGAACCGCAGGCACTCCATCAGGCGGAAGCAATTCAACCCTTACGGCTTGATGCTTTGGGTCCATTGGTCGCTGGATATGCATGATCAAATGGCCCTGAGCGAGTTGAGCGTGTCCGATGAACTGCGGCCCCATGACTATAAAACACTTTCCACCCTTGGTAATTACCCATGTATCGTGTGCCATGGTGTTGGACATCACAATTAAGTGCAGCACATGCTTACCATTGAGGATGTTGTAAATTTGCGGATTGGCCGATGGAAATTTGATATTTATTGAGCACATACCGGGCTTTGGCGTCGTCCATCCGGCTGATGCCACCGTTTTCCTTGGCCCCGATACGACAATTTTCGCCAGTCCGGTGGTGCCCGGCGTGCCGTACATGATCAGGGTACTGACGTCCGGCTTTTGCTGAAAGTAACCGAATACCCGGCCGCAAAGTGCTGCAATATGGAAACGAGAGTTCAGCTTGTAATTAAGAATAAGCGGGACGGTTCGATTGGCCGGCAGGTAAACGCTGCCGCCAATTTTGGCTTTTACAGTTTTTGGTTGGCGGGAGAAATTGCGTAAGAACACGATAGTCCCGGCAGGAGAGCGTCGTGCAGCGATTTGCGCACCGGGTGCAAAATTCCTGTAATGGCCGCTGACATTAACGCTGTCGGCAAGTACAGACTGGAAACTGCGCCCAAAATAATTGGCCAGCTTGTAGTTGTAATAGCTGGGACGGAGATTGCCCCCCTGCCCAACGGGAGAACCAAAATCGTAACTGGCCTGGTTCGACTGGTTATTCCAATGCGAAAAGTTGGTACCGCCAATGGTCATGTAAACGTTGTAACCGGCCCCGCCGTCAGCGATCACATCCCATGGCGCACGCATCATTCGCACGCGCTGCTGCGAGCCAGCAGGCCATTCACCATATTGGGTGAACCAGCCGGACCACATCTCGGTGGTGAACCAGGGTGCCGACGCTTGGGCGTGGTTGAAAGGATGAGTGCCCGCGGGGTCTGGGCCATGATGTTGACCGCTGAAGAACAGCGGCACATCGACACCGAACTTCATACATTCGTGATAGAGATATTTATAATAATTGTTGGGGAGTACCGCCCCCCACCCTTGCGGATCCTCGTTATCAAGCTGCATCATGATGACCGGTCCACCATGCGTCACCTGCAGAGGAATCAATTGAGGTAAAAGTTTGTGGTAATATTGCCTCAGAGCTGCAATATAGGGAGCATCACCATGCCTCACTGACAACCCTGGTATGAACCGAAGCCAGACCGGATAGCCGCCCGAATCCCACTCAGCACAATCCCACGGGCCGATGCGCAGGATGACGTAGAACCCCATTTTCTGGGCCAGTTTTACAAACGCTACGATGTTGTGTCGGCCGCGGAAATTGAACTGCCCCTCGCGTGGCTCCTGATAATTCCAGAAGATATAGGTCGAGAGGCAGTTGTAACCGGCCCGTTTCATCTTTTCCATGCGGTTGGCCCACATGGCGCGTGGCACCCGTGGATAGTGCAGCGACCCAGACACAACAAATACCCGCCTGCCATCGATAACAAAGCCTTTGCCATCAATGTGGATCTTTGAGGCCACTGATTTTGGCGGTACAAACATCGTCGCTCGCACCTGTGGCACAAACAGCAGGCCCATCAACAATGCTGACACCCAGGCAACGAGGCGCCATTCAGGTAGATGAAACTCAATGGACTGGAAACTGGTCGACGCACCGCGATCTGCCATTATTTTCGATTGAATTTCCAACTGATACTACCAAGCCTTTCCTGTCGACATCCCAATTCTACGCTGACGTCTGAAATCCAACGCGAGTCTACATCAAAAACGCATCAGCGGCGATTGTATTTCGCAAGTTCCATCCGCCTCGATTAGAGGTAAAACTGGCAAGTATCGCAATTGTTTCATCTTAGTGTTCAATTCACGCCGTTGAGATCGAACCACGTTAACAATTCATCTCGCATTTATTGCACAATTGACTACAATTGATGTTTGCAGGCAGGCACCGAATTTGACACGCGCACGCTCTACTTCTAACACCAGAAATTTTTCGGCGGTGGCATTGCGCCTGTTTCTGCACCTTCGCCGGCACCAAACGAATGATGCCACGGAGCTTCTCCGAGGGCAATTGGCACTGCTTACGGCTGAACAGGTGTACCTGAATATCGTCCTGCCTGCGGTTGGATTAGCTGCGACAAAATCAGCGCTGGGGGAAATAGCAACTCACGAAGCCCGCGAGATCTTTAACAGCTTTAACGGTCTACTGGACATTTGCCGATCGGCTCTCCATCGACAGCCGCCGCTTGGACTGCGAATGCATGCTGTCAGTCTGCCCGGAGAACTGCATGGTGCGGGGCTGCGTGTGATATGTGATTGGCTTTGGCGTGATGGGTGGGATACGCATCTGCATGTCTGCGAGGCTGGCGAGGATGATCTGGCCAAAACATTGCTTACGACTCCATCGCAAATGCTGGCGATTTCATGTTCCGCACCGCGGCAGGCAGTTATCGCCAGGAGACTCATTCGATTATTACGGCGCGGAGGCTTTGCCGGTTCCATCTGGATCGGCGGAATGGCAATCAATGCTTTCCCATCGCTTTTTGAGCGTAGCGGAGCCGATCATACGGCACCCGATATTGTGCGTTTTACCCGCGAATTGGCGACTGAGTTCGGTTATTCGACGGCGACCCCACCCTATCTCTGATCACGCCAGCGCCGCTGAGAAGCAATTCTCACAACCATCTCCAGTTCCACAGCAGCATTAAGAGGTAGTGCATTGACTCCCACGGCCGCGCGGGCGTGCCGTCCCAATTCTCCAAATATTTTACTGAGCAGATCGCTGGCACCGTTGGCAACCTGCGGCTGGCCATAAAAATCATCTGCGGACTGCACAAAAATGCCCACTCGCACAATGCCAACCAGTCGGCCCCATTGTCCATCCAACGCCACTGTCTTCAGCGCGGCGAGCGCGTTGACGGTTGCCAGTTCAGCCGCCGCCCGCGCATCGTCTGGAGATAAGTTGGTTGGAACTTTGCCACAATATTTCACCTTCCCATCCTGCAATGGCAGTTGACCGCTGATAAACACCAAGTCATCGGAAACAACGCAAGGCAGGTAGCTGGCTACTGGCTTGGGCGGTGCAGCAAGACCGATACCCAGCTCTTTAAGTTTTTCCTCAATTTGCGCGTGGTCTGCCATGGGATACCTTTCACTCGGATAAAGTAATGGCGGCTGCCAATGCCAGTACCTCGGCATTCAATGACGCACATGCAGGGCGGTGGCGATGATATGAGCCATAATCGCTTCGCCCTCAATGTTGGGATGCACGCCGTCACGATCATAGTACTTCGGAACGCCTGGCAGTTTGCCGAACACATTGATGATCGGCGTGTGAGTAACGTGAGCCGCTTTTTTAATGGCCGGTATAACGCCATGAACCAGGTATTTTTCCGTGATGTGATACGACGGCTTGAGGATTTTGGGCGGATAGCAAATGTATACCTTCGGGCGCGTCGGCAATTGCTTGAACAGATCGATCATCGAGATGGTGTTGGCCTCAAAATCTTTACCATATCTCTTCCAATTCCAGGGTTTGGTATCGTTTGTCCCCAACATGATGACAACTATATTCGGTTTGAAGCGGATGGCCTTTTTAAATTCGGGCTGTTTCCAATATGGCAGATCACCCTTCTTAAGCATCGTGGCACCGGAGTGGCCGCAATTCAATGTTTTGTAATGCGGGCCTAAAATCCTGCCCAACACCGCCGGCCACGCATTGTGCCAGTGGTGCGGAATAATTCCATAGGTGATGCTGTCACCCACGCAGGATATGCGCACCGGTGCCGCTGGTACAACCGTCCCACCGCCAAAGATGGCGGCCAGCGTCACGATGAGTAAAACCATTTTGAACCGATTGGTGCTGTGCATAATTTCGACCCCAAGCAGAAAGAAACTTACAACTGAGACCAACGTCAATGCTAACCGAGGGCACCGCCCGTCCGCAACATGGATGGCACCAGTCAAGGACGGAACACTTGCGTCGAGGCATTTGACCTGACCACCTCAATGGTTATATTCACGTTGGGCAAAGGGAAAGCATGGTGCGCATTGGAAATTATGTCGCTCACAGAAATTCAGCGTTTCTTGCAGAATCAGTTGCTGGGTAGATTGGCTATGGCCACCCCCGACGGGGTGCCGTACGTGATCCCGATGCCGTTTTGTTATCTCAATGACTTTATCTATTTGCGTCTGCCCATAACGGGGCGAAAGGGTAGCATCATTAAAGCCAACAACCGCGTCTGTTTCGAGGTGGACACCTGCTCGCCACGAATGGACTACTACGCTTCGGTCATCGTCGACGGAGTGATCGCACCGGTGACCAGTGTGGTGGAGAAGGCGACCGCCCGGGAAGCCACCACCGATAAATATCGGCGTTTGCGCGATCAATACCGTCCCGGCCACGGGCGGCAAACTTCACTTGAAGATCTGCCGACGATGCGCATAGCCATCAGTTGTCTTTCGGGTCGCAAGATTGGTGAGCAAAGCGAACGGAACGTTTCCTGCTCGCAAACGCCATCCACGGAGGCGAAGCAGAGCTCAGTGTAGCCGCTGTTTGATCTGTGCAATGCGGTCGCAGGACCATTGTCTAAGAATCAGATGTGGCCGTAGCTTTGTCGTCATCGTATACTTCCTCACCATGAAGCGCACATACGTTTGGACATCAGGCATCATGGTTTGGGCAGTAGCGGGACTCGGTGGCTGCGCCTTTGTATCCAAGCCGAAAGCCAATCTGCCTGCCCGTCCTACTGCCACCTGGGTCTTGAAGCACGGTGTGTGGATACCCGTGGTGCAGCCAGGAAATACCTCACCCGCCGGCCAGGTGGCAACGATGATAAAAGAGCTGCACGGCAACCAACCATATCGGGTGATTCATCAAAGCAAAAAATTCCTCAAACATCATAAAACCGATCCGCTCGTACCGCAGGTTTTATTGCTGCAGGGGGACGCATACAACATGGTAGGCCGCAAGTATCGAGCCTTGTTCCCCTATGAGGATTTACTGGATAATTTTCCCAACAGCCCCCTTTACGGGCCGTGTTTAGAGCGAGAATACAACATCGCCTGCGCATTTCTGGCGGGCTACAAGCGAAACTTGTTGGGAATGCGCATCATCCCTGTGACGGGCGATGCAATAAGGCTGCTGCGGCGCATACAGGACCGGCAGCGAGGGTCGCCGCTGGCAGAACTCGCCGGCATTCATGTTGCAGACTACTACTACAAACAAGGTGAATTTGGCACAGCGCTTAATTCCTACCGTAATTTTGTGCGTCGTTATCCATACAGCCAGTTTGTTGTTAAAGCCGACATCCGCGAGGCCCAGTGCATGCTGGGAACATTCAAAGGAGTACGTTTTGACTTAACGCCTCTGCGAAATGCAGAAGCGAAACTGGATTCCATCATTCTTCATCACCCGCGGCTGGCCGAAAAATATCAGGCCAAAGCCCTCGAAGAACGCATCTATCAGGTTGAGGGAAAAAAGGAATTGCTGGTGGCACGGTTTTATTTGCGTTTTGGCGACCCCGGATCAGCCAAGTTTTATTTCCATCGAGTGATTAATGGCTGGCCTGATACCATCTGGGCGGTGCGGGCCAAACAGGAATTGGCTAACCATTTTGGGGCAGGTGCGGGCTGATGCGTTTGATAATTCGACTCACATCCATCTTGACAGTGTCGTTGATTTTGGGCGGGTGCGGCTACAGCACGGCGTCGTTGTACAATAGCAGCATTAAAACCGTGGCGGTTCCAATGTGGCATAACCAGACCTTTCGGCGTCAATTGGAATTTAAGTTGACCGAGGCCATCGATAAAAATATCGAAGCCCGCACCCCTTTTCGGCTTGCATCGCGATCCACGGCTGATTCGGTATTGACGGGAACCATTGTTTCGGTGCAGGAAAATGTGCTTAACAGCAACTTCCAGACCAATCTGCCCCAGCAAACTCAGGTAAGCATTGCGGTTGATTTTACCTGGCGAGACCTGCGTACCGGTAAAGTGCTTGAAGTAAGGAAAGATTTTTCAGCATCGGCATCTGAAGTGCCTGCCATTGGAACCCAATTACCGGATGCCGAGCAGATTGTAATTGAACGCTTGGCTCGCCGCATTGTCGATTCCATGCAGAAGCCATGGTGATGAGACATTTTGCAACAGGAATGGCGAGTTAAATTGCCGCAATAAAGTGGTGGTGTGGCATGCCAGATTCGTTGCACGGCCGATGGATGGCACACCGCACAAATGCACACATATTGAAGGCCGCTTTGGGATTAAATCAGGCAGACAGCAAAATGAAAATAGTGATTGTTGGTGGCGGCGTGATGGGAATGGCATGCGCGTGGCGTTTGGCGCAGCGCGGCGCGAGGGTAACGTTGCTGGATCAAGGAAATTTTGGCTCCGGTGCGAGCAGCGCGGCGCTGGGTGCCTTGTGGCCATCATCCATGCTGAATCCTGGCCCCTTGCAGCAATTGCAACGTGAAAGCCTCTGGCAGTACGCCACTTTTGTTGACGAATTGGCCATTGCTTCAGGCCGATCGGTGGGATACCTGTGTCAGGGTAAGCTGGAATTTATTACCTCCGCCAGGCAATTGGAGCAACATAGCCGCGAGGTTGAATTTACCAATCACTCCTGGCCACCTATGGCTGGAACAAAAGCAACCCAGCCGGCGATGGAAATTGTCAGTCAGGATGACGCCCGCAAGCTGGAGCCGTCCGTTACCATTGGACCGTTTGGCGCGGTGGTGTGCCACCGGTCCGCCCAAGTGGATGTGAAGGATTTGCTGGTGGCACTGCAATCTGCCTGCGAGCGAAGCGGCGTGGATATGCGGCCCAACACTGCTGTACTGGATATTAAACCCCGCAGCGGCCACCCATTTATAAAGACCTCCAAGGGAGAGTTTGAAAGTGACAGTGTGCTGCTGTGCGCTGGAATTGGATTGGCTCATTTGGCGGAATTGCAGAAAGTGTTTCCAGCAATTAAACCCGTCAAGGGGCAGGCACTGTTATTACACTGCAATCATAACGTAATCGAACGCATTATTAAAAATGGATCCATTTTTTTGGTGCCTTGGCCAGATGGTCGGGTTTTGGTAGGATCTACTACTGAACCAGCCGCGGGTTTTGATACCTCCAACACCGCGGCTGGGGTTGAATTGTTGACGCATGGTGCAATTGAAACTTGCCCGGCGCTGGCAAATGCCAGAATTGAATCCATCTGGGCCGGCCTTAGGCCGACAGGTCCCAAGCGGCAGCCTGTAATGGGGCCCATTCCGGGGTTACCCAAGATTTTCATTTGCGCAGGGCACTTTAAGGTGGGGATCGGTATGGCACCGCTTTCAGCCGATATCATGACACGCTGGCTGCTGGGTGGCGAGATTACCGCCGATGAGCGGCATTTTACTCCCCATATGGACGCCGAAGCGCCTCAAGTCCACGCCGGGTAAGTCGATACCGCCGTTTAGCAACTCACAAGCGATGTAAAGTTGGCTCTTAACCAGCCTATCGCCGCGCGCATCGCCGCGCCACGATGAGAAATCTGCGTTTTTTCGTCGATGGTCAATTCTGCAGCCGTGCGATTGAGCGACGGCAAGAAAAAATATGGGTCGTAGCCGAACCCACCCTGACCACGAGGGGTTAGCACCATCTCCCCTTCCAACCGACCTGTAAACGCGGCCAATACCGCGATTGGACTGGCAAGAGCAACCACACAAACGTACGCTGCAGGATGAGATTGCTTTCGCAAACCCTTCAATTCTGCCACAAGTTTGGCGTTGTTGGCTTCGTCACTTGCATTGGTGCTTGCGTAGCGGGCACTTTTGACGCCCGGAGCACCACCGAGCGTCGCTACACAAAGCCCGGAATCGTCAGCCATCGCAATGGCACCGGTATGCAATGCCGCAGCGCGAGCTTTTATGATGGCATTGCCAATGAAGGACGGTTGATCTTCCGTCGGACTCTGGTACCTGGGATAGTCGCTAAGCGATGCGAGATGGATACCATCCAAGCCGCCACGGTGCCAATCGTATCGCATTTCGCGTAATTTGCCGACATTGGTAGTGGCGGCCACAATCGAGCCTACAAGCGACATAAAATTAACCTGCCCCGCCCGGGAGGATCGTACAACAAAAGCCGGGCATTTGCGTTATACCCATCATGTCCATTATGACTTCCAACATGGAACCACGCCAGAGCAGTCAAAACAGCTCCGCTGCGATTGAATCTGCCGGTGGCAGCACGGCATCGACGCCGACTGTCCCGCCGTCGCGCTGGTCCGCAGTACTTTTTTGGTCCGGCTTTTTTGGTATTTTTGTCCTTGGAGCGTTTTTACGGTTTTGGCGGCTCGGCGAGCAGTCTTTCTGGTGCGATGAGGTAGCCACGCTTGGCCGGGTGTCGGGCTCATTTGGTAATCTCATGCAGTCGCTCAATGGGCAGGGTTTCCCGTGCGGGTGGTATGCCTTGCTGTGGGGATGGGGTTATTTCTTACGACATGGAATGCATATGTCCAGCGGCTGGGTGTTTACGCCAGCGGTCATGCGGATGCCAGGGGCTTTTCTGGGTGCATTCATCGCGCCGGCCGGGTATCTGCTGGCAAGGCAATTTATGAATCGTCGGGCAGCATTGCTGGTGATGCTGCTTTTTGCCATCAATCCCTTCCTGATTTACTACTCTCGCGATTTAAAGATGTATGGCGCGTTTTACATGCTGGTCACATTGAATGCGGCGCTGTTTTTATGCTGGCTGCGAGGACGCTGGTGGATATGGTTTCCGCTTTATGCAGTCAGCGCTGCTGCCATGATCATGACCGACTACCTGGGGTGGCTGTTTCTAGCCGTTGAACTCTCGTGGATGCTGCTACGAAGTCGGCGGCGTGGATTGGATATGCCCTTGTTCGTTTCCGCCTTGGGCATGGACGGTGCCCTCACGTATTGGTGGTGGCGGTACCACACCTGGTTTTATCAGGGGGTGGCGTACCATCACACTGAGGGTGGCCTTGGTTGGGTGCAGCGATACACACAAATGGACTTACGAACGGTCATGGGACAGCCCGCAATAAGTCTTCTGGGTTATTTGTGGCCAACCTACCCTCCTTCAATCAAGGTGTTAACTTGGTACCGCCTCGGACCGCAGTTCCTTAAGCATCTGGCGACGCGTGGGCTGCCATACATCGAACAACTGGAACTGGGTGCAGCCGTTGTGATGGTGGCCGTGCTGCTGGTGGGGCTGGTCCCATGGAATCGCATTCGCGGGTCGTCAGTCAAGGCCCCTGCCGCCAACGCTTCGTTTGAAACACCTCAAGAGCGTGCCGGGCGATGGTGGTTTATTGCCTTGTGGCTGTTGATACCTGGACTTGTCTTTGGATTGGGGTCATTGCCCAGATCCAACCCGTTTTCAATATATCCACACTTTGTCATCTGGCTGCCTCGCTATATGGGTTTTATGGCAATCGGCTGGATTGTCTGGCTCGGTTGGTCTATCACGCGATTGCCGGGCGCGGTGGTGCGGATATCCGCTGGCATTTTTTTATGTGTCATCATGCTCGCATCGGCATTAACTAATAATTTGATATGCCGACAGGAGCCGTGGGCATTTGTCAATCGGGCTGTGATGCATTACTACAACCCAAAAGATCACCTTGGCATGTTCATCGCCTATTCACTGACCAACCACGCCCAGGACGATGCCGCCGTTAACATGCTGCAAGTGATGCACGTGCCGTTAAAGTCATATCCCGGATGGGGGTTCCCCAATACTCTTTTTTGGCGCATCCCCCGTTTCGCCCTCCTGCCGGATAACCCCAAACCTTGGCGGAACATCGCCCGCTGGGCTTATTACAATCATGGACTCAAGACGCTGGTGTTCGCAGACCGCAATGGGGATATTCACACAGGGCCGATGTCAACGCCGGCCATCAATAAATTGTTGGGTCCTGACTGGCATCTTGTGTATCGCAAAGATTTCAGGTGGTACTACCAATGGCACTACTACTTTGCTTCAACCTGGCGGATAAGGGTGTGGCAACGCCTTGCAATGCCAAGCAAGTCGGCAACACAAAGCACCAAGACACAAGCCAAGCACCCAGCATCGGCCCGCTGAAAGTTTGCCATCATCATGCTTTTCATCACACACCTTGGATAAGCCATGCGTTTAATCCTGTCAGGATCGCAACAATAATGGCATTGAGATGCAGCGGCCCAAGAAGACAGGGTGCGACCGACAGCCGCTGCGGGGCGATTTGGCAAATTTATAAACTTGCCCCGCCAACATGCCTATTGTTCTGCCAACTTCGCACGCGGCCGGGCGACCGCCGTAATGGCGATATCGGCAAGCGGATATAAAACTTTGCAGCCAATTGGACCGCGACGTTATTATCGCCAATAGACAGCGATCCGTTATCATCAGGCTTCCGCTGTTCATGCGGTCAGCATAGGAGATATACCGGTGCGTTATTCGTTACGACGACCATTTACTGCGAGTGCTTTTGCCATTAGTGCGGCGCTAATGATTCCCACGGCACCAGCCCAAACGACCATATCCAGCCAGACACTCAGCCTGATACCATTCCCACGACATATAACCGCGTACGAGGCCTGCTGGGCACTTCCATCGCAGGTTAACATCAAGGCCAGCACGCCCGCACAGAGACATGTGGCAGAGTTTTTAATACGGTTTTTGCGGCAAAGAGGTATTCACGCGGCCATCGACAACTCACCCCGGCCAGAAATAGCATTTAAACTCCCGGCTTCAGGCTCTCACTTGGGAAATGAGGGTTACCGCTTGATAGTGAGCGGCAAGGGAGCCCAGTTTATCGCTCACACGGGGACTGGCTATTTTTATGCATTGCAGACTTTCGAGCAGCTTTTTAACGCGGGCAAACCAGCCGACAACGCCGTTCATGAGGTGGTTATTAGAGATCAGCCCCGATATCGGTGGCGAGGCATGATGCTGGATTGCAGCCGCCATTTTTTCTCTCCGGCCGTCGTAAAACAATTTATCCGCCTGGCCGCACATTATAAAATAAATGTATTTCACTGGCATCTGACGGATGACCAGGGGTGGCGAGTGCAAATTCCGCAATATCCCCAATTAACTCAGATCGGTGCGTGGCGAGATGGCACTGAAATGGATGGCAACCCGCATGATATTAGCCACCATCGCTATGGAGGCTTTTATACCGACGCTCAAATTCGTCGAATCGTTGCCTATGCCCGCCGACGTTATGTTACCGTCGTGCCTGAGATTGACATCCCCGGCCACTGCACTGCGGCACTGGCAGCTTATCCATGGCTTGCTGCGGCCAGAGGCCCCTTTCACGTTCGGATCAGATGGGGCATCAGCAACGTGCCGCTGAACCCTGGCGCACGGACATTTCATTTTTTGGATACGGTCTTCGGCGAATTGACAAAATTATTTCCCGGTCGCTACATCCACCTCGGCGGCGATGAGGTATCTGCCAAGGCCATGCAGGTATGGATGCACGATCCAACGGCTGCCAAAATAATGAGCGATCGCCATTGGACGGCGGCTCGGCTGCACGATTACTTTCCCACCAGGATGGCCAGATTTCTTGCGGCCAGAGGGCGGCGGGCGGTCGTTTGGAATGATGTACCGGCTAAAAATCTACCGCACAGCACCATCATCGAATGCTGGAACAGTTCCAACGTTGTTGCCAAGGACGCTCGCTTGGGACACGACGTGATTGTGGCGAATCTTGGCAATTTGTATTTCAATTTTTGTCAGGGTGATCCGCGTTATTCGCCGCACGCCATCAAACCCGTTATCACCATCCATCGCGTGTATCATTTCAACCCGTCAGCGCTGTTGCCACCATCTTTGCAGCCTCGGCTATTGGGGGTTGAGGCGTGTCTATGGTCGGAGCGGATCGCCACCGCAAGGCACCTGTTTTATCAAGCGTTGCCACGCGAATTGGCCTTCGCAGAAATCGCCTGGACTCCGCTTAAAAAGCAAAATTACCGAGCTTTCATTCGCCGTACATCGCAGCAGTACCTGTGGCTGCAGTCAAATCACTACAATTTTTGCGTGCCGCCGCCATCCATGCGCCTTCTGGATGCAAGGACAAAACCTGAACGTGTGCCCGCACATAACCTGATGGTTTACCGAACGAAATTAAGCCAGGGACTTATTCAAATAATAGAACCGGTACCCGGGACAACAATTTACTACACGCTCAACGGCTCAATGCCGACCGATCACTCTCAGCGATATCAGAAACCCATTGCCGTTTCTTTTCCATCGAGCCACGGCATGCAAGTCCGCTGCATTGCCATTACGCAATCCGGAAAGGCTAGTGCCCCAGCCAAAATAATGATCGACTACTCACCGGGATAGACGTGCCTGAGGAAGGCGACGAGGCTGCACGACATGCCACAATTGGCACCTGCGGTCAGCCTTTCGACAGTGCGCACCAGACCAAGTGCAAAATCTTGCATTTTGGTGCATCCCTTTGCAATACAAAGTTACTGGGTAGCCGGGAGAGTGAAAATGAGAAAACCTCTATGAACAGGGCTGAAACCACGATAAACATGGAAGAAAACAATACAGCGGGCGATGGGATTCGAACCCACGACGTCCAGCTTGGGAAGCTGGCATTCTACCACTGAATTACGCCCGCATGCCCTTGGCACACGGACATAATAACGCGCATCAGGCTGGTTGGGAAAGGCTTACGGATTTGGGGGTTTTGGGACGTGGCTTTTTGTCGGGAAGCTGCCGGAGTGTTCGGGTTTACCTCTGGAAGCGACGCGGCGAAGAAGGCAAGCGGTGCGGCGTTCGGCGGCGAACTACCGACAAGTTGGTCGTTATTTGATGGCCACGGTTGCAAATTCGTCGCCAAAGCCGCAGATCCCGCCAGACCAAGCGCCCAGGTCGTATCGGCAGCGGCATAAGCTTCTAACCCGGTTATTTCACCGGTATTGCAGGTTTTGGCCTTGCGCGTAGGCCTTGCACCCTGTAAAATCAAGGTGTTAAGAGAACTTTTTGATTTTGCAAGGAGGCAAGACCATGTCAACAGAGTGTACCACAAGTTCCATCTCGTTGTCATCGCTTCGACGGCAGAAATTGGTTCTGCAATTCAATGGGGGCAAGATCACCTCGGATGCCGGGGCGTGGTTCTTACGGAACATACCAATAAGGGCCCAAACCCGCGATTTGTAGTTACCAATCTGGTGGGCACAGAGTTGGCGACCGCGCAGGCGGATACGATCCGACTCAAACTCTTCAAGAAGATCGGTGCGGTGGTGAAGGCCAGCGTTCGTCGGTTGGTACTGCACCTTTCGAGTGCATACCCGCTGCAATCTTTATTCATGCAGGTCTGCGAAAGGCTGGGCGCAGTATTGATAATGCCGGTAGGTAAACAAATGAGCGGTTAAACCGGAGCGGGCCACCAGAAAAAGAAAGGATTGACGCATGAAACACAAATACAGGTAAAGATGTTGGAGGCCGGGGACCATTGCGCGCCGAAGGCGACACGCTTAAAAAAATAGTCACAACGGCCTCCATCTGATGCTGCGCAACTCAGTTTGGTTAAAACCGATGAAATATCCGAGCTAAATGGGCTGGCGGCTTGCTGTGCGTTATTGGGGGTGGTCATTGGGGAAAATATTCGGCGGTTATAGCCAGAGCTGTGATGCGCCGAGATTATAGATTGGTGCCCGCAGCGCCTCCCATTATCTGCAAAACCTGAAGAGGAAAATGGGCATTGGCTGCGGCTGGTTGGTTTCGCAGGGGTTTTCAGGCCTCCAGAATTTCTTTGAGGCGCTTAAGTTCGATGTCCACCTCTTTGGCGGCGGCATAAATGCCGCATCATCCAGGACCGGTGGCTGAAAAAATGTCATAAGGAATGTCGCACCGCCGCCATTGGGAACCACACGGGCAGGAACGGTCCAGGAGGCTTGTTCATCCTTCCACAAGTGATCGAGAATACCCAAGCTGGCATTTCCCATCATCTTTAATTGCCCCCTCCCAAAGCGGGTTACGGTATCGTACCAGCCGTCCTTGCCAGGCTTCACCTGCTTCATGTTGACGATGGCCCATTGTGGCCAGTTCAGCAAATCGTGCAGATACGCATACGCATTTTGCGGCGTCACCTGCAGATCAACCGATTTAGTGATTGAGCGTGAAATTTTAATATCTGACATCGGAATCTCCGCAGGTATTTGTGCCACTGGTAAATGAGGTTCTTCCCCGACCATCGGATTGTAAAACCCTGCGCACGCCGCAGCAAGCTGATGGCAATGAAGCCGACCAGCCGGCCGTAGAAACCGCCGGGCTCGCTTGGCAACGGCATTCGCTCCTAACCCCACTTTCTGTATCACGCACCATCTGCGCTGCCCCCCGGTTGTGAATGACCAAATAGACTCGGCAGGCTATCATTGTGGGATGGCAAAAGTAAGAGTAAAAACTGACGTTTCGTTTGATAAATCACATGCGCTTTACAACCGTGCCGTTGAACTTATGCCCGGCGGTGTTTCATCGCCCGTGCGGTCCTTCAAAAGTGTTGGCCTTGCACCCGTGTTTGTGCAGTCGGGACAGGGAGCGTATCTGAAGGATGTGGATGGTAATCGGTACATTGACTACGTAATGAGTTACGGCCCGCTGATCCTGGGCCACGCCCATCCGGCGCTGCGGGCCGCGGTGGCCAAACAGTTGGCAAAGGGCACCAGCTTTGGTTGCTCCAGCCCATTGGAGGTTGAACTGGCCGAGCTGATCACGCATGCCTTTGCCTCGATGGAGATGGTGCGGTTTGTTAACAGTGGCACCGAAGCCGCCATGAGCGCCATCCGCCTGGCACGGGGCGTAACGGGGCGCGAAATTATCATCAAAATGGCGGGTGGTTATCACGGGCATGTGGATGCCATGCTGGTCAGCGCGGGCAGCGGTGCCACCACTCATGGCGTCCCCAGCAGCCCGGGCATCTTGCGCAGCAGCGCTCAAAGTACCGTGGTGGTTGAATTTAACGATCTGGCGGCATTGCAGAAGGCGTTGGATGCCCACGCCGGCGCTGTGGCGGCCGTGATGATGGAACCCATTATGGGAAACATCGGCGTGGTGTTGCCGCAGCAGGATTACCTGCGGAAGGTGCGAGATTTATGCCGGACCTCGGGTGCACTGCTGATATTTGATGAGGTGATGACCGGGTTTCGGGTAAGTTTCAGCGGGGCGCAGGGGCTTTACGGCCTAATGCCGGATATTACGTGCTTAGGCAAGATCATTGGTGGCGGCCTGCCGGTGGGTGCCTATGGTGGGTCACGATCGCTGATGAACCATATTTCTCCAGCGGGGCCAGTGTATCAGGCCGGTACGCTCTCCGGTAATCCGCTGGCGATGGCGGCCGGGCTGGCGACACTGCAGGCCCTGGACCCGGAAAGCCCGTATGCGGAACTGGCGCTGATGGGCAAGCGTCTGGAGGACGGGCTTATCGCCGCCGCCAAAAGACACGGGGTGCCGGCGCGGGTGGTGCGCAGCGGCAGCATGCTTACACTGTTTTTTTTATCAAGCGACAATCGGATGGATGCCATTACAAACTACGCCGACGCGCTGACATGCGACACATCGGTATTTGCCTGCTTTTTCAAATCCATGTTGGAGCAGGGCGTCATGCTGCCCCCATCGCAATATGAGGCGTGGTTCATCAGTGCGGCCCATACGATGGACGATATTGACGCTACCATCGCAAAGGCAGATAAGGCGCTGGCTGACTGTGCGGCTGCTATGACGCCAAAAGATTCCGCAGCCGCAGCGTAACGCGCGCGGTTATCAGGGGTGAGGGACATTGTCCACATCGATTAATACAGAACTAGTTAGGCAGTAACCGGCTTGAAAATTCCACAATTTATAGCTCCCGTCGCGGCATCGGAAGTAATCAACCAAATGGCTGGATTGCTGGCGGCAAAACGCATACTGACGATTGGTTCAGCGGCGGGTTCGTCCGCGCTGGCGGCCGCAGTTGCTCTTCAGGCGAAATTGAATAAGCCGATGTTGATGGTCGCTGCCCATCTGGATGAAGCCGACGATGCCGTTGATCAATTGGAACTTTTTGCGCCGGAGAGCAGGGTGACGCTGTTTCCGGCGCTGGAGGTACTTCCGGGAGAGTCGAACGTATCGCCGGAATTATCCGCCCAGCGTTTGGGCGTCCTGGCTGAACTTGAAGCGCAGCGACCGGCCCAGTTTTACGCCGCCCCAGTGCAGGCATTGATGCAATCGGTGCCGACGAAGGCATCGTTGCAGGATCAACTGCGGATACTGCGGCCAGGCAGCAGGCTGGACTTTCAGCAGTTTATTGGCTGGCTGGCAGATCGTGGTTACTTCCGGCTGGAGTCGGTGGAAAATCCTGGCGATTACGCCGTGCGTGGCGAAATTATTGATGTGTGGCCGGCGGCGGCACCGGAACCTGTCCGTATTGATCTGCTGGATGATCTAATAGAAAATATTCATGGCTTTGATCCTATTTCACTGGGACCGACCAAACCGCGCGAAAGCGTACAGATACCCGCCATCAGCGTCCCATCGAAGGATGACGCGGCCACCGGCAGCATATTTGCGTGGCTGCCGTCCGAGACGATTGTGTGGCTGCTGGATCTGCCTGAGATACAAGATCAGGCCCGAAGCTATTACGACCGTATCAGCGATTCACGTGGGCTCTATTCGCCGGATGCCGTGCTTAAATTGGCGCAGCGGCATGAATTGCTCATGGTGTACCCACGAGCTTTGGCGGATAACGATGCGATCGCACTGCCCTGTTTCCCCCTGCCACCAATTGCATCGGATCAAAATGAGGCCCTGAAGGAATTGGCGCAGCGGGCCGACGAGGCCGATGTGGCGGTCGTGTGTCAAAATCCATCCGAAAAAACCCGGCTGACTGATTTGCTGCTGGTGCGCCATCCGGAGCTGACCGCTCCGGTGCAAATGCCCATTGGCGAACTGAACACTGGCTTTGTATGGCGAACTGAATCTGGTCGTGAATTTATATTGATGGCGCATCATGAGCTGTTCCACCGTCACCACCAGCGCCGCCGCCTGCACATGATTCAGGGCGCCCGGCCGATTGATCATTTTTTAGATTTACAACCAGGTGACTATGTCGTTCATGCTCATCATGGTATTGCGCAGTTTCAGGGCATAAGCACACTTACGCGAGATGGTAAACAGGCGGAGTATTTGACGCTTGTCTTCGCGCGCGAAGCCACTTTGCATGTGCCGGTGGTGCAAATCAATCTGGTGCAGAAATATGTAGGAGGTGCGCAGGGCAGGCCACCGCTGTCGGTATTGGGCGGATCAACGTGGGCCAAACAGAAGGAAAAAGTGGCACAGGCGGTTGAGCAGATGGCCGTGGAGATGCTGGAAACGCAGGCCGCCCGTGAAAAATGCCCCGGCTATGCATTTCCGGAAGATACCGCCTGGATGAAAGAATTTGAAAATGCCTTTGCATTTCAACCCACTGAAGATCAGGTGCGGTGCATTTCCGAAATAAAAGTGGATTTGCAGAAGCCACGCCCAATGGATCGGCTGCTGTGCGGCGACGTGGGCTACGGCAAGACAGAACTGGCAATTCGCGCCGCGTTCAAAGTCTGCGAGGCGGGCAAACAGGTGGCGGTACTGGCCCCAACCACTGTACTGGTCGAGCAGCACGAAGAAACCTTCAAGGCGCGAATGGCAGGATACCCATTTTTGGTGGAGAGCATTTCGCGATTCAAAACCAGTGCACAAATTCGAGACGTCATTGAACGCTGCCGCAAGGGACAAGTGGATGTGCTGATCGGCACGCACCGCCTGCTGAGCCGGGATGTTCAGTTTACTGACTTGGGGCTGGTGATTATTGACGAGGAACAACGATTTGGCGTCGAGCACAAGGAGCGGCTGAAGACCCTGCGAACCACGGTAGATGTATTGACAATGAGTGCCACACCCATCCCGCGCACACTGCACATGAGTTTGCTGGGTATCCGCGATATTTCGAATCTGGCCACGCCGCCGCGTGACCGGCGCAGCGTGGTAACTGAAGTGATGAGTTGGGACAACTCACGTATTAAGCAGATTATTGATCGTGAGCTGCTGCGATCCGGGCAGGTGTATTTTGTGCATAACCGGGTAATGGATATTCGCAATATTGCCGCATCGCTGCAGACTTTAATACCACAGGCCCGCATTGTGGTCGGCCATGGGCAGATGTCTGACGGTGAGTTGGAATCGGTCATGCATGAATTTACCAGTCGGCAGGCGGATATCCTGGTATCGACCACCATTATAGAAAGTGGACTGGATATTCCGACCGCCAACACCATGATCATCAACAATGCGCATCAATTTGGGCTAAGCGATCTGCATCAATTGCGTGGCCGGGTTGGACGCAGCAAACAGCGGGCTTATTGCTACCTGCTGCTGGGTAACGGGCAAACGTTAACCGACACGGCAGCCAAACGGCTCAAGGCGATGGAAGAGTATGCTTCGCTGGGCGCGGGCTTCAAGATCGCCCTGAGAGACCTGGAAATTCGCGGTGCGGGCAATCTGCTGGGGAAAGAACAGTCGGGGCACATTGCGGCGGTCGGCTATGAAATGTATTGCGAACTGCTGGAGGAAGCAGTTAAAAAAGTGCGTAATGAACCGATTCAGCGGCCGCAAGAAATGAATTTGGATATTGGTGTCACCGGTACTTTGCCACGCAGCTACATTCCGGCAGACCGTCAGCGTATGGACATTTATCGCCGCTTGTCCCGGTGCCACAGTCGAGATGCGCTGCAGGCCTTGCGGGTGGATGTGCAGGATGCATTCGGACCATTGCCGCCTCCGGCGAGAACACTTTTTGATCTGGCAGAGTTGCGCATTGCAGCCGCTGGCCGATCCATTATCAGCCTTATATCCAAAATGCCGGACGTGGTGTTTCATTTTGCAGATTTGAAGGAGGCTGGCCCGCTGCTGGCCAAAGCACCGGGAGCCGTGCGGCCAATTGATGAAAAAAATATCAATCTGCGGTTGCCGCCCGCCTATTTTCAGGGTGATACGCTGCTGCTGGTATTGCGACGACTTTTCGGCCTGGAAGAGGTGGCGGATACAAATTCAAAAAAATGAAGTTGGTTGATGCCCCCATTTGGGATAGCCGGGAGTTGTTCGGGGAATTATGCGGCATGGATGATCACGTTGCGGTTGCGATAAACGTGGTACCCGCTGGATAAACGCCGTCGCAGCGCACTCACGCGGAACTTTGGTGTGCCATCGGAAAGCCCCGATAAAACATGTCAGGCCCCGACGCAAGCTTTTAACCCCGCGCTGTTATTGTAAATATCGATTCAAGCGTTTAGGCTAAACAAGTTGGCATACGCCAAAGCCGCCGATGTAGCTCAACGGCAGAGCAACGGTTTTGTAAACCGTAGGTTGTGGGTTCGAATCCCACCATCGGCTTGGAGGTTCTGCTGCACGCCAACTGAAAAAACTAAAACTGATCAATCAAGTTACCCGCATCGGGATTTTCCAGACATACGCCTATACAGGGACGCATTGGATTGCCGCCAAGCGTGCTTGAGTCAATAATAACGGGGTTGAGGTGACTACCTTGGTTGGCGAATGGCACAGGAGTTAACAGAGTGAAAACACGCCTGATTACTTTCGGAATTTTTGCTCTGCTTGGAATTTTTGCCGCCGGCATGCATCGGGGCGATGTTTACGGCCGCGATGCTGCCACCCACCCACATAAGCATGTGTTTTTAATCAAATCATCTGCCTTCAAGGATGGCCAGCGACTACCAAAAAAATTTACGGCTGATGGCGTGGATATTTCGCCCCCGTTGACGTGGAGCCTCCCGCCGAACGGCACCAAAAGTTTGCTCATTATTATGTTTGACCCGGATGCCCCTGGCCCTATGCCATTTTTGCACTGGGTGGTATTTAACATCGCGCCGCAGGTGCGTTCGCTGCCCGCCGGCATCCCTCCACACAAGCGTATTCCGGCTGTGAAAGGTGCCCGGCAAGGTAAAAACTCTTTTGGTGGACGTGGTTATGGCGGGCCCGCGCCGCCGCTTGGAAAGGCTCACCATTACCACATTGAAATTTATGCCCTTAGCCGGAAACTTGTCTATGCCCCCGATTGTTTCCGTTGTCTACAGCATGCAATTGCCGGGTATGTGCTGGCGCAGGCCGGCATACGGGTTACTTATGGCCGGTGACAATATCTCCACCCTGGCACAGTCGCCTTTACCCGCAAATTTGTCTCGCAGGCAGGCTATCATGTTATTTCATGTCGGCCCACTGCTGGACACAATTGTTCTTATTTTCCTTGTAACGGTCGTGCTGACCGGGCATACCGCCTGGTGGGTTACGCTGCCGGAACCGCATTGGCTTTATACTTCGGTGGTTTATCTATGGGTTCTGCTGGCTGGAATTTATTGGCTTACGACGCGCTTGGCGCGTTTGCATGGGATGGCAGGCCATCCATTTACTTTCCGAACAGCCGCAGGTTTGTGGAAAACATCGCATCGGCCCGTCGCCTGCCTGATTGCCGTTATGACCACTGCGGAATGGCTGACGTGGCTACTGCTGGCGATGCTGGCGGCCGATACAATTCGCTACTATCAAATCTGGGCTGCGACTGATGGCGATGTGAGTTGGTGGGTTCCCATGTGTCTTCTCGTTGCCGCTCTGCTTGGCAGCTGGATGTGGAGCGTGCGATTCCGGCGGCCATATCTTGGCAGCCTTGGTCGCGATCATCCACGTTATCAGTATCACAAAAGCTGGCCGATGGTGGCGGCCGTTCTGGCTGCAATTGTGATCGTCAGCTATTTGGTCGCTGAGTTTCCCCACCCGCCGAGGCATCGTATCGGGCTTGCGGTGGTATTGGGTAATCATGTACTGGCCAATGATAAGCCCGGATGTGTGCTGCGTGGCCGCTTGCGGGCAGCCATATGGCTTTACCGGCACGGCCTGGTGCGATATATCATGGTTAGTGGACGGGCCAAATATGGGCGCTTCAATCCGCGCAAGAATGAACCGCTTGCCATGGCCATTTATTGCCTTGAGCACCACGTGCCCGATCACGTTTTGATTATAGATTACGACGGCATCAATACCCGCTACACTGTGTACCATGCGGTGGAATGGATGCACAAACACCGCATTAAGCACGTGGTGGGCGTAAGTTCCATCTATCACCTGCCACGAATTTATTTTGCCTTTCGCCAGCTTGGTGTAAAGGCTTACACTGTGGCAAGTATTAAGCGTGAATGGCGCGAGATCAATCCATGGGGGCTATTTCGCGAATGCATCGCCGTGCCTGTGTACGGCATCGATGCACATTATCATAAACCAGCGGGCGGATTAAATGGCAACTGGAATTGGCAGCAATAAATGCATACGGGTCTATAAGTCGCGTGGAATACTGGAACTGCTGGAAGACGGCCAGCGTGTGAAAGAATTTTCGTGCATTACCGGTTCCAATCCGGGCGAGAAAGAGCGCGAAGGCGACCGTCGTACGCCGACCGGTCGGTTTCGAGTTGTTTATAAAAACTCCAAAAGCCGGTTTTTTTTGTCGCTGGGACTTGATTATCCACGCATTTATGATGCCAATCGCGGATTAGCTGATGGCTTGATCAGTTATGAGGTGTATCACTGGCTGGTAAGGGATATTATCCAAGGAGAAATGACCGTCGAAACTGTTCAAGACCGCGTGTGGAAAACACCCTTGGGCGGCGAGATATTCATTCATGGCTGCGCTGATGCGCGACGAGGGACGGCAGGCTGCGTCGCGCTGAATAATCCGGACATGCTTTATCTGTATCACCAAATACCCCTGGGCACGACCGTAGAAATCTTTTCCTGACCTACACGGAGTCGAAATTGATTTATCCGACGTAGGGCTGAGGAATAATAACCGCATTGGGGACTTCAAATGGCATTCTTTTTCGGGTTCTCAACCACCGCGTCCTAAAAGCTCCTGAAATGCATTTTGATCGATTAATTCAGCCCATTGGTTCGATAGACTAAAGGTCAAGTTGAACGGCGCGACATCGCACTGAATTTCAGATCATCGCGATATCGCAATGAAGAAAAATGAGACCCGGCTGGTTGGGATGGCATGGCGACGTTGGAATGCGTTATTCCCGATCTGGATCATGCAGAGCTGATCAGCCACAGGAGGTAGTATCATGAAAGGCTGGAAGACCGTACTCTCAGAGAGCTTCGCCACCAAGGTTCCGAGCGACTATACCGTCATCGCGTTGGACAAAGATATTGTAGAGCTGCAAGATCCATCTGGCCTGTTCGTGATGCACATGGAATATCGCCCCGTAAAAACCAAAGTTGACGCGGACGACATGGTAAATGTGCCGGCTGAGCAAATTCAGGCTTATCACTTCATGCGGGCATGGGTAAAATCGTTTCCACACATCCGGGTTACCGATGATGTGAGGCAGTTGGTGGGAAATAAATATCAGACCCTGTCATCCATGGCAGTGGAAAAGCGTCATTGGCTGGCCTCACTTAAAGACCTCCGTGACAAAAATAAGTCGCAACGCGGCTACCGGTTCTGGCTGGTCCGTCATGAGCAATCCGCATTGCTGGTATGGGCTTTTGGCCCCACGCCGACGCTTGATTTTACCCGTGTTATTCAGGATGGAATTCTTAATGCGGTACAACTCGGCAAACAGGTAGGACTCAAAAGCCGACCGTTTATCGAAACGGTTGTGGAACTGGCCAACGAACACGTCGGCTCCGATGCAGTAGCGGCTGTGGATGAACAAACGGTCACCATTGGTGGCGTCAAAATTCACGTCAATCAGTTGCAGGAGACATGGCGTGGACAGCCCGAAAATCTGGCGGAAGACGTGCGTGATTTTTTTGATGATTTATTGGTGGAATATACGGGTGAACTGGGTGCAGATGAAGGGTGGCCGCAGGTGCGTACACGAGTGCTTCCGGCGCTGATCCCGCAGGCGATGCTGCCCTCTCTGACGCCCAATCGGCCTGCGACTGACTCTACTGGCTCCGCCGAGGTCAGTTCGATTATCGCCGAGCCGTGGGTGAACGATTTGCTCATCGGCTATCAGATCGGCCGATCGGACCGCTACATTACGGCGGCTGATCTGCTTGCGTGGGATGTTTCGCTTGAAGCATTGCACGAGCATGCCATGGCGAACCTGGCGCGGTCAACTCGTAAATTATCCATGAGCGGCGGACACAGTGAGAAATATACGCTTTTCAGCTTCCCCACCGACGATGTGATGAATTCATCACGAATGCTTCTGCCGCTTGTACAGGGCAACCTGCGAGCGCACATGGGTAACAGCTTCTATATGGCCGTACCGGATCGGCACGTGCTGCTGGCCTTCAACAGTGATGACGCATCTACACTGGAATGGCTGCGGCACCAAGTTGAAATTCGATACACCAACGCGACCGATCCACTCAGCGATCGCCTTTTTATGATTACTCCGGACGGCGTGGTGGGTGAAGAGCGTCGGCCCGATCACCCCCCTGCCACTGGGGCATAAAGCCCCGGTCCACCCTTAATTGTTTCAATTGCCCTCCAAGGCATCGGACAATGGCGGGTTGCAGGCACTCCCGTCATCTGCCCGGTGCCCTTTTTTTTAGCCATCGATGGGTGCCAGTGTCATCTCCTCTGATAATCGCAATTGTGCATCAAGTAATGTGCGGGTAAATTGCATGTTGGGCGGACCGGGATCCAAGTTTGTACCTGATGACACCATTTCGGAGTGCGGATTGTTACTGGAAACGATATTGGCACAAGGGCGGCAGCGCGGTTCTGAAACCGCCATCGTGGATGATCGTGGCGAGGTAAGTTTTTCGCAGTTGCGCTTCGCGGGCAGCATTATGCTGGGCCATTTGAATCGTTGTCACCGGCGTACTGAACGCTTCGGCATACTCATACCCCAATCAGCCGGCTGTGCGATAGCTTTTCTGGCAGCTCGTTTGTCCAATCGCGTGCCGGTTATGCTTAATTTTTTGCTCAAGCCCTCCGAACTGGTCGATATTTGCCGCGACGCTCAATTGGAACTTGTGGTCAGCATCGCGTACTTCAAAGAACATAATTCTGCCCTGCGGCAAGCCGGGCTGGAGGTGATGCTGATGGATGAGCAGTCATTCCGCCGCATACCGTGGCCCAGGCGGATTCCAAAACGTCAGCCCGACGATACGGCGGTCATCCTTTATACCAGCGGCACCAGCGCAACACCGAAGGGTGTGATGCTGACGAATAATAATTTAGACTCCAACGCCCATGCATCGATCGCCCATGCACGATTCAATCAGCAGATGACATTTCTGGGTGTACTGCCAATGTTTCATGCATTGGGGCTTATGGCCACATGCCTGATACCGCTTAGCCTGGGTTGCAAGGTGGTATACATCACGCGGTTTAATCCCTCGGCCGTCGTCGATGCCGTGCGTAAGCATGGCGTGCAGGTACTGGTGGCGGTACCCACCATGTACGCCATTTTGGCGCACTCCAAAGCTGCAACGCGCGACGCCCTGGCCAGCGTTCAATATGCGATAAGCGGGGGCGAACCACTGCCTGTTTCATTGATCGACGAATATCAGCAGCGGTTTGGCATCCCGCTGCTGGAGGGATTCGGGCTGACGGAAACATCCCCCATGGTGTCATTTAATGTGCCATGGGATTGGCGGCCGGGATCTGTCGGCAAACCGATTCCCGGTGTCGAGATAAACATTAAGGATGATCTTGGCCGGGATTTGCCGGCCGGAGAGTCGGGAGAATTATGGGTTCGCGGCCCCAATGTGATGAAGGGTTACTACAACCGCCCGCAGGAAACATCCGAGGTATTGACTGCAGATGGCTGGTTTCAGACTGGTGATATCGCGCGTCAGGACACGGACGGGTTTTTGTATATCACGGGGCGTAAGAAAGATCTGATCATCATGGGTGGAGAGAAGATAGTACCATCACAGATTGAGGAGGTTTTGCGCCAATTTCCAGGGGTGATGCTCGCAGCGGTTGTCGGTGTGAAGGACGCCCAGCGCGGTGAAGTGCCCGTGGCTTTTATTCAGTGGAACAGCCAGTTGTCGTGCCGCCCAAGCCCGCATGAATTGCGAACATTTGTGTGCCAGTCGCTGGCCGCTTATAAGGCCCCGCGCGAATTTTATTATGTAGACGCTATGCCCCTGACACCCACCGGCAAAATATCCAAGCGACATTTGTTGCCACCGGCATCCGCCACCGCACACGCATTGCCTTGACCCTCCATCCATTTCATTGACTCGACACCGGAAAACCTTGATGAATCCGATCATCATCAATTTTGGGCGGGATCAGCATCAACCGTGGCCACCGTGAGCCAATCCGAAATTGGGTGAGTAGTGCGGCAGTGACCGCAGGTGATGGGCACTTGAGTGTATCGCTGTCCGCAACTTGGACACACTGCATTGGTGGCAAAGATGTCGAACTGGGTATTGCATGCCGGGCATCTGATATCCAAGCCAGTTGGGGGACTGGTATGACATTGCGGGCAGGCGCAATGCGAATGCACCGCCGGTAGTTGGGATCTAACACCGGCGGAAATGTACGCCCGCCGGGCAGAAAAGAACAAAAATCCCACAATCAGGATGCCGTAGATGCTGCTACCGACCCCACCACCCTGCGAAAGCAAATAAACCACCAGGGCCACGGAACCGGCCATGCCAATGCCAGCCGCAATGCGGATGGCCCGGTTTTCCTTCATAAAAAACCACAAGATGCTGGAAAGTATCTGGCCACCGTCGAGAGGATAAATCGGCAGGATATTAAAAATAAGCAGGACGATATTCATCACCTGCATCGCAATGAGAAAGCGGATCAAATTCGGATCCAGGCTGGCTTTATGGGCGACTGCCAGATGAGTAATTCCCCACAAAACCGGCAACAGAATAACATTCACCAAAGGACCGGCAGCAATGGCCCAAAGCGTCGCCAGGGGCCGACGCGGCGCATTGACAAATGCGATTCCGCCGAAAGGCCACAGGATAATGGTGTCGGCTTTGCCACCCACGCTGCGTGTCGCCAGAGCGTGGCCAAACTCGTGCGTGAGGACAATGGCAAACAGACCGATGGCTTCCGCATAATTCCAGCCGACGCTGGAATAGTGCATAATCGGCGACTGAGCGAAAAACAAAAGCGCCAGGAACCAAGTGTAATGAAGATAAACGGTTATACCGGCTATCCGAAAGAGTCTAAACGCGCCGCGAAACATTCCTACATCCTTAATGACAGGCTGATTAACTTCAATCACACGCCTGCGTCGGCAAAGCGTACGAATCCTTCCTTCACCTGCATTACTATAGAGCACCTTGCGTTAAATGGCGCAAGGATAAAACTGGTAGACTCCGTGGCCGTTCTGCGTTAAATCTGAAAATCGGGTGGCAGTTCCTGCACAAATTCGCGCGGTGGCCGATTGCGATACTGCAATTCGGGGTGCTTTACGCTTACCCTCGTGTTGGCCGGCACCGACTGAGTTACAAACACATTACCGTTAATGGTAGCGCCGCGACCGACCACTGTTTCTCCACCGAGAATGCTGGCATTGGGATACACCATGACATCATCTTCGATGGTGGGATGGCGCTTGGAGCCGCGCAGTGTCTGGCCGCCACGGGTGGAAAGCGCCCCAAGCGTTACTCCCTGATAGATTTTCACATTGCGGCCAATGATGGTGGTTTCACCGATCACAACACCTGTGCCATGATCAATAAAAAAATACTCGCCGATGCGTGCCCCGGGGTGGATGTCAATACCTGTGAGGCTGTGGGCGTACTCCGTCATGGCCCGGGGGATCAGCGGTACGCCCAGCCGATGAAGCTCATGTGCTATTCGGTAAATGGTTATGGCAAAATAGCCGGGATAGCTGAAGACAATTTCATCAATGCTGGCCGCCGCCGGATCGCCATCAAAGGCTGCTGCGGCATCGGTGCTCAGGACTCGGCGGATTTCGGTAAGCGACCCAAGGAATTCATCCACCGTTGCCAAAGCGGTCTGATCGCAATCGGGGCATTCTCCCTTTCCACCGCGCTGATGCTGATGCCGAATTGCCCGACGCACCTGATCAAAAAGCAGATCGCGCAGCCGGGTAAGCAGGGAATGCACATGAAATGACAAATCTGCCTCGGTAAGATTCTGCCGTCCAAAAAAGCCTGGAAACAGTAATTCTCTCAGCAGTGAGCATATTTCAATGATAATGTCGCGATTAGGTAAAAAATTGGACCCCACATACGCGGTAGACGACTCCACTTCGTAACTGTGGATCAAAGCATCGGTAAGTTTGCTGATGTCACCCGGGGCTTGGCGCATTTATTCATTCTCCATCGAGGCTCCATGTGCCGCTTTCACATCCGCCCAGACAATTATAGTTGAACCTCAAGGTGGCGGGTCAATTGACGGAGGACGCCGCCGAGGCCAGTAATTTGACCGCCTCTGCCACATCCAATGTGGCCTCATAGATGGCTCTGCCGACAATTATTCCGGCGATAGGCAGGTGCATCAGTTGCTGAATATCGGAAAGCCTGGCCACACCCCCGCTGTGTATGACAGGTATGTTCGGGATGAGGGAGGCCAGTTCCGCCGTGGCCTGAACATTGGGGCCGGCCAGGGTGCCATCCCGGGTAATGTCGGTGTAGTTTATCGCCGCCAGGGGCCATCGGGATACAATCGACGCTATTTGTGCTACCGTCATTGCTTTGGTGTTGCTGCTGGTCCACCCGTGGGTGGCCGCTACTCCGTCACGCGCATCAAGCCCCAGCGAGATACGACCACGGAACCTCGCATCGTGGACAATTTTTTCAAACCATTCAAGATCGCCAATGGCTCGCGTACCCAGAATCACCCGCGCTGCCCCCACGGCAAGCAGATATTCCATCACCTCCTCAGTGCGAATGCCTCCGCCGACCTGCACGCGCATTCCGCTGCGCTCAATTAGCTTTTCAATGATGCTCAGGTTCACGGGCCGCCCATCTCTCGCACCGTCAAGGTCCACCACATGAAGCCAGTTGCAGCCCGCGTCAGCAAAGCGTCGGGCAATATCCAGCGGGTCAACATCGTAGACCGTCTGCTGCAGGTAGTCACCACGCAACAGGCGCACCACGCGGCCACCACGCAAATCAATAGCCGGATAAAGTTCAATAGACACAGTCAGCTTATCTCAATGTAAACAAAACGACAGTTCATTAAAATCGGACAAAATTTTCCAGCACGGTGCGGCCAGCCTCCTGGCTTTTCTCTGGATGAAACTGCGTCGCCATGACGTTATCGACAGCGATGGCGGCCGTCAATTTGATACCGTAATCAGCTACGGCAGCTATGGCTCTCTCATCGGCTGGCACAACATGATAGCTGTGTACAAAGTACATATACGAGCCACCAGGCAGATTGGCCAATAATGGTGCGCAACGGTCGGTGTCAAATTCCAGTTTGTTCCAGCCCATGTGCGGCACTTTTAGATTCAAGGGTGGCTGATCAACGGTTAAACGAACGCAACTGCCGGGGACAATAGAGAGTCCGCGGTGCTCGCCATCTTCAAAACCCACATCGACCAGCAACTGCATTCCCAGACAGATACCCAGAAAAGCCCTGCCCGATGAGACAAAATCGACAATGGCCTGGTCCATGCCCGACTCTCGCAATGCCGCTATCGCATCTCCGAATGCACCCACGCCGGGCAGAATAATCTTGTCCGAACGCCGTATGCTGTCCGGGTCACTGATGATCTGGGCTGGAGCATCAAGCAGGGCAAGCGCTTTGCGGACACTTTGAAGATTCCCCATTCCATAATCAATGATGGAAATCATCAAATCTGCCCCGCGCCGTGGTACAAACCATCCGATGCAACGGTCGCAACCACCTTCCGAGGTGTCCGGTACCATGCTGCCCGATGAGAGCGTGCGGCCTGGGAATGAGATGCAGCTGCAGTTCTCACCGCAGCACAACCACTTCAACACGCCGGTCCAGAGCCAGATCGGTACGCGATACCATATGATGATCGCCGAAACTGATGGCGCGCATCCGACGACGCGACACACCATGTCGCGCGAGAAAACTCAATACCGATTTTGCCCTTGCCAGGCCAAGATAGTAGTTATTGGGGTATGGGTGATGGATGGGAGTATTGTCGGTGTAGCCTTCCACCAATACGTGCCGGCCAGCATAACGATGGCGCAATTCATAGGCGACTCGCATCAGCATATGAGTGGCTCGCGGCGAGAGCCGGGCACTGCCGGGGGCGAAGAGCAAATCGCTGGAGAGCACAAAGCGATGCATTGCAACTCGGCGATGCGAACGGTGCCTTACACGGCCCATGCCCATGGTGTTTTGACCGGCGTGCATACTTCCAGCATGCATCGGGGGCAAAATGGTGGAATATCCACTGGTAGAAGCTGGTTGCGATGCTGCAGCCTGCTGATTAGCCGCCGCCTGTGCAGATGCCGCCGCTGCGATTTGCTGCTGCTGCTGAAGTTGGGCTCGCGTCGACGCCAAATTGGCTTTGGCCTCTGCCAATTGCTGCTGCAGTTGCTTATTTTGAGTAATCAGTTGGTTTCGTTCGGTCACCAATTTATTATCGGTGCAGCCGCCCAAAAAGACGGCCCCAAAAAGCACCGCGCCCGCTAAAAAGCCCATCCGTGTCCAATTATGCTGAAACATTTGTAGGTTCTCCATACTAACACCACATCCGAGGCGCACTGGCCAACAAACCCGCACCTGACAGCAATTCTAACCTGTGCCCGGCGCGGGCACAATTTACACTATTTTAAGTATGGCCCGTGGTCGAGCCAGACAGACGGGCCACATTCCACCAACAAGCCCGTGGCCCCGCCATATGCTCGTGTAAAGAAAAGCGTTATGCAACCAGTCCGCCCGCCGAAGTACCCACCACAACGTCATTTGCAGGTACCGCCAATCGAGACCGTCCTTCACGGCCCGATATCAACTATTTCGACGCTCACTCTACCCGTCCATTATCTGCAGGCACCGCCACGCAAGCCAGTTTAGCCCCGCAAAACGACTAGCCTCCCTCACAGTTTGCGCCGCAGCTTCTCTAACATTGATGCCGATAGGGGCCCACGAGAGAACAGTCAAACTAAAAACTTTTTCCAGGCGCAATTAAAAGCCCGTCATATTTCAGACGGGCTGGAAGGTTACGAAAAAGTGGATCGAAAATCGATCCAGTCGCAAGCTTACTTTCGCTTCGCTGCGGACTTCTTCGTACTTTTCTTGGCCGACTTTTTTGAACTCGCCGATTTCTTCGTGCTTTTTTTTGCGGCCGGCTTTTTCTTCGTTGGCATCATGTATCACCCCCTTTCGATGATTGATAAGCCATTCAAATTTGTTATCGGCGACATGGCAGCAAATTCATCAGATATTTACAAATTTCTCTGAATAATTTTATCTTTCATACAACTATTTTTTTCGCGTGCCTCGCTTGAACGCGCAACATACTCGACCTCATACACGCACATCCATCGCAAAACCGCCTGTGGCAAAGGCCAAACGCGCGATAGCCCGCTCATGATTCTGCAATGCGCTTTGATACGCAGCAACAGCAGCTGCATCGCATGCAGGAAAAAAATTTTTTTCAGTTTCCATGTCCTTCAACTCGCTGCGAAGCAATTGCGATGGATTTCTTTCAGCAGTCGACAGGACACGTATCCAATTCAACCGACGATTGCAACCCGTGGGCAATGCCGGTGCGTGCGGCAAAAAATCACTGATGATGGTGATAGGCGTGGACGATTGCTCGCGTGCTGCATAAATGGATATGAAGCGTTCTATGTTGATAGTTCCGGTCGGTCTGATCGCCGCAAGCGCTTTGATCAGGCCAATCAGACCGGTTATCTGATTGATTGGGTACCGTGAAAGAACCGGCGATTTCTGCTTATCTGACATCACTTGCACATTCAGCCGATTACCCTGCTTCCAACACTGTGCGGCGATATCCATCACGGCCCAACATGCCGCGCTGAATTTGGTTGGCGATCCAAAATCCATACTTTTGGATGCGTCAATCAATATCCACTGCGAATTGTCTTTCGTGGATTCAAAAACACGTACAACCGGTTGATCCAATCTTGCCAGGGCCCGCCAATCCAGATAGCGGGTGTCATCACCGGGCGCGTAGGGTTTGAAGTCCGCAATGTCATAGCCGCGGTTGGCCGTTTGTCGGGACAGGCTTTGCTCCAACACCCCTGCCTGAAGATAACTTCCAAAGGTAATGCCACGCAAAAGCCTCTGAATAATGCCCGTCGGATGCATTCGACTGAATTCGGGGCGCGTTTCTTGCCTGATATGCATTCAATGGTCCTATGCCACATCGGCAAGTAAAAGGGTAGTGCCATAGCGCCGATAAACTTCGTCCCGGAGGCGGGCATTTTCAGTGGAGATAAGATGCGGATCGGCCTGAATTATGGCGGAGGCATCGCGCCGGGACATCTGTAAAAATGGCACTTCCAGTAAAAAATCCGGGAATAAAAATTCTGGCATGCCGCTCTGTCGGGTTCCCACCATCTCCCCCATACCACGCAAACGCAAGTCTTCTTCCGCCACCCTGAACCCGCTGGCATTTTTAACCAAGGCGTCCAAGCGGGCTTTGGCATCATCGGAATCATCATCGCTGCAGAGAATGCAAACCGATTTGTGGATTGATCGCCCAATCCGCCCCCGCAGTTGATGCAGTTGTGCCAGACCGAATCGCTCTGCCTGGCGAATGAGCATGACGGTAGCATTGGGCACATCCACCCCCACCTCAATGATCGTGGTGGAAACCAACAAATGAATTCGGCCTGATCGAAATTGATCCATCGTCTGCCGTCGCTGGTCGGCGGACAATCGCGAATGCAGTGGTTCCATGCGAACATCTGCTCCAAAATAGCGCCCCAGATCAGCCAGTACGGCTGAAACGTTATCCAGTTCTGCTGCCCCTTCATCAATCGCGGGCACCACCACATAGGCCTGGCGGCCACCGCGTATCTGTTGCTGCACGTAGCTGTAAACGTCCGGCAATTGCTCGTTGGTAACTTTGCGGGTGATGACTGGGTGACGACCCGGTGGCAGCCCGTCAATCACCGATACGTCCAAGTCTCCGAAGTATGTCATTGCGAGCGTGCGCGGAATGGGCGTAGCCGTCATCACCAAAGTGTGAACATTGGCCTGCCGATGACGCAGCATAGCTCGCTGCTGCACGCCAAATTTGTGCTGCTCATCCACGACCAGCAATGCAAGACGGCTGAATTCGACCGGGTCACTCAACAAAGCATGAGTGCCGATCACCATATGAAGTTCGCCATTTTTAAGCCGAGCCAGTATGTCGACGCGTTTGACTGACGCGGTGTTGGCGGTAAGCAGTTCAATCTGCACCCGGCTGCCGCCCAGCAGTCGACTGATGGATTCATAGTGCTGTTCGGCCAGTATTTCGGTGGGTGCCAGCAAGACAGCTTGTTTTCCGGCGGCCACCGCCGTCAACATGGCATAAAGTGCCACTACCGTCTTTCCGCTGCCCACATCACCCTGCAGCAATCGATTCATCGGCACTGCAATCGCCAAATCTTTGCGAAGTTCAGAAATGACTCGGTTTTGTGCCAGCGTAAGTTCAAACGGTATCAGAGCACGAATGCGTTTATCCACCAGGTCATCGGTGCGCAATTTTTCAGCGACAACTGAATGTTTTTGATGATAGCGGCGTATCTCCAGCGCTAATTGAAAAAGAATGATTTCATGATAGGCCACGGTTCGCTGGGCCCGCACGATTTCAGGCGTGCTTGTGGGCCGGTGCAATTGCCTGTAGGCATGCCGCAGGGGCATTAAATGCCTCTCGTGAAGATAAGCCTCGCCGAACCATTCCCTGACGCCTGCCAGGCATTCTTCCAGATGCCGGGCCACCAAGTCTGCGATAAACCGTTTGGATACATCGGCCGATGCCGGATAGACCGGTTCAATTCCATCGGTACGTGGAGTAACTTGGATTTGCTCGGTGATTTTAATTTCCGGCTGGACAAGCTGCATTCGCCCTTTGTATGTTGCGGCCTTGCCGGCGGCCTGCAGGCACGTTTCGGGTTTTATTTTATCGGCAAGATCGCGGCGGTTAAACCACGTTAATATGCACCGACCACTGGAATCCTCCAACAAAGCTTCAAAACGCATCGGACGCCGCCGATGCAACCGCGTTTGCACCACCATTCCCTGCACCGTTACCATTTGACCGGTCTTAATTTCGGCAATCGGCAGGCCATTTTGAAATTGTTCATACCGCCGGGGCAGCCAGTTGAGTAAATCAAACGTGGTAACAATACCCAACTGCGCCAGTTGAGTACGCCGGCGCGGGGTTAAGCCCGCAAAATCCAACACCCGCCCCCCGGCCGGCGGGTCAACCATAACCGAATTTTCCGCGGGCAGATTTTGCATCGTCAGCCAACATACCAGCGCCGCCTGCAACCACAAGGCCCGGCCGATGAACTAATTGTTTTGGCCGCCCTGCTGCGTATTGTTTTTCTTTTCTGCCAGATATTGCTGCCGCCCAGAGGCCCAGGTAGTGCCATCCACCTCGGCTGCGTTTTGCTCGCGAATTGGTGCCGCCCCCGATTCAGCAGCCCGCCATGGTGGGGTATATGGCTCGCAAAATTGCCCGTGCAGCTTCTTCAACATGGGAACGCACCAACCGCATCCAGTGCCAGCCGAAAGACAATCAGATATTTCCGATGCATATTTGGGCTTTTCAACCTTGCAGAAGGTTTCAATTTTCTGAAGGCTCACCTTGAAGCAAAAACAAACAGTGTCATCCGGTTTCAAAGCCATAAGTTTGCATTACCCTTCTGAACAATCTGACCAAGCCAATCAACAATCCCCTCATGATACACGGGCGGCCTTGCCTTCGTGCGAGTTGGATGATGAAAGTGCTATTGCGATTAAAACCGCCGGGCGGCCTTTTCATCAAAACCTTTAAAGCCGTAGCATTTCCATACATTTAAGGTCTTAAAAAGCACATGATGGTAATAGATTGGGATGTGCATCATGGGCGAGACTTTTACAAACGCCGGACGAATCACATGATTAAAAATCGGTCCGGAAAATGATCCAGTCAACACCGCATCTCGGCCGGCATAGCGCAATTTGCCCGACTTGGTTTTTTGATCAATCCCCGGCCAGAGATCATATTGGCTTTGACGGCCACCGCTGATCTGCCCGATACAAAATACAAATGGATGGTCCGGTATGTAAAAATCCAGGCTGCTGGCCACATCCCACCGATTGCTTATCACCAGCGGTTTGGGGCCTTTCCCGTTCCACATGGAAAGACGGACTTTCTCAATTGCGTCGGCTCGCAGTTTCATGCCGTGCAGACGAGCGGCCGGATCCCATCGCGGAAATGGAATGCCATGGTGTTCCCATGTGGCGGCCCATGAATAGAGCCGCTGCACATTTTCTGCCAATACGGTAAGCCCGAAACCCCACGCCACGGCAGCGATGATCCAAAACCGCCATGCTTTTTGCAATTTGCCGGGGTCATTAAACCAATCGGTGGCAAAGCCCGAGAGCAAAATAATCCCGGTGAAATAGCCGGCGGCCGGCCAGTTGGGTTCAATTTTCGTCCATAGCGAAAGGACAAAATAAAATCCAAAAATTGGCAACGTAAGGCCGACCAGGAATGCCAGCCGAACCTTTTCCACGTCGTCACCAGCGCGGCGTAGCTTAACAATCGCCTGCCACATCGCGGCCACCAGCAAGCCAAATAAAATACCTGCCAGAATGCCCGCCTGCGACCCAATGTATAGGCCGACGTGGGCAGGCAACTGCTCCAGATGTGCCAGCACCCCGGAGCGGCTTTCCAGGCCGCCTTCGCCCCCAATATGCAGAAACATGATCCAATGGTGCTGCGCATTCCAAATGAGCGTTGGTATCTGCATCGCCAGTCCCAGCAACACCGCCCCCAGTGAATGCCACGTGGAAAGCCGCCGCCGAAGGTAGGGGTTCATGATTGCAGCGATCAACGCCGATGGGGGTAAAAACAGCAGCACCGGCTTAGCTAAAATTCCCAACCCAAATAAAATGCCCGCCAGATAAAGCCAACCCGCCGGTGCCTTTCCAGCGGGAAGTATGCCATCGGCCTGCGGCTCCACCGCCAACCACAAACACACCACGGCCCACGCCCAGCACAGATACATGGGCGAATCGATGGTCATGATCAGGCTGCCAACTGCAAATACCGGTGCCCCCGCCGAGAGTAAAATTGCCATCAAGCCGGTGCGGTCGTCACGGAAAATCCGCCGCGCCAGAAACCACGTGGCGATGCCGCTAAGAAGCGAAAATATCACCGCCGGTGTACGAATGACGGGCATACACGCCAGCGGTGCACCGAACATGCGTCCAATGTGGGTGGCCACATAAATAATCGCCGCGATGCCCGGCCCCTTGGAATAATACCCCCATGCCATATGCTGCGACCATAACCAGTAATGGCTTTCATCTTCTGAAAGATCAAACGGGCAATTGTGATACAAAAAAATCAGGTTAGAAATAAAACTGACAACCAACAGCGTTATGGCCAGAACGCTGCACCACGGCCGCCGGATAAATTCCCCCAGTTTTCCCTTGTTTGGCAGGTTTTGATTCATTACGTTTCTTCCCCAGATTGACGCCTGAGGTCTTTACTCCTGTTTAATGGGGCGATGATACACCCCTTGAAATTTTTCGACGGGGTATTTGATGGCGTTGCGCACCATCTTCTCGCTTACGGCCGTGGCAAGGTCGATGTTCGCCACGCTTGCAAACGAAAGCAGATAGGCCATCACATCCGCCAACTCATCCTGAACCGCCTGGCGAAATGCAGCATCGGCCATTTTCTTATCCGCTTCCTCCGGAGAGAGCCAAAGGAACAGTTCCAATAGTTCCGCCGCCTCCACACCGATGGCCTTGGCCAGATGTTCCGCCCGGTGATACTTTTGCCACTGCCGGGCGGCGGTAAAATCAACCACGGCCCGCTTTAATTCGGCAATCGTAGTTTCTGTATCACCCATTGAAGTCATTCTGCACCAGTATCATCCGCCGCAGAAACAGTACTGGAATTTGCCTGCGCATGCCAGCATGAGCAAAGCTTCACCTGGCTTTTATTGGCAGGTAAAACGAACAATATGCCATGGAAGCGGAAATGGGGAACATTCCACACCGCCCCTAAACCAACTGCCGGGTGCGTATGCTGAGGTAATGGTTGATGACATCCAGATTCAGTGCGTCGGCATTGGATTCAATTATCACCACGCCCGTGCGCGTTAGCTCTACCAGCGAGCTTTCGCGTTCCAGGGATAAGCTTCGCGCGGCCAGCACCTGCGCCACCCCTGCAGCAGTGGCGGCGCCAGATCCTGCCACGGCCGAAAGCAGCGGGTCACGCAGGGAAAACACGGTCACCAGATGCCGACGGCAGATCGCCGGCGCGGCCAGGCGTAGATTTTCTACCAGTTGCGGATCATTGAGATCGGTAAAGATAAACACCATGCCTCGCCGTGCCTGACGTGATCGAATTGCAGATACCAGGCCGAAAAATGATGGAAACACCTGTTCGCTCTGCACTTCAACTAATTTTTCAACAATGCGATTTTTGGCGGCCTCTCCACTTGCCGGCTTTACATAACCGGTCACCAGATCACGAAACACCAGCAGACCGATGTTGTCGCGTTCGATACCCGCGACGTGCGCCAGCAGAATCGCCGCACTTACAGCGTAATCCAAGGTTGTCCGATCACCTGATGGCCGGGCCATCAGGCGGCTGGAGTCCATGCAGATCAGCACATCCTGCCGGCGCTCAATCTGATAAAGATTTGAAATCAACTTCTGATGATGGGCCGAGGCCCGCCAGTTAATATCTCGAAATTCGTCATCGGGAAGATAATCGCGCAGTTGCTCAAATTCACGGCCGCTGCCCAGCAAACGGCGCCGATGCACACCTGAGAGTCCCAGCGCACGGTGACGCCGAAGTGATTCATATTGCCGCACCGCTGTCATGTCCGGGTAGATGCGGACGGCATCAGAAACCGGCGCTTCAAATCGCAGCACGCCAAATGGAATCTGAAATGAAGCGGTCACCACCGGTGGAAAAAACGTCAGCAGCCCACGCCGACGTGGTCGACCGACAAATTTACACGCCGCCTGCGATAGTGGGCCAACATCGATATGTGAAGTATTCGTGGCACATTCAAAATCTTCTGGCCACTGCACTTCAATCTTCACGCGTAACCGGCGGCGACCCGGATTGCTTACCGCCATAATGACAGCCAGCGGCAGCCCGATCTCGCCTCGATGCGGGCAGTGCAGCATGGCCTCGACGGTGGAACGGCGGAGGCTGATGCCGTCGATGAATATGATCACAAGGATAAGCGCATCGAGCACTGCCACGCCCCAGACCAGAGGCGGATAAAACGCCGCCAGAAGGGCGCAGCCCGCGGCCAGTAGCAGCGCAAGAAAGCTTATCCTGCCGGGTGCAATCATCGTGGAATTTCCTGCTTGGATACCAGATCCGCCAGGACAGTCGCTTTGTCGGTACCTGATATTTCCGCATCGGCCGTAAGCATGATACGGTGTTCTAAAACGGGGTTTAAAACACGCTGCACATCGTCCGGTGTGACAAAATCGCGCCCCTGCACCAGCGCCCACGACTTGGCGGATGTAAGTACCGCTATGGAGGCCCGCGGCCCCCCACCTAGCTGGATTGATTCGTGCTCGCGGGTAGAACGTACAATTCGGAGAATGTATTCCAATATCCCCGGTTCCACGCGCACTTGATCTGCCGCACGCTGCATGTTGATCAAGCCGTCAATATCAAGCACTGGTGCAATTTTTTCTGCATTGATCTGATCCGGCGGATTGCCCTCGTGTATCGCTTTTAATATCTCCCCCTCCGCCTGGGCTGCGGGATAACCGACGCGAATTTTCATTAAAAAGCGGTCCTGTTGGGCTTCAGGCAGTGGGTATGTGCCCTCAAATTCCACGGGGTTTTGAGTGGCAAACACGGTAAACACCGGGGAAAGCAGATGACGCACACCGTCGACGGTGGCATGCCTCTCGGCCATGGCTTCCAGCAAAGCCGCCTGCGTCTTGGCCGGTGAACGATTGATTTCATCCGCCAGAAGCAGATCAGTGAAAATGGGGCCGCGATGCAGATGAAATTCATTGGTGCCAGGCGTAAATACGGTGGTTCCCAGAATATCCGATGGCATCAGGTCTGGGGTAAATTGCACGCGCTTAAAGCGGATCGACATCAGCAGGGCCAGCAGCCGCACCGAAAGCGTTTTTGCGGTACCGGGTACACCTTCCAAAAGGCCATGACCACGCGCTAAAAGCACCGTGAGCATCAGATCAATGACATCCGCCTGGCCTCGGATCACCTCGGTCATCCGTTTGCGCACTTCCTGCAATTGGGACGTCGCAGCACCGGAACTTAGTTCAGGATTTTCGTTCACGTTTTAGTTCCTCACATAAAATGGACGAACGGCTTAAAAGATCGGCACAATGGCGATACTGCTCTTTCTGGTGACCGTTTTCATTCCCTGCAGGCCGTGCCAACCGCTGAACGTCAGCCAGTAATTGCTTAATCTTTATCTGCAGGTCAGCACGCAAACGATTAGCGGCCGGTGCAATGCCGTCAGGCTGAACCCGCAGACACGCAGCCAAACGCCGGTGCACCTCATCCGCCACGCGACTGTGCACCTCCGCGGAAGGCATTGACTGTTGATACAGTCTTCCCAGCATGGCGATTTGCTCTACGTTAGACGCCACCACAGGTCGACTGGACAAGGCGCGCCTGTGCGGAAATCGTCTCGCATCCCATAAAATGGCTGCCAGCAGCACGAGCAATTGAATGCCTAAGGCTACAAGCCCAAATTTTGAGAATAATTCCAATGTGGTCATCTGGCCGCCAATGCCAAGGCCCCATTCATTCAGGATAACACTCTTGCTTCCAATGACACTCATGACAAAATCAATATTTTTCCCCGTGTCAATGCCACCATTAAGCAATGGCCACGGCGAGCCAAGCAGCACGATGCGCCCTTTGCCATAACGGCGCTCAATGGCCAATGCATGGTGCTTGTAAGTTAAAAGTGGATGCCACACCGGTCGCTTGCCAGCATTCCAGCCGATGAATCGGCTGGGCATGGCCAACCATACCAGCGACGTTGCCGCCTGAAGCTTGCCACCAGTCACACGGTGCGCCTCATGACGCGGATGCCAGTGAGCGGGAATCAGGGTAGGTGCGTACCAGCTCGGGTTGCGGTGGGTATTATAAAACTTGTCCACGCGTGCCAGGCTTGCGTAGGAGTGACGCCACAAAAAGCGATGGTGCTTCTTGCCGGCAGTGGCAATTTTTGTCCTGTGCTTTTTTCCGGTCAGTTTGGCTGGCTTAGGGCTTCCTTTCCCAGTGGAAGACGGTGCAGTGGCAGGAGCCGTCGCAGCGCGGTGTAAGCTCATACCCACTGTTCTTTCCGGTGCCGATCGACGCGTGCGTCTTTTTTTTGACCGCTTCGGAAGCGGCTTCACCGTCAGCCTCTCATGCCCAGTAAGCCGGGTGTTGTGGTACGTCACCTCAAAAAGCGTATTGCCTCGCTTTATCCAACGCATTAACCGCGGATGGTAATGCTTGGTCAGTGTCGCCGACAACAACATGTGGCCGCCTGCCGACGGTGGCTGGATATTAATTAATACGCCATTCCATTCGGTATCCAATACAGGATGTTTTAACAACCGTACCCTGACTCCGCTGGCTTGCAGATATTGCCTCAATGCCGCCATGCCTAAGGGATCATAGCGATAGACGGAGAACAGCGGCACACTTCGTCCTGCCTGCAGATTGACCGTTAAACTCTCCGTCAGCAGCCACAGCAGCATCGCTGCGACGCCCCCTACCGCCAGCCAGGTTCGCACTTTACGCATGTATCACCGGCGGCTTCAGAAGTGATCTCACCTGGGCAACTATCACGCCGCGATTCTCCTCGGACACGGGCTTGTCGCCATACCACACGCGGTCGAATACATCGGTAAGGGTTGAAAAAGTGTGAATTTCATCGGTCGGACCGCGATACCGGCCAACATACGCCCGATTGGTAAGCGACTTGCGAAACTGAATTCGGCCTGATTCATTAAGCCCCGAAAGCAGCGCCAGGTACATCGCCCGGTACGCCATTCGCCAGTTGCCCTCATCACCCAACTGCTGAGCCAAATCCAGCCACGCATCGGCCCCTTGTGCCAAGGCGTCTCCATCACTGAGAGCCTTTTTAATGTTAACGGGTGGGGTTACGACCGATTGATCTGCCGTCGTTGAGTGCCGCTGTTTCCAGAGAGACCAGCCTATCCATGCAGCCATGCCGATAACGATAAAAATGAGGAAAATCAGCAGCAATTTGCCCAGTCCCCCGGCCGCCGCCCCCAGACCCCACGCGCCCCCGGAACCCCATCCGCTGCCGTGCCGTCGGTAATGACTTTTGGCACTCCGCTTGTAACGCAGATGCCAATGCACCCACTTCAGCAATGGTTTTATTAATCCTTGCCAGAATTCACGAGAAATGCTGTCCAATGCTCGTAACACCTCGTTACGATTGGCCGCCCGGTAGCCGTGATGATCCTGCCAACGGCGATATTTGGGCAGATGCAATATCTTTTCAAGCCGCTGATGCGACACAATCGGTGCCGCCGTCGCCACCGACGGTAGCCATGCGGCTATCAGCAAGATGATTACCAAAGATGCCTTAATTGCATTCACGATGTTGTCTCTCCCGCCATGGCCAGCAAGCGGGTTTTAATGTCCGCCCCGGTTTGCCGAAAACCGATCTGCTGCGTCAAGATCACCCCCGCAGCAATCCAGAACATATCCAGCGGTGCCAGACACAGTACCATCACCACAAGGCCAAACGCCCGGCTTCGTACGATAAGTTGCAGATCTAAATCGTGGATGCCAAAGAACGACGGCAAAATCGGTTTCGCAATTATCTGCAGCAAACCGTACGCCGCTCCACTGAAAATCAGATAGAGACACCCCATGCCAAAAAGGCCCGCCATGATGCGAGATATGGAATACGGCACTTTGATAAGTTGCCAGGCGGCACGAAAGTTAAGTGTTTGTTGATCCATAATGAATGGGGCCGCCATGGTAGAACTGATCAACGATGCCGCCGAGGGGATCAATGCCGCGCACGCGGCAGTTATACCAATCCCCACCACCACGAATTTTATTACGATGATGCCCCACAAGCGTCGCCACAGCGGTATATCCGTTTTGGGCGAGAGCGTAAGCAGCAATCGGCGCTGCGTAATGGATAACACCGCCCACCGCCACGGAAAGGCCATTGTCGCCAGTGCTGCCGCCATAAGCGCTAACCCCGCGTTACGGGAACCGATAGCATTGAGGCCCACAATCAAGGCCAGAGCCAGCGGTGCATTGGCAAAAATATAGGCCGGCAAAAACCACCCCACGGAATCACGCGTCAATTCAATGGCACAATCCATCAAAGCGCTGAAACGCTCCGATTCGGGAAAGTAGTCATCGGCAGACAGCGGCACGGATTAACAAACCTCCAAGATCAGCAGGCAGGTACACGGAACCACCAGTGTCCGCTGCATCAGCGATGCTGCATCAGATGAATAAATAATAGATAAAGACAACCGCCCATCTCAAAGGCCACCAGCGGCGAAAGAAGCGTAAATGTCACCAGCCACAGGTATTTCCGCAGCCAGACGCCCTGTGGTGCTGCATTTCGCGAACGGCGCATGATCTCCAAGCCTTCGCGACTGTAATTGACACCGTCATATTGGGTCGAACATTCGGTGCAAATGGGATGATGTGTTACGACACAGCGGCCAATGGCCAGCCGGTCTGGATGATTTATGCAAAAATCGCGTTTGATCGCCATGCAGCCGACCACACCTGTTAACGGTTCGAAACTCTCAAGTCTAAGCCTATGCGAAAACTTGACCAACGGCAACATTGACAGTGGTTTTAAGCCGCAAGGGAATCCACGTTACGACATAGGCTTTTCCCGGCAGGTGACGGCATCAGGGCAAGCCTGGAATTAGTCGAACGAGGTGGTTGCGAATCGCAAGCGGCAGGTCGATGAGTTCATCCGAGCGCTCTGGGTGCGAAAGATGGTGCGATGCGTGAAGATCGGTCTGCTTATGGAAGAAAATCGTGCAGCAAAGCCGCCCGGCTCACCTTGGCACAGTTGTCCGCTCGCAAATCCTGCATGTTCTCCCACTCACCCGGTCAGTCAAACAGCCTCTATCCGCACTTCCACCAAACGGCAGGATGCTGGTATACTAACCGCCCTCTGCGGGCGTAACTCAATGGCAGAGTGCCAGCCTTCCAAGCTGGCTGTTGTGGGTTCGAGTCCCATCGCCCGCTTTATTGTTTCGGCACCTGCTCATCGTAATTTTACTTTTTGCGTCCATAAAACCCGCCAGGCGTATTGATTGAAAGGGTATGTGTGTTGCCATATCGTGTCAGAACGATGATCGCTACTGGCAAAATGTGCTCTGAGATGGTCAGAAGTCGGCAAGTTGACGTGCCGCGGGGCTGTAGTGAGGTGGAGAATGAATAAGATGCCTCTATATGGTTTATGCGGTTTTCGCGGCAATTATGAATGCATGTATGCCCGATGCTTATGGATACCAATATTGCTGCTGGGAGTTGGGGCTGCACCGGCAAAGCCGCGAGCGGCGCAAAGCGTGCTTCTGGTATACCATGCCCCACCCTCAATCGCGATTTACAATTCGGTGAAGATTCTTAAGTCGCAGCGCGGCAGTTATTTCCAAGTGTGCGGGTTTTCCCACGGCTATTGCGGACTTCAAGAGTTGGCCAATGGCCGACATATTCTGATTTTTTCGGTCTGGGATCTGGCACCCGCAAAAGGCCGCAAGAAAGTGCCTGCGGCCGATCGCGCGCAAGTTGTTTATTTGGCACAGAACGTGCGTGCCGAGAGATTCGGTGGCGAGGGGACTGGCGACCACGTCCTGGTTCCGTTCAGATGGCATATCGGTCGAACATATCACGTTGCGATCCGATCGTGGGCGATGGCAAAGCGCACGGCGTATGGCATCTGGCTTTACGATAGTTTTCGGCATCGATGGGTGCATCTGGCAACTTTAAGCACGCCTACCGAAAGGCCTCCCGGCCTCATAAGCGGAGAGGGTAGCGGCTATTATGCATTCATTGAGGATTTTCACCGCGACACCATCAGCGCCAAACAAGTCAGGCAGGCTGTATTCGGCCCAATGTGGACAGAGGGCTTGCACGGACGGTGGCGGGTGCTGCACCGCGCTGTATTTGGTTCATCAGACGCCAGGTGGGAGGCACGCGGACACATTTCTGCTAAAGTCTTTGGCGACCGCATCAGGCTTGCGACCGGAGGCAATACGCGGCAGAACGTGCCTGCAGGTAGGGTGCTGAAGCTTCGACATATACCGACAAAAATACCGATTGTGCTACGGCGTTTACCTCAACGCGCCAGATGAAAAGTAAGAGGAAATATCCTCTGGAGGCTTAAGGCAATGCGCCGCCTGGCCTTTGTAAAGACGATGCCTGCGGAACGGCTTGCCTACGCATCAGGCCTGCTTTATATGGTAACGTATCGCGCCAGGAGGTGCCGCATTGGATCACGGGTTCGCCTAAATCAGATGAGATGCATGGCAGCAAATAGTAATTGGCGTCCATTGGTTAGCCGCCTTCGGGTACTGGGCGGCAAAAAGGCTTGATACGGGAAAGCTCGCAGCGCGGGCGCAGACCGCCTAAATTTCCTGGTTGGCGATGTAAGTTTCCAGTTCTTCAACCGTTACACTGCCGTGCACGGCCAGGTAAAAGATGGCCAGGCTGAACGCGGCTACAACCAACGTGTCGTAGGGAAATGGAATCAGATTTCGGCCGCCCACCAGATGGTGCGGCCCGATGTAATCCAGCAAAAGCAAGCCAAGCAGATAGGGCACCACCCACCACGCACTGCGCCAAGCCATTTGCCGCAGTGATATGCCGTTTATCAACCGCCAGAGGATAAATACCGCAAATATGCAGGCCAGCGCCACCATTAATACTTCCAGCGTTTTTAATCCTGACCAGTAAATCATCAGATTTGAAATAATAAAGGTAACGGGTGCCAGAACGCGGGCTACCGGCAGCCGAAATGATCGGGGATGCTGGTCTTCAGGCATCAATTTTCTCAGCGAGATTAATACCACGGGGCCGATCCCGTAAGACAGCACACTCACCGATGAAATGTAGCTGACCAGCTGAGACCAGCTTGGCAGCGGCAGCAAAAAGATAACGCCCACCGCAAAGGCCAATATTCCGGCCACCCATGGTACGCCCGTGCGGCTGAGACGCGAGAATACCTTGTGAATAAGCCCATCGGATCCCATGGCGGAAATAACCCGCGCGGAGGTAGTAATGTAAATAAAACCGGTACCGCCCGGTGAGATAACCGCGTCGAGATACAAAATGTATGTAAGCCAGATCAGGCCAAGCGCCTGTGCGGCAGCCGCCAGCGGGGCCGCACCAAATTGTGCCAGGTAACCGGCAGTGGTCAGTTTGGCCCAGCCGGTATGGGCCAGCGTGTGCGGATCAACCGAGGCTATAAATCCGGCCTGAAGCAATAAATAAATAAGCAGCCCGATAATGACCGATCCAACCACCGCAATTGGCACATTGCGCTTGGGGTTGGAGCTTTCACCAGCCAGTTCCACCGCCTGCCTGAAACCCAAAAAACTGAACAGCACGCCGGCAGTGCTCAGAGATGTGAAGATACCCTCTATCTGCGACCGGCTGTCGGCAGGATTGATACGAAAGTTCTGCCAGTGATGCCCGGCCGCCAGCAACATGACAGCTGTGAGCAGCGGGATAGCCAGTTTCCACCAGCCTGCAGTGTTGCTGATCCGCATGGCCCATTTAATGCCCAAAAAGTTAAGCAGCGTGAAAGCCGCTAACAACGCAATGGCAACCACCATGCCTGTTCCGGTAAGAAGATTAGCTCCGTGCACGCTGCGATAAATAAACGGTGGAATCCAATGGATGGAAAAACGTTTCAGCATGACATCAAGGTAATTGAGCGACGCGACCACCTCTGCTGGTGCCACACTGACATATGCCAGAAATAATATCCAGCTCCAGATTCTTGCCAGCAAAGATCCATGACTTAGACGTGGAAAATGTACTACGGCCCCCGCCTTGGGAAAAAGCGTAGCCAACTCGGCATACACCATCGCAAGCAGTAGGATCGCCACGCCGCCAATCAACCACGAAAACAAACTCAGTGGGCCGGCATGCACAGCCGCGTTCAGCGGACCCTTCAGCCAGCCGGAGCCGATAATGGCACCAAGACTGGCATAAAGCAACCCAATCACCCCGGCTTCACGCCTTAATCTGGGGGATGATTTCGTTGGCGTATCGGACATTGATTTTCCTCAAGTGTATTGATTTGCCTGGTATCATCGCGGCCTGGCAGCAAGCCTGATGCATCCGCATCGGCGGCGGTACTCCGGCACCAATCAACTCAGGGCCGGCTGATGTTGATCTCAGGCCAACAGCACCCAACGCGCCCCTCTCTTAAATCTGCAATCCTCTTGAGGCCCCTTCCGTTCCCGGATATCACTCCACATGGTCGCGGAATGAGGCTGACCGCCTCAATGGGTTGGTAGTGTAACGTCAGACGCCGTATTTGTCTGAATTGTGAGAACATTCATGACTGCCTTACATACAAAATCAGAGAGCCACCACACAGCGGACAGTGCTGCCGTCTTTTTCAGCCAGGTTGTTCGCCTTGAATGCCCCACCACCGTTGAACAATTGGCATGCGCATTGCGCCACGCTGGCTGCGAAATCGCCGTGCTGACCAGCGGATGGGCACACCACACTGTTATTGCCGCCCGTCCTCTGTTAACCATTTCGCTGAGCATTGATGATGGCCAATGCACGCTGATTCATCTGGCCGGAGATGAATTTAATACCGGCTATGAGAAACCCGCTACCCTGTGGTCGGGCAGATCGATGCGTGATGGAACCAGGAATGGTATCGGGCAGCTTTTTCAATACATCGAAACTTATACGCCAAGGCATCCATCCGTTTTGCCCGACGGCATCGGCTGGATTGGGCACATCACTTATGATGCCGGACGAGGTATCGAATTACCTTCCCCCCACCTGACTTGCAGCCTGGCCGCCTTTCAACTGTATGGTGAATATTATATTTCTACGCACGATGGCAATTGGCTGCTTATAGGCGCAGCCAGGGGGCGCCCGGCCGGTCCGGATCGCACTGACCAGATGGCAACTTTTCTGCAGGCGGCCGCCAGGGCAGGATCAGTAACCTCAAACATCATCACGTTTGTGCATTCGCCGGAACAACAGGAATTTTTAGCGGCCGTGAGCCGTGCACAGCAATACATTGCCGAAGGGGATATCTATCAAATTAACATCAGCCGCCGCTGGGATGGCAAGGCTTCCGATCCACTGGCACTATGGATTGCCATGTACACCGCCAGCCCGGGGAGATATTCGGCATTTATTGAGTATGGCGGCAAGGCGATATGCTCAACCTCGCCTGAAATGTTTCTGACCAGGCGCGGCGACAAACTCATCACCAGCCCCATCAAGGGTACTCAACCGCGCAGTCCGGCCGACGCGAATCTGGATCAACTCGCCCTGCAAAACTTGCTTGAAAGCCGTAAAGAGCGAGCGGAACTGGCCATGATTGTGGATTTATTGCGCAATGACTTGGGCCGCGTGTGCCGGATCGGCACCGTCCGCATCCTTGCCGAGCGGCAAAGCGAATGCCTGCCGTCCGTATGGCAGACTTACGCTACCATAAGCGGTGAGACCGATTTGGATTGGGGCGATATTTTCTGCGGCATGCTGCCCGGCGGATCGATTACCGGCGTACCGAAAATCCGCGCGATGGAAATTATTGACCAGCTTGAACCGTATAAGCGTGGTGTTTATTGCGGTAATGTGGGATGGCTGCGTGGAGATGCGGGCTGTTTTAACATCGCCATTCGCACAGCCGTCTGGGAAGCAGGCAACTTCCATTATCACGCAGGAGCGGGGATCGTATCCGACAGCGAAGCTGAAAGAGAATATGCCGAAATATTTGCCAAAGCACGGGTAATCACTCATCTGGCGAGCCACATCGACCAATAAGCACCCGCAAACCCCGCAATTTTTACTCACTCGAAACCAGCCGGTGACGCCAATCTCGGAAACCGGCGTTTGCGCTACTATAATATGGAAAATGTGTTGGCGTTTTACGCGAGGCTTATGACATGCAGTGGCAACAGCCCATTCCCAAGCATTACCTGCAAATGCCCAAAGCGGCGTTGATGGATCGCATTGCCGCACTCAAGGCCACACTTGGCAAACGGCTCGTCATTTTAGGCCACCATTATCAGCAGGACGATGTGGTGGCATTTGCAGATTTCGTGGGTGATTCATTCCAGCTATCCCGGCAGGCCGCCCAGCTGACCGAGGCGGAATTTGTAGTTTTTTGCGGCGTGCATTTCATGGCAGAATCAGCCGATGTGCTGACCTCGCCGGAACAAAAAGTCATATTGCCCGACTTGGGCGCTGGCTGCTCCATGGCGGACATGGCCCAGCCGAAAGACATTTCCGATGCGTGGGAGGTGATTACCGACGCCTGCGCCGATATCGACGGTTTTGAACTCATTCCCATTACCTATGTGAATTCCAGTGCGGCGGTCAAAAGCTTTGTCGGACAACATGGAGGCGCAGTCTGCACCAGCAGCAACTGCGAAAGCGTCCTGAGGTGGGCGTTGGGAAATCAAAAGCCGGGGGATCCCTCCAGACGAAAAATAATTTTCTTCCCCGATCAGCACCTGGGTCGCAACACGGCGTACCGCATGGGCTTTGCACTGGACAGCATGGTAACGTGGGACTACCGCGCTTTGCGCGGCGGTTTAACCAACCAGCAAATACGCGATGCTAATTTTGTCCTCTGGAAGGGACATTGCAGCGTGCATCAACTGTTTCGTCCCGAGCACGTCGATGATATCCGCCGCCGCGTGCCCGGCATCCAGATTATTGTTCATCCGGAATGCCGTTGGGAAGTGGTGCAGAAGGCCGACCTGGTGGGGTCAACCGAGTTTATCGGCCGGACAATTCGTGAGGCTGCGCCAGGCAGCAAATGGGCGGTTGGAACCGAGGTGCATATGGTTAGCCGCCTGGCCAAGGCCCACCTGGACAAACAGATTGTGATTTTGTCTGACTGCCAATGCCTGTGCACCACCATGTACCGTATTGACCCACCCCACCTGCTGCATGTGCTTGATCATCTGGCAGAAGGAAAAGTTATTAATCAGATCAGCGTAAATGATTACGATCGTTACTGGTCGCGGGTAAGTTTGCAATGGATGCTGGATATTACGGGGGGCCGACCCATCACTCCGCCACCTGAGCCAGTTCCTTCTCCGCGGCTACATGGGGGCGACATTTCGCCAAAGGCATCCACGCGCCATCTGGCAGTCGTTGCTGAATAGCCGGCCGGCTCGGAATATATGATATCTTAATTAGAAGGAACGTTATGCGTGCAGTGCATATTCTTGTGGCGGCTGGCGTATTGCTGACCGGCTGGCGTACCGCTTTGGCTTCCTCGCGGGATGCTTATATTGCCGGTTATGCCAAGGCAGAATTAAAATTTGCCGATCATCTATCCCATGCGATGGTTAGGGCAAAAAATGGCCGGGTGGTTGTCACGCTTCCATCTGCGGCCTTTACATCGGATGATTTACAGCAGATCAAACGCCAGATGCGCAGCATTCATGGCGTTGTAAGCGTAAAGCTCATCCTTCCGCCCGCCCAAACCGCCGTACCAGCCCCTGCCGCGCCATCCAAATCGTTCCAGCCGGTTACTGAAAACCCACCCATGAATTTTCAACCCAGGCGGCTGCGAAGGTCGCCATGGGCACTTGGGTTTAATGTGCTGCGTCGGCGTCATCTCTATAAAATGCCAACAGGCTTTTTACCGGCGGGGCAACTTTTCAGGCCGCTGCTGGCCGATCCCAAATGGCCCGGGTTTTCCGCAGCCTATGCCAATTATGCCCCATACCATCCGGATAATTTAAATGCCGTGGTGCAGGTAGCCATTGGTGCCACGGTGCCGCTGTATCGTGGAAATCTGGGCAACAAATGGCAATGGGAGACCGGCCTATTTGCCACTGATTATGCCTACTTCAACACCAATGCCCCCAGTGTTGACCTGCAAAACAACGACTACCAGGTTGGTGGCTACGGCGCGCTACGACGGCGGAATTGGTCTTTTTATCTGCGGTTTTTCCATCAGAGTTCGCATTTGGGTGATGGCTACATCCAAAATATCCTAGGCGGAACGCAAGATATTTCCGTCTTTACGTATGAGCAACTCGGCGGTTATGTGTCGTACAGTTTTTACCACCGGTGGTTCAGACTATATGCGGGTGCCGGCTACTTTTTTGATACCTACCCATATGATCTTGGCAAGGAAATTTTTCAATACGGGGCAGAATTTCATGGACCGGCCTTTGCCCGCTGGCATAGTGTTTACGTATCGCCGGTAGCCGGAATTGACTTTAAAAATTGGGCCCAAACTCATTATTCCACCGATATATCGGCCCGCGCCGGCATACAGCTGGATAACGGGTCCATATCCAGCCCAACCGTGCAATTTTTATTGGAATTTTACCACGGCCATTCACCGTTTGGCGAGTTTTACAATAATGTAATCCAATATGTCGGCATCGGACTGCATATTCAATATTAAAATCGCTGGCGAATGGGTGGTCGTTGACCGATGGTGGCGTGGCCCGGTGATGATATCCCCGCCATAAAAGCTGCGGTACACTGATCCAATACTGTGCAAGCCGCTGTGTTGGTGGTTTGGTGCACGCAAATCTGCCGCCACGCCCAACAGGGCGGTGCACCTGAAAGGATGCCCCCATGGACCAAATGACGCCTGGCCCCGGTACCGCTGCTGTGCTGGGACCGCTTGCCGAGTTGCTGCCCCACCTTGAGCAAATATATAAGGACATTCACGCCCATCCGGAATTGTCAATGCAGGAAACGCGAACAGCAAGCTTGGCGGCCGCCGAAATAGGCAAGGCCGGTTTCACAATCACTACCGGAATTGGCAAAACGGGTGTGGTTGGACTGCTTCAGAATGGCGACGGCCCGACAGTAATGCTGCGCGCGGACATGGATGCCCTGCCCATCGCCGAGGACACAGGACTTCCGTACGCCAGCAATGTTTTGACTAAGAATGCCGACGGTAATGTGGTGCCGGTTGCCCACATGTGCGGGCATGATATGCACGTGGCCTGGTTGATCGGTGCAGCGACGTTGCTGGCCCAGGCACGTCAGGCTTGGAAAGGCACGTTGATGGTGGTCTTCCAGCCAGGTGAGGAAACCGCACAGGGTGCCCAGGCGATGATTGACGATGGCATGATGACGCGCTTCCCCAAACCTGATATCGTTCTGGGCCAGCATGCTATGGTTGGCCCTGCCGGAACCCTCGCGGCTAGCGCCGGCCCGATCACGTCGGCGGCGGACAGCCTGCAAATTCGCATCTTCGGGCGTGGTGCCCATGGATCGATGCCACAAGCTAGTGTCGACCCGGTCGTGATGGCGGCAGCCGTGGTTCTGCGCTTGCAGACGATAGTATCGCGCGAAGTTGCCGCCAATGATGCAGCAGTCGTTACGGTGGGCGTATTGCAGGCCGGTACCAAAGAGAATGTTATCCCCGACGAGGCCGTGATTAAACTTAACGTGAGAACTTTTAACGAAAATGTGCGCCAGCACGTGCTTGCCGCCATTGAACGAATTGTTAACGCCGAGGCGCAGGCATCAGGCGCGCCGCGCCCGCCGGAAATTACACCGCTTGACCGCTATCCGCTTAATGTGAATGACGAAAATGCCAGCCATCGTATTGCTGCGGCATTCCGCAGCCATTTTTCCGCCCAGCGGGTCACACACACGGGCCCTGCACCCGCCAGCGAAGATTTCGGCTGCTTTGGGACGGCGTGGCATGTGCCTTCGGTATTCTGGTTTGTGGGCGGTACTGACCCCAAGGCGTTTGCTGCGGCTAAGGCGGCCGGTAAATTGAATGAACTGCCGGTTAACCATAGCCCACATTTTGCGCCGTTCCTGCACCCTACCCTCGCCACCGGGGTTGAGGCGCTTGTGGTTGGCGCACTGGCATGGTTGGGCGCATCATGATGCCCGGGGCCGCAAGATGGCGTGTCGGACTTGCTGCACGCCATCGCGGCACCGAAGCTGCAGTGCATCCGGTTGCGTGCGCATTTGGCACTTGGAACGCTGGGAAAATTGATGACCAATACGCAAATTTTCACAACCATTCTTGATGTGGGTGGCACATTTGTATTTGCAATCAGCGGTGCGGTGGCCGCCGTCAATCGCCGTCTGGACTTGTTCGGCACACTGGTTTTGGCGTTTGTGGTTGGCAATGTGGGTGGTGTATGCCGCGATTTGTTAATCGGTGCGGTGCCCCCCGCCGCGCTGGTCAACAGCCGATACTTATGGGTATCCATTCTGGCGGGATTGATCACATTTTTTTTATACGCAGGAGTCGATAAATTACGCAGCACAGTACTTTGGTTTGACGCGGTGGGGCTTGCCTTTTTTGCTGTGGCCGGTGCGCAGAAAGCCATTGAATATGGCATGCACCCAGTGATGGCGGCATTGTTGGGCATGCTGACCGGTATCGGCGGCGGCATGCTGCGCGACGTCCTGGTGAACGAAATACCACAGGTTCTTAAGTCTGATCTTTACGCAGTTGCCGCGCTGGCTGCAGCATCCACGGTAGTGGTTGGCCACCAGTTGGGCGTTTCTTATGGCGTCGCCGCGTCAGTCGGTGGGGTATTGTGCTTCGCCCTGCGATACATGGCCATCAAGCATGGCTGGCATCTGCCTGTTGCGAATTTATCGGCACAAAAAAGAGCCGGTGTTGAAAAGCCCAATGATTCAAGCCAGCATTAAGAGAGAATTTAAGAAAACATGGCCATCGCATCGCTTGAATCAAAATAATTACGGGCCGCCGGCAAAGCGCAACTTTATGCAGCCAAACGCAATATCACCCCTTGCCGCCAGGCGGCAAACCTATTAGCCTAATCCCCTCCACCCACCGATGGCTGGCATCGAGTTGGGAAATGGTGGTAATGGAGTTGTTTTTAAAGGTAAATGATGGATATCAATATTGCAGTGTTACCCGGTGATGGCATTGGCGTTGAGGTTATTGCGGCCGGAATGCAAGTGCTGCAGCATGTTGCGAAGAAAAAGGGCCACAAGGTAAATGCAACGTACGCGGATGTGGGCTGGGCTGCAATTGATAAGCATGGGACCGCTTTACCGGCAGTCACCCGTGACGTGTGCCGCCAGAACAAAGCCATCCTGTTTGGGGCGGTTGGCCTGCCCGACCGTGATCAAACTTTGCCCCAGGCCCAAAGGCCGGAACGCGTGGCACTGCTGGAATTGCGCAAGGGATTATTTGCAAACTTGCGGCACGTGGTACTGCCGCCCGGCCTGGCCGATCATTGTCCGCTGAAAAAGCATCTCATCTCGGCCGGCATCGATATCATGATTATTCGTGAATTAACCGGGGGATTGTATTATGGCAAGCCGCAGGGGATCAGCGGCGAACCGGGCCACCGATCGGCCGTCGACACCATGGCATATACCGAACATGAAATCCGCCGGATACTGAAGGTGGGTTTTGAAACCGCACGCAAGCGTCGCCGCCGCCTGACGAGTGTGGATAAAGCCAACATTCTGGCCACCAGCCAGCTATGGCGCGAATCCGCCGTGGTAATGGGAAAAGATTATCCCGACGTGCAACTTGAACACATGTATGTGGACAACGCGTCCATGCAGCTATTACGGCGGCCCACTGAATTTGATGTCATCGTGACCGAAAATACTTTCGGAGATATTCTCAGTGATGAAGCCAGCATGCTGTGCGGATCTATCGGCCTGGTGCCATCCGCCTGTCTGGGCGAAGATTCTTCTACCACCCCGTTCTATGAGCCAATCCACGGCAGTGCGCCGGATATTGCCGGCAAAAATAAAGCCAATCCAGTGGGTGCCATCCTGACGGTGGCCATGATGCTTCGCTATACCTTTGGTCTGCAGGAAGAAGCTGCCAACATTGAGAAAGGCTGCTTCCAAGTGCTCAATGAGGCGAAGATACTCACGGGCGACTTGGGCGGAAATTCCGGCTGCACGGATGTAGCGGCAGCGGTCATTGCCGCGATATAACCCGACATGGGACCGGGCTTGCCCGCCGAGCGGTAACAAACTGGGACCATGATGCATAGTTATCTCTGTCGTAACTCGCCACCGACCCGCTGTGAGAAAAACTGCCCGCGATCCAACGGCAACGTCGTGCCAAGAATGGCCGGACGCCGATATCCCCGCCAGATGCCGAATGCCGGACATTCAACCACAACGGCACAACGGGCACAACGAATGGCAGGACCCAACGCCGCCATAATGGCACCCATAAAAAACAAACCTCATGTGCACCACGTTTAGCGTCGTTGCCAGACGACGCGCGTCGCTGCGAATGGATACCAACCACCGCCGCGATGCATGCCAAATCGATGCGTATTAAATCAAAAATGAATCATCCAACGCCGCCGAGAACACAGGAGACGATTTTTCACCACAACGACACAACGGACACAACGCAAAAACAGGGTCGCCACAAGCGGGGCACACGGCCACGACGGAGGGCGGTGCGCAACGGCCGCTTTTAACCGCACCACTCGCACGGCCCACCGCCGGGCAACATGGTTATCTGGCGAGGCATCACTCATCTCATGGATGCTTTTTTCGGTCACTGCATCGCAGTAAAGATTGTGGCTAACTGGAAGCATCGCGGGACGCTTACCCTTTGACTCCGTTTTCCAGAGCCGCCAACATGCGCGAATTCAAGCCCGCCGCATCCACATTCTCCACCGGGCTGCTTTCGACGTAGGCGTAAAGATTTATTCCGCCTTGGGTGCCAATCGGATCGCGGGTAAGCCAGCGGCCAAGGGTTGGGGTGTGATATCTATTACGCACATAGTAATTCTCTGATTCCGGATCGTAGCGGTAGCCGCAATAAATGATCTCACTGGCACCATAGGATGATTGCACATCATCATCCGTGAACCACGTGCCATCGGCACCAGGACCGGTGAAGATCAGCGTATTGCCATACGCATCGGTGTCGTAGGCCTCGACGATGTTGCCATTGGTATCGGTAAGTGCCACCGCACGGTACAGCGTGTCCTGCAGAAGGTAATACGCTCCCGCAGGCAGGGATTGTGGCCCCAGCGTGGCCAACGTCGTGAGCTGGATGCATTCATCGATATACGTGCCCCAGACATATTGCCTGATCGGCGTATCCGTGCTGCCCGTGCCGCCAAATAGATTGCGTTCCTCCATCGCCTGCCAACCGAACCAGATGCAGTCGGTAGTGCCGTTGGGGATATCGCCGGTATTTTCAACACCAAGAGCACCGAGGGCACCAAGGCTGGCCGGCAACGCACCGCCAAACGCAGGGCAGGTTTTATTTTCAGCAAATGCGACCATTGATGGCCTCAATGAAAATTCGCTCTTACTTGATTCTATCTAATTGCGGTCGAGGCGGCAAATGGGCGATGCGCTGCGAGCGGTGTGGGGGTGGCCATTATTTCGGGCGTGGCGAAATATGGTCAGATGTTGGCCGTGGGCGGTTCCGCGGGGCGGTTGTGGCCAATGGTTTGGATTGCATCCGTTTGTCTGCAATTCGTGTGGTGCCGATGCGGTGAATAGTCCGGGTGCCGGTCTGCGGGCGGGGATGGGTTACCCAATCGG